>Ga0070681_10008538_pt1 | contig 10032 bp, 7 predicted proteins | sample KBSC83BmetaG_FD_65650 | JGI IMG/M metagenome (GOLD analysis project Ga0070681, IMG submission 65650) | Corn rhizosphere microbial communities from Kellogg Biological Station, Michigan, USA - KBS C8-3B metaG | ecosystem: Host-associated > Plants > Roots > Rhizosphere | place: USA: Michigan...
GCCCGCGTGCACGCACCTGCCCAGCACCTGCAGTTATTGCCTGGACGGGAATATTTGGCGGCCACCAGCTATCGATGTAATCGTAGGTACCGTTTACATACGAGCCGGGATTGGCCACCGAGATCACGTGGCGCTCGCTGTTCGGGTCCAAGGTGACCACGTGTCCATCGTCTGTTTTTTCACTGTGCTCTACGTTTTCAGTTGTATCGATTGAGAGGAATCTGATGATTGGTGGAACCGACCCATACGCATTAATGAACCGTCTCTTTAACTTAAGAATTGCACCATACCCCGTACCGCCGAGACCGATAATCACAGTAGGTCGGAAAACAACATTACTTTTAGGCATCTTGGTATCTCCTGGCAAAGTTACTCATGAGAACTGTTTGGGTCTGGCCGTGAGAACGTCGTCTTAAACTGCACTGCTCTCTTCATGGTCGGCCGGACGATCATGATTAACCCAATTGAAGAGTAGCTTGGTATCTCCTAGCTCGATTGTGTCGTCGTTGTAAATTTTGGTGTTCGCGACTTCTATCTTATTGACGTAAACCGTCCCGCTTGTGCGTCGCAAGTTCACGCAAGGTTTTCCATTCTCGTTTGCAGCTTCAAGTTCAGCGTCGGAATCAGTAGTTGCTCCATTTTTAATTAAGGAACGCAGTGATACTCTTCTGGTCCGAAGTTGCGTCAAGCTGATGAATTCGTCCTCGACTCGCGTCGGTCTGGGATGAATGATTTGCAGCTCACCTTCGAGACTTGCGGACTCAAGCAAACTAGGCAACCAAATCCAGGGGGGCTCACCCTTTATTGCGCTGATGATCGTCAACGCGACCCCGAGTGCGATGAGCAAAAGCAACAAGTACTTCAAGAAGGTGCGCCAGAGCGGCGTACGGACAACATTCACCGACGCTGCCACATTTACTGTCTTACTGATGTGATTAGACTGATTGGCTGGGCTAGCCGTAATTGAGAGTGCAAATGCGCGTAGTCCATTCGTCATTTCAGGTGCAGCCTTTAACCTGACCTGCACAGGATGGCTCTCTCCCGCCTTTACCGTAACCACACCCGTCGGTTCGATGAGACTGAGGCTTTCAGTGCCCGCACTGTCTAGGTTGACGCTAAGACTGCAATCGGAGTCACAGCTAACGTTTAGCTCTTGCTTCGACGTGCCCTCACCAGGTGCGATCTGTTTGAAATCAAGGATGCGAGGGGCGACGTTTAGCGCTACAGGTTTCGGCGGTTCCTCGATCTTCTTGCGAATGGTCTCGCCAAGCTCAGCGATCCTCTCCGCGCCAGGATCTCGCATAACTTCGCCGCGGTTTCCCATAGCCGGGTCTGTAACGAAGCTTTCAAGCTGTTTCTCAACGACTGCTCCCACTGAGACATAGAAGATGTACGGCTGATCTTTGGGAATCAGGAAGATGTTGGATGGAATCGAAACCGGATTCGGTATGCCGCGAACGTCTTCTAAACCATCAGTAAACAAAACGATGCTGACGGTGCGATTCGCCGCATCTGAGCGATTCTTCAGCTCGACGGAACGCTCGAGAGCATCCTTAAGAGCCTTGCCCGTATAGGTTCGATCACCTGAGGAAGAAAGATCCGAGATTGTCTTGAGCAGCTCTCGTTTGTCGAGCTCACCTGAAATTCTGATATGACTTCGGAGCGTAGTATCGCGATCAAAAGTATAGAGCGTGACCGTATCTCCATCATGAGCCCGGCGAATGAATTCTGAGATTGCCTCTTGTACTTTGCCGAAAATATTCGCCGAGCCGCCCGCGCCATGCATTGACGCAGAAGTGTCAAGAACGAAGATCCAATCTACATTTCCAGTCGCACTCTGACTATGAACAGGAATATTGCAAACCAACACAAATAGGAGAATGCATGTCCACCAATATCGAAACATTGCTATTTTGTTCCCAGGCACTCCGGACGAAGGACGGTATCGCTTAGAAGCCTTATGACTTCGGGCTCCGTAACCGACTGCCCTGTTGTACGCTTCAGTTCCTTTCGAATTGCTGTGACGACAGTCTCCGAACATAAAACCTTCGCTATCGATTTCGGAGACGTAGCGCGTTTCGCCTGCCACAACGAATCAATTTGACGTCGCTTCAGCGACTCTTTGGTCAGGTAGTAAAGCCGGTTTGCTTTTTGCGCCAACGTGTCGTCACTGAAGAGATCTACGTCGAGAGCAAGATCAACAACGATGGGTAGCCCACCTGTGATGTGATAGACCTGCCAAACAACTCCGCTCGTAAGGATCACCCACTCGACACCTTCGTTCACGGCATAGGTTTCGACCTGGCGCAGATGCTTCGCAGCGAGTTTCGTCGCAACGCGTTTCACTTCCAGAAAAGCAATCAAGTCTCTTTCGAGACGGATTCCGTAATCGGCAAACTCCCCCTTGACTCTGTACTCTGTGGTTAACTCTGAATACTTATCGAAACCAAATCCTTCGCAAAGCATGTCCGTAACCAAGAGGCGTGTGTCGCCTTCGTTTGCATCTCGAGATACAAGATCGGCCAACGGCTTACTAAATTTTTTTAGCGCAGCTTTCATCCGCTCGCGCGCAGTTGTTTCCCATTTGGGGGCTGCGACGGAAGGCTTCTGCGCGGGACTCTCAAGCGTAGGTTGCTGGTTGTTGGTCAAGATCACTGGTGAGGCGATAGGCATTTCATCCATAGTTTTATCCATAGAATCCAAATGGGAGATCCAAAGGCATTGATTTCACGCGGTGGGGATACACTGGCCGGATTGCAGAGCCACTACTTCAAAGTTGCAGTTCCCCATTACTCAATCTATTCATAATGGAAACGACCTATGAAACATTACCTGCAAATTTGTTAGGTTGGGTGATAAGAAGAGAGGACTACAGATCCTTACCTGCCGACAGTGAAAGTGTATTCCTCGGTGAGATTTGACGTGCCATCGGCGGCGATGCCCGTCAAGTCAATCCGGTAGGTACCGGGCGTGAGATCACTTATTGGAAGTCTGAGATGAATCCGTTTCGAGTCGTGAGTATCGGCTTTCAAGCCGGAAATGCTGAGCGCGTTTTGCTCGTCTCCAACTCGAAGTAGTACAGCCTTGTAGGTCGGATATTGTTCCGGTTGCATCCAGGCGAGATGAAATTCCACAGTCTGGATCGAAGCACTTCTACTTAACTCCTTCTGGGGAGCTCCGCTTCTTAGTGATACAGGCGCCAAGTCGAGTGTGGTCATTTGCGGCAAGCTTTCGCGCAAGCTGGAAGGTGCGTTGAGCCGTGCCAATTCCTGCTCGAGCGCCAAATGCCGGTTTCGTTGTTCTCTTCGGCCATTAAGCCAGACAACGGAAATCACCACCGCAATCAGTAATGTAACCGCTATTGGAACGATAAAGATCGGTTTCAATCGCAAGCTGTCGAGCCAACGACTCCAACTGCGCGTCGCCGCTGGCTTGACTGTACTGGCAGCTGCGTTCGTTACAGCCCAATCTTTTATTGACTTGGTAATCCTGAGATTTCTCCGTTGCTCAGGTGTATTCGCGTACCGGGCGAGAAATATTTCTTTTTCTTCCGGCGTGAGGCTGTCCTCTAGATAGTCTTCAATCAAGTCTTGCTCAACAGCACGTACTCTCTCTTTTATTGACGAATCAGTTATGAACACACTCTCGATTTGCTGCCGCTCTTCGTCGCCGACCTTCCCCAGGAGGAACTGCCGCAACAACGCGTCGGTCATCGGTTCTTCCTTCATGGGTGATCCTCCGGACATCTTCGCCCCCTTACAATGAAAATTCTCGCAATTCGTTTCATTTTCCCTGAGCCTTGCGTTTCAGGCAGCGCAGAATGCATTCTTCGAGAGTGGCGCGAATTCGATGAGCCCTCACTCTAAGAGTTTCCACGGACGTTCCTAGTTGTTGAGCTAATTCTGTCCGATGATCGATCTTGGCCTGCTTTTCCTTGGCATAATAAGCCAGGATCAAGGCGCGTTTTTCGCTGCTGAGTGATTGTAAACAAGAGTTCAGACACTCCTCTCGCATCTCTGCGGTTTCATCTATGTCGGTCGCGGAAATCGCCGGTAGGTCCGTGTCGTCCAGCGAAACGTGTGTTTTTACTTTCTTGGGGCTCTCTTTGATTAGATTCTTTGCAACGCCATAGAAGAAGAGCCGTGGATCACCCTCGAACGTTTCCTTTAAGTGAAGCACCTTCCTCGCAACGCGATCCATAACTTCGTCAGTCAACCCTTCGGGGTCGGCACATTTGTTCCAAACAAATATTTTTGCGAGGTCATGACGAAGCTGAACATAGATTGTTCCAGCTATCTGACGATCAGGATTGAGCCAGGCGAGAATCTCATTAAAGCTCTCCGGTGGGACTTCCGAGTTTCGAGGCATTTCCGCGTCGTACTTTCCGCTCGATTAGGTAGATTTCAACCGCGGCTTTCGTTCAAGTCCGCTCCGGCGGGGGACGACCGGCGCCTCCGTAAATAGATAACCAGCATGCTGGACGAAATCAGAATGACCAACACCAATAACATTAATCCACGGCAAGACCATGAGCCAATCTGAATGACAATATGGTTCCGGTAGTCTCCCTGAAAAACAAATCCAGCCCAGTAGTAAGGCGCGGCCCACTGCTTCTCTCGCATCATCTTCAACTTGGCTTGGCGGAGTGCGGCCGCGGGCGTCATTCCCTGCTTTAACAGCGACTGGTAAAAGTCAGCCATCAGCATGGCGGTGGTCCGATCGTCTACCTTCCACAGACTCGCGACCACACTCTTCGATCCGGCGGACAGAAAACCGTGAGATAGGCCAACGAGTCCTTCTCCCTTGACGTCTTTTCCTAGCGCCGTTTGGCACGCACTCAAAACAGTCAGATCGGCAGACAGATTCAAATTGTAGATATCGTGAAGAGGCATCAAACCATTCTTCTTTACGCCATTTTGATCGACCATCGTTAAAACAATGGCCGAGAATTCCGGGTGTTCGCTGTTCAGGACACCATGTGTAGCAAAGTGAAGAATCTGGTACTGGCCCACTTCCGCACTCATCGCAGTCTCGCGGCTCGCGTCGAAACCCTTGGCGACCATTGTCGTACCTGGCGGCGCCGCCGCCGAGATGGCATCAGCCTCTTCCGGAGCGTGAATCAAACGTGCCGGGCCGCCGTTGCGGAGGAGAGTGTTGAGCGCGCCGGGTGCAGGTTCGGGTTTGTTTTGGCTTGGCGCGGCGCTGGCGACGGTTGAAGTTAGCCCACCGGCTTGCACGCGATTGTCACTCCGGTTGAAAACGGGATCAGCGATTACTGCAATCAGTTTGTTTGCCGAATGAGGCTGATTCTTTTGCTGCTGAATCGCGATCAATGTGGCGATAGAAGGCTCATAATCGATTTCATGCCCAGTAATCAAAAGATGGTCCCAAAACCATTTCGGATCGATTGGACCATCTGCATGCGCGTCCGGTGCCGGTAATGTTTCGAATGAGAGATATTGCAATCCTCCTTCGGTTACGATCAGCAGTCTTTTCGTCCCGAGTTCTTCGGCCACAGGACGCAGCAACATTCGGCTCAAGTCGGTTGCCTTTTGAAAGTAAAGCTTGTCTGCCTCGTCGACTCTTGCCTGATAATCTCCACCGGTTTCCGGCCCGAACGTCTGTCGAGCCGTCAGCAATTTGTAAAGATCGGTCACAGCCTCTTCCATGATCTTGCGTGGAGGCAGAACGTAAACATGAAGCGAGTTGCCGGTTACCAACCACAAGTGACTTTGTTCGTCGCCCAACTGGAATTCGAGTAACACCGTATCGGTATCTCGGAACTCTCTCTGGATCCGCTCGAGATCTGTTGGTCCAAACGGCGCCAGCGATATCGCAGGCTTTTGCACTCTTAACTGCGATTCAAGCTGCTGGTAATCGACTCTTAGCTTAGCGATCTGATCGCTGACCTCGGCAATTTCGGCTGGATCCTTGCTGGTGAGAGAAAGGTCCATTTCATACAGCGCTTGCATTCGAAGCAAGGCGCCTAACTCGCGCTCTTGTTCGAGCAGTTCCGGCGCGACGCCCTGACGCAAATCGGCGCGGGATTCAATGATGAGGTCGAGCAGTGACCGGGCTCTCGCATCTTCACTAACCGACAACGCCTTAGCAGCAAAACCCTCTCCAGGTCGTAAGCGATCGAGAGTTGTAAGAATGTCGATACATAACTCGTAATGCTTGTGGACACCTGAAAAGTATGAAGCACGAAGTTCAGGACTCGCGACATTCGTGCGCAGTTGTTCGATCAACTTAAGTGATTGTTCTATGTAGGAAAGCGCCTCGTCATACGAGCCTAATGAATAATGCGCGCGGGCCACGTTGTAGAGCGAGGACAGCAGAATGCCGTTGTCGGCAACCATCTGAGCCAAAGCCAAAGCGCGTTTATACGCAGTGAGTGCTTGCTGCTTTTTCCCCAACCGCGCCAAAAAGTCGCCGCTCGCATTCAGCGCGATCGCCAAGCCCCGGCGATCACCCATACTTTCAAAGATTCGTTGGATTCGCTTGTGTTGTTGTAATGCTTTCTCCGGATAACCCAGCTCGTCGTAAACGATCGCGATCTCCACCAGCGCGTTAGCTTCCGTCCGAATTTTTCCCGCGGATCTACTTAACGCAACGCACCGTTCATAAAAGTTCAGGGCTTGGTCCAGTTGACGCATCAGACGGTAAACCTTGGCAATCTTGTAGGTTGCAGATGACGCCAGATCGAGGGCGCCTCGGTTTTCAAAGAGTCGCAATGCTTGCTGATAGTTCGAAAGAGCGGTTTGATAGTCACTCAAATTTTCAAATGATTGTCCCAGACCATTAAGCGCGATGCCCTGGCTATGTCGATCTCCCAGACGGGTAAAAATATCGATTGCTTCCCTGTGCAATCTGATCGCTGCATCTTCGTCTCTTTGGCGTGAGTGGGACAGTCCCATGAGTGTGAGAGCAAGGCCTTCGCCACTCTTATTGTTTATCGCCCTGTAAAGCTCCAGAGCCCGGTTAGTTTCGGATAGTGCCTTGTCCGGCTCACCAAGGCTGCCGGCAATGTAACCAGCAAAAAGATGCACTCGCGCTTCACCCTCTCGGTTCTCGACAAAAAGACTGCGCGCAATTTCAAACTGCTTTCGTGACTTAACCAGATCACCTTTTGCATAACTAATCTCACCCAGAGCACTGAGTGCTTCGGCGTATCCATTTCTGATTGCTGGATTTGGATCAGACTCACCACGATCAAAAAGTTGCAGGGCCCTCGTAACCTGTGTTTGAGCGAGATCGTTATTGCCGAGATAAGAATACACGAGAGCCATCTGACTCAGCGCTCTGGCTTTCACCAACCGGTTGTTGGATCTCTTAGCCAGTACCACGGCTTTTCGATAGCGCTCGAGAGCTTCCTGAAAATCGCTGAGAACAAAGCAAACATCACCTGATTTCAGCGTCGCTTGTGCCGCTTCGGAAAGAGCGTTGTTGGCGATGAACATAACAACTGCTTTATCGTATGTTCCTATCGCCTGGCGCAACGAAACCTCGGTCCACTGTGTGCGCAGAAGATCCGCACTAGCGACGAGCCGACCAGCTCGGCTGAGTTTTCCCTCAACTGCCGTACCAGTTCCTAACGATTGAGGTGCATCGGCCTGCAAGTCAGTTGCGATCGATGTCGATCCCGATGCAGATAAAACCAGCAGCAACGCCATTGCGCAAAAGTATTTCAGCGCTAGTCGGCAAGACCCAAGAATCATGGATCTGGTTTTGGTGGGTTGCATTCGAATCTTCAGTTTCCTTAGTGGAAACGAACATCGTGAGAACTTACGGAAGCACTCGCTCGTCACTCTCAGCGGCTATTTAGACGGCACGCTTATTTATCACGTATGTCGCACAGATTCAATGAGCCGCGACTGCCGCAAAAGAAGGTAGCCCGAACGAGCTACCTTCTCGTCGGCCTGATTGAAAAGCTGCTTAGCGCCCGTCTCGCAACGTGTTTCCTGGTGCGCCCGAGGATTTTCCAGCCTTCCCGGTGCCTTCCCGCCAATCCTCCAGAATGCCTGCTCGAGTACCCGAAGCTTTTGGACGAGGCTTACGAGTGATTGCTGCAACCGAGGTCATACCTTTGCGCTTTAAACTTCTATTTACTGGCATTTTCCTATCTCCTTACTCAGAATGTGAGGCGCCGCAGTCATCTCACACTATCACTCGAGTCGGACGTTGACTTCGTCGCTTGACTTGTCACGTCTGCGTGCCGACCTTAGTTCCGACTGAAACTTAGTTAGCCTGCCGGTTGTGGAAAGGATCCAACACACCGCGAGCAATAAAGTGTTACCTCGGTGCGAATCCTTGTTTCGAATTGGTTACTGATTGCGGATTCAAATAGACTAGTTTGACTTTCGAATCTCTCTTCGATTGTCTTTGATACGAGATGTAAACCTCTAAGACTCTCGGGATTGGTTTGGCGCTGAGGAAAGCGATCCTCTTCCCCGATGCCCTCGCGAATGAAGAGTTCGATGCCTCGTGTGCGCGGCATCCTGGTTAAGCCGAGTTCCGCTTTGGCAGAGTCAAATGCTTCGCGAATCGATCTGCCAAATCCGAGCGCACGATAAAACGCTCCTGCGAATGCCACGCCACCTTTGTCGCCGATTCCTTTCCCGGTTCCAACTGAGTAATCGATCACCTCGGTAATAGAACGAGCCTGCTCCTTAGTGAAACAGGCATTCAGCAGGACCAGCCGCAGATGATGGTTATAGAGCGCAAACACTTCGGCAAGTCCCTGCGGGTCAACTGTCTTCCCACGGCCTGGAGTCCCGCCGAGAATGAGCTTCTTTCTTTTGCTTCCGTGTCCGCTGAAGTGAACAATGTGCGGTTCGTACATCAGCAATAATCGCTGTAGATCGATTGGCCTGGTGGCGGCGTGCTTGAACAATTCGAATCTGTCGCGGTGCGGACCTTCCTGTAGTTTGTCGAAGATCTCTCGCGCTTCTTCGTCTACAAGGATCCGGCTGGTGGTCCATGGGTTTGCAGATAGGAAGAGTATTCGGATCTTTTGCGTCATCTGGGGGCCTCGCTACTGAAAATTTCCTGCGCGTTAACTACCTCAATTGACTTGGCGCAGGAACGAGCGAAATCCCGTCACGGGAATCGAATTTTTATGGGGCGGTCGTGCGGGGAAGGAGTAGTTTAATGTAACGGTGCAACGGCCAGAGTTAGCTGTTCGTTGTTGCCAACGAGCAGTCGCGGGTTCTGTTGTTGGTTGGTAGCCATACGAACCCTTTGACGAACATAACGGAAGAGTTCGCCGACACTCACGAGCCTGTCGTGATTGGAGTCTGCATTACCTTTCAGGCCGTCCAGCAAGTAGTAGGTAAACACGCCATGACCGTTTCCCCACTGCCGTGATTCGCGTGAGGGTTCGTTGATGTCGCTCGAACACATGAAGGCTCGTCCCTCTTCCTGGTAGAGCAACTTTTCCAAATAGAGGTTCGCCAGGTTGTTGGCTACATCACGCGTACCTTCATTAGAAAGACCGGCACTGTGACAGGCGTCAAGAAGAAGAACGAGGCGTTTGGACTTAACGTTGTGGTCGATGTAGCTGCGGAGATCAGACATTGCGAGAGCCGTCTCCGGCATGGAGTTCACATCAGTGTCGTATGCCACGAGATATAAATTTTGAGGAGCAAAAGGATCAGGCGCGCCGTGACCGGCAAAGAAGATTAGCAGCAGATCGTCTTCCGCAGCTCGCGAGATGAAGTTTGTCAGCGCTTCGCGTATCCGTGCGAGAGTTGCATTCTCGTTATCCAACAGCATCATGTTCTCAGGAGCAAAGCCTCCTGTTTCGGGCCGTTGCAGAAGTTGATAAACCGAACGCGCATCCAAATCCGCAAAATCAAGGTTGGGAATGCCTCGCAAATTGTTCCTGTACCGCGAAATACCGATGATCAGGGCAAACTTTTTCCTGATAGGTGCGATCGGACTGCTGCCACTGTTAAGAACCGGTACCAACACCTGGGTGCGCGAACCCGATTCATCTTCAGCCTCCACAATGACCTCCGGAGTGTTCTGGCC
>Ga0070681_10008539_pt1 | contig 10032 bp, 6 predicted proteins | sample KBSC83BmetaG_FD_65650 | JGI IMG/M metagenome (GOLD analysis project Ga0070681, IMG submission 65650) | Corn rhizosphere microbial communities from Kellogg Biological Station, Michigan, USA - KBS C8-3B metaG | ecosystem: Host-associated > Plants > Roots > Rhizosphere | place: USA: Michigan...
CCTGCTGCAGGTAAATCAGACAGTTCGAGTCGATTTCACACTCAGTGTTGGCGCCACCAGCGAGTCCATCCAAGTGGAGGCTGCCGGCACGCAGTTGCTGTCGACGGAGAGTTCAGAGGTCTCTCAAGTTATTGCGAGAAAGCAGGTCGCCGAGATTCCCTTGAACGGCCGCAACTGGCAGCAACTGATCGCTCTGAGCGCCGGCGTGAACCCCGGTGCACCGTCTGAGTCGGGCTCGCCGAATCCCGTTAACATCAACGGCCAGCGCACCAAGGGAAATCTATATTTGCTCGATGGAATTTCAACCACATCTTCGGCGCAAGGGCGCGGCAATAACTTCAATATTCCCCTCGAAGCGGTCCGGGAGTTCTCCGTGCAGGCGGGATCTTACTCCGCGGAATTCGGGAATGTGGCCGGAGGGGTGATCAATTTGCAGTCCAAATCCGGCACCAACATCTGGCATGGATCGTTATTTGAGTTTTTCAGAAATGACGCGATGGATGCGGCTAATTTTTTCTCGAATGCCACTGCTCAAGCCAAGAATCCGCTCCGCTACAACCAGTTTGGTGGGTCGCTGGGCGGCCCCATACGGCGTGACAAGACCTTTTTTTTCACCGATTACCAGGGCACCATTGCTCACAACGGCGTTCCCATGATCACCAGTGTGCCCACGGATGCGCAGCGCCGCGGTGATTTCTCGGGAACCGCCAGCCCGATCTACAACCCCTTCGGAGCATCGCTCGCGCGGACGCCGTTCCTTAATAACATCATCCCGGCAAATCTCATCGATCCTGCCGCCGCAAAGATCGTGGCCTTGCTGCCGCCCCCCAATCAGTTCGATTCCCATGGCCAGCCGCTCCCCTTCAACAACTACGCGGCGACACGGGCGAGCCTCTCCAACGCTCAGTCTTTCGACATCCGTATCGACCACCAGTTTTCGGAAATCAGCACCATCTTTGTGCGTCACTCGTTCCAGAATACGGACGCTTTCTCACCCTCTATCTTCGGGCTGCCTTTGGGCGGCTCGCTATCCCTTTCGGGCCCTACCAGCGCCCGCAACCAGAACACGGGAATTGGCCATATCTATCAACTCAAGCCCACGCTCATCAATGAAGTTCGGATCGGCCTCAACCGCCAGGCCAGTAACATGACCCAGGAGGGTTACGGCCAGAATCTTTCTCAGCAATTCGGCATTCCGGGAGTAAACCAAAACCTGCAAACATCCGGTCTTTCGAGCATGGTCATTGCGGGACTCTTCAACGTAGGCGGAAGTATACTGACTCCGCTGAAGATTGCTGCCACTGACTGGAACTTCAGCGACAAACTCACATGGATTAAGGGCCGCCACACGCTCCGGATCGGTTTCGACGATCAATATGAAATCGGTAGCACAGGCTACCTGGTCTTCGGCCGCGGCTACTATACGTTCCTAAATCTGACCACCAGTACTCTAGTCGGCAAGCCCGGTGGCAACGCCTTCGCCAGCTTCCTGTTGGGCGCTCCGTTCCAGGTTTTACGGGACGAATTTCCGCCGGGGACCGTGGGCCTCATCTCATCGCACTATGGGTTCTATGCGCAGGACGATTTCAAGGTTACGTCGAGGCTGACTGTAAATCTTGGCGCCCGCTACGACATCATGCCATACCCGCGGGAAAAGGCCGACCGCTTATCCAATTTCGATCCTGCCACCCGGACGATGCTGATCGCAGGGCAAACCACCAGCGAACGGCTCCGTGCCACGGACTACAAAGATCTGGCACCGCGGATCGGGTTGGCCTATGCGCCCGGCAGCAGTTTCAAGACGGTCCTGCGGGCGGGATACGCAATCGGCTTCGTGGATCCCATCGGAAGCGCTAGCGTTCTCAATAGCAATGAGTTCAATATACCGTTCTATTATCGCAATAACATCACGCAATTCCCGTTTACACCGCCCCCCTATAAGCTAAGCAGTCTACTGCCGAGTCTAGTGATGCCTTCGCCAAACTCCCCGACGGGAGACCAGCGGTACCTTGCGCCCAACGACCGCAATCAGTATTCCCAGACCTGGAGCTTCGGCATTCAGCGGGCCATCACTTCCTCCATGATGATGGAGGTTGACTATGTAGGTACCAGCGGCAACCGCCTGCTGATGACGACCAACATCAACGCCGCGCCTCCTGGCCCCACCGATCCCACGGCGCGAAGACCCTTTGGATCGGCGCTCGGAGAGGTCGATGAGTACACCAACAACGCCCATTCGATCTATCACGGGCTGCAAACCAAAGTCGAACGGCGATTTTCAAAAGGGCTGTATTTCCTGGGATCCTATACCTGGTCAAAATCCATCGACAACCAGAGTAATGGCACCGATAATTCGGCGGCCAGCGGCCAGTATCCACAGAACCCGAACGATTGGGCACAGGATCGCGGCCCCTCCAGCTTCGATCGTACACATCGCTTCACCGGTAGCGCCGTCTGGCAGATCCCCTTCGGCCGCGGCCAGGGCGCCGGTTCCAAAATGACGGCGGTGGTCCACGGGATTCTCGGCGGATGGCAAGTCAGCGGAGTCGTCACCGCGCAAACGGGGTCGCCGTTCAGCGTTCTGATGGCGTGCGCGGACATCAATGCGGATGGCAACAATTGTAGACCAAACCTTATCGGGAACGCGGTATTGCCCGCCGGCCAAGGTTCGATCAACCATTGGTTTAACACGTCTGCCTTCGCGATTCCCTCCCCCCAGGCGTATGGCAATGCCGGCCGGAACATTCTACGAGGACCAGGAAGCTCCACACTAGATCTTGCCTTCACGAAGACTTTTCCTTTGGGAAGCGTCGAAACACGCCGTGTTCAGCTTCGCTCCGAGTTCTTCAATAGCTTGAATCACACGAATCTGGGCCTCCCCGTAAGCGGCATAGATTCACCGGCCTTAGGAACAATTACTTCCGCAGCTCCAGGGCGCGTGATTCAGCTCGGCGCACGGATGGAGTTTTGATGAAACCCAGCCGATTGAATGACATGACTGCACCGCTGGAACTGCCTCCGAAATGGCTGGACTCGGCAGTGAAGCGCTATCTACTGCCATTTGTCACGCTCGTTCTGGCTCTCTGCCTGCAGGGCGTACTCCAAGCCGTGCTGCCGAAAGGCAAAGATTTTCCATACGCGTTCTTCCATCTGTTCGGCCTCTTTGTCGTTGCCTGGTTCGCCGGATACGGCCCGGGAATCGTCTCTTGCTTGCTCACCATGGTTGCAATCCCGGCCGCCGTGGTTCCTGGATTTCGCCTCTCAGCGGTCGATCTGAGCCGCCTCACGCTCCTCATGGCTGTTTCGCTGCTGATCACGAAGGTGGCTCGCACGCAGCGGCACGCCCGCGCCATGTTGCGCGAGGCCAACAGCAATCTGGACCAAAAGGTTCAGGCGCGAACCATCGATCTCGCAGAGACGGTGCAGGCGCTCAAGTCCGAAGTCGCTCAGCACAAGAACACGGAACGGCGCTTGCAAACTCAACTGGAGCGCTTAAGCCTACTGGACCAGATCACCCGGGCCATCGGCGAACGGCAAGATCTGCAAAGCGTTTTCCAGGTTGTGGTGCGCAGCCTGGAAGACCGCTTGCCGATAGATTTTGGTTGTGTTTGCCTCTATGACTCAGTCACCGAGAAACTCAAAGTAACTTGCGTCGGCATCCACAGCGAAGCCTTGGCGATGCAACTTGCCCTCACCGAGGAAGCGTATGTTTCGATCGATCAGAATGGTTTGTCCCGCTGTGTTCGGGGAGAACTGGTTTATGAGCCCGATCTAAGCGAGTTGGATTTCCCATTTCCGCGGCGCCTGGCGAGCGGAGGACTGGGGTCAGTAGTCGCCGCGCCCCTCCTGGTGGAGAGTAAGGTTTTTGGTCTTCTCATCGCGGCGCGTCATCAGCCCCATGCCTTCAGCAGCAGTGACTGCGAATTTCTCCGGCAGCTCAGCGAACACGTGGCGCTGGCAGCACACCAAAGCCAGATCTACACTGCCTTGCAGCAAGCGTATGACGACCTGCGCCAGACGCAGCAGATCGTGATGCAGCAGGAACGTCTGCGGGCGCTGGGCCAAATGGCGAGCGGTATCGCACATGACATCAACAACGCCATTTCGCCGGTCGCACTCTATACCGAATTGCTACTCGAGAGAGAGCCAAACCTCAGCGTACGAACGCGCGAGTATCTGAAAACAACCCAGACAGCCATCGAAGATGTGGCGCACACCGTCTCGCGTATGCGCGAGTTTTATCGCCAGCGCGAACCACAGCTGATTCTTCTGCCCGTAGATGTGAGCCACCTGGCGCAGCAGGTATTGGACCTTACACGCGCGCGCTGGAGCGATATGCCGCAAAAGCGCGGTATCGTGATCCAAATGAATTCGGAGCTGGCACCAGGCCTGCCGCCGGTCGCCGGAGTTGAAAGCGAAATTCGGGAGGCCCTCATCAATCTTGTGTTTAACGCCGTGGACGCCATGCCGGAAGGTGGCACGTTGACCGTTCGGACCAAGACCAGCTCCGCGCCGGGCAAGGGACACATTGATGTCGAGGTTGCCGACTCCGGTATCGGTATGGATGAGGAGACGCGCCGCCGTTGCCTAGAACCCTTCTTTACGACGAAAGGCGAGCGAGGCACCGGCCTGGGTTTAGCGATGGTTTACGGAGTAACGCAAAGACACAACGCGGAAGTTGAGATCGACAGCGCTCGTGGCAAGGGCACCACGATTCGTATGCGGTTCCCAGTGGTGACCACAGACAACTCCGGCGCCAACGAGATCTCCCCCGCTGAAATGATCCCTTCCCGTCAACGCATCCTCATCGTGGATGACGACCCACTCTTGATTAAATCGCTTCGCGACGCGCTGGAATCCGACGGCCATGCCGTGATAGCCGCTCATGGCGGCCAGGAAGGCATCAACCTTTTTCAGGCCGCGGAAGAGCGCAAGGAACCGTTTGCGGTCGTGATTACCGATCTGGGTATGCCCTATGTCGATGGACGCAAAGTTGCGAGCGCCGTGAAAACAACCCGTCCCTCGACGCCCGTGATTTTGCTCACCGGTTGGGGCCAGCGCATTGTTGCCGAAGGGGATGTGCCGCCACATGTGAACCGCGTGCTCAGCAAGCCGCCTAAGTTACGTGAGCTGCGTGCCGCTTTGGCGGAAATAGGAACTTCCAAAATCTGACTACGCGATCCAAGGGCTTGATTATTGACAGTCAACGCGCTACTGACGCGAAGACGGACGAACCCGCCACAGGTTCCGCCAAGTTTAGGAGCTTCATATTTCGTCACCGCGTAACAATCCAGGATCTATCGGTCCTGTTCGCCATCATGCTGGTGGCGGCATTCGTAGCGTTCGAATTCGACATCTATGAGAATCAAGACTCCGTCAGCGTGCGGGAAGAGACGATCGAATTGGACGAAGCGCTCACTCTGGGAGGAATACTCTGCGTTGGACTGTTAATCTTCTCCGTGAGGCGCTATTACGAACAAAAACAGGAGACTCGCCGGCGCGCAACTGCGGAGCAGCTGTCCGCAAACTCGCCTTCCAGGATCCCTTGACCGGTCTGGCGAACCCGGCGTCAATTTGATGAAGCGCTGAATGCCGCCATCGCGGCGCCGCCGCGCGCCGGAGCTTCTCATGGAGTCTTGCTCCTCGATCTCAATGGATTCAAGCGGGTGAACGATGTCTACGGACACGGCGTCGGCGACGAATTGTTGACCATCGTTGCCCAGCGCTTGGTCGCCGCCGTTCGAGAGGGCGATCTTGTGGCTCGCCTGGGAGGCGACGAATTCGCCATCCTCTCCTTGCATCTCATGGGCGCAGAAGCGGCCACCAACATCGCGATGCGAGTCCTGCACGCCCTTGAAGATCCGATTTCAACGGGAACCTATAAACATCAGATCGGATCGGGGATCGGCATTGCGCTAATTCCCGGTGACGCGACATCGTTACAGGAAGCCCTGAGGAAAGCCGACGTGGCTCTGTATCGGGCGAAATCCGAACGCCGCTCCGCCTTGCGGTTCTTTGAGGAGGAAATGGACCGGCGCGTTCAGGATCGGGATCGGCTGGATGGCGACCTGCGCGAAGCCATTGCCACGAATAGCATCAGCCCGTTCTTTCAACCTGTGGTTGATTTGAAAACCAAGAATGTTCTTGGCTTCGAGGCTATTCCTCGCTGGACCGACGCTTCGTTGGGCGAGATCGCGCTCGACCGGTTCATTCCGGTGGCCGAAGAAAATGGACTCATCCACGAACTCTTCGAGCGGCTGTTGAAGCAGTCCTGCGCGGCAGCGGCAAGCTGGCCCCAGGATGTCACGCTGGCCCTGGATATCTTCCCCAGCCAATTAAAGGACCGTAGCCTGCATTCCCTGATTCTGTCGGTCCTAAAAGAATCCGGTGTCGAGCCGGAGCGGCTCGAACTGGAGATCACGGAGAGCGCCCTGGTTCATGACCTCGAAGGCGCCCAGGTAATCCTCGGTGCTTTGCGAAAGGCGGGCGTCAAGATTGTTCTGGACAATTTCGGTACAGGATATTCCAGCCTTTACCATCTGCGGAACTTCAAACTCGACAAAATCAAAATCGACCGGAGCTTCATCGAAACCTTGAGTTCACGGGAGAGCGCTGGGATTGTAAGCGCACTGGTCGGATTGGGACACGGTCTCGGTCTGACGATCATCGCCGACGGTGTCGACGGATCGGAACAACGGACATCCCTACTCACCAGCGGGTGCGAGCAAGGACAGGGTTTTTTCTTCAGCAAAGCTGTGCCGGCCGAAGAGACGATGGACTTCTTCACGAAACAGTATCAAAGCTAGCGAGACTCACCTCGCTAACCGGCGCCGCAGTTCGACAGTTTGCCGGCGGTGGCAGAGAACACACAGGGTGCGTAAGTTGTCCAGGTCGCACTCTCCACCACCTTCCGCGACGGCCAGGATATGATCAGCGTCCCAGAGGCTCTTGCGGTTCAGCCGCTTGAGCCCCCATTTGGCGAGAAGCCTCAGCCGGTGGGTCCCGCGGGAGCGCCGCAATTCGCCATAAGCCGCGCGAGTGTCGATTCGGCACATCGCGCAAATACCGCGGTCCCGCTGCAGGACCTGCTCGCGAAGGTACCCGGGATCGGAGCGGAGCCGCCATTCGTGCACACACCAATCCGAACAGAACGTAAATCGTCGCGCCGGGACCTCCAGACTGCACCAGCGGCACAGCGTGCGTCCGTTGCTCCCTTTCGGCAGGGCAGCGCGATCAGCGAAGCCGCCGCGCATGGTCCGGGAAGTACTCGCAAGCATCACAACATATTTAACATAAATTGTTTTATAGAATTTTTGGGATTGGAAGGACTGGGGATATATACTGGCGGAGATGAAAACCTTTTTGGTGACCTTCGGTTGTGTGATCGCGTTCGGCGTGGGGCTCACCGCGCAGCAAAAACGTGGTGGAGGACAAGGCTTCGCGCAGCCTGAGGGTGTGCGCGAAGTTACCGTGACAGCGATTCCGGGAGTGGTGGCTCAGGGCGCCCAATGGACGCTCGCCTGGCAGGGAACGGATAACGCCGATGGGATCATCGCCTCCAGCGATGGCGGGTTGCTATTCGCGCAGGAGCAACCGAACCGCATCAGCAAGCTCGACCGGAATGACAAAGTTGCGCCTTTCCTGGAAAACACGCACGGAACCGGAGCGCTGACTATCGACGCCACCGGCCGCCTGTTGGCGGTAGAGCGAACCTGTACCGATCCGGGCCGGCAAGGACCTCCGTGCACCGAAGCGACCGCAGTAGCGGTTTTGGCTCCGGAGAACAAGGTGCTGGCCGACAATTTCGACGGCAAGAGCTTGGGCCGCCTGAATGACCTGATTGCGGATAAAAAGGGAGGCGTGTACTTCAACGGTGCGGGCACCTATTATGTGAATCGCGACGGCAAAGTCAGCAGCATCGGCGAGAATATACGCACCAACGGGATCACTTTGAGCCGGGACGAGAAGACTCTGTACGTGACCAACGGCGGGACGCTGGTAGCTTTCGATGTCGAGGCCGATGGCTCCGTGAAAAACCAGCGTGATTTCGTCAAGCTGGAAGCCGGAGGCAATGGAGACGGCATGGCCATCGACACCGCGGGACGGCTGTATGTAACCTCCGGCCCAGGCGTGCAGGTGGTGAGTGCTGACGGAAAATACCTGGGCTTGATCCCGACGCCGCGCAGCGTGATCAGCGTGGCGTTTTCTGGAAAAGACAAGAAGACGCTTTACGTGGTGGGTGCCGGAGCGCTGGGGCCGGACGGGAAAGAATTCCACACGCCCGAAGGTGTCCGGAACAATGCCAAGACGATTTATCGGATCCCCATGCTCGCGCAAGGGTTCAAGGGCCGAGTCAAGTAGCGAGGAGAATCCATGATCAGACGTCGTGATTTCTTAGGAGTCGGAGTTGGGGCGGCTGCCACGATCGCCATGCTGAATGCGGCACAAGCCCCCTCATCGCAAAAAATTCCCTGGTGGGCGGCGCGGCCCGGGAAAGGCGGAGTCGGTAAGCCGTCGGCGATTGACATGCACGCCCACTGGTCCCCGGAACCTTACAACAAAGTCTTGGCTGATCTGGGGCAGCCCCTCGCCAATCCCTATCCGCTGGACTACGATCTCGACAAGCGCCGTCAGTGGATGGACGACCATGGCGACCTGATGCATTGCCTCACTCTCTCGGGCGGCATGCCTTGGCAGAGGGTGTCAGCGCAGCAGGGTGCGCACCTCGCGCAAGTGATCAATGACACCGGTATTCAAGTCCACCAAAAATATCCCGACCGCTTTGTCATCGCCGCAGAACTCCCCATCCGCGATTCTGAACTCGCCTTGAAGGAGCTAAACCGCGTAGCTGGACAACCCGGTGTGCGCGCTGTCCACCTGCCGGATTCCATCGAAAAGCAAGACTACATATTCGAGCCAGGCTTTGCACCGGTTCTCGCGCGCATTCAGGAACTGAATTATCCCATCATCTTTCACCAGATGGATGGTGTAGTCAACACTTTCGGCGGCAGCAGAACGGTCGGGCCTCCGCCGCTAGCAGCCGGGATCGACGCTCCCATCGAACACACTTTCCTGGCGAGCAAATTCATTTACACAGGCACGCTCGATAAATATCCCAACCTGCAAATCGTCCTGCCCCATGCCGGCGGCGCTTTCCCCTATCTCGCCGGACGCGTCGAGCATTTCCTGTTTCACATGACCGACCACGGAACCACGATCCAGCGCCCCTTCCGAGACTACTTACGCCGCTTCCATTACGACTATTTGATCTATTATCCGGAGGCGCTGCGCTTCCTCATTGGCTTGGTCGGATTTGACCGCATCGTCGTCGGCACGGATAACTTCGCCGCAAAAGACGTCGAATATCCTTCGGCAGTCCTCGATCAGTTCAACTTCGCACCCGCCGACCGCGACCGCATCTTGAAGGGCAACGCAATGCGGCTTCTCCACCTATAAGGTACTGTTGGCTTTCAGGAACGTGCCGTCCTGAAGCTCGCGGAACGCCTGCCGGAGTTGCTCCTGGGTATTCATCACGATTGGACCCTGCCACGCCACCGGCTCCTGCAATGGCTTGCCGGAGACCAGCAGAAATCGGATGCCGTCCTCGCCGGCTTCGACCTCGACTTCATCGCCGCGGTCGAACAGGATCAGAGAACGGTTGTCCGCAAGTGTCGGGGCCTTCACTTCCAGCGTGCCCGCACGTTCCGTCGGAACCGCTTGCGGACCCGATGCGTTCGAAAACTTCCCGCTGCCCTCGAAAACGTAAGCGAAGGCGTGACGCGTAGTCTCCACTGGCAAGGTTTTTCGGCGACCAGGAGGCACCGTCACGTCGAGATAAATAGGATCAGCCGCAACCCCGTCTATGGGTCCCTTCATTCCCCAAAAACTTCCGCAGACGACACGAACGTGCGTCCCGTCGTCGTCGGTAAGCGCGGGCACATCCGGTCCCTTAACCTCTTGGTAGCGCGGTTCCGTCATCTTAAGAGACGCCGGAAGATTTCCCCATAACTGGAATCCGTGCATCCGGCCCAG
>Ga0070681_10008543_pt1 | contig 10030 bp, 9 predicted proteins | sample KBSC83BmetaG_FD_65650 | JGI IMG/M metagenome (GOLD analysis project Ga0070681, IMG submission 65650) | Corn rhizosphere microbial communities from Kellogg Biological Station, Michigan, USA - KBS C8-3B metaG | ecosystem: Host-associated > Plants > Roots > Rhizosphere | place: USA: Michigan...
GACAATCATACTGATATGGTCAGATACGCCCCTCTGGGAGAGAGACTTGGAGACGATCAGTCCCCTTTCCGAGGAGAAGAAACAACTCGATGAGCAGCTTCGTGCTGCCGTCGGTGCACCGGACGTTCGGGATCTACTGGTCGTAGAGGCGGCAACGCAGGAAGAGCTCTTGCAACGGAGTGAGAGCGTGATGCCGAAGCTGGATCATCTGCAGGAAACGGGCGCCTTGTCGGGCTATGATCTGGTGTCACGGTACCTGCCCAGTCATCGTGCGCAGCGGCTCCGCCAACAGGCCCTGCCCGAGCCTGCACAACTGAAGGATCGGCTCGGCGAAGCGAGGAAGGGGCTGCCGTTCACGCCCGGCCTGTTTGCGCCTTTTCTTGCCGGGGTCGAAGAGGCCCGTCGCCAACCCTTCGTTGATCTCGACGCCTTCCATGGCATGTCGTTGGGGCTGAAACTGGAGTCATTGATGGTGGAACATCATGGACAGTGGTCGGCCGTTGCGCCGCTGCGAGGGGTCGCCGATCGGCAACGTATGAAGGCGGAGGTCGCAGGCTGGGGAGAGTCGACGGTCGCCTATGTGGATCTCAAGGAAGAGTCCAACCGGCTGATGGTGGAGTATCGAAACAGGACAGTGCAATTACTCGGGTGGGGTGTAGCGGCGATCGCCGCGGCCTTAGGCGTCGGACTGAAATCCCGCCTGCAAGTCTGGCGTATACTAGCACCGATTCTCGCAGGTCTCGTCGTGGTGGTTGGGATTTTGAACCTGTCCGGTGAATCGTTGTCGCTGTTTCATGTCGCGACCCTGCTCCTGGTGATCGGTTTAGGCCTCGATTATGCGCTGTTCTTTAATCGAGCAGAGGACCATGGCGAGGATCGTCGCCGGACCGTCTTCGGACTGCTGGTCTGCAGCACCACGACCATTGTGGTGTTCGGTGTGCTCGCCTGCTCCACGATTCCCGTGCTGCATGCAATCGGCTTGACGGCAGCCTGTGGATCATTGTGCTGCCTCCTCTTTGCCGGTTTCTTAGCTGAACAGGATCCCCATGCAGCCTAACGTACAGCCGATGCGTCCCTTGACCCTGACAGCCTATACTCTCGTCACGGCAAACGGACGAGGCCTGAGTCCTGTCCTCCAGGCCTTGCGAGAGCGGCGCTCTGCCTTGACACCCTGTGATTTTGAGGATGTCACCCTCAAGACCTACATTGGACGGGCCGAGGGGCTGGAGGATTTTTCGCTCGGAAATGGTCTGGAGCAATTCGATTGTCGCAACAACCGGCTGGCCTGGCTTGGCCTGCAACAGGATGGATTCATGGTTGCAGTCGCAGAGGCGAAGCAACGATATGGAGCCCATCGCGTCGCCGTCGTGATGGGCACCAGTACCTCGGGAATTTTGGAAACGGAACATGCCTACCAGGCACGGGACCGGACCGGGTCGCTGCCTGCCCGGTATACCTCGCGCTATCGCTATACGCACAATATGTTTGCTCTGGGCCACTTCGTGCGGACCTGTCTCGGCTTGCGCGGACCGGCGACGGTCATTTCAACTGCCTGCTCATCGAGCGCAAAGGTGTTTGCAACGGCCGATCGCTTATTGCGAGCCGGCATATGCGACGCTGCAATCGTGGGCGGTGTCGACAGCCTGTGCCTGACCACTCTGTACGGGTTTTCGGCGCTTCAATTGCTCTCGACGAGTCCCTGTCGCCCCTGCGACGAAGATCGTGACGGGCTTTCGCTGGGCGAAGCCGCGGGATTTGCGCTGCTGGAATCCAGCGAGCGCGTCAGTCGAAGAGGTGCGGTGGCGCTGTTGGGATATGGCGAAAGCAGTGATGGTTACCATATGTCCCACCCGCACCCGGAAGGCACCGGGGCGGTGAAGGCGATTCGCGATGCGCTGATGCGGGCGGGTCTGACGCCGTCGGATATCGACTACATCAATCTGCACGGTACCGCGACCAGAGCCAACGATGCGGTGGAAGACAAAGCGGTCTCCGGTCTTTTCGGGACCACAACTCCCTGCAGTTCGACAAAGGGTTGGACCGGACATACGCTCGGTGCTGCCGGAATCACCGAAGCATTGATCTCGGTGCTCTGCCTGAAGCACGGGTTTCTGCCCGGCACCCTCAACTGCGAACGGATCGATCCGGCTCTGCACAGCCATATTTTGAGGAATAACGAGGTGCGGCCGGTTCGACGGATCCTGAGCAATATTTTCGGATTCGGAGGAAACAATTGCAGCCTGATCCTGGGGACGCTCTGATGAAGGTCAGCATTCACGGTATCGGTCTCCTGGCGGCAGGGCTCGAAGGATGGCCGGCCGGCCGCGCCGTGCTACTCGGGATCAAGCCCTTTGTGCCTGTCGCAGTGCAGGATCCTGACGCGTCGTTGCTCCCTCCCAACGAACGACGACGGAGTAGCGATTGTGTCCGGTGGGCGGTGCACGTCGCGCAGGAAGCCATTGTGCAGTCGGGCTTCGATCCGCGCGACGTGGCCACGGTGTTTGCCTCCTCGGGCGGTGAAATGGGGGTGCTCGATACGCTCTGCCGCTCCCTGGCGACGCCGGAGCGGGTCATTTCGCCTACGCTCTTTCATCAATCGGTGCACAACACGGCCTCCGGGTACTGGGGTATTGCCACGACCTGTCAGCAGTCGGCGACGGCCCTCTCCTGCTACGACGATTCGTTTGCCGCTGGTCTCCTTGAAGCCGTGACCTTCGTCCGTGCGGAAGAGGGTCCGGTATTGCTCGTCGCATACGATCTGCCCGTGCCGGCGCCGCTCAACGAGGCCCGTCCGATCATGACAGGCTTTGCCGTCGCGCTCGTCCTGGCTCCTCCGTCACACCGCTCTCTTGCCAGCATGAGTCTGCGCCTCGATGAAGCGAATCAAGAAAAGCCAACCGGCATGGATGACTCGGCGCTGGATCTGGTTCGACAGGATAATCCTGCGGCCCGATCATTGCCTCTCCTGAACGCGATCGCCACAGGTGGCTCCCAGACCGTCAGGCTCGGCCTCCTCGATAGCCAGCAGCTCGTTCTGGACCTTGATCCATGCCGCAATTGACGAAAGAGGATCTGAGCGCGTTTCTTCCTCATGCGGGATCGATGCGTCTGATCGATTACGTGGAGTCGTGGGATTCGATGACCATTCGATGTCACACGCGGACGCACCGGGCCCTGGGAAATCCCCTGAGGCATGGAGCGAGGCTCGAAGGGGTCGCGGGGCTGGAATATGCGGCACAGGCCATGGGGATTCACGTGGGGCTGCTCAATCGGTCAGGTTCGACGGACGGACTGATCGGCTACATCGGGAGCCTTCGCGACGTGGTGCTCAGCATAGACCGCCTTGATGAATGTGCCGGGGATCTCACGATCGACGCGATGCGGTTGGTCGAGGGTGACCGGAGTTTTATGTATCGCTTTTCAATTTCATCCGGAGGCCAAGAGGTGATGACGGGGCGGGCATCGATCTTTGTGAAGGCCCTTCGCGCATGACGAAGAAGCGCGCATTGGTCACCGGAGGCAGCGGCGTCATCGGGTCTGCCATAGCCGAACGACTGGTTGCGGACGGGTATGCCGTGATTGTGCATGCCTACCGGCATGCTGAATCAGCTGAGAGCCTCGTTGAGAAGATCCGGGCGCAAGGCGGCTCGGCGTCGGGTGTCCGTTTCGATATTGTCGATGGCGAAGCCACGCGCCATGCGCTCGAAACCCTGCTCGAGGATGGGCCAATCCAGGTCGTCGTCAATAACGCGGGTATTCACGACGATGCGCCCATGGCAGGGATGACCAGGGAGCAATGGACCAGCGTCATCGATATTTCCCTCAATGGATTCTTCAATGTGACGCAGCCGCTGTTGCTGCCGATGATCCGTACACGCTGGGGGCGGATCGTGTCGATTTCGTCCCTGGCCGGTACAACGGGCAATCGAGGACAAACCAACTATGCCGCAGCGAAGGCCGGACTCCATGGAGCCACGAAGTCATTGGCGATCGAAGTGGCCTCGCGTGGTGTCACGGTGAATGTCGTCGCGCCGGGTTTGATTGAATCGCCGGCAACCAGAAAGTCGTTCAAGCCGGAGCAGGTCGAGACCGTGGTTCCCATGAAACGTGTCGGGACTCCCGAAGAGGTCGCCGCGCTCGTGTCGTTCCTTGTCTCCGAGCAGGCAGGCTACATCACGGGGCAGATTATCGGGGTGAATGGAGGCATGGCGTGATCGTTGGAATGGTCAAGGCGGCCGGTTCCGTTCGTTTCTTGTCCAGATCCTGTTTGCGCGGACGCAGTTTCTCTGAGATCGAAGGGGCTCCGAGTGGTATCTGAACGCCAAGCCGGGATGGGCGACCTCGCCCGTTCATACTGGGTCGTCATTCCGGCATACAATGAAGCAGAGACGGTACGTGCCGTGGCGATGCGCGCCCGGCAGCAATGCGCGAATGTGGTGGTGGTTGACGATGGATCGACCGACAGCACCTGTCGAGCGGTGGCCGGGCTTGACGTGACCGTCCTGCGCAATGAAACGAATTACGGGAAGGCCGGAAGCCTGTGCCGTGGATTCGAACATGCATTAGCGCATGGCGCCATCGGGGTGATCACGCTGGATGCCGACGGGCAACATGCTCCTGAAGAGATCCCTTTTTTCGTGAGACAGTCTTTGAATGATCAGAGCGCGTTTCTGGTCGGAGCCCGTCGGCGCGAACAGCGAAGATCCACGTTCGGGAGGTATGTGGCAAACCGGATCGCGGACTTCTGGATCGGCTGGGCTGCGGGGCAGCCGCTCGAAGACAGTCAGTCGGGCTTTCGGCTGTATCCGGCCCAATTGATACGAGACGTGACGCTGAATCATGATCAGAAGCACGGCTTCGTGTTTGAAAGTGAAATCCTGATAGAAGCAGCCAGACAGGGATGGGCTTGTCGCAATGTGTCGATTAGCGTCAGTCCCAGATCCGGGCCCCGCCCCAGTCATTTCAGACCGGTGCTGGACATCGTGCGCATTACGAGGATGGTGGGGTGGAAAATAATCTCGAAAGGGATGTATCTCCAGGGATTGTACCGTTCATTGATGATGCCACAAACAACCAAACAGGCAACGGAGCACACGAACGGACCAGAATCAGGAATTCATGCCGGCGAGCCGGGAGGGGAGGTAGGAAGAACTCCTTCGAAATAAGACACTGTGGCGCGTAGGATCCGACGACGACAATACTGGTTCGGATCGCATGGTGGCAGTTCTTTATTCAGGGACCGTAGCGTAGGAAAGTGAGGTGTTCTGAATTGAGATGTGTGCGACCAGACCGGAAGGAGGAGACCCGGCATTCAAGCTGAGTCTCCTCGAGCCGGTTACATTCCCGCTGCGGTCAGGCGTGAACGGATGGCATTGTCCAGGCGTTGGACCCAGCCTGTATAGTTTTCATGAATCGTTTGTTTGGCGGCATCATATTTGAGATTGTTACTATCCTTATACAGGATGCTATAGCTCTTGGTCGTATAGGGTATGGTCACCACCGCTTGATGGCTGCGGACATTGAGCGTGGCCACGATCTCGCCGGGCTTTGAGATTGCCATTTGCCAACCCAACCCGGCTCCCGCTCCAATGATAGCCTTCTGAACGTCTTCCAGGCTTGGTTCCTTGCCGGAGGCGGTTTGAACCGGAGCATCTTTGACATTGTAAATTTGTCCACTGCCACGGCAACCTGCCATGACCGCGAGCACCACACACACTGCGACGATTCCGGATAGCACCTGCCTCATCGCTGTCCCTCCTCTCGATAGGCCCGGTTCGACTAAATCCCCATTGCTCTTAATATGAGTCGCGGCGTAAGTCAAGTTCGAGTGAGCGGGCCCCGTTGAGCACGTCTTTCACGTGAAGATATGTGATAAACGGATGAATGTTGCAGCACAAGGGTGATCAACCCGAGGTGACGATCCCTTCGATTTCAACCAGTAGTTCCTTACGGCAGAGTTCTCCCTGTAAGAACAAGATGTGTTCCAAGGAGAAGTGCCCGCTCCGAAGGACTGCACGGGTTTCGGCCAGGTGGGCCGCATCCCTGACGTACACTTTGTAGAGCGCCGCGGCCCGTGCGCCGGTAAGGTGTCTCTGGGCTGCGCCTTCGGCATGGACGAGCAAGGCCTTGAGGTTCTGGATCGTTTCACGCGTCTGTTCCTCCGGAAGTCCCACATGTCGGCTGACATGTCCTACGACGCTCGCCGTCCCGGCAATAAAGAGTTGCGTATGGGTCTCGGACCGGTAATAGGTCGCACGGGCAAACGACGGGCTGCGCGGCCCATAGATGTCCGGATATTCATAGGCATTGAGTTGCCGGGGATTCCCGAGATGAATGGCCGGATCCATGCCTGCGAGGACATAGATCTGGAGCGGGCCGGATGCGGTTCCTACGGCGGTGCCGGCAGGGAGGGATTCGGGAAAGTCGGGTAGAAACTCGGCTAAGGCCTGGTACCGTCCGACACAGAATTGTCGATACCGTTCGAGGCCCTGTCGATCCTCATTGATGTGAGGAAAATAATTCCATGCGCGCCAGAGATGGGGGTAACCCAGTCCGCGTAGTTGTCGAAGCAACTGCCGATAGGCTGCATAGGCGGTGACTTCCATGGACAGGCCCGGTTGTTCCAAAACGGAGATCGAACCCATCAAAAGGTTTCCGCTCATGGCCATCGTCAGGCCGTTGATCTGATGTGTCCGGACAGGATGATCTGAACTCCAGACCTCCACGGCCGGAGGACCATTCAACTGTGGAAGGTCGAGCATCACGAGTGGACAGGAGTAATGCGCGGGAAGAGGCCGGCCAAACGAGATGAGGGTCAGGGGATGGGTATTCGTTGTCGCCAGCCACGAGTCAAGCCTGTCTGCCTCGACGTATGTGACCGTAAGGCGAGTGGCCCTGTCCGAGACAGGGTGGCCGGATGGAAAGGATCGTTGTGCCTGACTGATTCTCACGGGGGACTCCTCGCTCAGAAGCGGTCAGGATGGTGGATGAACAGCATAATCTTTCACTTTGGTCACCGTGTCCGGGACGCCGCGGACGCGTCGACGGTATGCGGCCCAATTCTCTCTGAAGTTGAACAGGTAGACGAGATAATATGCAATTTTGAACAGAAAAATCGGGACACGAGTCGCAGACTTCCCGAAGACGTCGCCTGCGACGACGGAGAGGACGGCCTCTTCCATTTTCAAAATGGAGCCTTTCGACATGAACAGTTGGCGAAAGGCCGGTTGGGTAAAATGATAGATGAACCATGAGTAGGTGCTCACGCCTAAACGAACCGCCCGTTCAAACTCTCGCACGCGACGTCGGTAGGTCGGCGATTTCCGCAGATACGCATCTACGACATCGGCACCCAGGGTGGCACTGTTGAGCGCCAGGTGCACGCCGCTGGAGAAAACCGGGTCAATGAATGCAAAGGCATCGCCGATCATCAGATGGCCACGGCCCCTCATCGTGGTCCTGCGATAGGAATAATTCGCCGCGGCGTAGGCTTGGCCGATCAGCGTGGCTTTGGCCATGCGCTCTGCAACGGGAGGGCAGAGGGCGATCGTGTCCGAAAGGAACTGTTCGAGAGGAACGGTTCGAGTGCTGATGTATGAAGGCCAGCACACAGCCCCCACACTGGTGGTTCCGTCCTTAAACGGAATGATCCACCACCAACCGTGATCGAACCACACGATGCTGATGTTGCCTTCATCCGCACCGGGGAGCCGCGTGACGTTCTTGAAATGTCCGAAGACTGCTGCGCTGTTGTGGTGCGGATTGCGATTCTTGCCGGCGAATTGTGCGGATAGGAATGTGTCGCGTCCGCTGGCATCCACGACAAATCTGGCTTCATAGGTGAGTGCCTGCCCCGTCCGGTCTTCAGCCCTGACCACATGGGTGGAGTCCGGATGAAACTCGACGCGTTTGGCCCGGACGCCCTCATGCACATGGACCCCTTTTGCGACCGCGTTGTCGAAGAGGATCTTGTCGAAATCGGCACGCTTCACCTCGTACGCAAACGGCTGTGAACCATCAAGCGCCTTCGAGAAGTACAGCATGCGGGAACGTCCTTCATACGGCGATACGACTTCCGCGCCATATTTGGGAATTCCGATCTTGTCGACATCCGCCAATACGCCGAGCCGCTGGAGCATGGGAAGTGAATGTGGCAGCAGAGATTCCCCGATGTGGAAGCGGGGATGGCGGTCTTTTTCCAGGACGTGAACATTCCAGCCCTGTTCCGCCAACAATGCGGAGATCGTCGAGCCGGCCGGGCCGCCTCCTACGACAAGGACGTCACACGATGTCTGATTTTGGGTCACAGGCAGCCTCACGCCGACGAGTCACAAAAATTTCTTCCGCTGCGCTCAGCTTCGCCGCAGTATACCCAAGAGACAAAACAATGGCTAGCTGTGTGCGGATGGAACGCCACGAATCGACGGTTCAGCGCCAATCTCGCAGGGAGTATGCTTGACCATAGATTATAGCCGTGATAGCGTTCGCAGCATCGCTCCCGCTCTTTTTTCTCGCCTGCTTGTCCTTTTCATGGTGTTTCCTTCAATACGTTCGAATGGCTGTGGGGTCTGTCCAGTCGTCACATCGAAGACGGCTGCTCTTTCGGATTTAGAGAAGGAGTGTTTTAGTGGCGAGGCGTCTGCTATGTCGCATGGTTGTCTTTTCGTTATTGGTCATGATGTGGAGTGGGCCGTCCCTGGCTCAGGTCACGAGCGATTCATCGGCGAGTCCGCCGCCCGAGCAGCCTGAGAAAAAAGTCGACGTCTTCTTGAGCGGTCATCTCAGTGGGCTCTTTCCTCAAAATGAGGACCTCTCGGTGGGCGGGACCCGAATTCCCGACACCCGGGTACGTGGAACGATCGGGGCCGGGATCAAGTTTGACGTCTATCCCTGGTTCACGAAGAAAATCCTCGGTGCTGAAATCGAAACCTTCGGGCTTGGCGGCAGTGTGAAGGCTCCCCGGACTACTTCAGGGAGCGGCACGACGCAAGCGCAGGGCAGTCTGATCTCCATTAGTACGATGTATAACCTCATGGTGCGGTATCCCGGTGAGACGATCCAACCCTATCTCGGTGTCGGGGGAGGCACGTCGACCGGGATTCTTCACCATGTGAATATTACGAGTGGCAATGTCGGACTCACGGACACTTCGGGAGATTTCGCCTTCGCCTATCAGTTTCTCGGCGGGGTGCGCATGTTCGTGACGAACAAGTTATTTCTGTTCGGGGAGTACAAGTATTTCGTGACCAAATATGGCTGGGACAGCGAAGGGGCCGGCCACCCCAAAGTCAAACTTGATGTTCAAACTCAGATCGTGTCCGGCGGCATCGGATGGCCGTTCTGATCTGACGACGAGACGCAACGTGCCGACCGTGCCTCTATCAACTCACCGGGTTTCGATGAGAGAATGTGCAGTCTCAGGTTCTCGAATGTCATCTGGAGTGCACCACCGTAGTAGAGGTGCGGTCATACAAGTGGTGACCAATGTCATCAGCAACATCATCGCGAACATGGTTGACGAAATCACGCCGATGTCCCGGCCGATGGTGAGAATCACGATTTCCATCAGGCCTCGTGTGTTCATCAGGATTCCGATTGTGGTGGAGTCTGCCCAGGACATGCCGGCGAAGCGAGCGGCGAAAGTCGTTCCCCCGCCCATCCCGACCACGGCCACCAGCAAGATGAGACCACAATAGATCCAGAGGTCCGTGCCTTGGATCAGGCCAAAACTGGTACGCAGCCCGGTTGAGGCAAAGAAAATGGGAAGGAGAATGGCTGTGGTGACACCCTCGAGCTTCGCTGACACTTCGGACACAAAGTCCGGCCATTTGGGGAGGGCCACGCCGGCCAGAAAGGCTCCGAAGAGCGCATGGACCCCCAGTGATTCGGTGACCCATGCAGACCCGACCATGGTCAGGAGCATGAGGGCCAACATGTCGTCTGTCAGACGACCGCATTGTCGATATCTCGCTTCCAGGAGGTGAAAGGCGCGAGGGACGAGGCTCAGCATTCCGAATATGAAGAAGCCCGT
>Ga0070681_10008544_pt1 | contig 10030 bp, 10 predicted proteins | sample KBSC83BmetaG_FD_65650 | JGI IMG/M metagenome (GOLD analysis project Ga0070681, IMG submission 65650) | Corn rhizosphere microbial communities from Kellogg Biological Station, Michigan, USA - KBS C8-3B metaG | ecosystem: Host-associated > Plants > Roots > Rhizosphere | place: USA: Michigan...
TTCGCCACGGCCGGCTATGTCGTGCTGGCGCCGAACTTCCGGGGCGGCACCGGCTACGGCGCGGCCTTCAGTGAGGCGCTGCGCGGCGATCTTGGCGGAGTGCCGTTCACCGATTCGATGGACGGCGTCGATCACCTGCTGGCGCAGAACGCGATCGACCCCGATCGGCTCTACGCCTTCGGCCATAGCTGGGGCGGCTTCATGACGAACTGGACGGCGACTCAGACCGACCGCTTCCAGGCGATCGTCAGTTCCGGCAGCATCTGCAACCTGCTCAGCGTCTACCACACGCGCTACTCGTCTGACGTCTGGCGCTGGCGCCTGCTCGGCACGCCGAGCGAATCGTTCGAGCAATATCTGAAATGGTCCTCGCTCCTGCAGGCGGACAAGGTGACGACACCGGTGCTCTTCCTGAACGGCGCCGAAGATCGCACGACGCCGCCGACCCAGGGCCAGGAGATGTTCACCGCCCTGCGCCAGCGAGGCATCCCGTCGATGCACGTCGTCTATCCCCGCGAAGGTCACCCGACCGTCGAACCGGCCCACGCCATCGACCGCATGCACCGCGTGCTGGACTGGTTCGCGAAATATGGTGGGGTGAGCGTGGGGTGAGGGCGCAGTCGTCAACCGGTCGCGTGCATTCTCCGCTGAACTGAGCGCTGCTCGCCGAACGCCCGAAGTTTCACCCTCGGGCGTTCGGCTTCGCCCGTCGGGAGGCTGGGCACCATGAGTACCACCGACACGGCCGATTGGTACTCGAAGCCTTTAGGACGGATGACTGTCGTGTCCCATTTCTACTCCGCACCGAAGAACATAAGGTATTGACCGTGCACAACATGCCGTGCAAGCTGTATATTTCTGCGGCCAAAAATATGGTCATTCGCGCTCTCGACTAGCCCGAGAACGATCTCGCATAGTCCGTGGGACGGATGTTCTCAATGTCTTCGTGCGGTGCAGACGACTCGACTTCCCATCGTCTCCCTGGTGCTCCTGCCCAGCTCTGGCCATCGTGCCGGTCAGCGCGCGACCCGCCGTGACGTCATCATCGAGAATGCCAGCCAGATTTTCCTGGTCGCCTTACGAGCATTGTGAGCACGGGCAACCGTGCGGGAGGGGTTTGAGCATGTATCGGTTCGTATCGCGTGCACCACTCGTCGTTGGTGCAACGCTGGGGGCGCTAGCTCTGATAATCGCGTTCGCCGCGAATGCCTTTGCCAGCATCCCAGACAACGCAAACGTGTACCACGGCTGTGTACAAAGCAGTAATTTGCCGATCCCCGGCCAGGGTACCTTGCGACTGATCGATACCGCCAAGGGCCAATCGTGCACCCGATACGAGACGCCTGTTTCCTGGAACGCCGCTGGTGATACTGGTCCGACCGGTCCGCAAGGAGCAACTGGAGCCACTGGTTCAACCGGCCCAACAGGTGACATCGGCCCCACCGGCCCCACCGGCCCAACTGGTGCCACTGGTCAAACCGGTGCGACTGGTGCGACCGGTTCCACCGGTCAAACCGGCGCGACGGGGGCGACCGGTTCCACCGGTCAAACCGGCGCAACGGGAGCAACCGGTGCGAACGGCGCGACGGGGCCAACAGGCGAGACTGGACCGCAGGGACCGGGGTATATTTCGCGGAGTGGCGCCGTGAACGCTGACGGCACATCGCAGTTCGCGCCCAATGCGACGATCACCCACCCGAGCACGGGCTGCTACAATCTCACGTTCGCAGCGGGCACCTTCACTCCCGGCACGGTCGCTGTTCCGATTTTCATGCCGATCGGTGACGTCTTCATTACCTCGTCGTTCTCGGGCAGTGTGGCCGGCGACGGTTCCGTAACGCCGTCCGTCTGCTTCAGTGGCGATGCCGCCTTCAATTACACGGTGACGGGTCAGCCGTAACCGTCTCATCAAAAAGCGCTGGTGCCGCGGATGATGGTGCAGTTCGCTGCGCCTGAACCCGCGGCGCAGCGCATCACCCGCTGATTCGCGCCGCCGCACCCAGCTGCTCGCGATTCAGCACCAGCCGCCGCGTCAGGATCATCTCGACGTCGACTTCGGCCAGGTCGAGGTCGTCCCCGCCGTAGGCGGCCCAGACGGCGCGGTCGAGCCGGGCGTGTGCCTCACCACCGCACGTCACGGACAGCGACTGTGCCGTGACCGCCTATCAACCCTTCCTTTGGTGAGTTCACGCTGATCCGAGTTTAACGACTCCGATTTGTGAAGGGACTCTCATCCGATTCCTCGCACTTTGTTAGCTAATAGCTAACAAAATCCTGCTATCGTGCGGCTACCGATGGACGTAGTGCGCGACAGGCCAGAGTCTTTGCAGAAAGGAGTTTCGGATGAACCGGTTGTTACGCGGTAGAACGGTCCGGCGGGTAGCGACGGTGCTGGGAACGCTCTCAAGCGTTCTGATTCTGGCGGTTGGTGCCGCTGGGGCGGCCGGTGCGGTCCATGCAACACAGGACGTAACAGGCGAGCAGTTTACCTGTACCAACGGGAACGTGTTCACGATTCAGTCGGGGACAATCAGTCTCGTGATGCATGAGGGTCAAACACCGTCGGGCAACTTCAATTTCACTGGAACGATCACCCCAAATCACGTCGTTGCCACGGACCAGAACGGAAACCTGGTTCGGATCGTCGGAGCCGATTGGTTTGGTGCAACGGGGAGCGACACGCGCTTCGAGGCGACGGAAATCGACAAGTTCCAAATCCTCGGAGCGAGCGGTGGACCGGTTGGGACGGTCAACGAGACGTCTCACATCACGGCCAACGCGAACCACGTCCAGTCCTTTGACTTCAACTTCGGGGACTGTGCGACTCCGCCAGACTAACGGCCATCAACGCCCAGCGTGCAAGAAGACGGCCCTCTCCGGCTTCGGTTGGAGCGGGCCGCTCCACGTTTGGGTTCACCACATCCGTCTCCCGCCCGTCGCTCGGGCGCCATCGTCTTCGCCGGCCACATTCCCTCTCGACATCTCCCGAATTCATGCGAGGATGCTGGCATTCAACATTTGGCCGGCAGCCAGCACGTCGATCGATGAAAACTGGGAGGCCACCATGCGTGATCTGAGCGAGGTAACGCGCGGGAAGTACACCAATCTGGCGGGGATTCGCGAGACGATCGACAACGGTCCATACGACGCGGTGATCGTGACGTCGCCGGAGAACACGCCGTATTACACCGGCTTCTGGAGCTACGACATCCGTGGCATTCCCGAACGGGCGCATTTCGCCGTCTGGCCGAAGGGGGCTGAGCCGGTCTGGGTGATCTACGAGCGACGCCATGCGAACCTGAAGCCCGAGGATACGTTTCTGACCGATGTACGCAGTTATCACGGCGAGGGGCCCGATTCGATGCGAGTCGTGGCCGAGGTGTTGCGCGAGTGCGGTGCGGATAAGGGTCTCATCGGCATCGAGGGGCGGAATTTTTCCAGCGGGCACTTCATGGAGTTGCAAAAGCATGTGCCCGAGGCAACGTTCGAGGATGCGCTGGCATTCCTGGAGCGACCGCGCTTGATCAAGACGCCGGCCGAAGTCGAACTGCTTGTGCGGATGGCCGGCTGGACATCCGCCGCCATCGACACCGCCTTTGCCTCCGCCAAACCGGGCGATAGCGAACGGCTCATCTCGGCGCGCATGCAATACGAACTGCTGGCGCGCGGAGCCGACCTGATCGCCTTCCCGGTCTTCGGCGTAGGTGAACATAGCGGAGCGTTTCACGCCATCGCGGGCGACAAAATCATCGAAGCGGGCATGGCAATGGCAACCGATTTCGGCGGTTTCCGCGACGGCTACTTCTCCGATCTGGCGCGAACCGTGGTGATTGGTCGAGCCAACGACCAGCAGCGCGATCTGCACGCCAAGCTGACCGAGATCAAGCATCGCATCGTGCAGGCGATCCAGCCCGGCATGCTCGCCTCCGAGGCGGCCGAGGTCGGTCGACGCGGCTACGACGAACTCGGTCTCGAATACAAGTCGGCCGTGCTGGGCCACAGCGTCGGCCTCGGCATTCACGAGTCACCGCAGATCTATCCGTGGATTCATGAGCCGATCTTGCCCGGAATGGTCATGATGATCGAGGTCGGCGCGACAAGTCCCGCCGGAGAAGGCTTTCACGTCGAAGACATGATCCTGATCACCGAACGCGGCGCCGAATACCGCAGCGACTACCAGAGCCATGAGAAGCTCTGGGAGGTCGGGGCGTAGAGGATTTTTCTCGCGCAGAGGCGCCCACTTCTTGTCATCCTGAGGCCGCAGCCGAAGGATCTCTCCTGCGTTCCCCTTGAGCGCGACGTATAGGAAACGGCGAGGAGATCCCTCGCTGCGGCTCGGAATGACAGGCAGGGCGGCCTCAAGATGACAGAGGCGGGCGTGGCGAAAACACCGGCTGCAGCCTCCGCGTCTGTCAGATTTGCAATGCCGCGGCAATTGATTGATCGAATCGCCCGGCGACGGGTTATCTTTCTCGCAAACGTATGCTATGCTAGCGCTGTTTTGAGGGACAAACGAACGCCAGTTCCTGGCACGATGATCCGGCGTCGGATGCGCTAGAGCTGGTTGAGCGACGCGTTTGTGTACTCCGAACAGCTTCTTCGTGCGGGGCGGTGCGGCAAGATGCCATGCCATGCTTCGCCGGTGACTATCCATCCCAGGCGTAGCGTCAGAGGTATCGTGGCCAGTCCCGCCGAGCCGCTCGACGCAATTTGGTGACCCCGCGCGGTTGCGACTCCGATCTCGCGCGGGAGCGCTTCGTCCGCGGGGAAGATCGGGGTCCAGTGTAGGTTCAGGCATCATGTGAGAGGGAGAAACCGCGCTATGGACACTGTTCAGCCTTCGGGTTCGCGCGAACGACTCGCGCAGAGCCTCCTGAGCCGTCGGCGTTTCCTGCGACAGGCTGCCGTTGCCGGTGTCGGTGTTCCCGTCGCCTCGGCGCTGTTGGCGGCCTGTGGTGGCAGCAGCAAAAAGACCCCGACCTCGGCCTCCACCAGCAGCAGCGGTGGTTCGACGACGCCGACGAGCGCGGCCGTCACGATTAACCAGAACGCATCCCCTTCCGCCAGTTCGGCGTCGCCGACCGCGGCAGCCGCTGGGAAGGCGGGCGGTTCGGTGACGTTCCTTCGCTCAGTCGATTCGCTGAGTGCCGATCCGGTTCTCTGGCACAATCCGGATATCTGGCCGTTCCTGAGTGTCTATGAACAGCTCGTCAAGGTTGGCGACGATGGGATCAGCCTGGCGCCGGGTCTTGCCGAAAAGTGGGATACCTCAGCCGACGGCCTCACCTATACCTTCCACATCCGTAACGGCGTCAAGTTCTCCGACGGCAGCGATCTGTCGACGGATGACATCATCTGGTCGCTACAGCGGGCCAAAGCCGATCAAAAGGGCGGCTGGAACTTCTCGCTCATGCAGGTTAAGGACATCACCGCGCCCGATGCCAACACGGTCGTTATTACCGTCACCGGCGTCTGGGCACCATTTCTCTCCGACGTCTCGCTCTTCAATGGAAGCATCATCTCCAAAGCGTTCGCGACCAAGGTCGGCGAGGCCAATCTGACGTCACAGGCGATGGGCACCGGACCCTTCTCGTTGAAAGATTGGAAGCGATCCGACCATGTGACGCTGGCTAAGAATCCGAATTACTGGGTTGCCGATCGCCCCTATCTCGATGAAGTCGTGCTCAAGCAAGTGCCAAACACCAACAGCCAGATCTTGCAGGTGAAAGGTGGCCAGGCGGACGGCATCATCGGCCAGGGCGACGTTGCGCTTAATCAGGTGCCGGATCTGGAGAAGGATTCGAATCTCCAGGTGCTTAAGTTCCTGTCGACCTACAACAACTTCGTCATCCTGAACACCAAAAACGCTCCGCTGAACGATGTGAAGCTCCGCCAGGCGCTCAACCTGGCGACCGACAAGCAGTCGATCATCACGACGATCCTCTTCGGCAACGCCGAGATATCGAACAGCTTCATGCCCAACGGCATGCTCTACTGGAACAAGGATCAACCGGCCTACCCGTTCGATATCGACCAGGCGAACAAGCTGATGGCCGAGTCGCAGTCACCGAACGGTGTGACGATCTCGTTCCAGATCCCATCCGGCAATCAGCTGCAGGTACAGATCGCGACGGCGCTCAAGGCGATGTGGGAAAAGATCAAGGTGAACCTCGATATTCAGCAACTCGACGCGGCGGTCGTTCGCCAGAACAACCTCGATGAGAAGTACGAGTCGATGCTCAGCGGCTGGACGAATGACATCATCGATCCTGACGAACTGGTGTCATATGCGATTCTGCCGGAATCGAACGATAACTACCACACCGGCTGGCAAGATCCGCAGGCGATCAGTCTGGCGCATCAGGCGCAGACGACGCTCGACCCGGCGAAACGACAACAGCTCTATTATCAGATCCAGCAAATCCACAAGGACGCCGCGCCGTTCGTCTACCTCTTCGTCCTGCCGTATATCGATGTCCTCAATGTCAAGGTGAAAGGCTTCTTCCACCATCCCATGGGCCAGTACGTTTTCACGAATACGTATCTGGAAAGCTAGCGACCAGGTCTACGGAGCCGGTGTACGCACCGGCTCCGCTTGGTCGAGGAGACGCACATGTCGCGCGGTAAATACATCCTGCGCCGGCTTATCCAAATGGTGCCCGTCATCATCGGCATTACGATTATCGTCTTTGTGCTTATGCGCCTGATTCCGGGCGACCCCGCCATCCTGATGGCCGGCGACCACGCACCGGATTCCGCCATCGCGCAAATTCGCCATGCGTATGGCCTCGATAAGCCACTCTACGTCCAGTACTTCTATTTCGTCAAAAACATGGCGCGCCTGAATCTCGGGCAGTCATTGAGCTATCACATTCCCGTGTCGAGCTTGATCGCGCAGCGGTTGCCGGTGTCGCTCTGGGTCGTCGCGTTCACGCTGTTGATCACCTGCGCCGTCTCGCTGCCGCTCGGCATTCTGGCCGCGCTGAAGAAAGACAGCCTGCTCGATAACATCGTGCGCAGCACGTTGATGGTGACGATGGTGATGCCGTCGTTTTGGATTGGGATCATCTTCATCATCGTTTTGAGCGTGAAATTCGGACTCTTTCCGGTTTCCGGCTACGGCAACGGCTTCTTCGGGCATGTCCGGCACATATTCCTGCCGGCCCTGACGATCTCGCTGAGCCTCGCGCCGATCCTGATTCGCGCGCTCCGCACGAATATCCTCGAAACGATGCGCTCCGACTACACGCGGACCGCGCGCGCCAAAGGCTTATCCGCGCGAACGGTCGTCACCGAGCACGTCATGCGCAACGCGCTCATCCCCTGGCTTACGCTTCTCGGGTTGAGTATCGGCTCGTTGATGGGCGGCACCGTCATCACCGAAAAAGTCTTCGGGCTTCCGGGTGAAGGAGCGCTCCTTATCGACTCAATCACCGCTCGAGATTACCCGGTCGTTCAGGCCGCGACGCTCATCTTCGCCTTCATGGTGATTCTGGTGAATCTCACGACCGACATCGTCTACTCCTTCATCGACCCGAGAATTCGGTTGAGTTAGCCAGCCGTGAGCAGAACGAAAGGCCAATCTAGATGAGCGTGGATGTGTCGCGCGCGCTGCCGGTGACGGTCATCAGCGAGGGATCAACGCAACGCTGGTGGTATCGTGTCGTGCGCAGCCGGAACTTCATGATCGGGATCGTCGTCATTTTGGCGCTCATCGCCATCGCGATCCTGGCGCCGGTCATTTCGCCCTATGATCCGCTGGAGCAGAACTATGCCGAGGCGACGCAGGCGCCGAGCCTGCACCACCTGTTCGGCACCGATGAATTCGGTCGCGATATCTTTTCTCGCGTGATCTATGGAACGCGGATCGATTTACAGGTTGGGATCATCAGCGTCATCGCCCCCTTTATTATCGGCATCGCGCTCGGGGCGATCTCGGCGTACTACGGCGGGTTTACCGACACATTGATCATGCGTCTGGTCGATGTGGTGCAGGGCTTTCCCTTTATCGTCATCATCGTCGCGATCGTGGCGGCGCTCGGTCCAGGTTTGAGCAACATGTATATCGCGGTGGCGATCATCGCCTGGATCGTCTATGCCCGCCTGATCCGGAGTGAAATCCTCGTCGAAAAGCAAAAGGAATACGTGACGGCCGCGAAAGCGATCGGCGCGAACGACTGGCGCGTGATCAGCCGGCACATTCTCCCCAACACGATCACCACCTCGATCGTCTTCTCGATGGCCGATATTGCGCTCTATATCCTGCTGGCCGCGTCGCTCAGCTTTCTTGGCCTCGGCGCGCAACCACCAAGCCCGGAATGGGGCGCGATGATTACCGAGGGCCAGAATTTTATGACCACCGCCTGGTGGATGAGCGCGCTCCCGGGACTTGCCATCGTCATCACGGGCGTCGCGCTCAGTTTCATTGGTGATGGCCTCGCTGACATCCTGCGCCCGGGCGGCCGGTGAGCCGACGGCCTGTACCCTCACGAACGCTCGGCCCCGAGAGGGGAGATGTGCGAACGTCGGTGTGTTCCTGCGACGGGATCGACGCTCGCCGGACGCCCGAGGTTGAAACCATCGAGCTACGTAAACGAAGTCCCCTCGGGGACTAAGATGAGTTCTCCTCAATCCCGCAGGGATTTCGTCTGATAGCCCGATGTTTCAACCTCGGGTGAGCAGTGAACGACCGACATGTTGCAGGAACACGCCCACGGTTACCTAGAGACACCCCTCTCCCAGATCGGTTGGGAGAGGGACCGGGGGTGAGGGCTGCTTGCCTACCGCCCGGCCGGTCGCAGCAAGTCAGATAACCCGTCGCCGATCAGGCTGAGGCCGATACCGGTGATGACGATGGCGAGGCCCGGGAGTGTGCTCATCCACCAGGCGGTCGTCATATACGCCTGACCTTCGGTGATGAGTGCTCCCCACTCGGGCGTCGGCGGCTTGGCGCCGAGACCGAGGAAGCTGAGGGCCGCTGCCAGCAGAATGTAGAGCGCGATATCGGCCATCGAGTAGACGATCGACGACGTGATCGTGTTCGGCATCAGATGTCGGAGCATCACACGCCCGTTGGACGCGCCCATTGCCTGAGCGGCGATGACGTATTCCTGCTCTTTCTGAACCAGAATCTCACTGCGTATGAGCCGGGCGTAGACGACCCAGGCGGTGAGCGCCACGGCGATGTACATGTTGTTCAGGCCCGGCCCGAGAATAGCGACGACCGCGATGATCAGCACGATGAAGGGGAAGGCCTGCACGATATCCAGAATGCGCATGATGATCGTCTCGACCACGCCGCCGAAATAGGCCGCCAGCGACCCGAGAATGATGCCGATGATGAAGGGTGAGAGCACCGCGGTGATGCCGACGCGCAAATCGATGCGCGCGCCATACATGACGCGGGTGAGCACGTCGCGCCCGAACGCGTCGGTGCCGAAGGGGTGTGACAGGCTCGGTGGCTGGATGATGCTGCTGTAGTTCGGCTTCATCGGATCGTACGGCGAGAGCACGGGTGCCAGCAGGCCGATCGCCAGCATCAGCAGGATGATCAGGATGCCGATCATCAGGTTCCGGTTCTTCAACGCCCGGTGCCACCAGGGCGGCCGTGTCCGCACGCTCGCGATGGCGAGCGACGACGCGGATGCCTTCGCTTCAGCGGTGGTCATGCGGTGCCTTCCTCGATTTCCGCGCTATCCATACCGGACCCGTGGATCGATGAACGAATAGATGATGTCGGTCGCAAGATTCACCAGAATGACCAGCAGGGCGAAGATGAGGGTCGCCGCCTGCACGACCGGATAGTCGCGCGCGGAAACCGAGTCGATCAAGAGCGCCCCGGCCCCCGGCAGCGAGAAGACCCGTTCGATGATCACCGTGCCGCCCATCAGGAATCCGACCGATATACCAAGCAGCGTGACGGTCGGGATGAGCGCGTTACGCAGCACATGGATCGTCATCACCGAACGCTCTTCCAACCCCTTGGCGCGCGCTGTCTTGATGTAATCCGACTGGAAGGTGTCGAGAATGC
>Ga0070681_10008545_pt1 | contig 10029 bp, 6 predicted proteins | sample KBSC83BmetaG_FD_65650 | JGI IMG/M metagenome (GOLD analysis project Ga0070681, IMG submission 65650) | Corn rhizosphere microbial communities from Kellogg Biological Station, Michigan, USA - KBS C8-3B metaG | ecosystem: Host-associated > Plants > Roots > Rhizosphere | place: USA: Michigan...
AGGCGAGAGGCGGCAGGCTCGGCTCGACCGGATCAACGCGCTGAACACCTTGGCGCTCCTCGCAGAGAGCAGGCAGGCCGACGAAGATGCCAAGGCCGGGCTATCGGGCGTGAGCGCGAAGGCACAGCTGGCCTACGAGCGCAGCGAGGCTGCATTGCGCGACTTCGTGCTGACGGCGCAGGAGCGGTACGACCGAGCGCTCACGCTGCTCGGCGGCGTTCAGAACAGCACCCCGCTGAACACCGACGAGAGTAGCCGTATCACCGAGCTCAACACCGCGGCGGTGGCCGCCACCGTGTTCGTGCTCGAGAGCAACCGCGACGCCGCTCAGAAGGCACTCGACGAACAGCAGGACGTCGTCGACGCCGCGATCCTCGATGCCATTGCGAAGAATCCGTCCGCAGATCCAACAACCGACGCGGCGGTACAGACGGAGCAAGGGAAGCTGCCTGCGCTACAGGGGACGTTGGACACCGCGAACACAGTCCTCGCCGCCGACAAGGACAAGCTCGACGCGCTCGAGGCAGCGATCCCGGACGCGACCTGGGCGCTCTTCGACGACTACGCGGAAGCACTCGAGCTGCTCGCCGAGCTCGCCGCGGCCGACCCGGCGGCGCTCGCGACAGCGCTCACGACCGACGAGTCCTTGTACGCGCAGGCCCTCCGGGCTGAACAGGACAGCGCCCGCACTGTGAGCGCCGTCGGCGAGCTCGTGCGCGAGTGGGAAGACCGCGCCGCGGCCACCGCTCAATCGCGGCCGTCGCGGCTCCTCGAGGCCCTTCGGGGCGACGACTAGAGAGGAAGACTCATGTCGACGACGGTCATGAACGATGCGGTCTGCATCCCCGACGAGGCCAGCCTCCCCGACTCGCCGTTCACCGCGCTGCGTTACCACTTCGGGATGCTGCTCGGGGTCGACGACTTCTCGACCGAGCAGCGGTATCACCGGGGGAAGATGCGCCTCCACAGTGCGTGGTTGCACCGCGAGGGGATCGTGTGGGGACTCGACGTCGAGCTCGTGGACGACAAGCGCGAGATCGCCGTCGAGCCTGGTCTCGCTCTCGATTCGACGGGTCGCGAACTTCATCTCGACGTGCGCTGCTGCATGGACATTGCGGCGTGGTACGACGAGCACACCGACGAGGTGACGGCGGAGACTCTGGAAGACGGTTCGATCACGTTCGACGGGCGCGTCGAGCTCGCGTTCTGCTCGTGCGGAACGCGCCCCGTCCCCGCGATCGCGGGACCGTGCGAGGGCGCGGACGTCGATACGGCGTACTCGCGGACCTACGAGACGGTGGCGATCAGGTTCGTGCCGGAGGTCGCACCGGCCGAAGTCCCACCGTATCCGCGGCTGCGGCTCCTGTTCGGTCTCGAAGACGGCGTTCCGGCCGACCTCGATGACCGGGCCGCCGTCCTCGCCGCGCGCGCGGACGTGCTCGCGCAGGCGCCCGCGGACCAGCCCGCGAAGTTGCTCGAAGCGTTCCGGCGCTTCGCCGACCTCGACACGAAGGCGATGCTGCCGGCCGACGCGCCCGACGGCGAACGCCTGAGCTATCCCGGCACCGACGAGGCGGGAGTCGTGCTCGCCAACGTGACCGGCATCACACTCAGCGGCTCGAAGGGAAACTGGACGCTCGGCGGCTGGACACTCGACCGGACGCCGCGCCGCGCGCATGTCGCGACGCGGACGATCGAGGAGCTCCTCTGCGGGCGCATACTCGAGGGCGGTGCCGTGATGAGCGGCGGCGCCGGCGCCGCCGATGCCGGCGGGCCACGTGTCACCGACGCGACGCTCGACCGCACCGCAAAGAAGATCACGATGACGGTCGACAAGCAGTTCGAGCCACAGTCGATCAGTCACGACGGGTTCCGCGTTTCGCGGCTCGAAGGCGGATGGGAGCCCTTGAAGGTCCGCAGTGCGACGCCCGCGGCCGACGGTCTGAGCGTCGTCGTCCTGCTGACCAAGGATCCGGGCGCGAGCCTGCTCCGCTTCATCGCGCGCGGCACCGGCCAGACGCCGCTGCTCGGCGCAGACCACATCCCGTTCGCGGGCGGCGCAGACAGCCCACCGGGCAGCGCCGACGACGGCAATGACTACGTCCACATGTTCACGTAAAGGAGCGAGCGATGGCGATCGACACCGGAACACCCGCGGAGCTCGCTCTGGCATTTGAGCCCGCCGGTTACGAGCAGATTCCTCCGAGCACCGTCCTCACGAGGCTCAACTACTACGACGGGAAGTTCCTGAGGGCGGACGCTCTCCGACTGGAGCAGGACTACGTGCGCCGGCTCGCCGAACTCGGTGCGCGCGCGGGCGGCGCCGGCCTCGTCTACGGCTTCGACGTGTCGATCGACAGCGGCGAAGGGCTGACGATCGGCGGCGGCCTCGGGTTCGACGCCGCCGGGCGCGTGCTGTACCTGCCGGCGTCGTTCGCCGTAGGACTGCAGCAGCTGCTCGATTCCACGCGGCAGGCGCTCCCGCAGGCGTTCGCGTCCGAGGGGTCGAGCGGATTCGCCGTCTGCGAGCCCGATGCCGGGGCGACAACGCCGCCGGCGGGAACGAGCGGGCCGGAGTTCATCCTGATCTCGATCGCGCACGCGGAAGAGGCATGCGGCGAAGAGGACGTGTTCGGAAAGCTCTGCGATGACGGCTGCGCCACCAGCACGGACCGCGCGTACCTGATCGAGGGAGTGGTCGTGCGCGCAGTTCCGTTCCACCCGCACACGGCGTTCGCGACGTCGAGCGTGGTGTCGATGACGGAGCTGCACGCCCGGTCACAGCTCGCCTCGGCGGTGTACGAGGACGAGCGGCTTGCGGTGCACAGCCAGATCTCGAAGGCGGGCCTCCTTTCCGGCCCATGGTGCAACGGTGCGCCGCGGCCGACGGGCTGGGAAGTGCCGATCGCGATCGTCGGCAGACTCGCGTCGAGCACGTTCGTCGACGAATGGATCGTGCGTCGCGAGCGGATGGACACACCACCTCGCCGGTTCTGGGCGTGGACGATGGCGATGCGCCCGTGGGAATCGTTCCTTGCACAGATCCTGCAATTCCAGTGTCAGCTTCCGTCGGCGCTCAACGGTCGTGGCGGTGACGCGACGGCGATCGATCCGTGCAACGTGCGAATCGACGCGCTGCATCAGGCGGCACAGGTCTTCGACGATCTCGAGACTGCGTACACCGCGGCGGGGAGCGTCCCGATCGGCCTGTCACATTTCCAGGCCGCGCATCTGCAGCTCCAGAAGGCGATCGCAAGCGCGACCCTTCCGTCCCGGCGGATCCTGATCGACGGCGGCATCGTCGAGTTGCCGCCGGCGGGCTACCTGCCCGTGACGCCGGGGGTCGAGCCGAACGTCGAGGAGCAAGTGCGCCGTCTCATGGGCGACGGCGTCGACCTGCGCTTCTGCGCATGCCGCGCGGACTTCGTCGCGCATGCGCTGGAGACGGTGCAGCACATGGACCGCATCTCGCTCCTCCAGGGCCTCGACGACCCGACGAACCAGCCGAAGGTCGACATCCTCGTCCCCGACGGCCAGATCGCCACGGCGGCGCCGAAGCTGGCGCGCGGCTGGGACGTGACGATCGGCGTCTCGCCCGTCATTTTCGGTGGTTTCACCGCCAGGACGGCCGTGATGCTGGACACCCGGTCCACATTCGCGACGCGCCTGCTCACGGCGCACGGGGCGGGCCGCAGCGTAGACACGGCCGTCGGTGGCGTCGAGTTCCGATTCGCGGCACAGCAGGAAACGGACACCGGAACCGGCTCGCTGACCCACTTCGCCGGCGACCACGTCGCCGCCCTCGAGGAAGCGGCCACAACAGACACGTTCGCAGCCGCGAGCGGACCGCTGATCGGCGTCTACGGGCTCGTCACCTGTGACCGGAACCCCTTCGACCTCACCGCGGGCGGGACGTTCACGCTGCACGGCGAAGGGGCCGCGGCCGAGGACATCGCGGAGACGCCGATCGGCGGCAGCGGAACGGCCGACGTCACATTCGCCGTCCAGAGCCGCAACGTGCTTCCTTCCGGCGCGACGCAGATCATCGCGCAGGGAACGATCAGCGCCGATGGCCAAACGTTGGGCGGCTCGTCGCCCGGCCCCAAGTCGGGCTCCGTCGACGCGCTGATCGAGCTCACCTGGCATACGGACACCAGTCCGCCGACGGTGGATGTGAAGGTCCGTTCGGCGTCCGACCCCACGGACTCGAAGGGCGGCGATCTCCTCCTCTGGGCGAGCTGGCAGGGCTCGCCGCTGGAGATCGTCGTAGCCGCAGGCGAGGAAGTTGACACGTCTCCCGCTCCCACCGACGCGACGACGGGAACGAGCTCGTTGGGTGGAGGAGGGCCCTTCCCGCCGCCGTCGATTCCGCGCGTGCTCGCAAACGCCACGCTCGACGAGGACGCTTCGGTCTTCACGGAGGGCAGCGCCGCGCACACCGATGCGCAGGCCGGGCTCGAGACGATCGCGAGCGTCTTGCACGACACGAGCTACACCAGCACGGTCGAGCAGCAGCTCTTCAACCCGAACGCCGGTGCGGCCAGCGGTCTGGGCGTGCTCACCGCGACGCGCGACTGGGTGCTCTTCCACCGCCGCCGGACCAAGGACTGCGACACGCCGGCCAAGCCGGAGGTCAAGACCTCGACGCAGGAGGTTCGGTTCGTCGAGCAGCGGCTCTTCTTCGAAGTCGTTCGGTACCTGAAGGCCGGCAACCTCCCTGCTGCGCTCAAGGTGTCGCAGCGCGTCGGTGACGCGGACTTCCAGCTGGGCACGCCCACGCTCGTGACGCCCGCGGGAACGCTGCTCAAGGAGTGGCAGGACCTCGCCGATGGCCTGCCGCGGGCCGCAGTCGTTGCGGCCGAGCCCCCGACGGTCACGGCGGCGAAGCCGCTGCTCGCCGCGCAGGCCGTGGCGGCCGCAGCCGCGTGCGGCGCGCGGGTGCCCGTCGAAGGCGTGTTCCCCGATTCACCGATCCCGGCGGGTGACACGGCGATCACGTTCCTCGCCGGCGCAAAGAAGCTCGCTGCTGCGGGTTATGCCGTGTACTCGACGTTCAACAGTGACCTGCTCGGGACGCTGAAGGGCAACCCGGACTTCAGCGCAGTCGTGGACGATCCGAACTCGGACCTCACGTCGCTCGGGACCGTCGAGTTCACGTCGGGAACGACCACGATCATCGCGTCGTCGAACAACCTCACGCACCTGTCGCCGGGGCAAAACCGCATTCGAGATGCGCTCGTTCTCGAGCGTGCAGCGGAACCGACGACCGAGCCCTCGGACGACCAAGCGAAGCAGATCGGGGTCGCTATCGACGAGTTGGACACCGACTATGCAACCAACACGGTGACGGCGACGAACGAGGACTCGTGGCCCGACACCGCGCGCATCTGCATCTTCTACGTCCCGGTGGAGATCACCTGAGGGCGCTCGCCAACGAAGCCCGAGAGCCGTCGCGCGCCCGCGATGGACCGGAAGCGCGCGCCGGTCCACGCGACCGCGTCAGTCAGTCGCCGGGAGTGAATCCGCTGTGGCGGCGGCTCGTGACCGCCCCGCCCGCCGCGCGACACGGACCGGTGCGAGATCCGTTGGAGGTAGCGGCTGATGCCGCGGCGGCGCGTGTGCTGCGAGCGCCGGACGGCCGCGCGGTTCGAGGCGATCGTTCTCACCCGGAGATCGCGGCCACAGCGGGCGATACGGCCACGCCGCAAGACACGGTTGCACGCAGCATCCAATCAACGCTTGGAGCGGGTGAGCCGATCGCAGGTCCGACACGCGCCTTCATGGAGCTCCGCTTCGGAATCGACCTCAATGACGTGCGCGTCCATACAGACGGAAAAGCCGCCGAATCGGCGCGCGCCGTAAACGCACTGGCGTTTACCGTCGGGCGCGACGTTGTGTTCGGGGCTGGACACTATGTGCCGGGAACGAACACAGGCAGGCGACTGCTGGCGCACGAGTTGGCGCACGTGGCGCAACAGAGAACTCTGGGCCCGCGGGTGCAGCGTTACACATCAGGCGAACACGCCCAGTTGGGTGAGACCGCGGACGCGATCAAGAAGCTCATCGAAGGTGGGTTCAAGGAGTACGTCGTCCTGGAGGACGACTTTCCGGACACGATCGCCAAGAGTCAAAGCGTGACCGTCGACGAGCTCAAGGATGCGAATCGCACGAAGCTGCAAACGCTGACGGTCGTCCAACATCCCGGGCCGGATCCGGGGGCTTACATGGTCATCGCGAGCTCAAAGGATCCGAAGGGCGAACGGGTCTGGCTCACCAACCGAACAAAGGTCGAGATTGTCGCCAAGGGCTCCGAGTGGCACACGATCAAGGTGCTGTCGCGATCCCACAAGGGAACGGAAGGGAAGATCAGGACGATTTTCGTCACTGAAGTCGAGGGATTCGCAATCGGCGAGAAGACGCGCATTCCTTCCTTCCCCACGGCGGCAACCAAGGAGGCCTCGAAGGGCAAGCCGCTCACGTTCAAGATCAACGGCGTCGACCTCGAGTACGGCGTCGGCATCGCGATGGGCGACCTGTTCGAGACCCCGGAGCAAATGGCCAAGGCGTCCGCGGCCGAGTTGACGGCTCTGGCCGCTCTCATCAAGCGGGAGCAATCGGGAAAGCCGGTGAGCACCGATGAATGGCAGAAAGCTACCGGTGGGAGATACCTGGAACTGGCAAAGAAGAACGTGACGCATTTCGCGCCTCCCGACCCGAGCTTGGTCACGCCGTCCACGGCCGGCGCGACGTCGGCCAACCACAAGACCGAGTGGGAGAAACATCACAGAGCTGCACTCGACGCCTCGCAAGCGGGTGACAAAGACAAGGCATTGATGCTCAACGCCTTCGCAGACCACTTCCTCACCGACGCGTTTGCCGCAGGCCATCTCATCAACAAGACCGATGCGATGGAGGCTTTCAAGAGTCAACTCAAACTTGATGCCAAGGGCGAGGAGTTCACGAAACCGTCCCAGCAATTCTTCGACGATATTGCCAAGGCGGCTTTCGTCGGCAGCGTGAAAACCGAATTCTCGAAGTACGAAACAGTCAAGACCTACTACGGCGTACACGCGGATATCGACAGCGACAGTCGGTTTTCGACCTTGCTGCAGGAGATTCACAAAGTGGAACCGGATCTGCTGGCCAACGCGGTCGCCAAGGGTGTACACGACAAGCTCAACACCCTTCCCGGCGGCCTTCCGGTCGAGAACGCAAAAGGTGACCCTCCGTGGCCGCTGTCCGGCGACGGAACGCTCAACGCGAAGACCAAGGAAGTTGCGCTCAAGGCGGTCGCCCAATCACAGCTCAATGTCCTTTCCGTGCACACCGTTCCCGGCCCACTCGCGTATGCCGACCTCTTCAAGAAGGTGTGGGACTACACCCCGAGGCCGAGCAAAGGCGCCGGGATGAAGCAGGTAGTCGACGAAGTCAAGAAGGGAACCGAGATCAACAGCCCCGACCTCAGGCAGGCGGTCGTAAAGCTGATCACGGACAACTACCTGCTGATCATCGCCGAGCTCGTGAAGCGCAAAAAGCTGCAGAAGAACTGACCCCGGACGTCAGGAACGCGCGACGACGTACACGACCGGACGCGAGACCTCGCCCGAGTCGACGAGGACGGCGGATCGGTTCGTCTCTGCGGTGAGGTAGCTCGTCGCGCGTTCCGGCGCGAACCAGTCCGGACGCGGGTCACGTGTCAACAACTCGGGCAGCTCGCCCCGTGTGAGCAGCCCGGCGAACGGCGAGTCGCTGAGAAAGGCATCGAGGTCGTCCGGGCCAAGCGACAGCCGCACGAACATCGTTCGCTTCGTCATCACCTGCTCCAACCGCGCGCGGACATCAGCCGCGCCGGACGGAAGACGGATGCGCGCGTACGTCTCGATCTGGTCCCGCGACGGCGCGTCGTTCGATTCGCCGAGAGCGTCCAACGAGGTCCAGCTCACTCTTTTGCCACGTCCTTCTGCATGCGATCGACAAAGATGTCGACGACCCACTCGGAGATGTTCCAGTACATCTCCCAGTACGTCGGCGAGAAGAGGCCCGGCCCGGGGTCCTTGAACACGAGGACGACGTCGCCCTTCCAGCCTTTCCCCGCGGCGTACGCGAGTGCGGCGTTGAACACTTCCTCCTGCATTGCGTTCCGCCAGGTCTTCGTGTCGCCGGTGAACTTCCCGCCCGTCAACGTTCCGAGACCGATCGCGGCCGCGAAGCCGGTGAAGCGCTTCTTGGCGCCGCCGGTCGTAGCGGCGTAGTAGGACTTGAGATTGTCCGTCAGCGACATCGAGGAATTGAACGTGAGCGAATACGCGTCGGCGTCGCCGGCCATGTCCTCCGCGCTCGCCATTCCCTTCGGGCCGTCGTAGTAGCTGTCCAGCACAGGCGAGCGGACCATCGCCGTGTCGCGGAAGCTCGCGGTGCTGCCGTGGACGTACTCCGTGACGACGCTGCCGAGATCGCCGACGAACGTCGAGGCTTCCACGTTCGAACGCAGCTTGACCAAGCCGCCGGCCAGGCTCAGCCTCGTCGGATGCTTCGCCGCGTCGGCACCCGCAAGCATGTGCCCGATGTCGACCGATTTGCCGCCGATCGGAAGCACTTGGTGTTGGCGCAGGTAGTCGGCCGACCCCAGCAGCGTGGTCGACCAGCTCGGTGGGAGCTTCGTGCCGGCAGCCCCCGGGATCAGGATGTTGAATGCGCCGCCGCCGACGACCGCGCCGGCATAGGTCTTCGCCGCGCTCGCCGAGTCGTAGTAGAGCTTCCGAAAAGCCGTGATGCGGTCATCGAAGCCGTAGCCGTCCGTAATCGCCGCTTGTTCGAGTGCGGCGAACTGCAACAGGAAGTTGTCGAAGTCGGTTCCCGCACCCGTCGTCGCTGCGGGGCCATACACCTGCCGCTGTACCGCCGCCTGCCGGGCGGAGCGCTGCTGCACAACGTGCGTGAGCTCGTGCGCAAGAAGGGCAGGCGCATACTGGCCCTCATCGAAGACAACGTCGCTGCCGACGGCGTACGCACGCGCGTTCAGGGCACGGGCGGCACGCGCGTTTGTCTGGATCCGCACGTCGCCGAACTCGTGGCCTAGGCGGGACTCCATGAAGCCGCGTGTTCCCGGATCGAGCCGCCGGCCGGAGCTCGGCGGCGCGCCAGCGCGCGGGGCGTCGCCGTCGCGTGCCACTCCATCGGCCGCGCGGTCAGCTTCGCGTTCGCCCGCCTCTCCCAGGATGCTTCCGCCGGGGCTCGCGGGTATCCGGGTCGCGAGACGCGACCAGAGCGGATTCGGCCCCTCTGATCCGGCGTTCGGCTCGGGGCGATGCAACTCATCTTCGGTATGGACACTCACGGCCTCGCGAGCTTCGCTCGCATGCATCCCTGCTACCTCCTACCGAAGTTCCATACGAGCCTAGCGCGTCAGCGCGAGCGCTCGAGGGTGCGGCCGCGAGACAGTCGGGCGCGCCTCATCCTGTAGCGCGCTTCGTCGGGCGGCTGGCTTCGCGGTGCCGCGCACCGAGCCCTCAGACTGGTCGAGCACCCTTCCCGTCCCACACCTTCGCCTTGCCGGCGGCAACCATCGCAGCGGCGAAATCGCCGATCCCGGCGGCGGTGATCCTTCCCTCGATGCGTCCTCCGAACTTGTCCCAGCCGAGGCTCACCACCTCGACCGCGGTTCCCGGCGGCAACAGCGTGTGCGCGAAGTCGCGGGAGGCTTTGCCGTCCGCCGTCGCCAACTCGGGCGCGTTGATTCCGTTGATGCGCACGCGTGTGTAGACCGTCAGGTCGAACCCGACGTCGAGCTTGACGTTGACCGTGTCACCGTCGTGCACGAGATCGACGATGCCGGGATAAGGCCCGAACTCCGTCACGCCGGCATTATCGCCGATTGCAACGACCGGTTCAATGACGAAGCCCCCTTGCGGGGGCTTCGCGTTAGCAGGCCTGTAAGCCGGATTTTGTCGAGGGTGATCATCCCTCTTGGCAGCTACCCGGGCCCTGGGCGGGCAACCTCATAGCGGGCCCTGTTCGCCTTGCACCGGA
>Ga0070681_10008547_pt1 | contig 10028 bp, 10 predicted proteins | sample KBSC83BmetaG_FD_65650 | JGI IMG/M metagenome (GOLD analysis project Ga0070681, IMG submission 65650) | Corn rhizosphere microbial communities from Kellogg Biological Station, Michigan, USA - KBS C8-3B metaG | ecosystem: Host-associated > Plants > Roots > Rhizosphere | place: USA: Michigan...
ACGCCGCAGCTCCTGCACGTGCATGAAGCGATTCTCGAACACTGTCTCGGTAATCGTCGACGTGCCGTCCGCCACTGCGTTGAGCGCCATGAACTGCGCTTGCATGTCGGTTGGAAAGGCGGGATAGGGCGCAGTGCGAATGCTGGCGCCCTTGCGACTCGGGTTGCCGCGCAGCGCCAGCCAGTCCGCTCCGCTTTCGACGATGGCACCGGTTTCCTGCAGCTTGCTGAGGACGGCATCCAGAATATCCGGCCGCGTGTTCTTGAGACGTATTTCTCCGCCCGTGGCTGCGGCGGCCACCAGAAACGTGCCCGTCTCGATCCGATCGGGCATGACCCGGTACGTCGCACCATGCAAACGGGATGCGCCCGTTATGGTGATGACGTCGGTACCCTCGCCGGAGACGGTCGCACCCATCGCGACGAGGCAGCGAGCCAGATCGACGACCTCCGGCTCGCGCGCGGCGTTCTCGAGCACCGTCGTGCCGTCTGCGAGCGCTGCTGCCATCATGAGGTTCTCCGTGCCAGTTACGGTGACGAGATCCATCACGATGCGGGTACCGCGCAGGCGCTTGGCGGTGGCATGGATGTAGCCATGCTCGATGTCGATCTTGGCACCCATCGCCTCCAGGCCCTTGATGTGCTGATCGACCGGACGCAGCCCGATCGCGCAGCCGCCCGGCAGCGATACGCGCGCCTCGCCAAAGCGCGCCACCAGCGGACCCAGCACCAGGATCGACGCGCGCATGGTCTTGACCAGCTCGTAAGGCGCAACGCGATTGTGCAGATTGGAAGCGTCCAGGCTGACGCTGCCTTTGTCGTCCAGCGTCACCTGCACACCCATCTGACCAAGCAGCGACAACGTCGTGGTGACATCGCGCAGATGCGGAACATTCTGCACCTGCAGCGTTTCGCCAGTGAGAAGGCCGGCACACAGAATCGGCAACGCCGCGTTCTTGGCGCCCGAGATGCGGACTTCTCCGGACAGCGGTACCCCACCATTGATAACGAGCTTGTCCATCAGCTCCGCTGCGCCCAGTCCTCGGGGGTCAGGGTTTGCATCGAGAGGGCGTGGATCTCCTCGCGCATGCGGTCACCGAGCGCACCATAGACCAGCTGATGGCGTTGTACACGCGACTTGCCGCGAAACGCCTCACTCACGATCACAGCCTCGAAGTGGTGGCCGTCGCCCACGACTTCCACGTGCTGGCACACAAGCCTCTCTGCGATGTAGCTCTTCACATCTTCCGGCGCAACCACGGGACTTCTCCTGAGAATACGAAACGACTATTGTAGCGTGCGGCTTAGTGGCGCAGCTTGTAGCCGGTATGTAACAACCGCAGGCTCAGTCCCGACAGCAATGCCAGGCAGGCTGTCACCATCGCAAGGCTCAGGTAGGGCGGCACATCGCTCGCGTCGAAGAATCCGTACCGGAAACCATCGACCATGTAGAAGAATGGATTGAAATGGGAGGCGCCCTGCCAGAACGGCGGCAACGAATGCACTGAATAGAACACGCCGGCAAGAAACGTCAGCGGCACGATGATGAAGTTCTGAAACGCTGCGAGCTGATCGAATTTGTCCGCCCAGATGCCGGCGATGATCCCGAGCGCGCCGAGGATGCCGGCGCCCAGCACCGCAAACACCAGCACCCAGAGTGGATGTTGCACCGACACGTCGGCAAATCCTGCAGTCACCAGCAATACGCCGAGACCAACCGCGATTCCTCTGACGACCGCTGCCAGCACGTACGCGAGAAACGTCTCCAACGGCGACAAGGGCGTCAGCAGCACGAAGATGATGTTGCCGGTGATCTTGGACTGGATCAGGCTCGACGAGCTGTTGGCGAACGCGTTCTGCAGCAGAGACATCATGGCGAGCCCCGGTACGAGAAACGCGGTGTACGACACGCCCGGGTAAACATGAACGCGCGACTCGAGAGCGTGGGAGAAGATCAGCAGGTACAGCAGCGCCGTGAGAATCGGGGCGGCGATGGTCTGGAAGCTCACTTTCCAGAAGCGCAGCAGCTCTTTGAAAAGCAGAGTGCGGAAACCCGACATCAGTGTTTCCGCATGATCTGCACGAACACGTCTTCCAGATCGGCCTGCAGCACCTCCAGCTCATGGACCTCGATCCTGTCCGAGCGCAGGTGCGCGAGCACGCCTTCGATCTGCACGTAGCTCTCCATCGCCAGCACGTAGCTGTCGCCGTCCTTCGCAACGAGTCGATCGGCAAGAGCCACCGGCAGTCGATCCGGAAGCAGACGCAGGCGCAAACGCACTCCCGACACACCACGCAGAAGATTGCGGGTGGTATCGAGCGCGACGATGCGTCCCTGTTTCAGGACGGCGATACGGCTGCAGAGTGCCTCGGCTTCCTCGAGATAATGGGTCGTCAGCACGACCGTGTGCCCGGCCTGGTTCAGCTCGCGGACGAAGTGCCATAGCTGCTGACGCAGCTCCACGTCGACGCCGGCGGTCGGCTCGTCCAGAATGATCACGGGCGGCTTGTGAACCAGCGCCTGCGCCACCAGCACGCGCCGCTTCATGCCGCCCGACAGCTGCCGCATGTTGGCGTGTGCCTTGCTGGTCAGATCGAGGCGCTCGATGATCTCGTCGACCCAGGCGTCGTTGTGGCGCAGGCCGAAGTAGCCCGACTGGATACGCAGCGTTTCGCGCACCGTGAAGAACGGATCGAACACCAACTCCTGCGGGACGACGCCCAGGCTGCGCCGGGCGAGAGGGTATTGCTCCTTGACGTCGTAGCCCATCACGCGCAGAAGGCCTGCGTCCGCCCTTGCCAGCCCCGCCAGAATGCTGATCAGCGTGGTCTTGCCGGCGCCGTTCGGACCCAGCAGACCGAAGAACTCGCCCTTGGTGATGGCAAGGCTGATGCCGTCCAGAGCCTGTACGGTGCCGAAGCGCTTACGAACGTCGCTGACCTCGATGGCGAACGGCACGGCGCGCGCTACCACTCAAACAGCAGGGCGGTAGATGCGTGGTCTTTCGCGCGGACGACAAAACGCGATCTCGTTTCGCTCCGCTGCCTTGGCGCCATCACCGCCCGTAGAAGATGAATCATGCGCGGGGCAGCAGCTCTTCGAGCTCGTACAGCTCGATCAGCGATCTCAGGTTATCAGTCGGATTCTCGTAGTGGATGCGATGCCCGCGCTGGGCGGCAGAGCGCATCCATGCAAGCAGGAGCGCCACTGCGGAAGAGTCGGCGCTGGTCACTTCGGAGAGATCGACACGGACGTCGGAACCATCGAACCGCTGCATACCCTCTTCAAGCAGCGGCTCAACCGTGTCAAGGGTGACGGGCCCACGTACGTGGTAGCGCCCATCCGAGAATTCGATCATTGCCGGCGCTGCCGCGTTATGGTTTTTTCTTGACGCCCGGTGGCGGCGGAGCGTTCTTCTCTTGCAGCGATTTGATCAAACCGTCGATGCCGTTTTGACGGATATCCTCGGCGAACGTATTGCGGTACGTCGTGACCAGGCTGACGCCCTCCACCGTCACGTCATAGACCTTCCAGTCCGAATCGGTCTTGAACATGCTGTAGTCGACGCCTACCGGCGGAGCGCCCCCAGGCAGCTTGATCTCGCTGCGCACGAGCACGTCGTCGTCGCCGCTCTGCAGTTTGAGTGGCTTGACCTCGATCACGATGTTCCGGTACGCAGTGTATGCTGTACTGTACGAGCGCACGAGCAAGGCGCGGAACTGCTCCACCAGCGCCTTCTGCTGATCCGCAGTGGCTTGGCGCCAGCTGCGCCCGACTGCGAGTCGGGTCATGCGCTCGAAGTCGAAATGCGGTGCCACCTTCTGTTCGATCAGATGTGCCATCTTGGTCTGGCTGCCCGCCTGCAAATCGGGATCCTGGCGCAACGCGGTCAATACGTCATCGGCTACGTTCTTGACGATCTTGTCCGGAGCATCCTGCGCAAGCGCGGCAACGCTCACGCCAAGCGTCAGCGCAAGCATCAAACCCGCTGCCAGCCTGCATGCCCCGTTGTTTGATCGTTTTGAGCCCTGCATCTCTTCACCTCGTACCATTGTCATTGACCTCACAGGTCATTTGGCCCCCCCGCCTTCAGACGCCTTGCCATACAGAAACTGGCCGATGATCTTCTCGAGAACCACGGCCGACTGCGTGAGCTTGATCTCGTCGCCTTGCTTCAGATTGGCAGTGTCGCCGCCGGCATCCAGCCCGATATATTGCTCCCCCAGCAGCCCGGACGTAAGAATCGACGCCGAAGTGTCTTTCGGAAACTTGTAAGCGTTGGAGAGCCGCATCGTGACCTTTGCCGCGAACTTCTGATCGTCGAAAGCGATGCCTTCAACACGACCGACGACGACGCCGGCACTCTTGACCGGCGCGCGCGGCTTGAGCCCGCCGATGTTCTGAAAGTTTCCGAAGACCAGGTACCCGTCCGACGCGGAAACGCTGGTTGCATTACCCACCTTGAGGGCCAGTACCAGCAGCGCGACGATCCCGGCTGTGACAAAAACTCCGACCCACAGATCCACTGTCGTGCGTTTCATAGTCAAACCCCGGTGAACATGAAGGACGTAAGGACGAAGTCGAGCGCGAGAATGACCAGGGCCGACGTGACGACCGTGCGGGTGACAGCGTACGAAACGCCCTCCGCTGTGGGAGGCGTATCGTAACCTTCGAACAGGGCGATCAGCGTCACGGCCACACCGAACACGAAGCTCTTGATTACGCCGTTCCAGATATCATCGCGCAGATCCACGTTGGCCTGCATCTGCGACCAGAACGCACCCGAGTCGACGCCGATGATCACAACACCGATCAGATAGCCGCCAAAAATTCCCATCGCACTGAAGATGGCTGCCAGCAAGGGCATCGAGATCACGCCACCCCAGAAGATCGGCGAGAGCACGCGGGCGAACGGGTCAACCGCCATCATTTCCATCGCCGACAACTGCTCGGTCGACTTCATGATGCCAATTTTGGCGGTGATAGCTGACCCTGCGCGGCTTGCGAACAGCAGCGCAGACACAACCGGCCCCAGCTCCCGCACCAGCGCCAATGCGACCAGCGTGCCGAGCGCTTCGGCCGATCCATAGCGCTTGAGCGTCTCGTACCCTTGCAGGCCGAGCACGAGACCGACGAACAAACCGGATACGATGATGATGATGAGCGACAGCGTCCCGCTGAAGTAGATCTCGTTCAAAGTCAGTTGCACACGCCGCGCGCTTTCGCCCGATCGGGCCAGCACATACCACGAGAACCGCGCAATGGCGCCCAACTTCCACACGCCGTCGACGACTTTGTGGCCGATATGGCGCAGGCTGCTATCGAGCGATCCAATCATGGCATCCGCTCCACTCCCAGAGCCTTGGAATAGTCGTCTGCCGGATAGTGGAAGGGCACCGGCCCGTCCGTTTCGCCGTGCACGAACTGATGAACGAACGGCACCGTGGAGTTGCGCAGCGATTGCGGCGTACCCTCCGCCACGATCACACCTGCCGATACGAAATACACGTGGTCCACGATCTTGAAAGACTCGTTCACATCGTGGGTCACGATAATCGATGTAGCCCCGAGCGCGTCGTTCAGCTTACGAATCAGGTTCGCGATCACGCCGGTCGAAATCGGGTCGAGGCCCGTAAACGGCTCGTCGTACATGATCAGCATCGGATCGAGCGCGATGGCACGCGCCAGTGCAACGCGTCGCGCCATGCCGCCCGACAGCTCCGCCGGCTTTAGTTGCGCGGCACCACGTAAGCCTACGGCGTTCAACTTCATCAGCACCAGGTCGCGGATCATGACCTCCGGCAGGCGCGTGTGCTCGCGTAGCGGAAACGCCACGTTCTCGAATACCGAATAGTCGGTGAACAGAGCGCCGAACTGGAACAGCATGCCCATGCGGCGGCGCAGCTTGTACAGCTCGCCATGACTCAGCTCGTGGATCGGCTGGCCGGCGACGCTCACAGTGCCGGCATTGGGCTTTACCTGGCCGCCGATCAGCCGGAGCACGGTGGTCTTGCCGGATCCGCTGAGACCCATGATGGCGACCACCTTGCCGCGCGGGATCGTCATGCCGACGCCCGTCAGCACGGGGCGTGCGTCATAGCGGAACTCGACGTCGCGAAGTTCTACGAGGTTGTCTGCGCTCACGAACGGGAGGGGCCGGGAAACGCGCCGGATTGTACTCTGCTTTGGCGCATGCAGTCGGAAGAAGAGGCACTGGCTTGCATCTTGCTGTGAATTGCCGCACTGTGCCCGCGCGGCGGGCCTCCGGACTCGACCCGCACTCAACGCACAACCCTAGATCGCAAGCCGACGCAGCCGCGACAGCCGCCATGAGCACAACCGCCTCGACCATCGCCCTGTGCTTCGCGAACGTGACCAAGCGCTACGGAACTGCCGCTGCGCTGAAGGATTTTTCGCTCGACGTCACCGCAGGGCAGACGTTTGGGCTGGTCGGCATGAACGGCGCGGGCAAGACCACTTTGATCAAGTGTCTGCTCGACTTCACCGACGCGGATAGCGGCGCGATCGAAATCTTCAACACGTCCAACCGGATCACACGATCGCGCGCCTGTCTGGCGTTTCTGCCGGAGCGCTTTAATCCGCCCTACTACCTGAAGGGCAAGGACTTTCTGCATTACATGCTGGACTTGCAGGAGGTGCCGTACCGCCAAGAAGAAGCCGAGCGCATGCTCGCCGCGCTCGATCTCGATCTATCGGCGCTGGCCAAACCGGTGCGCGCGTTTTCGAAGGGCATGACGCAGAAGCTGGGGCTCGCCGCGTGCCTGCTGAGCCGCAAGGCTCTATACGTTCTCGACGAGCCAACCAGCGGTCTCGATCCAAAAGCTCGCGCCCTGCTCAAGCGCCAATTGCGCGCTGAACGTGATGACGGTCGCACGATTTTTTTGACGTCCCATGCGCTGGCCGACGTGGAGGAGTTGTGCGACCGCATGGCTGTGATCCACCGCGGCGAGCTGCGGTTCGCCGGTACACCGGCCGACTTGCGCGCGCGCCACTCCGCTGACAGCCTCGAGCAGGCCTTCCTTGCCTGCATCGAGGATGACATCCGGCTGGCGGCCTAGAACCCACGCCAGGCGATCTGGCAGAATATTCGCCCCTCGGGGGGCCGCAAACAGAAGTGGACATTGCCGTTACAACCAAACCCGATTTGTTGATCGTCGATGACGACCCGCTGATCACGGACACACTGGACTTCGTGCTCGGGCGGGATTTCAATGTGTATGTCGCCGAGTCACGCGCACAGGTAAAGAGCCTCATGCGGCAGCTGGAGTCACCACCCGAGCTCGCCCTCGTCGATCTCGGTCTGCCACCGACGCCGCATCGGCCCGACGAAGGGTTCCGGCTGATCAACGAATTGCTTGCGCTGTCGCCGGACATCAAGATCCTCGTACTGTCGGGCCAGAACGACGAGAACAACGCGCGCCATGCCCGCGCGCTTGGCGCGATCGAATTCGTAGCCAAGCCGTGCGAGCCACAACGGCTCAAAGAGCTTCTGCTCAAAGCCCGGACCATCACCGCGGCCGAGCGCATCGCCGAGGCCGGGGATGTCGGCATCGTCGGCAGCGGTCCGGCCATTGCCAAGCTCAAACAGCAGATCCGCCAATACGCGGACTCTCCGTTTCCCGTGTTGATCGAAGGCGAGTCCGGCAGCGGCAAGGAATTGGTCGCGGCTTCCCTGCACCGGCAAAGTCCGCGCGCGATGAAGCCGTATCTGGCACTCAATTGCGCGGCAATCTCGCCCAATCTGGTCGAAGCCACACTGTTCGGACATGCCAAAGGTTCTTTTACCGGAGCGAGCACCGCCCGCGCCGGCTACTTCGAAGACGCCAGGGACGGCAGCTTGTTTCTGGATGAGATCGGCGAGCTGCCGCTCGAGCTGCAGGCCAAACTGCTGCGCGTTCTGGAAAACGGCGAATATCAGCGCGTCGGCGAAACGCAGAGCCGGCAAAGCCAGGCGCGCGTGATCGCAGCAACCAACCGCGATCTGCGCCAGGAAGTCAAAGCCGGTCGCTTCCGCGCCGACCTCTATCACCGACTGAGCGTGTTCGCAGTGACGGTGCCGCCTTTGCGCGAGCTCGGCGACGACAAGCGCCGGCTGCTCAGCCATTTCTCGGATTTCTACTCGCAACAAAGCGGTGCCGCTCCATTCGAACTGGATGCGCGCGCCGAACAGCTCTGGATGGACTACGCGTTTCCGGGCAACGTGCGCGAGCTGCGCAACATCGTCATCCGCCTAACCACCAAGTACGCAGGCGAAGCGGTCAACAGCGAGCAGCTGGTGGCCGAGCTCGACCCCGAACAGGGACAGTCGGTGGCGAGCGAACCGCTGCCCGGCATCGACCATCGGGGTGCCGTAGATGCCGCCAAACGCCAACTCCAGGCGCAAAAGAACTTCAGTCTCGATGCAACGCTGCAGCGGCTGGAGCGCAGCTACATCGAAGCCGCGTTGGCACTGACGAACGGCAATCTCAGCCAGGCTGCCAAGCTGCTCGGCGTGCATCGGACGACCTTGTACAGTCGCATGCAAAGCTACGGCGGCCCAGCCATGACAATTCGCAACCCGGTCGATCAGTAACCCATTCGCCAAATGTATTACGCGTTCTTCGGCCTCACTCAGCCGCCCTTCAAAATCACCCCCGACACCGATTTCTTCTTCGAGGGTGGCAACCGCGGCGCCGTGCTCGAGGCTCTGATCTACGCAATTACGCAGGGCGAAGGAATCATCAAGGTCACAGGCGAGGTCGGCAGCGGCAAAACCATGCTGTGCCGGGTCTTGCAAGCGCGCCTGCCCGGATCGGTCGAGACGGTGTATCTCGCGAATCCGAGCGTCTCGCCCGAGGAGATTTTGCACGCGATTGCGTTCGAGCTGCAGTTGCCGATCGCGCGTGATGCGGGCCGTCTGGTCGTCATGCACGCGCTCAACGAATATCTGCTCGCGCGGCACGCCGAGGGACGGCAGGTCGTGATCTTCGTCGAAGAATCGCAAGGTATGTTGCTGGCGACGCTGGAGGAGATTCGCTTGCTGTCCAATCTCGAGACGAAGCAACACAAGCTGCTGCAGATCGTCTTGTTCGGCCAGCCGGAGCTCGACGAGAACCTGCGCAAGCCTGAGATCCGGCAACTGCGCGAGCGCATCACGCACAGCTTCTCGCTCGGCCCGCTGAACGCCGACGAGGTGCGGTCTTATATCGCCTTTCGCCTGCGCGCGGCCGGCTATCACGGACCTGATCTATTCAGCCCGAGTGTCGTCCGCTATATGACTAGCGCAACCGGGGGGCTGACACGTCGCATCAATATCGTGGCGGACAAAGCTTTGCTTGCTGCGTTCGCCGAAAACACGCACAACGTGAGCGCGAAGCATGTGCGCGCTGCGATCCAGGACAGCGAGTTCAGCGGCGCAGGTCGCAAGCGCCGATGGCTTGCTCCAGCTGCCGCTTTCCTGCTTGGCGCGTTGGCTGTGGCTGGGTTGTACTGGATCTATCAGCATCTGACCATGGAGGCTGCGGCGCGGCCGCGAGCGGCAACCGCGACTATTGTGAGACCCGTCACGGCGCTCCCTAAACCGGTCGTTGCCGAGTCGGCGCCAGCCCCGGCCCCGGAATCGACCGCGCCAGTCACCGCAGCGCATTCACCACTGCAGCATCCAGTCGGGGCACGTGCTGCCGACGCAACGCAAACGCCTTCCACCGCTGTTGTCATCCCCTCGACAAGCGTTCCTGCCGAGAGCCATTCGACGCCGGTTGCGCCGGACCGCGACGCGGACCGCCTGAAGCTGAGCGCTACGCTGTCCCCGCATAGCGACCTGTTGGAACAGCGCTTGCTTGCGACGGAGCGCTGGCTGGATGAGGCCGAGGGTGGCACGTACAGCATCCAGCTGCTCGGGTCGAACGATCCCGCGCTGTTGAGGCACTATTTCGAAACCCTTTCCAAATATATTGAAATAGAAAAGGTTTTTGTGTACCGTACCCTGGCGAACCAGCAGCCGTCCCTGACCGTTTTGTTCGGTGCTT
>Ga0070681_10008548_pt1 | contig 10028 bp, 7 predicted proteins | sample KBSC83BmetaG_FD_65650 | JGI IMG/M metagenome (GOLD analysis project Ga0070681, IMG submission 65650) | Corn rhizosphere microbial communities from Kellogg Biological Station, Michigan, USA - KBS C8-3B metaG | ecosystem: Host-associated > Plants > Roots > Rhizosphere | place: USA: Michigan...
GGGGGAGCCAGGCGCGGCGCAACAGGAACGCGCACAGCGCCACCGCGGCGACGACGGCGCCGGCGACCGGCAGTAGCGCCGGCGGGATGGTCATGCCGGCGAGGATCGCCAGCACGGCCACGACCAGCCCGCCGGACAGCCGGTCGGTGGCTACCTCGACGAGCGCGCCACCCTTGTCCGAGCCCTCGTGCAGGAGCTGCCGGATCCGCCACAGGTCCGCGCCCGCGTGCTGCGGGGTGAGCATCCCGAGCAGCTCACCCTCGGCGTAGACCCGGGCGTACCAGCTCCATTTCTTGCCGCGGGTCGAGACCGCCCGCCAACGCAGTGGGCAGAAGAGGTAGTTGCCGACCGTCCAACACGCAAGCCCGATGAGAGCCGGCTGCAGATGCATCTTCGGCAGGTGCGACCAGGTACCCACCGCGATGACGACGCCCAGGACCGGCGCGACGCGGAGCACGACGCCACCGGCGCGCCGGAGCCGGCGTCGCCGGTCGGTCTCCGGCGAGGTCGCTGACGCGGGCGCGATGAGCGGCATCGCGAATGGCATACCCGTGAATCGGGTGAGCCTTCCTGTGAGTTGAGCCGACGCCTAGCCTTGCTCGGGTGACGCGGCTGCTGCACAGGCTGGGCGCATGGTGTGCCGCGCATCCGTTGGCGGTCATCGCCCTGTGGTTGGTCGCGGCGGCAGTCGCTGTCAGCCTGGCCGCGACGGTCGGTGGCCGCTTGTCCCAAGGCGGCGAGACCGTGCCGGGCACGGAGGTGCACGAGGCCGAAGCGCGTCTCACGGCGCACTTCCCGGCCGCCGCCGACACGACCGCTGTCGTCGTACTCCATGGAACCAACCGCGCGACGGTTGCGGCGGCGTCCAGCGAGGTCGCGAGCGGGATTCGCCGGCTCCCGCACGTCCTCCCGCCGTCGGTGCAGCAGTCGGCGGTGTCACGCGACGGGCGGACGTTGCTGCTGTCCGTGCGGTACGACGCCCCGCGCTTCACGCTCCATTCTTCGGACCTGCACCGGCTGCAGGCGGTGGCGCGGTCGTCGCCCGGCGTCGAGGGTCTGGTGAGCGGTGACCTGTTCTACGAGCTCAACGTTCCCGGCAACGGCTTGGCCGAGAAGGTCGGCATCGGCGTTGCCGTGTTGGTGCTGCTCATCGCTTTCGGATCGGTCATCGCCGCGCTGATGCCGGTTGCGACAGCGGCACTGGGCATCGTGACCGGGCTGGCGCTCGTGCATCTGCTCGCGAACTGGTACGCCGTCAACGACTCGGCGCCCGCACTCGCGACGATGCTCGGGCTGGGCGCGGGCATCGACTACGCGCTGTTCATCGTCACCCGGCATCGCGAAGGAATGCGGTCGGGCTTGTCACCGGCTGCGGCTGCGGCGGCCGCGACGTCGAGCGCGGGCAGCTGCGTCGTCTGGGCCGGGATCACCGTCGTCGCCGCGATCTGCGGGTTGGCGTTCGGTGGCATTCCGATCGTGACGAGCCTCGGTCTTGCCAGCGCGGTCGTCGTCGCTGTGTCGGTCGTGTCCGCGTTGACGATCCTGCCGGCGTTGCTGTCGCTGACCGACGAGCACATCGACCGGCTGCACATTCCGCTGCCGCATCTGCGGCACGAGCGGGTGGGCGCCGGCCCCGGGCGGACGGCCCGCGAGGAGCGATGGTCGTGGGCACGGTGGGCGCGGGCGATCGAACGCCGTCCGGTGCGCTACGTCATCGGCTGCACGGCGTTGCTGGTCGTGCTGGCGTTGCCGGTCGGTGGCATGCGCCTGGGCATGCCGGACTCGAGCAGTGCGCCACCGGGCAGCGACGCGAAGCGGTCGTTCACTCTCATCAACGCTGCGTTCGGTCCTGGCGTCGATGCGCCGCTGCAGCTGGTCGTCGAACTTCACCCCGGTGCCGACGCGCCCTCGGTGGCCGCCGCCCTGACCCGCGCGGTGTCTGCCGACACGGACGTGGCCGCGGTCGGCCCGATGGCGACGAACGGCGACGGAACGACCGGCGTCATGACGGTGACGCCGAAGTCCGGTCCGCAGTCGAACGCCACTGCCGATCTGGTGCCGCGGTTGCGCGAAGACGTGCTGCCGCCGGTCGAGCGCGCGACCGGCAGCCGCGCTCTGGTGACCGGTCTGCCGGCGGGCCGTTACGACGTGGGGCAGCGCGTGCTCGACCGGTTGCCGTTCTTCGTCGGTGCGGTGCTCGCGCTGTCCTTCCTGTTGCTGATGCTGGTCTTCCGCTCGCTGCTTGTGCCGATCAAGGCCGTGCTGCTCAACATCCTGTCGATCGCGGCTGCTCTCGGTGTCGTCGTCGCCGTCTTCACCTGGGGCTGGTTGCGGCAGCTGGTAGGCGTCTCGGAAACGGTGCCGCTCGTGGACGTCGTACCGATGATCATGTTCGCGATCGTCTTCGGGCTGTCGATGGACTACGAGGTGTTCCTGCTCTCGCGGGTGCGCGAGGAGTGGGTCGCGGACGGCGATGCCCGCGGCAGCGTCGTGCGCGGGCTGACGTCGACGGCGCGAGTCATCAGTGCTGCCGCGGCGATCATGGTCGCGGTCTTCCTCGCGTTCACGCTTTCGGCCGACGTGATCGTGAAGATGGTCGGCCTCGGGCTGGCGATCGCCGTGCTCCTCGATGCGACGGTGATCCGACTTGCGCTGGTGCCGGCGACCATGTCGCTACTCGGCGAGCTCAACTGGTGGCTGCCGCGGTGGCTCGACCGGCTGCTGCCGCACATCGACGTCGAGGCCGCCGTGCCGGTGACACCGCTCGATCTGGTGCCGGGACCGGCTTCTCCGGACCCGGTGTCCGAGCCGGTCAGCTGACCGTCGCGCCGATTGCGCGACCGACGGCGTAGGTGACGCCTGCGGCGAGTGCGGCCAGCGCGAGCTGGCGCAGTCCGCCGAACCAGGCCGGCTTGTTGGTCAGGCGGGCGACTACGGCGCCGGCGACGTAGAGCGTGACCGCGGAGACGACAAGGGCCGGCCACAACGGCTGCACGCCGGCGAGGAACGTGAGCAGCGGCACGATCGCGCCCAGCGAGAAGGCGAAGAATGAGGACACCGCAGCCACCCACGGCGACGGCAGCTCGTCCGGGTCGACGCCGAGCTCCTCTTGCGCGTGCAGCCGCAACGCCTCGTCGGGGTCGCGGGACACCTGCTCCGCCACCTTGGCGGCAAGGTCGGCGTCGACGCCCTTGTCGACGAACGACTCCGCGAGCTCGCGTTGCTCGCGCTCCGGGTTGCGCTTGAGCTCGCTGCGTTCGAGCTCGACCTCGGCCCGGACGAGCTCGTTCTGCGACGCGACGCTGGTGTACTCGCCCGTCGCCATCGAGAACGCGCCGGCGACCAGCCCGGCGAGGCCGGTCAGGATGATCCGCTGACGGTCGAGGCCGCCGCCGCCGACACCTGCGATGAGGCTCACGTTGGTGACGAGGCCGTCCATCGCGCCGAAGACGGTCGGCCGCAACCAGCCGCCGCTGACGTCGCGGTGCTCGTGGGTCGGCTCGTGCTGCCGCTCGGTCGTCGTCGTCACCTCCCTAGTCTGGACCGGTGAGGTCGATCGACACCGACACGGGCACGCTGACCGAGAGCGACACCGACGTCAGCGGTCGCACCGACTACCGGCTCGACGACGGCGATCACGAGCGCTTCTCGCACTATGCGGACAAGGACAAGATCATGGAGGCGATGGTCGCCGGCACACCGGTCGTTGCCCTCTGCGGGAAAGTCTGGGTCCCGTCGCGCGACCCGAAGAAGTTCCCCATCTGCCCGGAGTGCCAGCGGCTCTACGACCTGGGTCCCGAGGGCCGCATGCGCGAGTGGAACGAGCGCGCCGCAGACACTTCGTGATCATGGCGTTGTCTGCGCGTGTCCTGCCGTGATCATGGCGTTTGCCGCCGGACAACGTCATGATCACCGAGGCAGGAGCCTGCGGCCGGGGCGGCGTACTCTTCCTTCATGGTCGAGAAGTGGTTCCCCCCGATGCCGGAGTTCTCCTCGCCTGAGGAGGAGCGGCTGCACCGCAAGCAGCGCCTGGCGGCCGGCTTCCGGCTGTTCGCGAAGTTCGGCTTCGAGGAGGGCGTCGCCGGTCACATCACCGCGCGCGACCCGATCGAGCCGGACACCTTCTGGGTCAACCCGTTCGGCGTGCCGTTCGCGCACGTCCGGCAGTCGGACCTGATCCGGGTCAACCACAGCGGCGACGTCGTCGAGGGCAACTATCACGTCAACGAGGCCGCATTCGCGATCCACTCGCAGGTTCACGCCGCGCGGCCCGACGTCGTCGGCGCGGCGCACACCCACTCGACCTTCGGTCGCGCACTCTCGACCCTTGGCGAGACCCTCGAGCCGATCACCCAGGACGTCACGGCGTTCTACAACGACCATGCGTTGTTCAACGACTACACCGGTGTCGTCACCGACGTCGAGGAGGGTAAGCGCATCGCGCACGCTCTCGGCGAGAACAAGGCCGTCATTCTGCGCAACCACGGTCTGCTCACCGTCGGCACCAGCGTCGACAGCGCTGTGTGGTGGTTCATCACCATGGAGCGCTCCTGCCAGGTGCAGCTCGTCGCCAAGGCCGCGGGCACGGTCGTGCACATCGACCCGGACATGGCGCAGCAGACGCACGACTACGTCGGCACCGAGTTCGCCGGATGGTTCTCCTTCCAGCCGCTCTGGCAGAAGATCACCCGCGAGCAGCCCGACCTCCTCGACTGACGGCCGTCGAAGCGGTCACGTCCGCGGATGATCCGCGGCTGGCGGACTACCGCGGGCTGACCGACGTCCGGCTCCGCACGACATGGGAGCCGCCGCACGGTGTGTTCATCGCCGAGAGCGAGCTCGTCATCCGCCGCGCGCTCGGCGCGGGCTACCGGCCACGGTCGATGGTCATGGCGCCGGAGTGGCTCGATCGGATGGCCTCACTCGTCGACGACGTCGACGCCCCTGTCTACTCGGCGCCGTACGACGTCCTCCGCGAGCTCACCGGGTTCCACGTCCATCGCGGCGCCCTTGCTTCGTTCGCTCGGAACCCGTTGCCCTCCGTCGGTGAGGTGACGGCTGCGGCGCGCCGGGTCGTCGTCCTCGAGGACATGGTCAGTCACACCAACCTGGGCGCGGTGTTCCGCTGCGCGGCAGCGCTCGGGATGGACGCGGTGGTGCTGTCGCCGTCGTGCGCCGACCCGCTCTACCGGCGAGCCGTGCGGGTGTCGATGGGGGAGGTGTTCGCCGTGCCTTATGCGCGTGCGGGCCGGTGGCCGGACGATCTCGATGCGCTGGTGGCTGCGGGGTTCGACGCGCTGGCCCTCACTCCGGCCGAGGACGCGACGGCGCTGCGCGAGCTGACGCTCGGAGCTGACGACCGCATCGCGGTGTTGCTGGGCACCGAGGGTCCGGGTCTCAGCGACGCCGCACTGAGTCGCGCAACTCTGCGGGTCCGGATCCCGATGGCTGCCGGTGTCGACTCGCTCAACGTCGCCGCGGCTGCGGCGATCACGTTCTGGGAGATCGGTCGACGGCCGGCCGGCGCTTAGCCCTTGCTTCCGCGGCCACCGGCGACGGGCGATGCCCCGCTCGAATCAGGCGACCGGAGTGACGCTCGGCCCCACAGCACGCAGTCAGTCGTGGCTTGGGCAGCCCTCTCCCGGCCCGGGGGCAAGCCCGGCCCTAGCATGCGCGCATGCCCGTGCTGCCGGACCGCGTGGATCGCGACGCGCCTGAGTTCGCGATCCGGCGGGAGACGCTGCTCGCGCAGCTCGGCGAGATCGAGGCGCAGCTGGCGATCGCGCGCGGCGGCGGCGGGGAGAAGTACGTCGAGCGGCATCGCAAGCGCGGCAAGCTGCTCGCGCGCGAGCGGGTCGAGCTCCTGCTGGATCCCGACTCTCCGTTTCTGGAGCTGTCGCCGCTCGCCGCGTGGGGCACCAGCTACACCGTCGGCGCGTCTCTGGTCACCGGCATCGGGGTCGTCGAAGGCGTCGAGTGCCTGATCAATGCCAACGACCCGACAGTGCGTGGCGGGGCCACGAACCCGTTCGGCGCGAAGAAGGGCGGCCGCGCTGCGCAGATCGCCGAGGAGAACCGGCTTCCGGTCATCAACCTCGTCGAGTCCGGTGGCGCCGATCTTCCGACCCAGTCGGAAATCTTCATCCCGGGTGGCCGCGGCTTCCGTGACCTGACCCGCAAGAGCGCCATGAAGATCCCCACGATCGCGTTGGTCTTCGGCAACTCGACGGCCGGCGGGGCCTACATCCCCGGCATGTGCGACTACGTCGTCATGGTGAAGGAGCGCGCGAAGGTTTTCCTCGGCGGACCGCCGCTCGTGAAGATGGCGACCGGCGAGGAGAGCGACGACGAGGAGCTCGGCGGCGCCGAGATGCATGCCCGAGTTTCCGGACTCGCGGACTATCTCGCCGTCGACGAGGCGGACGCGATCCGGCTGGGGCGGCAGATCGTCCGCCGGCTCAACCGTCGCAAGCTGGGTCCGCCGCCGGTGTCGACGTACAGCGAGCCGTTGTACGACGCCGAAGACCTGCTCGGCATGATCCCGACGGATCTGCGCGAGCCCTTCGACCCGCGGGACGTGCTGGCCCGGATCCTGGATGGGAGCGAGTTCGACGAGTTCAAGCCGCTCTACGGCTCGTCGCTCGTCACCGGCTGGGGCTCGATCCACGGCTATCCGATCGGCGTGCTGGCCAACGCCCGCGGTGTGCTGTTCGCGGAGGAGTCGGAGAAGGCCGCGCAGTTCATCCAGCTGGCCAACCAGAGCGACACGCCATTGCTCTTCCTGCAGAACACGACCGGCTACATGGTCGGCAAGGAGTACGAGCAGCGCGGCATCATCAAGGCCGGCGCGCAGATGATCAATGCGGTGTCGAACAGTGGCGTGCCGCACCTGACCGTGGTCCTGGGGGCGTCGTACGGCGCAGGCAACTACGGCATGTGCGGCCGCGCCTATGACCCGCGTTTTCTCTTCACCTGGCCGAACGCGAAGTCCGCGGTGATGGGACCGGCGCAGCTCGCCGGCGTCTTGTCGATCGTGGCGCGGCAGTCGGCGATCGCACGCGGCAAGGACTACGACGAAGAGCAGGACAAGGCGATGCGCGAGCTGGTCGAGAACCAGATCGAGGCGGAGTCGAAGGCCTTGTTCCTCACTGCACGGCTGTACGACGACGGCATCATCGACCCGCGCGACACCCGGACGGTGCTCGGCCTGTCGCTGTCGGTCATTCATAACCAGCCGATCGAGGGACGCCGCGGCTTCGGCGTCTTCCGGATGTGACCGCCATGTCTTGCGTGATCATGGCGTTCACGGTGGCTTGCCCACGTGATCATGGCGTTCACGGGCGGTCAACGCCATGATCACGAGGCTGTTGGTCGCCAATCGGGGAGAGATCGCCCGCCGGGTCTTCCGCACTGCGCGAGCGATGGGCATTTCCACGGTCGCGGTCTACAGCGACGCCGACGCGGCCGCGCCGTTCGTTCGTGACGCCGACGTGGCGGTGCGGCTGCCGGGCACGGCGCCGGCCGAGACCTATCTGCGCGGTGACCTGATCGTCGCCGCGGCGAAGGCTGTGGGCGCGGACGCCGTCCATCCCGGTTACGGCTTCCTGTCGGAGAACGCTGCGTTCGCTCAGGCCGTCGTCGACGCCGGGCTCACGTGGGTCGGGCCGCCGCCGAGCGCCATCGAGGCGATGGGGTCGAAGCTCGGCGCGAAGGAGATGATGCGCGCCGCGGGAGTGCCGACGCTGCCGTGGGCGACCGATGTCTCGGGCGCGGCGGACGTCGGATTCCCGTTGCTGGTCAAGGCTTCTGCGGGCGGTGGCGGCCGCGGGATGCGGATCGTTCGCTCCGCCGCGGAGCTCGACGAGGCGGTTGAGGGCGCACGGCGCGAGGCGGGCAGCGCGTTCGGTGATGCGACGGTGTTCCTCGAGCGCTATGTCGAGGCGCCGCGGCACGTCGAGATCCAGGTCTTCGCAGACACGCACGGCAACGTGGTGTCTCTCTTCGAGCGCGAATGCTCGATCCAGCGGCGGCACCAGAAGATCGTGGAAGAGTCACCATCTCCCGCGGTCGACGACGACCTGCGCGAGCGGATGGGTGAAGCGGCGGTCGCGGCCGCGCAGGCGGTCGGCTACGCCGGCGCCGGCACTGTGGAGTTCGTCCTCGATGAGAAGGGTGAGTTCGCTTTTCTCGAGATGAACACCCGCTTGCAGGTCGAGCATCCGGTCACCGAGCTGGTCACCGGTCTGGACCTGGTGCGGTTGCAGCTCCTCGTCGCCGACGGCCATCCACTCCCGCCGGAGGCGCTAGCCCCGACTCTGACGGGTGCCGCGATCGAGGTCCGGCTCTACGCCGAGGACGCGACCCGCGGCTTCCTTCCCGTGACGGGCACGCTGCGTGCCTTCGACATCGACGAGACACGGGTGCGGGTCGACTCGGGCTTCGAATCGGGCAGTGTCGTCTCGCCGCACTACGACCCGATGCTGGCGAAGGTCATCGCCTACGCGCCGACGCGCGCCGAAGCTGCGGCCGTCCTGGCTGATGCGTTGGCCCGCGCTCGGATCCGCGGGGTGACGACCAACCGTGACCTGCTCGTGCGCATCCTGCGGGAAGAGGAGTTCCTCGCCGGCGCGACAGACACCGCCTACCTGGAGCGGCACGACCCCGCAGAGATGGGCGCGCCGCTGGTCGACGAGGCAGGGCGGCGCATGCACGCCCTGGCAGCAGCGTTGGCGGTCCAGGCGCAGAACCGTGAAACTGCGCCCGTGCTCGCCGGCCTGCCGAGTGGCTGGCGCAACAACCCGTCCCAGTCGCAGCGCATCGAGCTGCACGACTCGGGTGGCGCGACGGAGGTGACCTACCGGATCGGTCGCGGCGGCACGGTCGCGGCGCAGGTCGACGGCGCGGATGTTGACGTGGTCATGCATGAAGCCACCCCGGCGTCGGTGGACCTGACCGTGGACGGCGTACGACGTCGCTGTGCAGTGTCTGTGCGCGGGGATCGGGTCGACGTCGACTCGGTGAACGGGTCGTCGGAGTTCCGGATCGACCCGAGGTTCCCGGACCTCGACGCGGCGCACAGTGCCGGCTCGCTGGTCGCGCCGATGCCCGGTGCAGTGGTTCGGGTTCTGGTCGAGACCGGCGCCGCGGTCGAGGCGGGGCAACCGCTCGTCGTGCTCGAAGCGATGAAGATGGAGCACACGGTTGCCGCGCCGGTGTCCGGCACTGTCGGCGAGATCCGGGTGCACGCGGGTCAGCAGGTCGAGGCGGGCGCCGTGCTCGTCGTGATGACGGAGGAAGAAGGAACAGATGCGGATTGACGGCTGCTCGGCGATCGTCACCGGCGGGGCCAGCGGGCTCGGCCTAGCAACGGCAACGGAGCTCGCGAAGGCGGGCGCGCACGTCGTCATCGCTGATCTGCCGTCGTCGCCAGGGGAGGAGAGGGCGAAGGAGATCGGCGGCAGCTTCGCCGGGCTCGATGTCACCGACGAAGCCGGCGTGCAGCAGGCCGTGCAGACCGCAGTGGCTCAGGTGCCGCTGCGGATCGTTGTCAACTGCGCAGGCATCGGCACGCCTGGTCGCGTGCTCGGCAAGCAGGGTGTGCTGCCGCTCGAGGCGTTCGCCAACGTCGTAACCGTGAACCTGATCGGCACGTTCAACGTGATCCGGCTCGCGGTCGCGGCGATGGTCGAGTCCGAGCCGGTCGAGGGAGAGCGGGGCGTCATCGTCAACACGGCGTCGGTTGCCGCGTTTGACGGTCAGATCGGTCAGGCGGCGTACAGCGCGTCGAAGGGCGGCGTCGTCGGCATGACGTTGCCGATCGCTCGCGACCTCGCGGACAAGTTCATCCGGGTGTGCACGATCGCGCCCGGCATCATGGACACGCCGATGCTGGCGGGCCTGCCGGAGCCGGCCCGCGAGTCGCTCGGCAAGCAGGTGCCGCACCCGGCGCGGCTGGGGTCGCCGACGGAGTACGCCGCCCTCGCCCGGCACATCGTCGAGAACGGCTACCTCAACGGCGAGGTCATCCG
>Ga0070681_10008553_pt1 | contig 10026 bp, 10 predicted proteins | sample KBSC83BmetaG_FD_65650 | JGI IMG/M metagenome (GOLD analysis project Ga0070681, IMG submission 65650) | Corn rhizosphere microbial communities from Kellogg Biological Station, Michigan, USA - KBS C8-3B metaG | ecosystem: Host-associated > Plants > Roots > Rhizosphere | place: USA: Michigan...
GCGCGACACGGACCCCGCGCGCTGGTATCCGCGCGGCCGCGGCGGCACCGTCCAGGCCTACGACGACCTGCCGGCAGCGCTGCGCGGGAACGTGAACCGGGAGCCGCCGTTCGGCGGCGCTGCGGGCGCCAGGCCGGCGCTCGACGCGGCGCAGATCGCGGACCTCGTCGCGTTCCTGAAGACCCTCGACGACGGATACCTGCCGGGACGCTAGTAGCGGTGGGCGGCGCCGGGGCCCAGCACCGGCGTGCCGAAGAATTCGCGCAGCATGAATTCCTCGAGATCGCCGTTATCCTCGGGGCGTGCCGAGAGCCGCACCACCTTCCCGAGGCGATGCGATTCCCACAGGAAGTCGCCGGTGTAGTGCGTGCGGATCAGCGCGATCATGCTGCGCACGATGGCGTGCTCGATGTCCACCCCGTTCGCCGCTTCGACCGCGATCACCTCGCGCCAGCGCCGGTGGGTGTCGGGCCGCCAGCCGTTGAAGGCGTACTCGGCGCTGCGCGTGCCCTTGTTGAGGATCTCGAAGATGCCGCCGGTCTGGTCGTCGCGGTTCAAGCTCCTCAGGTTCTCCGCGAGCGCGACGGCGCCCTCGTCCTCGGGGTTGTTCTGCGCGCCCGGGATGCCGACGGAGCCGCGCGCCGCGGCCGCCTCGGCGGCTTTGCGCTGTGCCCGGCGCGCCTGGATCATCGCCAGCATGTCCACCTGCGGCGGGGGCGGCGTGGGCTGCGGCTCGGGCGGGGCGGGCTCGGGCGGCGGCGCCGGCACGGGAGGCGCGGCGTGCGGCGTGTTGGGACGCGCGGTGACGATCGGCTTCGCGGCCGGGCGCGGCGGCGGCGGCTTCACCGCGGGCGGCGCCGGCACCGGCGAGACCTCGGGCCGCGGCCGCTCGGCCGGCACCAGCTCCACGGTGAGCGGCCCGGCGCGCGAGGCGAACTTGAGCGGCTTGTAGTCGGGCTTCGGCAGCACCAGCAGCACCGCCACGTGCGCCGCGAGCGAGAGCACGAACGCGATGCCGATGCGGCGATTGGACCACCTCACCCCGCGGCGCTCCGCCGTCGCAGCACGATCACGTTGCCCGCCACCGAGATCGCGATGCCCACGCCGGTGAGCGCGTGCCAGCGGAAGCCCTCGAAGGCCGCGGAGATGACGAGGGCCACGATCGGCACCATCACGCCGATGTAGCCGGAGCGCGCCACGCCGATGCGCTTGAGCAGCGTGAGGTAGCCGGCGAACGCGACGATGGAGCCCAGCACGGCGAGGTAGAGGAGCGAGAGCACGTAGGGCGCCGAGAGCTCGAGCGCGAGCGACTTGCCGGTGGCGAGCGTCACGCCGAGCGAGAAGATCGCCCCGTAGAGCATCCCCCAGGCCATGTTCTGCCAGAGCGGCACGTGCGCCTCGTGGTTGCGGTGCGCCACCATGCTGCCCAGCGTCGAGATCAACACCGCCGCCACCGTGTACGCGGCGCCGGCCGCGGTGCGCTGGTCACCCTGCAGGTGCGCGAACTCGGGCCAGAACACCAGCGTGATGCCGGCGATGCCGAGGATGGAGCCGGCGGTCATCGCCCGCGTCATCGGCGTGCGGAAGAAGAGGCGCATGCCGAGCATGCTGAGCAGCGGGCTCGCCGAATAGCCGACCGCCACCAGGCCCGAGACCACGTTCTCCTCGGCGTAGTACACGTAGATGTAGCTCACGCTGAACATCAGCACGCCCTGCAGCGCGATCCACGCGTGCTGCTCCGGGCGGTAGGCGAGCGGCAGGCGCCGCGCGCGGCAGTACGCGAAGAGGAGGAGCGAGGCGAGCAGGAAGCGGTAGAAGACGCTCGCCTCGGCGGCGACGCGGCCCAGCTGGAAGGTGATGGCGAGCCAGGTCGAGCCCCAGATCGCCACGCAGGCGGCGAAGAGTTGGAAGTTGCTCAAGAACCGGCCAGGCCGACCTGGTCAAGGATGAACGAATAGGTGAACGCCAGCTCCTTCAGCGCGTCGTAGCGCCCCGAGGCGCCCCCGTGCCCCGCCTGCATGATGGTCTTCAGCAGCAGCGGGTTGCGGTCGGTCTTCAGCGTGCGCAGCTTCGCCACGTACTTCGCGGGCTCCCAGTACATCACCTGGCTGTCGTTGAGCGAGGTCTCCACCAGCATCGCCGGGTAGGCGCCGCGCGCGAGGTTGTCGTAGGGCGAATACGAACGCATGTAGCGGTAGAAGCGCTCCCGGTGCGGGTCGCCCCACTCCAGGTACTCGCCCACGGTAAGCGGCAGCGACTCGTCCAGCATGGTGGTGACCACGTCGAGGAACGGCACCTGCGAGACCACCGCCTTGAAGAGGTCCGGGCGCAGGTTGGTGACCGCGCCCATCAGCAGCCCGCCCGCGCTGCCGCCCTGGATCACGAGGCGGTCGGGCGCCGTGAGGCCGCGGCGCACGAGCGACTCGGCGCACGCGACGAAGTCGGTGAAGGTGTTCTTCTTGCGCAGCAGCTTGCCGGCGTCGTACCAGGTGCGGCCGCGGTCGCCGCCGCCGCGCACGTGGGCGATGGCGAAGATCATCCCGCGGTCGAGGAGCGACACGCGGCTCGAGCGGAAGTACGGATCGATGGGGATGCCGTACGAGCCGTAGCCGTAGAGCAGCAGCGGCTGCGGCCGGCCGGGCGTGCGCAGCGACTTGCGATAGACCAGCGAGATCGGCACGTGCGTGCCGTCCTTCGCCTTCGCGGTGAGCGCCTCCGAGGCGTACTCGGCCGGATCGTAGCCGCCCAGCACGCTGTAGCGCTTGAGGAGCTCGCGCTTGCCGGTGGCGACGTCGATCTCGTAGACCGAGCGCGGCGTGACCAGGCTCTCGTAGATGAAGCGGAAGCGTCCGGCGTCGAACTCGAGGTTGGTGCCCGGGTGGGCCGCGTACACCGCCTCGTCGAACTCCACGTAGCGGCCCTTGCGCCCGCCGAACCGCGTGATGCGCAGCTTGAGGATGCCCTTGTCGCGCTCGACCGCGACCCAGAAATCGCGGAACACGTCGACCTGCTCCAGCATGACGAGGGGGCGGTGCGCGAGCACCTGGCGCCAGTTGCGCGGCGACGGGTCCGCCACCGGGGCGCGCACCAGGCGGAAGTTGCGCCCGCGATCGTTGGTGCGGATGAAGAACTCGTCGCCGCGGTGGTCGACGTAGTACTCGTGCCCCTTGCGGCGCGGCACCAGCACGCGCGGCTCGGCGCCCGGATCGCCGGCGGGCACCACGCGCATCTCGGAGCTGTCCTTGCTCACGATGGCGAGCACGATCCACGCTTCGCTGCGCGTGTCGCACACGCCGATGTCGAAGTGCTCGTCGGGCTCGAGGTAGACCGGCGTCGACACCCCGCCCAGCGCCAGCCGATGCAGGCGGTAGCTGCGCTTGGTGGTCTCGTGCTCCTCGGTGTAGAAGAGCGTGGCGCTGTCGTTCGCCCACGCGATCGAGGTGACGCGCTCCGCGCTGTCGCGCGTGAGCTCGCCGGTGGCGAGGTCCTTCACGTGCAGCGTGTACTGGCGGAAGCCGGTGAAGTCCACCGTGTAGGCGAGGAGCCGCCCGTCGGGGCTCACGTCGAAGGCGCCCACCGCCGTGTAGCCATGGCCCTTCGCGAGCTCGTTCTCGTCGAGCAGGACCTCCTCGGGCGCCTGCAGGGTGCCCCTGCGCCGGCAGTAGATCGGGTATTGCAGGCCCTGCACCTCGCGCTGGTAGTACCAGTAGCCGTGCCGCCGGTAGGGCACGCTCTCGTCGGTCTCCTGGATACGCGCGAGCATTTCCCGATAGAGGGCTTCGCGAAACCTGGCCAACGGTTTCGTGACGGTTTCGGTGTAGCGGTTCTCGGCGTCGAGGTAATCGATCACCCGCGGGTCGGATTTCTCGCGCAGCCAGAAGTACGGGTCCACGCGCCGGTCGCCGAAGCGCTTGAGCACCTTCGGCCGGCGCTCGGCGACGGGAGGGACGGTGCTGCCCGGCTCGGGGAGCGGATTGGGACTCGTGGGGGCGGCTTTGAGGAGCATGGCGCTGTCCGTGCGGGCCGGAAAAGGGGGCGAAACCTGGCCGCAGCGGGGGGAGGGCGAATTATAACGACGTCAACGCCGCCCGCGCAGTTCCGTTATGTAACCAATCCGCCGGCCGGCTGATCGCCTCGCGCCCAGGCGCAGCAACCCCGCGGCCGAGCGTGTCGCGGGGATTTGCTAAAGTAGCCCGATGTTCGCCCTCCAGACCGCCCGCGCCGGCTCGCCTGCCGATCTCTACACGGAGCTGCTGGAGCAGTCGCGCGCCCTGCTCGAGGGTGAACGCGATTCCACGGCCAACGCGGCCAACCTCGCCGCCCTCGTCTTCCACACGCTGCCGGACCTGAACTGGGCGGGCTTCTACTGGCTGCGCGGCCGCGAGCTGGTGCTGGGCCCCTTCCAGGGCAAGCCCGCGTGCGTGCGCATCGCCGTGGGCAAGGGTGTCTGCGGGACGGCGGTGGCCGAGCGGCGCACGATCGTGGTGCCCGACGTGAACGCCTTCCCGGGCCACATCGCCTGCGACTCGGCGTCGCGCAGCGAGCTGGTCGTGCCGGTCGAGCACGGCGGGCGCGTCGTGGGCGTGCTGGACCTCGATAGCCCGAGCCCCGGCCGCTTCACCGCGGAAGATGCGCGCGGGCTGGAAGCGGTGGTGCGCGCCTTCGCCGCGGCCACGGACCTCGGCTGATGTCCTACATCGACGATTCCCTCATCGCGGGCGAGGTCGTCGTCCACCGCGCCCGCGTCTCGTGGTGGTCGCAGGCCGGCCACGTCGTGCTGGGCATCGTGCTGCTGCCGGTGCTGATCGGCCTCGTGTTCCTCGGCATCGCCTGGGTGCGCATCCATTCGACCGAGCTCGCCATCACCAACAAGCGCGTCATCGCCAAGTTCGGGTTCGTGAAGCGCGACACGGTGGAGATCAACCTCTCGAAGGTGGAGGCGGTGCGCGTCGAGCAGGGCTTCTGGGGGCGGATGCTCAACTTCGGCACCCTCCTCATGTCGGGCACCGGCGGCTCCATCGAGCCGATTCCCGACATCGCCGATCCGCTCGTCTTCCGCCGCAAGTTCATGGAGGCGACGGACCGCCCCATGACGATGCCGCGCACCTGAAGCGGGCGTTCCGGCCGCGGCGTCCCCATGACGCTCAGATCGCTCCTCGTCGACTTCAATTCGTACTTCGCCTCCGTCGAGCAGCAGGTCGAGCCGCGCCTGCGCGGCAAGCCCCTGGGCGTGGTGCCGATGATGGCCGACACCACGGTGTGCATCGCCGCGAGCGTGGAGGCCAAGCGCTTCGGCGTGAAGACCGGCACCAAGGTGGGCGATGCGAAGAAGATGTGCCCGGGCATGGAGTTCGTGGTGGCGCGCCACGAGCTCTACATCGACTACCACCACCGCGCCGTGGCCGCCGTCGATACCGTGGTTCCGGTGCGCGCGGTGCTCTCCATCGACGAGATGGACTGCGAGCTCACCGGGCGCTGGCGCGAGCCCGCGCGGGCGATGAAGATCGCGCACGAGGTGAAGGCCGCCATTCGCGCGCGGGTCGGCGAATACCTGCGCACCTCCATCGGCATCGGCCCCAACACCTTCATCGCCAAGACCGCCTCGGACATGGTGAAGCCCGACGGGCTGGTGATGATCGAGCAGAGCGAGCTGCCCGATCGCCTCTTCGGCCTCGAGGTGCGCGCGCTCTCCGGCGTCGGCAAGCAGATGGAGCGGCGCCTGCACCGCCACGGCGTCCGCACGGTGCGCGACCTCGCCGGCAAGACCCGGGAGGAGCTCCACGCGATCTGGGGCGGCATCGGCGGCGACGTCATGTGGAGCCGCATCCGCGGCGAGGAGCAGCACGAGCGCGACGGCGACACGCATTCGATCTCGCACTCGAGCGTGCTCGGCCCCGACCACCGCAATCCCGAGCATGCGTTCGCGGTGCTGAACCGCCTCACGCAGAAGGCCGCGATGCGGCTGCGCAAGGCCGGCTACTACGCGGCGCGCCTCGCCGTCGACGTCAAGTACCTGGACGGCGGCCACTGGGGCGCGGAGATGCGCCTCGTGGACACCCAGGACACCAAGACCTTCCTCGCCGCCCTCGAGAAGCTGTGGGCGAAGCGGCCCGCCGGCACCCGCACCATCCTGCGCGTGGGCATGGCCTACTCGGACCTGGTCGGCGAATCGGGCCACACCGGCTCGCTCTTCGCCGCCGAGGCGAAATCCCACGCGCTCTACGCCACGCTCGACCAGCTCAATGCGCGCTTCGGCAAGCAGGCGGTCTACTTCGCGAGCGCGCACCGCGCACGCGATCGCGGCGGGCTGCACATCGCCTTCAACCACATCCCCGATCCCAAGACGGACAAATAGATCGTCATTCCCGCGCAGGCGGGAACCCAGCCCAACCGCCGTCATTCCCGCGTAGGCGGGAACCCAGCCCAACCGCCGTCATTCCCGCGTAGGCGGGAACCCAGCCCGATTCGTTGAACCGTGGTCACCACCCCGCGGAAAGTCGACGAGGAATCGGACATGGAGAAGAACTTCGCCGTCTACATCCTGGCCTCCCGGCGCAACGGCACGCTGTACATCGGAGTTACGTCGGACTTGCCGAAGCGTGCGTGGGAGCATCGCGAGGGTGTTGTCGAGGGGTTCACCAAGGAGTACGGGGTGAAGACGCTGGTGTGGTTTGAAATGCACGAGAATGCGGAATCCGCGATCATTCGCGAGAAGCGCCTGAAGAAGTGGAACAGGGCCTGGAAGCTGCGCCTGATCGAGGAGGGCAATCCGGAATGGAAAGATCTGTACGACGAAATCTGCTGAAATCTGTCATGAGGAGCTGGGTTCCCGCCTTCGCGGGAATGACGGCTGTTGGGCTGGGTTCCCGCCTACGCGGGAATGACGGCCGTTGGGCTGGGTTCCCGCCTTCGCGGGAATGACGGCTGTTGGGCTGGGTTCCCGCCTTCGCGGGAATGACGTGGGTTTCCCGCCTCGCGGGAATGACGGGAGATTCGGTGAAGGATAACGTCGTCGTCATCACGGGCGCCTCGAAGGGCATCGGCGCCGAGCTCGCGCGGCAGCTCGCGGCGAAGGGGGCGAAGCTCGTGCTCGCGGCGCGCAATGTCGAGGAGCTGGAGCGCGTGGCGGAGGAATGCCGCAAGCTCGGCGCCTCCGTGGTGGCGGTGCGGGCGGACGTCGCCGTCGAGCGGGATTGCCAGGCGCTGGTGGCGGGCGCCATCACGGCGTTCGGCCGCCTCGACACGCTGGTGAACAACGCGGGCGCGACCATGTGGGCGCGCTTCGAGGAGATCGGCGACCTGTCGATCCTCGAGCGCATCATGCAGGTGAACTACATGGGGGCCGTCTACTGCACGCACCACGCGCTGCCGCACCTGCGCGCCTCGCGCGGGCGCATCGTGGGCATCTCCAGCCTCGCCGGGCGCACGGGCGTGCCCACGCGCACCGGGTACGCGGCGAGCAAGCACGCGATGACGGGGTTCTTCGATTCCCTGCGCATCGAGCTCGCCGACACCGGCATCACCGTCACCATGATCTATCCCGGCTTCGTCGCGACCGGCATCCGCGAGAACGCCACGGGGCCCGACGGCAAGCCCATCCTCGTGAGCCCGGTGAAGGAAGGCGAGGTGATGGGCGTCGAGGAATGCGCGCGCATCATCGTCGGCGCCGTGGAGCGCCGGCAGCGGGAGGTGGTCATGACGGCGCGCGGTAAAATAGGCCTCTGGCTCAAGCTCGTGGCGCCCGCGCTCATCGATCGCATCGCCCGGCGCGCCGTCGAAAAGGGACGTTGATGGAACTGTCGGCCTGGCTCACCTACCTCATCGCGACGATCGTCCTGTCCGTCACGCCGGGCCCGGGCGTGTTCTCGAGCATCTCCTCGGGCGTGCGCCACGGCTTCCGGGTGGGCGTCTGGAACGGCATCGGGATGCAGGCGGCGAACCTCATCATCGTGCTGGTGGTCTCGCTCGGGCTGGGCGCCGTGCTGCTCGCCTCGGAAGCGCTCTTCGCCGCGGTGAAATGGATCGGCGTCGTCTACCTCGTCTACCTCGGCATCGTCACCTGGAGAGCACCGCCGCGCGCCTTCGAGGAGGATGCCGGGGATACGGCGCACACGGCGCGCGAGGTCTTCATGCGCGGCTTCTGGGTGAACGCGACGAATCCCAAGGGCATCATCTTCTTCGCGGCGATCCTGCCGCAGTTCATCGACGTCGCGCGCCCCCAGTTCCCGCAGTACGCCATCTTCGCGGCGACCACCTTCACCGTCGACGTCATCATCATGGCCGGCTACACGGCGCTCGCCGCGCGCGTGCTGAAGGTCATGCGCAATCCCGGCCACATCCGCTGGGTGAATCGCGGCATCGGCGGCCTGTTCGTGGCGGCGGGCCTGGCGCTCGCGAGCTTCCGCCGCATCGCGGCGGCCGCTTGACCTCTCCCAACCCTCCCCCCAGGGGAGGGAGCAAACGTAGGATGCGTTTTCGCGACTAACCACACAAAGGTGAACACCATGACCATCAAGGTTGGCGATCGTCTTCCGGAAGGCAACGTGCAGGAATTCATCGAGGTCGAGGGCAACGGCTGCACGGTCGGGCCCAACACGTTCAAGGTGCAGGACGCGGTGAAGGGCAAGAAGATCGCGATCTTCGGCCTGCCCGGCGCCTTCACGCCCACCTGCTCGGCCAAGCACGTGCCGAGCTACCTGCAGAACTTCGACGCGCTGAAGAAGAAGGGCGTGGACGAGATCTGGTGCTTCGCGGTGAACGATCCGTTCGTGATGGGCGCCTGGTCGCGCGACCAGAAGGCGGGCGGCAAGATCCGCTTCATGGCCGACGGCAGCGCCGATTACACGAAGAAGCTGGGCCTCGAGCTCGACCTCAACGGCCGCGGCATGGGCATGCGCTGCCAGCGCTTCTCGATGCTGGTGGACGACGGCGTGGTGAAGAGCGTCAACGTCGAGGCCCCCGGCAAGTTCGAGGTATCCGACGGCGCGACGATGGTGAAGCAGGCCTGATCCGGCCGGGGCGCTGCAGCCGCCCCCGCAGCACCGTCAGTCCGCTTCGGCGGCCGCCATGAACGGTGCCGCGCCGCGCGGCAGCGTGATGGTGAAGGTCGCTCCTCCATCGGCATTCGAGCGGGCGGCGATGGCGCCGCCATGAGCGTCGACGATCCTCTGTGCGATGACCAGGCCGATCCCGAGCCCGTTCGGCTTGGTCGTCGTGAAGGGCGTGAACAGCGTGCGCATGGCTTCCGCGTCCAGCCCCGTTCCGGCGTCGCGCACCGAAAGCTCGACGCCGCCCGCCTCGACCGCGGTTCGTATCGCGATGCGACGCTTCGCCGGCGGCATGCCGGACATCGCGTCGATGGCGTTCCTCACCAGGTTCACGAGCACCTGCTCCAGCAGGACCGCGTCGCCGTCGATGATGCAGGGGGTCGGCGACAGTTCGACGGTCACCTCGATCCGGTGCGCCCTCATCTCGTGGGCGACGAGGCCGAGGCTCTCGCGCACCACGGAATGCAGGTCGATCGGCTTCCTGCTCAGCTCGTGGCTGCGAAGCATCGTCCGATGGCGCTCGATGATTTTCTTGGCGAGCGCGGCTCCCGCGTGGATATCGACGAGGACCTCCTGGGTCGCGGCCGGAGCCGCACCGTTGCCTGCCACCATCATCTTCAGCGCCTCGGCGTTGTGCAGGATCGAAGTGAGGGGCTGCCCGAGCTCGTGGCCTATCGAGGCCGTCAGCGCCGAAATCGACTCGCGGCGATTGGCGTCGGCGGCGAGGGCCAGGTTGCGGCGGCTCTCGATCTCCGCGCGCTGCCGTGCACGCCGCTCGTAGAGCAGCCACGCGATCATGAGCGATTGGAGGAGCAGCACGCCGAGCGTGCCCAGGACCGGGAGGCGGTATTCATCCCACAGGCTGGGAGCGCGAAAACGGACGATGCTGCGGGGCGGCAGCCGGCTTTCCGGGATACCCCACCGCCGCAGCTCGCGCCAATCGAACAGGGGTCGACCCGGCAACTGCGCGGGCCCCCTG
>Ga0070681_10008554_pt1 | contig 10026 bp, 17 predicted proteins | sample KBSC83BmetaG_FD_65650 | JGI IMG/M metagenome (GOLD analysis project Ga0070681, IMG submission 65650) | Corn rhizosphere microbial communities from Kellogg Biological Station, Michigan, USA - KBS C8-3B metaG | ecosystem: Host-associated > Plants > Roots > Rhizosphere | place: USA: Michigan...
CATCCGGCGAATATGTGCAACCGTGTGCGATTTGTGCGAGCCTAAAATCAATAGCGAACACTTCTTTCATAATCTGCGGCGCTCATGCACGACTAATCTTAATCGTGCGGGCGTGGATAAGGAGACAGGCAAGAAGATTACGGGGCATTTGACAGACCGGGTGTATCACAACTATAACCAGCACACCGTAGACAACCTAAGGTCAGCGATCAAAAGTGTGGAAGATTACCTAGAAAAGTCCTCGATAGAAAAACAAGTGAACGGTGTCAACGGAAATTCCCAGAATGGACAAGAAGTTATGGCGGAGAGGGGGGGATTCGAACCCCCGCTAGACGTTAAGCCTAGACTTGATTTCGAGTCAAGCGCCTTCAACCGGGCTCGGCCACCTCTCCGTTGAGAGTCAATTAGTTAGCAGATTGTTCGGCGGTTCTCAATCGCTGTGGGAACACGTCGGGAACATTTTTCCAGCCCAATCGCTCCGTAAAAACCCTGACTATTTCGGCGTCTGGTGGGTTGATATAACGCTGATGCACGCTCCCCCGGCTGTGCCCTGCTGCGATCTTGCGCAACTCTTCGGGAATTCCGGCGAGCGCCCAACGGGTAACGGCGTTGTGCCTTAAATCGTGGAAGTGAAAGTCTTCGAGCTTCGATTGCTTCAGAGCAGCGTCGAAGGCTTTGCGGAGAGCGTTCTTGTTAACTGGTTTTCCGTCGCGGGTGAACGCAATGTCCGCTGCGTGCAAACTGGTGAGCCTCCTTCGCTCCCTTTCCAGCTCGTCTAAGACTTCGGCAAGCGCCGGACTGATGGGAATCTTCTGCTTCACTTTTGTTTTGATGCGTCCCCCAGCCAGCTTTATTATCCCCGTTTTGTGGTGAACATCTTTGACGGTCAAATTAAGCAAATCTGACCGGCTTAAACATGCTTCATTCGCACCTATGATGATTCGCTGAAGCCATCGCGGCGAGGCATCGAGTAGCGCTTTGAATTCGTCGGCGTCGAGCACGCGCTCACGCGCAAAGTGACCTTCGGCGTCCTTGAGTCGCTTGGTCGCCGGGAGTTTTTCAAGTAGTCCGTTTTCCGCGGCGTGGCTCAACAGACCGAGCAGCGCGGTGATTTCCCGATTGACGGTCGAGCTGCTCACGATCGATCCTTTGACCGGCTTTTTGTGCCTGATGATCGGCTCGGTTTTCCGGATTTGCTTGTACTCCGCGATTTTGCTGCGTGTCACTTCGTCCAGAGGCAGAGATCCCATTAGTCTTTCGAGATGCCCGCAACAGACTTTCCAAAACCCCGCCGAAGCCATCCCCTGCTTGCTCTTCAGAAACTCGGGAATGTATCTCGCGATCGTTAGCCGTTCGGGTTGCGTTTGTAGCTTTTTCGCCTTTTCCCGTTCCTCTTTTTCCTTGTCCCAATCGTAGCGACCCTTGTTTTGATTACGAAGCTCGCCGAGTTTGTCGCGAGCATCATCGAGGTTGTCACCGGCTGGAAATTTTCTGCGTATACCCTTCCAATCGGTAAACATTACAAAATACGCGGTGCGCCAGTCACCCGCGGCTGTTTGGTATTGGCGCTTGTAAAGATGTTTTTCTATTCGCTCGAATGTTTCCTGCATGAGCGCCTCCCGGTTTTAGGACAATTTTTTTTCCCAATCAATGAACTGCTCCCAAAGATCGTCTCTACCCTTTTCGATAAGCTCTCTTTTCAGTTCTTTAATTTGTGTCCACCTATCGAACTTTTGAAGCTCAATGCGTTTAGCCTCGTCGCCGGACGCAGATTTCAGCTTCTCTTTCAAGTTTTCATACCCGTCAATATCGTCCTGAATGGCCTGGGCTATTTGTTCGGGACTCCATTCAATATCCACCACAAATCCTCCTGATTGTTTTGCGCACGCTTTTGTTTCCTCCTGCTCTGCCGCCTTACTTCCCCCGCCTTGTTCGTCGCGCGACTCTGGTCGGCCGTCCGCGAGATTTCTCCACGCGGTTTTTGTAGTTTTTATGATTAGACTCGGATTGCTTATCGGCTCCCCATTTTAGGCGGAACCGGCGCGCGGATTCCCGCGACTGACAGCGAACGGAGCAAAACTTCTGCTTTCTCACGCGATAAAAAATTCGTTTACAATCTGATGCATCACAGCGACGGATTTTTTCCGTCGATTCTTTCATCAACAAAAAGAACAGATTCAAGAGCATCCTGTCGCGCTGCGCACCATGGACAAAAAACCACGGCGCATCGCCCGCGGAGAGTTTAGCCGCTACCTCGCGGCTAAAACCCACTTCTAGATCGAAGGAGATTTGATGACGCTGCGGTTCCAAATTTCGTTCTGGCGTATCAACGACCTCGCTTAACAGCGAATACATTTCTTTTTGCAGAGTTTCGGCCTCGCTTCTCGATTCTAAAATTCCGGACGAGCCGGGGAGAACAACGGCCTCATTTCCCGAAATAGGGCCACGGAGGAAGGACCAAATATCTTCTTTAAGATTCAGCCAGTCCCCCTCCCGTAGAGCGGAAATGTCTGTCTGCGCAAAATTAACCGCAAACTCTAACAGCTCTTGATTGCTTTCGAACTCTTTCATGCGGCTAATGCTTATCACACATAATGGCAATATGCAAACAGTACGTTAAATTAACGGCATAATGGTATTGTATACTATTAACATTACGCGATATTATCGCGTCCATGAAAGCTGAGCAAAATTTGGTGGACGCGAAAAAAGTTTCAAAAGCACTGCACGTCTCGGAAGAGCTTTTGCGCAAGCTCGCGCGTGAAAAGAAAATTCCCTGCTATCGTTTGAGCTCGCGGACATTGCGCTTCGATCTTGACGAGGTGCGCAAGTTTATGCGCAACGAGGCGCGATGAACCGCCCTGATATCGTCGAAGTGATCGGCGCGCGCATTGACCTTCGCCGCGCTGGGCGCGAGTGGCGCGGACTCTGTCCGTTGCACAATGACCGCTCGCCAAGTCTCAGGGTCAATGCAGAAAAACAAGTCTGGTACTGCGACCCCTGCGTCCAAGGCGGCGACGTTATCGATTTTGTAATGCTTGCTGATGGTTTGACCTTTCCGCAGGCGTGCAAGGCGCTCGGTATTCACACCAACGACCGTCCGCGGCGACCGATGTTAACTGTGCGACGCATCCGCGCGGCGCAAGTGGCCGCGGCATGGGTGAACGAGCAGCGGCAAAAACTTAATTTGCTGATCGCCGAACGTTATGAGCAACGCGACCTAGCGGACCGAGCCGGCGTCTTTGATTTAGCTGACATTTACGATCGCGAGATTTTCATGCTGCGCGGCTTTTATGCGTCATTGGAGCATCCGCGCGCCGCTGCGGAAATGCTTGCGGCGAAAAGCTCAATCGAAAAAATAACCGACGGCTTGGAGGAGGAAGCGTGAGATCTGAGCAGCTCTACAACATCGAAAATATCGAGGAGCTGGCTGTCGGTATATCCAACAGCGCGACGACTCATGGAGCGCCAGAGAGCACGACCGCGAATAAGACAGCCGAGCAAATCCCCTTCCCTGAATCTGCATGGTCGAAACCGTTCGCACACTGGCGCGAAGTTACCGCTCCCTGTACCGAGGCTGCGCTTGAAAATATTTGGGCAGCGCTACTGGTCGCCGCCGGGATGACGATCGGCCGCAACGCCTGGCGCGAATCGCCACAACCGCTCTACCCGAATTTTTATCTATTACTTTTGGGCTCTACCGGCGACAGTCGAAAATCGACGGTGTTATGGCTGCTCCGAGAACTGCTCGACCGCGTCGGAGTAAAATTTCAAAATTTAGCCGGCGTTGCGAGCGTCGAAGGGATCTACGAAGCGCTGGCAGTTTGCGAAGGAACGAAAGCGATCATCTACAACGATGAGTTTCGCGCACTGCTCGCCGTAGGAAAGCGCCAGACCACACAAAATCTTTTGCCGCGCCTGAACTCTCTTTACTATTGTCCGAAGCGTGACTCGATCGATCGTGTGAAAGATTCGACGGTAATCATCGAACCGTTCGTTTCCTTGGTAGCGGCCACGCCGAAAGCCTACATCGATGACCTGCTCGGCGAATTAGAAATTACCGGCGGATTTCTCAATCGATTCTTAATCGTGAGTGGATCCGAGCAGCCACCGAAGCCAATTGTTCGTGCTCCTTCGGCCGCGGCGTGGGAGAGCATCGCCGCGCCCTTGCGCGAAATCGGTGAGCGCTTCGAAATCTCCCCAACCCATTTTGAGATGACCCGCGAAGCCGAGCGGCTGTGGTGTGAATTTTATACCACCTGGAAAAACGATCGGCGCGGATGGCAACAGAAAATGACCGAACTGACGGCGCGGTGCTTTGAGCATGTGCTGAAGATCGCAATCGTCTACGCCGCCCTTGACGGCGAAGTTCAGATTACCGCCGAAGCCTTGGCGCGTGCCATTGCCCTGGGTGAATGGCTTCAGTCAAATACTCTTTCGCTCTTCAGTGATGCCGCCCTTGATCATTTCGGCAAGTGCGAACAAACGATTCTCGATCTATTAAAACGCACAAAAGATTGCCGGCTGTGGCGCCGTGATCTTCAGCAATCCGTCGCCAAGCGCGGCTTTAATGCCGAGATTTTTGGGCGCGCAGTTAAGGCGCTTGAGGCGAGCGATGTTATCGAGCAGTACGCCGTCCGCACCATGGCTGGCCGGATGCGTCCAGTTGTCTCGTTATGCCGGGAACAGGAAACAGGTAAGGCCGCGTCGGATAAGCGTTCTGCTGTTTCCTGTTCCCACGGAAACACGGACGGGGAACAGGAGCAATGAGCGCCTTCGACGTTGCTAAAAAGTACCTCAAAACAGCCGCGCGCGAACCTGCTCCGGTGGACCTTGTGGCCGATGAAAGCGTAGTGGCCGTCCTGATTGACAGCGCCGTATTGGGCGCGCCCGTCTGGTTTGCCCTGCGCGAAGAGTGGCGACCCGATGCAGGCGACTCAACCCCGGTACTGTATCCGTCCGAATTGCCGTACCTGCGAACGAAAAACGCGCAGCAGCTTCGCGCGATCTTTAACGTAAAGAGTACCTTCGGCGGGGGGATGGTGCGTCAATGAAACTCCTCAGCGTCGAAGCCGTCGCAGAAGCCCTCGACGTATCGCGCCAGACCGTAACAAGGATGATCGCCGACGGCGCCCTGCCCGCGATTTGCGTGCGCAGCGGCCGCCGGAAAAAGGTCTGGCGCATAAGAGCCGAGCAATTGGAGCGCTGGGTCATTGCCCGAGAGAGAGAAACCGCTAGAAACGCCAAAATTATTTCAAACGAAGGGGGAAGCGAAAATGCTGCTTAGTCTTGATATCGAACCGGAAGGGCGTTCCGTAATCGCCGAGGGTTTGCAAAAAACAACCTGCCTGCGCGACCTGCAAACCGCGCTGACCACAGCCGCAGCCGACGCCATCGAGCTTGATTTTTCAAAGCTCGTTGATGTTGAAGTGAAAGCCGCGGCCGGATTTTTTTTCGGTCTGTGCCGATCGATCGACGTTGATCGATTCCCGAAGACGTTTCAATTCTGTTTTTTCATGGTTGAACTGCTCAATGCCGAATTTGAGCAGCGTCGCGGGAGCATCAATGCGAACTAAACCATCCGAACTTCTTGACCTGCGCACCGTCCCGCCCGCAGATTTGCAAAAGCTGATCGACATTTGCGCCAGCCACAATGTAAACCGATTTTTTCAAGACAATTTTGTCATTCTCAGTCGGATTTTATTCGCGCAGCATCAGTGCTCAGGGATGAGCGAGTACACAGATCAGGAGCTGGAACACGCTGAATCCGTGTTTCTCGACCTGCTCGAACGAAACCAGCAATTGCCGAACGAGCATCCAACGCACAAATTTCTGAGCTTCAATTTCGGTGCGGCTTACGATGAGCGGGAGCGGCGCAAGAAACAAACGACGATCAGGCGAGTGAAATGAACTACCACATCCGCCGCCATCGGGTGGAGATTCAAAAAAAGGTTGAGCGCCGCAACACGGTCGGCGAAGTGCTGTACGGTTTTGAACGAGTTTGCGAAATATGGGCGGAAATCAAGGACGGTTTAATTTCTGTCAGATATGTCGCGGACGTTTATCCGGGCGATCGCGTCGTGATCGGTGAGAGCCGTTTCAAAATCATCGGTGTCATCGATCGCCGCGGGAAGACACGGCTGACGGAATTGCAGGTAGAACAATCTGGCACGCGAGATGATGCCGCGTGCGCTCGGAGGATGAACAGCAGCGCTAAGGGCTTTCCTCAGAGCGGGGCGAACGCAAGCATAAAGGAAAAAGACGATGCCTCAGTTGGATGTTGAAAAATTTGTCGCGGATTTGGGCAAAACCAAGCCCAAATCACAGCATGAGATAAGAAGCTTGGCGCTTACGGATCTCAAGCATCAGCGTAACGGCGCCATTGAAGCCCTGACGGAGCTGAACGGGGCGAACGCAAATACTCAGGGGCTGAGCGGTGCCGTTCGCATGATCGAGGACGAGCTAGCCTTGCTGAACGCCGAGATCCGGCGCAAGGAAGACGGCCTGGCGGACGAAGCAGAGCGCGCCAGGCGCTTGATGACGAAAGATACCGAATACGAAAACGGTGCCCTGCTCGCACCGACTCAGAGTGTCCGTAGCTACCTGGAAGACAACGGGCTCGTTCGCCAGCATGATTTCAAAGGGCTGCGCTTTGGCGCCTTGCTGCGGAGCATGGTGACAGGGCCAAGGAGTGATATCGAGCGGCGCGCGTTGGCTGAGGGCGCCGATAGCACCGGCGGCGTTTCCGTTCCTGACATCACCCTTGCGCGTTTTATCGATACTCTCCGAGCCGCGGTTGTCTGCATCAACGCCGGCGCTCAGACCGTCCCGCTTACCTCTGACAAGACAACAATTGCGAAGACCACGGCCGATCCGGTCGCGGGATGGCGCGACGAGAATGATCCGGTTGATGAGAGCGAGCCGACCTTTGCGGGCGTCGTTCTGCAACCAAAGAGCTTGGCTGTCTTGGTCAAGGCTTCGCGCGAATTGATCGAAGACAGCGTCAACATCGAGAGCGCTTTGGAAGCTGCTTTCCGTGGCGCCCTGGCCGTCGAGCTCGATCGCGTTGCGCTGCGTGGATCCGGCACACCACCAGAGCCGAAAGGCATCAAATTCATTTCAGGAGTAAACAGTTTTGGTCCTGTCGCGGGCGGATTCGTAAACTACGATCCTTTGATCGATGGAATGTCGCTTTGCTGGGAGGACAATTCGTCAGTAACAAGCGCCATTGTCATGAGCCCGGCTAATTTGGCGACTCTCGCAAAGCTGAAGGAAGCCACGACCGGCGCGCCGTTGAGAAAGCCGGAGGTTTTGCAGAATATCCCCATGCCGATGACCACCGGCTTGGATGACGACACGGTTATTCTGGGCGACTTTAGCAAATTGATCATCGGCGTCAGAACGAGCTTGAGAATCGAAGTGTTGCGCGAGCTGTTTGCAGCAAATTTGCAGTACGGCTTCCTGGCACACCTGCGCGCAGACATTGCCGTGGAGCATCCAGAGAGTTTTTGCAAAATCACCGGACTGACCAGCACATAAGGCCGGCAGTTCGGATGATTCCGGCCGCCAGTGGACTCTCCTTTCTGCTGGTTCCAATCGGGTGCCGCAGGCGGGCGTTACGAGGCGCCTGCCGGCGGTGGCCGGGGTAATGGTGAACGATGAAAGAGATTTGGAACGACATTCTTGCGCTGTTCGGCGTGCTCTTGGTGGGGTTTGGGCTTTATCAATTCAGTCCGGGCTTGGCCGCGATAGTGGTAGGCGCAGCGTGCGTTTTTGTGGGCCTTTACAGCGAGAAAGAAACCCAGACATCCGATCCGGGAGACAACGAAAAATGAGACTGTACGTTAGGAATCTTCCCTACAGCACAACCGAAGCCGACCTACTGCAACTCTTCGATGATTGGGCCGGCAAGGATGCCTATTTAGCAACGAACGCCGATGGTCGACCCATTGGCATTGGGTTCATCGAGGTTGAAGAAGTCGTGGCTGACATCGCTGTTGATGCACTTCATGGCAGGGAGTATCGGGGCCGGCGCATATATGTGCGCATCGCACGGAAACAGCGCAAGCGATTCGATCAACGCGAAAAAGCGGTGAGCGTAGCGGCGCTTACGAGGGAAACGCGCTAACGGACCCATGGCGGGTCGATATCTTGGCCGAGCTCCAAATGTAGACCGTTTCCGCAGCCACGTACACATGGCCGCGAATTTCGCAATTCGGGTAAATTCTAAACAAGATTTTTTCAGACTGAAAAGCGAGCAAATCCAATGGGGTCAACTCAAGTAGAGAAGACTAAGAAAGCCTTAAACGAAGCAAAAACCCCGAATCCGCCGCCACATATCAGCAAAAAGATGAAAGAGTTTTGGCGAAAAGCATTTGCGCTAAAGATTCCGCAGGCGCACGAGGTCGTGATCTTCGTCCAGGCTTGCCAGGCACACGATCGAGCGGAGCAGGCGCGGCGGATTCTGAAAAAAGAGGGTTTGACGTACCTGGACAGGTTCCAGCAGCCGCGCAGCCGGCCGGAAGTCGCTATCGAGCGCGACAACCGCGCGCAGTTTGTAAGACTCTTGAAGCAAATCCACCTGCACAACGAATACTGGGGAAATTTTCAGTGACGGTCGTGATGGCGGAAAACGGCTTATGGAAAATTCAAATGTGAGTGATTCGTCGAAAAATTTTCAATCCTATAGATTATGTGCGCTTCCTGTTCGTGGTGCGTGTGTTCATCGATCGGTGTGAGCAGATAGGGAAACAAAACGAATTCACCCAAGAGAATAAACGTGCAGCCGGCAGCAATGATTGTTGTAGTTTTCATGGTTCGAGCCGTAGCAGAAATACCGTCGCATGGGAACGTGTAAAAAAGGAGGAATTTGTTAAATGCCATTCGCAGGACCTCTCCCCCCGATGGGCCGCGACCGGCTTGGGCCGATCCCATACCCAGAAACGAATCTGCCGCTGCGCTTTGATCCTTTGAACGCCGGCACTCCTGGACTAATACCCCTGGCGGCACCCCCTTGCTGCTCAAATCCGGCTGCGGAACGGCGCCGCTGTGCGGGCGTTAAACGGCTGCCGGCCGATTTGCTTTTCGATTGCGACCTCGGTGAAGCGTTGGTTATGCGATAGGATTTTTACGGTCGATTGGCCGGTTGATTTTACGCATTTGATCCAGAACACCTTCCATTAGATCGGTACGGCTAGCCAAAGAAAAGATTTCAGATGCCGCGAGAAGTGCGATTGCCCCAGAAGAATTAATTACCTCCAGCTTCTCGTCATCGCTATATCGAGGCCTTATTTCTCCTGGAGCGATTCTCCGCGCTGCTTGTAAAAAGCCGCCATGAGTATAACTGCACATTGCCTCCCAAGCTTCTTTCTTCACTTTCGAGAGAACGAGACGGTTATAACTAGGAAGTGTTTCAATTTCCCCAATCAATGAACCCAACGTTTTCCTTGATTTGTCCTTTGCGAAATTTGCGACTTCACTTTCCGATGCGCAGTGTTGGAGCCATACCCCCCGGATAAAGGTCTCGAAAATCGGTCGCATAAGCGATGCGGCCGACCCGAAAAATGATTTTTGAATAAGTAACTGGATCGATCCGTAATGTTCATGAACCTGATCAAAAAGCGCTGCGGCCAGAGTCTCACGATCGCCGGAAGGAATATCCAAGCCGTGGGTTGAATCGTCTATCCATTTCGAAATATCCGCGGACAAGGCCAATGCGGTTTGAACGTCCATTTTTGCTTTTTCCCCCAGGGAACATCTCGGGAACATTTTTCGCTGAAAATGAGTGCTTTTCTGAACTACTTGAACAATCGGAAAGAATCGGGAACACAAAACAAAACTCAAAAAAAACGGCGACCTATCACTAAGTCGCCGTCATTCTTGTGAAAATGATTTTCGCGTGCGAGCGATTTCGAGTCAAGCGCCTTCAACCGGGCTCGGCCACCTCTCCGCGGTGATTCAGTTAGTTAGCAGATCATCGGTCGTTTCTCAATTCCTCTTTGTGGCATCGTTGCAATTCAGCGCAGT
>Ga0070681_10008555_pt1 | contig 10025 bp, 10 predicted proteins | sample KBSC83BmetaG_FD_65650 | JGI IMG/M metagenome (GOLD analysis project Ga0070681, IMG submission 65650) | Corn rhizosphere microbial communities from Kellogg Biological Station, Michigan, USA - KBS C8-3B metaG | ecosystem: Host-associated > Plants > Roots > Rhizosphere | place: USA: Michigan...
AAGTTCTCGGACACCCGTCCGCGCGCATCGAGGAGGTTCACCGGCCCGATCACCTGCCCGCGCGGATCGAAGCCGGGGAAGGGGATGCCGAACGTCGCCGTGTTGAAGGAGCGGCCGTTCTCCTGCACGTACGCCGACGCCGACGGCAGCAGCTCCGACCGGCTCTGCGTGATGCGCGCGTTCGCCTGCTCGGTTCTGTAGCGAGCCTCGATCGCCGACGCATTGTTGCGGGCGGCCATGCGGGCGGCGTCGCCCAGGGTGAGCGGATGCGTGATGGAGGAGTCCTGCGCCCGGGCAGTCGTTGCCGAGGCGAGCAGAAGGATCATGGGCAGAATGCGAGTGCTGAACGTCATGCTGGTGGTCATGTGTGCACGGGTGATGCTGAAGGCGCTGGCACTTGGCTGATCGCGTGCAGACAGAAGTCCACGAGCTGATCGAGTACCTGGTTGTCGGACAGATCGCGCATGAATGGGATGCGGGCGCGCTTCGCGGCCCAGACGCCGTGGACGAAGAGCACGGAGTGGAGCATGCGGCCGGCAGCGAGCGGGTCGATGTCGCGGAACTCTCCGGACTCGATGCCGCGCGTCACGATGTCGGCGAGGATGCGCATGGAGCGCATCGGGACTTCCTCGATGAACTGCTCGTACAGATCGGGGAAGTGGTGGAGCTCGCTCAGAATGAGTCGGTAGAGAATCTCGAAGGAGGGCGTCCGGACGTAGTCCCAGGAATTGCGCAGATACACGCGAAGCTGTTCGCGCGCGCTCGCACTTTCCGGGATCATCGCTTCGACGGACGCGATGTGCCGCGACGGGATCTCGCGGATCATCTCGCAGAAGAGCGCTTCCTTGTTGGGGAAGTAGAGATAGATCGTGCCCTTGGACACACCGGCCGAGCGGGCGATGTCCTCGAGCCGCGCCGCAGCGAGTCCGCGCTCCCCGAAGACCTCGAGGGCGGCATCGAGGATCTGACGCGGACGTTCGCCGGGGAGGCGGCGCCAGCGGGGAGCGTTGGAATGCGTGGACTCAGACATTGCGGCGGTGTGGTTGCACGAGAGTAACTAAACGGCTCGTCAGTAGAGTTGTTCCCGAAGAGCAGGGAACAACTCTACTGACTCCCTAGTAAGTTACCCGGAAGCGCGCCGCCGGACAAATCGCCAATGCTGAGCTCGTATCGGGGACAAAGGAAAGGCGGACGCTTCCGCGCCCGCCTTTTCGACTCCGGTCCCGTCCGCTGGCGGCTACTTCGCTTCCGCTGCTGCCGGCGCCTCGTGCGCGTAGTGCTCGTTCGTGAAGTGCACGATCGCCGTCATCGCGACCAGCAACAGCACGCCCCCGACGATCATTCCCGTCAGCCCTGCCTTCAGATCTCCCTCTTTCGGTGCGGTCATTTCAGCTCACTCCATCGTGTGTGGCGGCTAGGAAACCCGCACTTTGGTCATCGTGTCGTTCTGCGCGATCTTCTTCAGCACGTCCAGCCCGGACGTGATCTTCCCGAACACCGTGTGCACGCCGTTCAGATGGCGCGTGTTGTTCTCGTCGAGGACCATGAAGAACTGGCTGCCGCCGGTGTCCTTGCCGGCGTGCGCCATCGACAGCGCGCCGACGTCGTGCTTGTTCGGATTCCCCTTGGTCTCGCACTTGATCGTGTAGCCGGGGCCGCCCGTGCCGATGCGACGGTCGCCAGCCGGCAGATCGCGCGAGAGCGGGTCGCCGCCCTGCACCATGAAATCCTTGATCACGCGATGGAACTTCACGCCATCGTAGAAGCCGCTGTTGGCGAGCTTCTCGAAGTTGCCCACCGCCAGCGGTGCATCCTTTTCAAACAGCTCCGCGACAATGGTGCCGCGATTGGTCTCGATCGTCGCCTGCTTCGCCATCTGGGAACCAGCCATGGAAGAAAGTCGGAGTGGAAGAGCCCACGGAAGTTAACCGGGCCTGCCGCGCTTCGCATCGACGCGCGCAGACGCTCGTGCTCGCCCTCACACGCGCGATGACGGACAGATGTCGTTGAGCGGGCACACCTCGCACTCGGGCGCGCGCGCGATGCAGATCCGGCGTCCGTGCTCGATCAGCAGATGCGACACCATCGTCCACTGGTCCGGCGGAAAGAGCGGCATCAGATCCTCCTCGATCTTCACGGGATCGGTCTCGCGCGTGAGCCCGAGCCGATTGGAGAGACGCGTCACGTGCGTGTCGACGACGATGCCGATGTTCTTGCCGAACGCATTGCCCAGGACGACGTTCGCGGTCTTGCGTCCGACTCCGGGGAGCTCGGTGAGCTCCTCCATCGTGTCCGGGATGCTGCCCCCGTGCCGCTCGACGGCCGCGTGCGCCATCCCGAGCAGGCTCTTCGTCTTGTTGCGGAAGAAGCCCGTGCTCCGGATGGCGTCTTCGAGCTCCTCGGGCTTCGCATCCGCGAGCGCCGCCGCATCCGGATACCGCGCGAACAGATCCGGCGTGACCATGTTCACCCGCTTGTCGGTGCACTGTGCGCTCAGGATGGTGGCGACGAGGAGCTGATACGGATCCTCGTGCACGAGCGCGCACTGCGCATCCGGATACATCGCCGACAGCCGCCGGTAGTACTCGGCCGCACGCGCCCTTCGCTCCTCCTCGCTGCGCGGCCACCGTTCGCGCAGATGCGGGAGCGCGGGAGCTTTCGGCGCCGGCTTTCCCGGCGCGGATCGCTTCGCGGCTTTCTTCGGCGCGGCCACGGCCTTCGCAACCGCCGCCTTCGCGGCGCCGCGCGCGAGCTTCCTGGCCACTCCCTTGGCCACGCGCCTCGCCACCTTCTTCGCGAACTTCTTCGTGACACCCTTCGCTTTCATGATTCTCTCCGTGAACGTAGGCGCCGCAGGATCGCATCCGCGCTCAGCGCATTGATCACATCCGACGCTTCCAGCCACCCCTTGCGCGCGACGCCCACTCCGAAGCTCATGTTCGCGAGCCCGCGCGTGGAGTGCGCGTCCGGTCCGATCTCGAACGAGCAGCCCAGCGACTTCGCGAGCTGGCAGTGTCGCCAGTCGAGATCCAGGCGGTGCGGATCCGCATTGATCTCCACCGCCACGCCGTTGTCCGCCGCCTTCTCGAGCACCGCCTCGATGTCGATCGCATACGCCTCGCGGCTCAGCAGCAGCCTGCCCGTCGGATGTCCGAGGATCGTGACGTGCGGATCGTCGAGCGCGCGAAGCACCCGCTGCGTCATCGCCTCTCGATTCATCGAAAAGCGCGAGTGCACCGACGCGATCACGTAGTCGAAGCAGTCGAGCAGCGCCGCATCGTAGTCTATCGCACCGTCGGCAAGAATGTCGGCTTCGACGCCCTTCAGCACCAGTACGCCGATATCGCTTGAATTCAAGCGATCGATCTCCGCGTGCTGCGCGAGCACTTCCTCGGGCTTGAGCCCTCCCGCGTAGAACGCCGACTGCGAGTGATCGGTGATCCCGATGTACGCCCACCCCAGCGCGCGCGCGGCGTCCGCCATCTCGGCGATCGTGGCCTTTCCATCGGAGTAGTCGGAGTGGCAGTGCAGAACGCCCCGAATATCGCCCGGCTGGATGAGCGTGGGGAGCGTTCGCGCCTGCGCCGCCGCGATCTCGCCTCGCCCCTCGCGCAGCTCGGGCTCAATGTACGCGAGGCCGAGTGCCTCGTAGAGCGCGTGCTCGGTGGGGACCGCGATGCGCGTGCCGCTCGCATCGCGGAGCTCGTCGCCCGCCAGCGTGAGACCCAGCGATGCCGCGCGTGCCAGCAGCTCACTCTCGTGCGCGCCGCTGCCGGTCGCGCGCCAGAGCGCCGCGGCGAAGCGCTCGGGACTCACGCAGTGCACGTCGAGCACGGTGCCGTCCACGAACCGGATCGCGACGGCGCCGCTCCCGCTGTGCTCCGCCTCCTGCACGCCCGGCATTCGCGCGAGCTCCGCCGCCACGCGCTCGGGCGACTCGCTGCACGACGCCACCACATCGATGTCGCGTACGATCTCGCTGCGGCGGCGGAGCGAGCCCGCGGGCAGCGCGCGCTCGACGGCGGGATGCGCGCGCACCGCGGCGAGCACGAGCTCCGATTCGGCGAGTGCCCGTGGATACAACATGTACGCGCTGTTCTCGCGCAGGTAGGCGATTCCCTTGAGGATCTTCGCACTCGTGCCCGCGCCGAAGCGCGGCAGCTTCGCGAGACGGCCGTCGCGTGCGGCCTCCTCGAGCTCCGCGAGCGAGGAGACGCCGAGTGCCTCGTGAATCTTCTGGATCTTCGCGGTGCCGAGTCCGGGCACGCGCAGCATCTCGAGCAGCCCTTCGGGGATCTCGCTGCGCAGCTGCTCCAGATAGCGCGACTCGCCGCTCTCGACCAGCTCGCGAATCGTGGAGAGCGTTGCCGGACCGATTCCCTTCAGCTCGGCGAGCTCGCCGGTCGCGAGCCCTGGGGCGAGATCGTCGGTCTGCACCGCGAGCAGGGCGCGCGCGGCGTTACGATAGGCGGCGCTCTTGAAACGGTTTTCGCCCTTGAGCTCGAGGAAGTCGGCGATCTGCGACAGCGCGTGCCCGACCGAGCGCGGATCCATCGATCACGTCACGCGAACGTACGGCAGGTGGGTCGCGTCCTCGTTCGCAGCGTCGGTCACGCGCTCGAGCCGGTCCGGATGCGTGTCGAGATAGTGAAAGGCACGGATCACGAGCGCCTCGAGCTCGCTCGTGGTCGCGAGGGTGCGATAGCCCTTGCGCTCGCCACCGGGAATCGCGTTCGCGTACGCGAGGCCTTCCGCGCGCCAAGGCCGCGTCGCGCGCGCGGCGATCTTCGCCGGATCGAGATCATCGCGGTACGACACGAGCGACACGCCGGGACGATCGGAACGCAGCCCGAGCACCATCTGCACGCGCACGTGCACGCCGGAGTCGGCACGCTCCTCCGTGTTCGCGGCGACGACGAACACGCCGTCGAGCGGCTCGTACGGCGCCTCCGCAGCCACACGGGCCCACAGCTTCTGATAGGGAAACTGCAGGTAGCACGCGGGCGGCGCCGCGAATATCCAGTCGCCCAGGTCGTATTCGGGCTCCGTGAGCAGCGTGGTCACGGTGCTCTCGAGCGAGTACAGCCGCCGGCCGTACGCCCAGAACTGATAGCCCTGGTAGAGCAGCTCGCCGTACTCGTCGAGGCTCTCGGGGTCGGCATCCTCCGGCACGATCTCGCCGAGCGTGGCGCCGGCGTGTCCGAGCAGCAGGAACTGATCGCGGCGGTGCACGTCGGACCCTCGCTGCTCGCCCTCGGCGCGTATCGCCGGGAATTCTTCGCGCTCGAGCGGCTCGAGGATCAGTTCGTACGGTGTGAGTCGAGCTGGCACGACGGACAAGTTCGCAGGAATCAGGCCGGGTCCTCGACACCGGCGGCATCGCGAAGTCGCGCCACGAGCTCATGAAGCTGATGCTCCGTGAAATCGATCTCGGTGGCCGCGCCCTCGAGATCCACGAGCCCCGCGCGCATCGACACCGCAACCTGATTCAGGTAGCGCACCTTTCGGAGAATGTCGTCGGTGACCGCGCGCAGCGAGAGATAGCGCCGCTTGTTCACGGTGGCACGCTGAAGGCGGGCGAGCAGCTCCGCCTCCGTGAGCGCGCGCGCGGAGGCGATCACATCGTCCGACGACCGTCCCGAGATGACGCCGCGATCGGGGATCCCCTGGTCTTCCCACTCCTCCTCGGCGAACCAGAGGCGACCCACGTGCTCGATGCCATCGTAGGAGACGATGAGTGACACGTTGAGGCGCCGATCCTCCGCGCCGATCGTCGCGATGTCCCGCTCGATCGAATCTCCCGCTGGCATCATGACTGGGCTCTCGTGCGCTGAAGAAATTCGCGAACCGCAGCAAAGAACGCCGCCTGCCCTTCAACGTAAGGAACATGAGCGCTTTCGTCGAGCACCACCAGCTCGCCGTGGGGCAGCCCGCCGGCGATCAGCTTGGACGAGGCGAGCGGGATCGCGTCGTGCGCGCCGTGCAGCACGAGTGTGGGCGCCTCGATGAGCGGAAGCTGCGGGGTGAGATCGTAGCCTGCGAGACTCTCCCACACGCTCTGCTGCACGCGCCCGATCACGCGGAAGGGGGTGAGCTCGCGCGCGCGCGCAGGATCGGCGAAGTAGCCGGCGACTCCGAGCTCGAAGATGCGTTTGGCGTAGGCTGCAGGGTCGCGCTCGCGGAGTCCCGACGCGGCGATCGCTGCACGCTCCTCCTGGATCCAGGGGGCGCGCTGGCGACGCGCGAGCTCCTCGCTGAACTGCGCGCGAAGCCCGCTGGTGGCGGGAGCCGGGCAGATGAGCACCATGCGCGCCGGCGGCGCCGCGTCTCCCAGCGCTGCGGAGAACGTGTCGTCCCGATCGCCGAAGCCGCCTGCAACGGCGATGGAGTACAACAGCGCGAGCAATCCGCCCCACGAGTATCCCACGAACGTGAGCGGCTCGAGCGAGAGCTCGCGCACGATCGCAGCGAGATCCTCGACGTGCGTCTGCCAGGTGATGGGAGTGCGGTCCTCCGCTCTCGACCGGCCTCCGCCGCGCTGGTCGTAGAAGATCAGCCGATGGTCGCGCGCGAGCTCGAGCATCTGCGGCAGGAGATAGTCGTGCGACGCACCCGGGCCGCCGTGCAGAACGAGCAGCCTGGGTGCGTCTTCCGGTCCGTATGCGGTGTGATACAGCTCCACTACGGGTGCAGCGCCACCGCCGGCGTCTTGTAGATGGCGCCACCCTTCATCACGAACATCGCGTGCTCCATGTGCGTGATGTCCTTGAGCGGGTCGCCCGGCACGGCCACAATGTCCGCCCACTTTCCGGCCGCGAGCGAGCCCACGTGCTCGTCCCAGCCGAGCAGCTTGGCGGCGTTCGAGGTGCCGGCCACGATCGACTCCATGGGCGTGAGCCCGCCCCAGGTGGTCATGAGCGTGAACTCGTGTGCGTTCGTCCCGTGCTTGCCGACGGCGGCGTCGGTGCCGAGCGCGATCTTCACGCCGGCGGCCTTCGCGATCTTGACGGAGTTGCGCATCGCCTTCGCGGCATCGAGCGCCTTCTGGCGACGCAGACCCTTGAGCACGCCGTTGTTCGCCGCCTTCTCCACGGCCTCGCCCGCGCTCAGCGTCGGCACCAGATACGTTCCCTTGGCCGCCATCATCTTCGCACCTTCCTCATCGAGAAAGGAGCCGTGCTCGATCGAGCTGACGCCCGCGCGCACCGCGGTCTTGATCCCCTCGGTGCCGTGGGCGTGCGCGGCGACCTTCCGTCCGAGCTTCGTCGCTTCATCGACCATCGCCTTGAGCTCCTCGTACGTGTACTGCGACGCACCCACCGCATCACCTTCGGAGAGCACGCCACCCGTCGCGCACGTCTTGATCACATCGGCGCCCTCCTTGACCATGTAGCGCACCGCCGCGCGCACCTGATCGGGGCCATCGGCGATGCCCGTCTTGATGCTGCCATCGAAGAGCCCGGGCTTGTAGGCGTTGTCATCGCAGTGGCCGCCCGTGATGCCGATCGCGTAGCCCGCATTCTCCATGCGCGGCCCCCAGATCTGGTTCTCGTTGATCGCCTTGCGCAGCGCCATGTCGTCGAAGTTCGGCGCGCCCACGTTGCGCACGCTCGTGAAGCCGTCGAGGAGCGTGCTCTTGGCGTGATTGACGCCGAGGATCGCGCTGTACTGATCGTAGTCGTGCACCGCGGCTTCGTCGGCCTGCGGGTCGCCCAGCTCGCGGCCGGCGAGATGCACGTGCGCATCGATGAAGCCGGGGAGGAGCGTCGCGTCGCCGAGGTCGATGGTGCGTGCGCCTGCGGGCGCCTTCACGTTCGCCGCGGAGCCGACCCAGGTGATGCTGTCGCCGACCACCACGATGGCCGCGTTCTGCACCTCGGCCGACCCGGTGCCGTCGATCAGGTGCGCGGCGCGAAGGACGAAGGTGCCGGGCGGCGCGAGCGTCGAGTCCTGAGCGGCGAGAGGGGCCGAGCCGAGCGTTGCGATCGCGAGAAGAGCGGGGAACGAACGACGATTCATCATGAGTCTCCGAAGATTGGTCAGGTGCCGCGCTTCCCGAGCGTGGCGGTGAGCGCGAGCCGTCTGTCCCCGCGCAGAACGACAACCGTGACGACATCGCCCGGTTTGTGGGCACCGATGGCATCGGTGTATTCGTAGATGTCCTTCACCGGCGTTCCGCCGAACTCGACGATGATGTCGCCGGCCTGCACGCCGGCCTTGTCGGCGGGGCTGCCTGGCGTCACGCCCGCGAGCTTCACGCCCGGCACGTCCGCGGTGCTCATGTCGGGCACGGAGCCGAACCAGGTGCCGTTCCCGGTTCCCATCGACATCCGGGGCGGTGGCTCCGATGTGCGCACGTAGGTCAGCCGCGCGGGGCGATTCGCGATGTCGCGCGCAATGTGCTCGGCGTAGTCGATCACGCGCGCCTCGCCGGGGACGTTGATCTTGCTCGCCACATCCGTGGCCTTGTGATAGTCCTCGTGCATGTCGGTGAAGAACTGCAGCACGGGAATCGCCTTCGCGTAGAAGGACGCGTGGTCGGAGGGGCCGAAGCCGTCGCCCAGCGCGGTGATGGCGAGTGGCGGCTGGACCGTGTTCGCGCTGTCGACGATCGCGCGCATCTCCGCTGCCGTCGTCACGCCGTACACGATCAGCTTGTCGTTTCTGAGCCGGCCGACCATGTCGAAGTTGAGCATGGCATCGATGCTGTCGAGCGGCACCGGGGCGTGGTCGACGAAGTATTCGGAGCCCAGATCGCCCAGCTCTTCGCCGCTGAAGTTCACGAAGATGATCGAGCGCCGCGCGGGCGCGGCGTGGAAGCGGCGCGCGAGCTCGAGCACCGCGGCCGTACCGGACGCGTTGTCGTCCGCGCCGTGACGGATCGCATCCTTCGCTTGAGGATCCAGCGCGTCGAACGTCGAGCGGCCGAGGTGATCGTAGTGCGCGCCGATCACCACGTACTCGCTGCGCAGGGCGCGATCGGTGCCGGGCTGCATCGCGATCACGTTCTGCGTCGGAAGCTCGCCGGGCAGGCCGGCGTGCGCCGCGGCGGCCGAACGCGCCGAGAAGAACTGCATGTACGATGCGCGTCCAACGACGCACTCGCGCACGCCCGCGCGCATTTCGGGGCACGTGGCGGCCCGCTCGATCTTCGTGAGGCCGAGGCGCGCGTACTCGCGCGCGAGATACGCGGCCGCGCTGTCGTTCCCCGGGGTTCCGGTGCCACGCCCCTCGAGCGCATCACTCGCGAGATAGTCGATGTCGGCGCGAATGCGCGCCGTGTCGCTCAGAGCGGATCCGCGAGCCGGACTCGGAGCGTTCGTGCCGTGATGACAACCGAATAGAACGGCTGCCACGCTGGCGAATGCCGCGCGGCGGAACAATGCGAAGGACATGCTTGGCGGTGGGTGTGGTGAGAAGCGCGCTGCGAGTAGTATGTTATCCGCCGGTGCCCCTTCCTGCCAGACGTCCGCTCCCCACGCTCGCGCTCGCGCTGATTCCTCGCGCGGTCGCGCTCAACCTCGCGCTTGGCGCCGTGGTCGGCGCGCTCAAGCTTCCGGTGTACCTCGATTCGGTCGGAACCATTCTCGTTGCGGTGCTCGCGGGCCCGTGGGCCGGAATCGTCACGGGCATCGTGTCGAACAGCGTGCTCGGGCTGCTCGTCTCGCCGGCGTTGTTCGCGTTCATCCCGGTCGCGATCGTGATCGGATGGCTGGCGGGTATCGCCGGGCGCATCGGCGCCTTCGGCTCGCTGGCAGGCGCGATCGCCGCCGGGCTCGTGATCGGCGTTGCGGCTGCGCTCGCATCGGCGGTGATCGTGATCGCGCTCATGGGCGGGCTCACCGCGAGTGGCACCGGAATCCTGACGATCGCGATTCGCGCGACGCTGGGCGTGAGCGTGGACAGCGCGGCGAAGATCGCGGCGATCGCGACGGATGCGCTGGACAAGCCGCTCTCGTGCGTGCTCGTGTATCTCGTGCTCGAGCGCCTGCCGCGGCGGCTCAGCGCCCGCTTTCGGACCGCAT
>Ga0070681_10008558_pt1 | contig 10024 bp, 8 predicted proteins | sample KBSC83BmetaG_FD_65650 | JGI IMG/M metagenome (GOLD analysis project Ga0070681, IMG submission 65650) | Corn rhizosphere microbial communities from Kellogg Biological Station, Michigan, USA - KBS C8-3B metaG | ecosystem: Host-associated > Plants > Roots > Rhizosphere | place: USA: Michigan...
GAATTCCCGTGTCAGCAACTCGACTCTGACCGAATGGCTGACGGTGAACCTCTGGCCAAAATTCGTCGTGGGCCGCAGGCTATCTGAGGACTTACGTCGCAGTTGCCGCCACCGTGGTCGGCGAAACCCGGTTGGCTCAATGCGGGGATCATTTTCAGCACAGCTACGGAGGCGAACGTGCCGGCAGCCGACACAGTCTCTACGGCCGATACCCAACCCGGTCTGGGCATCAGCACCACCATCACCACGCCGCTGGAACCGCTGCAACTGCCCAACGCGGCCGGCATCGCCCGCAGCAACTGGGAGACCCGCTACGTGCGGGCCCTGGCGGGGGTCGACTTCGTGATCGGAATGGTGGCCGCCGCCGCCGCGCTACTCCTCCGTTTCGGCAACCTGGCCAGCCAGCCGTACAACAGATATTACCTATGGATCACTATTGCCCTGCCAATTGTCTGGCTTTTCATCCTGATCATTAACCGCGCGTACGAAGTCAGGTACCTGTTCGTCGGAACCGACGAATACGAACGGGTCTTCCGCGCCGGAGTAAGTCTTACCGCCGCGTTGGCCGTGATTTCATTCGCGTTCGATCTCCGGTTGGCCCGCGGCTACGTGGTCGTGGCAGTCCCGTTGGCGACGCTGCTCGGGCTGTGCTTCCGGTACGCGATGCGCAAACGGCTCCACCGCACCTGGGCCCGGGGCTACCGGCTGCGCCGGGTCATCCTCGTCGGGCACCAGCAGGCGGTGTACCAGACGAACCAGCGGCTCAGTCGCGAGCGGTACCACGGCATGGGCGTGGTGGGCGTGTGCCTGCCGCGGGTACCGGTGAACGGCCGGGTGCTCCTGCACCGGCTGCCCGGGCTGCCGCCGGTATACGGCACCTTCGACGACGTCGCCAGCGCCGTGCAGCGCGCCGAGGCGGACACGGTGATCGTGCTGTCCTGCCCGGAGCTGGACGGGGCGGCGCTGCGCCGGTTGGCCTGGAAGCTGGAGCGCGACGAGATCGACCTCATTGTGGCCAGCACGCTCGTGGACGTGGCCGGCGACCGCACCACCATCCGTCCGGTCGACGGCCTCCCCCTGCTGCACGTCGAGCACCCACGGCTCAAGGGCGGCGGGCGGGTGCTCAAGGAGATCTTCGACCGGGTCGCGGCGCTCGCGGGGCTCCTCGTGCTGTCACCGCTGATGCTGCTGCTGACGGTGCTCATCAAGACCACCCCGGGCGGGCGTGGCCCGGCCGTCTTCAAGCAGGTCCGGGTCGGCCGCTCCGGCCGCGAGTTCGTCATGTACAAGTTCCGCACCATGTACGCCAACGCCGAGGCCCGCCAGGCCGAACTGCTGCACCTCAACGAGACCGGCGGCACGCTGTTCAAGATGCGCAACGATCCCCGGGTCACACCGGCCGGTCGCTGGCTGCGCAAGCTGTCCCTGGACGAGCTGCCTCAGCTCATCAACGTGGTCAAAGGCAACATGTCGCTGGTCGGCCCGCGGCCGCCACTGCCGCGCGAGGTCGCCGAGTACCCGTTCGACATGCGCCGCCGGCTGGTCGTCAAGCCGGGCCTGACCGGGCTCTGGCAGGTCTCCGGGCGGTCCAACCTGTCCTGGGAGGAGTCGATCCGACTCGACCTGCAGTATGTGGAGAACTGGACGCTGTCGATGGACATGATGATCCTGGCCCGCACGGCCATGGCCGTCTGGCGCAGCGCGGGGGCCTATTAAGCGGTACCGGACTCGTCGAGGCAGCCGTCCACCTCGACGTACTCCGCGCCGGTCCGCGGGCAGACGAAGCGCCGCTCCCCCTTGGCGACCAGCCGCACGCCGGCCCGGCCGACCCAACCGATCTGGCGCGCCGGTACGCCGACGACGAGAGCGAAGTCGGGTACGTCGCGGGTGACCACCGCCCCGGCGGCGACCAACGCCCAACGGCCGATCCGCACCGGCGCCACACACACCGCCCGCGCGCCGATCGAGGCGCCCTCGCCGACCGTCACACCGACGGCGTGCCAGTCGTCACCGGTCTTCAACCGACCGTCGGGCGTGACCGCGCGCGGGTACTCGTCGTTGGTCAGCACGACCGCCGGCCCGATGAACACACCGTCGGCGAGCTGCGCCGGCTCGTAGACGAGCGCGTGGTTCTGCAGCTTCACGTTGTCGCCGATCCGTACCCCGGGTCCGATGTAGACACCACGTCCGACGTTGCAGTTCGCACCTACCACCGCGTCCTCGCGTACCTGCGCCAGGTGCCAGACCGACGTACCCGCACCGATCGTCGCGCGCTCGTCGACGTCGGCGGTGTCCGCGATGCGGTTGGTCATCCCGCTGTCCTTTCGGCTGAGTACCGGCAGGCGAGTGGCCAGTCCTGCCCGGCGTAGCGAAAAAGTTAGACGTACAAACAGTTCTACCTGGGTCCGCTGTCGTGCATGCGTCCCGTACGCACCTGCCGGTCCGCCCCCCGGTCGAGGTAGCTTATCGGGGGCCGGTCGGGCTCGCACGGCTGGATTGGCAGGGAGATCTCGTTTGTACGTCTCGATCCGAGACCGTACCGCCGGCAGCGTCGCACCCGGGTCCGCCGGCACAGTAAAGCGCCTGCCGGGCGCCGCTCCGACGAGCTTCGCGGCGGCGCGGCGGGTGGCGTCGGCCGTCTTCCTGCTGGGCATCGTCAGCATGCTGACCGACGTCTCCTCGGAGATGGTCAACGCCGTGCTCCCGTTGTACCTGACCGCCGAGTTGGGTATGGGCCTGATCGCCTACGGCTTCGTGGACGGTCTCTATCAGGGCGTCAGCGCGGTGCTGCGGATCGCCGGCGGGTACGTCGGCGACCGGCGGGACCGGCCCAAGTGGGTTGCCGTGGCCGGGTACGCGGTGTCCGCGCTGAGCCGGCTGGCCATGCTTCCCGCGCACGGGCTGGCGGCGATCACCGCGGTCATTACGACGGACCGGCTGGGCAAGGGGCTGCGCACCGCGCCGCGCGACGCGCTCATCGCCGACGTCACCGAACCCAACATGCTCGGCCGGGCCTTCGGCGTGCACCGCACCCTGGACACGCTCGGCGCCGCGATCGGCCCGCTCGCCGCCTTCGGCGTCCTGCTGGCCGTACCGGAGGGTTACAGCTCGATCTGGGTGGTGTCGTTCGCCTTCGCGGTCGTCGGCGTCGCGGTGATCGTGCTGGCGGTACCGGACCGGCGCACCGATCCGTCCACCGTCCGCCCGGCCGCCGGTCGACTGCTGCGCGCCATGGTCGCGGCGCCCCTGCGCGGCCCGCTCATGGCCTTCGCGCTGCTCGGGCTCTGCACGGTCGGGGACGGCTTCCTGTACCTGTCGCTGCAGCGCCGCGACGGCTTCGCCGCGCTGTGGTTCCCGCTGCTCTACGTCGGAACCAACATCTCGTACCTGTGCCTGGCGGTACCGCTGGGACGGCTGGCGGACCGGATCGGCAAGGCGCCGGTGTTCGTCGGTGGCCACCTGGCGCTGCTGCTGGGGTACCTGGCCGCCGCGCTGCCCACCGCCGGTACCGGCTGGACGATCGCCACCCTGCTGCTGTTGGGTGTGTTCTACGCGGCCACCGACGGCGTGCTGTCGGCGTTGGTGAGCCGGCTGATGCCCACCGGTACCCGGGGTACCGGCCTGGCCGCGGCGCAGACGGTCGTGGTGCTCGCCCGGTTCGCGTCGTCGGTCGGGTTCGGTGTCCTCTGGGCGCTGGTCGGTCCGCGGACGGCGCTGCTGCTCGCCGCCGCGACACTCACCTGCGCCGTCCCGGCGGCCGCATTGCTGCTGCGCGGCACGGCGACCGCGGGAGGCGCGACGGCCCCGACCGAACCCACGACAGAGCCCGCCGAGGTGCCGTCGTGAACGGGCGGTCGGCGCCAGTACGGCGCGGGGTGCGGGCGGCGCTGCTGGTCGCCATCACCGTGCTGGCGCTCGCCGCCGCCACAAGCTATGTCGTGTACGCGCGCGGCCGGCAGCAGGCGGCGGCGCGGCGCGCACCCGCCACCGCGGTCGTCTCGCTGGCCGCCGTGTCCTCCGGACCCCACCTGGTGTTCCGCAGCACCGTGCCGGGCAACGACTACGGGCACCTCGCGGTCGCGTCGCTCTCCGACCCGGACGGCCCGCGCGCCACCACCCCGGCCAACTGCGACCGCGCCTACAGCCGGCCCACCGGTACGGTGTGCCTTCAGGCGCAGCGCGGAATCGTGACCACGTACCGGATCCAGACCTTCGACGCCGGTTGGCACACCGGAACCGACGCACCGCTGACCGGCCTGCCCAGCCGCGCGCGGCTGTCGCCGGACGGCTCGCTGATCGCGACGACCACGTTCGTGTACGGCGACTCCTACACCAACCCCGGCCAGTTCTCCACTCGTACGCTTATCAGCGAAACGGGCGGCGCGCAGATCGCCGACCTCGAACAGTTCATTCTCATGATCGACGGAAAACAGGTCACCGCGGCCGACCGCAACCTCTGGGGCGTCACGTTCGCGGACGACGACGTCTTCTACGCGACGGCGGCCACCGGAGGCCGGACCTGGCTGGTGCGCGGAAGCATCGCAGCACGTCGATTGGTATCAATAAGGTCAGATGTCGAGTGTCCCTCACTGTCTCCGGACGGTACCCGGATCGCGTTCAAGCGGCACGCCGGGTTGCCACCCGGACAGTGGCGGCTGGCCGTGTACGACCTGTCCACCGGCAGGGAGACCATGCTCGCCGAGCAGCGCAGCGTGGACGACCAGGTCGAGTGGCTGGACGACACCCACGTTCTCTACGGCCTGCCGCGCACCGGCGCGGCGACCGCCACCCAGGACGTCTGGGTGGTACCCGCGGACGGCACCGGCGCCGCCCGCGTCTTCGTGCACGACGCGTGGTCGCCTTCGGTGGTGCGGTGACGTGTCGGTTCCAGAGCTTGTCTACTGTGGACGTTGACTTTCCCGGGCGCCGGCGCCCGGCAGCGGAAGAGGTGGGTACGTGACTGTTGTCAAGGGACCGCCGGCAGGGTCGAGGATGGTCCTCGGTGGCGCACCCGTCGACCTGCGGCAGCGGGAGGACGTTGTCGCGGCGGTCGACGACCGGCTGCGCGGCGCCGGCCCGGCGGTACCGCTGGCGATCGCCTCCGCGAACCTCGACCACGTGCACCACTTCGGTACCGGCGGGCGCGCCGTGGCCGACATGGACCCCGCCGGCGCCAGCCCGCAGTGGCTCGTGCTGCTGGACGGCACGCCGGTGGTGCGGCGCGCCTCGCAACTGGCCGGCCGGGCGTGGCCGCAGCTTGCCGGCTCGGACCTGCTGCCGCTGCTGCTGGCCACCGCGCAGGACGACCAGGCCACGGTGGGCTTCCTCGGCGGCACGGCGGAGATGCACGCCCTGCTGCTTCCGGTGCTCGCGCAGCGGTACCCGCGGCTGTCCGTCGCCGGTTGCTGGGCTCCGCCGCGCGCCGACCTCGCGGACCCGGCGACCGCGGCGCTGCTCGCCGATCAGGTACGCGAGGCAAAGGTCGACCTGCTCGTGGTGGGGCTCGGCAAGCCGCGCCAGGAGAGCTGGATCCAGGTGCACGCGGAGGCGAGCGGGGCCAAGGTACTGCTGGCGTTCGGCGCGGCGACGGACTTCCTCGCCGGTACCGTGTCCCGCGCTCCGGAGTGGGCCCGGCGCGGCGGAGCCGAGTGGCTGTACCGGTTCGCCCTCGAGCCGCGCCGCATGGCCCGGCGGTACCTCGTGCAGGGTCCGCCGGCGATGTGGAGGCTCTGGCGGGACTCCGGATGGTGACCCCGGTTGCCGGTGCGGCCGGTGTGGCGGCGGCGGCCGGCGTGACCGAGCCCGTCGACTGCACCGCGATCGTGGTGACCCACAACAGCGCCGGGGACCTGCCCGGCCTGCTGGACACGGTCCCCCGCGCCGCTCCCGGGATGACCGTGCGGGTTCTGGTGGTGGACAACGGCTCCAGCGACGACATCGCCGGCGCGGTGCCCGGCCGGACCGGCGTCGAACTGATCCGGGCGGGCGGGAACCTGGGCTACGCCGGCGGCATCAACGTCGGCCGGCGGCACCTCGGCCCGACCCGCACCGTGGCGATCCTCAACCCCGACCTGCGGCTCGCCCCGGGCAGCCTGGCCTGGCTGGTGGAGGCGGCCGGGCGACCGGGCGCCGGCGCGGCGGTACCGCGCTTCGTCGAGGAGGAGACCGGACACAGCTTCCCGTCGCTGCGCCGGGAACCGACCATCCTGCGGGCGCTGGGCGACGCGCTGCTCGGCGCGCACTGGCCGGGCCGGCCGGCCTGGCTGTCCGAGATGGTATGGGACGCGCGGCGGTACGAGGAGGCGGGCCCGGTGGACTGGGGTACCGGCGCGGTACTCGTCGTGTCGTCCGAAGTGGACAGTGCGGTCGGCGCGTGGGACGACGAGCGGTTCTTCCTGTACTCCGAGGAGACCGACTACTCGCGACGCATCCGCGAGGCGGGGTGGAGCGTCCGGTACGTGCCGGAGGCCACCGTGACGCACGAGGGCGGCGCATCCGGTACCGGTACCGCGCTCACCGCGCTCAACGAGGTCAACCGGGTGCGGTACTACCGCAAGTACCACGGTCGACTGTCCACTGTGGTCTTCCGCGGCGTGGTGGCCGTCGGCGAGCTGCTGCGCGTCAACCGGCCGGCCAACCGCGCGGCGCTGCACGCGCTGCTGTCCCCGCGGCGTCGCAGGTCACTGCCCGGCGGTCGCGCATAATGGGGCGACCTGTCGGCTCGGTGGTGATACCGGCGCACAACGAGAGCGCGGTCATCGGCGCGTGCCTGACCCCACTGGCGCCGCTGGCGGCCGACGGTACCGTCGAGGTCGTCGTGGTGTGCAACGGCTGCACCGACGACACGGCGGCCGTGGCGGGCTCGTTCCCCCGGGTACGCGTCGTCGAGCTCGCGGTCGGCTCGAAGCCCGCCGCGCTGCGCGCCGGGGACTGCGCCGTCGGCGCGATGCCCCGGATCTACCTCGACGCCGATGTGGTACTCGCGCCGGAGGCGGCCCTCGCCGTGCTCGCGAGGCTGGACGGGTCGGCGGGCGGCGCGGTCGCGGCCCGGCCGCCCGTGCGGTACGACGCCTTCGGCTCAAGCCTGCTGGTGCGCCGGTACTACCGGGCCCGCGCGCGCATCCCGGCGGTGCTCGGCTCGCTGTGGGGGGCCGGCGTGTACGCGCTGTCCGCCGCCGGCCGGGCCCGATTCGGCGAGTTCCCCGACCTGGTCGCCGACGACCTGTGGGTGGACCAGCTGTTCGCGCCCGGCGAGGTGGAGATCGTGGACTGCCCGCCGGTGACGGTACGGGCCCCGGCGCGCACGGCCGATCTGCTCAAGGTGCTGCGTCGCACGTACCGGGGCAAGGCCGAGCATCACGCCACCCAGCCCGGTACCGCCCACGAGACGTCGGGCCGCACCGCGCGCGACGTCGGCCGGTTGGCGCGCAGCGGGCCGTCGGGCCTGGTCGACGCGACCGTCTACACCGGACTCGTGGTGGCCGCCCGGATCGTGCGGCGGCTGGCCCGAACCGAGCGCTGGGAGCGCGACGAGAGCTCCCGCCGCGCCGAGCCGGTACCCGATCCTCAGTAGGCGCCGCAGCTGGATCCGCCGTCCACCCGGTAGAGGTGGACGGCGTTCCCGTCGGCGAACTTGTCGCTGAACGTCCCGCCGCTGACGGGAAGGGTCCGGTTCTCGTTGAGTACCGTCACCGACGCGCCGCCGACGCACGGCAGCGAGAACGACGCGGTCTGCGATGAGGCGGTGTTGGAGCCGGCCAGCACGTAGAAGTGGCCGTTGTACCACCTGGTCGAGGTGTCCACCCCGGAGCTGCCCTTCACCACACCGTCCGCGAACGGCGCGTTGAGCACCGGAGCCAGCGCGGTGATCTGACTGTCCACAGTGGTCACCACGGCCCGTACCGCGGCGTAGCAGGATTCGCGCAGCGCGTGCTGCGTCTCGCACGGGCCGCCGAAGCTGTGGTTGAAGTAGATGATGCCGCGCGCACCGTGGATGATGCTGCTCCACACCCCGGCCGCCACCTGCGCCGGCGCCACGGACAACCCGGTGGTACCCGGGTGGCCGACCTCGACGAAGCCCCACACCGGCTTGCTGCCGGCCGGCGACACCAACGAGCGCACCCGGTCGATGGTGCGACCGTAGTTCGAGGCGAGCCGGCACTGCGCCTGTGACAGTTCCTTGTCGCCGAAGAACGAGCCGCCCTCGTTCGCGCCGCAGATGTTGTCGTCGGTGAACCAGTAGTTGTCCACCGAGACGATGTCCTGGTACTGGTTGACGAACTTCGCCGCCTCGGCGTCGCTCTCCCAGAAGGTGACACCCTTGCCGTAGTTGGAGTACCGGACCGCGTGATCGGAAGGCAGCTTGCCGCCGAGCGTCTGCATGACGGTGTACCCGCACTTCGCGCTCGCCGGTGAGCAGATGTCGCCCTCGCCGGGGTAGTGGCCGCTCCACGTCCCGGCGCCGGGCCCACCCCACATGTCCGCCTCGTCGGCGAGCATCCAGCCGCCGGTCTCCGCGCCGTGCGCGAGGCTGGCGTCGTCGAGGATCGCGTGCATGCCGGCGTTGCGTACCAGGCTCAGGTCAGAGGTGTCCGTCAGCTGGATGTAGGTGTTGAGGCCGGCCGCCTTGTCGGTGTTCACGTCGCTGCTGGTGATCACGCTCTCGTACCAGACCGCGATGGGGAAGAACGACGCGCTGGTCGGCAGCCCGTTGCTGAACTTGCCGTAGAAGCCGGTACCCCCGTCAACCTGGCGCAGGTGCGCGCCGGAGCCGCCGTGCGCGGCCGCGCCCGCGGCCAGCGCGACCGACGGCGACGCGGACGCGGACCGCGATGCCGATGCCGACGCCGACGCGGAGGGCAACCCGGACGCCGCTCCGCTCGCGCCGGCACTCAGGTCCGGAATGGTGAACGAGGCGCGGCCGGTTCCGGGCGACCGGTCGAGCGCGACCACGACACCCGCCGTCGCGGCCGCCACGACCAACAGCGTCCCGCAGGCCAGCAACAGCTGCGCCCGGCTGACCGTTCTCCCTGCGATGCGCATGCCCCACCCCTAGTTGGGTCCGTAGACCTCGTCCTCCACGGCCGCCACCATGCTGTCGCCGGCGCCGCCCCAACCCGCGCCCGCTTTAACACTGCCGGCCACCTCGGTCGGGCCCGGTTCGGCCGAGGCGACGATCGCCTCCAGCTCGTCGGCGATCCGGCGCGGTGTCGGCTCGGCCCAGCGCAGGTGCGGATTGTCCAGATCGGACAGTTGCCGGGCCATCCCGCTGAGCACCGGCACCGCGCCGCACGCGAGCATCTCGACCGGTACCAGCGAGAGGTTCGTGAACGACATGGCAATGCCGGCGCGGCAGGTGTTGTACAGCTCGCTCAGCCTGGCCGGGGTCAGGCTGCCGTGGTTGACGGCCGGGAACGGCAGCCGCACCGAGGCGTCCCCGAACACGTGGATGGTGCGGTGCGGTTGGCGCCGGTGGAAGTCGTGCAGGGCCAGCATGCCCACTTCGAAGCCGCGCCGGGCCACCCGGGGACGCGCGTAGAACACCACACCGTCGCGCTTCGCGGCGTCGGGTTCGGTCAGCCGGTACACGTCGGTGTCGCAGCCGAACTCGGCCACGTCGGCCCGCACGCCGTACTCCCGGGACAGCAGGTCGGCCAGCATCCGGCCGACGGTGACGCAGCGGAACCCGAACCGGTACGTGTCCTCGGCGAGCGCGTACTCCGAACCCCGCGGGTAGAAGTACGGCTCGAAGTCCTGGACGAGGTAGAGCCGGCGGGTCGGCACGTCCGCGCGGGAGGCGAGGACGTGCGCCGTCTGCCACGCGGTCGCCACGTACGCGTCGAGCGGCGCGAGCCCGTCGTCGACCGAGCGCACCTCGGCGCGTACCCGTGGCCAGTACCGCCGGATGACGCTCTCGTGCCGCGCGAGGTCACCGTCGTACCGGTCGTACAGGTAGATGACGCACCGGTGCCCGGCCGCCTCGACCGCCTCGAGCATGCGGAACATCGTGGTGTGGCCGCCGGAG
>Ga0070681_10008559_pt1 | contig 10023 bp, 8 predicted proteins | sample KBSC83BmetaG_FD_65650 | JGI IMG/M metagenome (GOLD analysis project Ga0070681, IMG submission 65650) | Corn rhizosphere microbial communities from Kellogg Biological Station, Michigan, USA - KBS C8-3B metaG | ecosystem: Host-associated > Plants > Roots > Rhizosphere | place: USA: Michigan...
AGACATGGACGATACCGTTGGCATCGATGTCGAACGTCACTTCAACTTGCGGCATGCCGCGCGGCGCAGGAGGAAGGCCAACCAGGTCGAACTGGCCGAGGAGCTTATTGTCGTTGGCCATTTCGCGTTCGCCTTGGAAGACTCGAATGGTCACCGCAGTCTGATTGTCGGCAGCCGTCGAGAACACCTGGCTCTTTTTCGTCGGGACGGTGGTATTCCGCTCGATCAATTTCGTGAACACACCGCCAAGGGTTTCGATGCCCAGTGAGAGCGGCGTCACGTCGAGGAGCAGCACGTCCTTCACGTCGCCTTTCAAGACGCCGCCCTGGATGGCGGCGCCGATGGCCACCACTTCGTCCGGGTTTACACCCCGGTGCGGCTCTTTACCGAAAAAGTCCTTGACCGCCTGAATGACCTTCGGCATGCGGGTCATACCCCCGACGAGAACGACTTCGTTAATGTCTCGTGGCGTCACGCCGGCATCGGACAAGGCCTTCTTACAGGGCTCGATCGACCGTTGAATGAGGTCGTCGACCAATTGTTCAAGCTTTGCGCGCGTCAGTTTTGTGACCAGGTGCTTTGGTCCGGTGGCGTCCGCCGTGACGAACGGGAGGTTGATCTCGGTTTCCTGCGAGGACGAGAGTTCGATCTTGGCGCGCTCGGCCGCTTCTTTGAGCCGTTGGAGCGCCATGCGATCCTTCCGAAGATCGATGCCCTGATCCTTCTTGAACTCATCGACGAGCCAATCCATGACGCGTTGATCGAAGTCGTCGCCGCCCAGGTAGGTGTCGCCGTTTGTCGATTTCACCTCAAACACGCCGTCGCCGATCTCAAGAATCGAGACGTCGAAGGTGCCTCCACCCAAGTCATAGACGACGATCCGCTCGTCTTTCTTCTTGTCCAAGCCGTAAGCGAGGGACGCGGCGGTCGGTTCGTTAATAATCCGGAGCACGTTCAAGCCTGCGATCTGTCCCGCATCTTTGGTCGCCTGGCGTTGACTATCGTCGAAATAGGCAGGGACAGTAATCACCGCCTCGGTGACTTTTTCGCCAAGATAGTCTTCCGCCGTCTGGCGCATCTTCTGCAGGATCATGGCGGAAATCTCCGGCGGGCTGTATCGTTTGCCGCGCAATTCGACGTACGCGTCGCCGTTGTCTCCATCAATCACTTTATAGGGCAATCGCTTGGCGGCGTCCGTCACCTGCTGGCTGCGGAACTTACGGCCCATCAAACGCTTTACGGAGAAAATCGTATTCTCAGGATTCGTAATTGCTTGACGTTTTGCAATCTGTCCGACAAGGCGCTCTCCCTTGTCTGTAATGGCGACGACGGACGGTGTCGTGCGGGCTCCTTCAGCGTTCGCGATGACAATCGGATCGCCGCCGCTCATCACGGACACGCATGAGTTCGTCGTTCCAAGGTCTATGCCGATAACTTTGCCCATGTGCCTGCTCCTTCCTTCTCGGTCTATTTCTTACAATGAACTGGTCGTTTCGTCTGTTCCTAGTGCTCCATCCTGCTCTTGTCCGGTCGATACGCTCACCATGGCAGCCCGCAAAATCCGGTCGTGTAGGCGATATCCTCGCTGGAACTCGTCCACCACATGATGTTCAGGAATATTTATTGACGAGACAGAGGTGACGGCTTGATGGGTCGCGGGATCGAATGGCCGACCAACCGTTTCAACCGGCAGCACATGAAATCTCGTCAACGCCCCCGTCAACTGCTTCAGCGTGAGGTCCACGCCCTGGATAAGAACATCGGGTCTTCCGCCGTTGTGAGAGGCCTTGATGGCCCGCTCCAGATTGTCGACGACCGGTAAAAGCTCCTTGAGCAACTGCTCGTTAGCGAATCGGATCTGATCGCGCTGATCCCGCTGAGCCAATCGCTTATAGTTGTCAAACTCGGCGGCAAGTCTCAGGTACTTGTCATTGAGTTCTCTGGACTCTTCGGTCTTTGACGCGAGAGCCTGTTGGAGTTCCACAACGCTGGCTTCCCCTGTGGCCGAAGCAGCCCCCTGATTATCCAAGTTGTCGATTGTATTCGCGTTCTCGTGTTCTTCAGGCATATGACACTCCTCTGTCCGTCTGGAGATAGCCATAGGCCCTCTAAAGTCAACTGGGCCCGGAACAATTAATTAATTTAATCCGTTATATGAACGATGGGTTTCAAACCCACAGAGACGGAGGGGAACTGCCTTGAGTTCGTCGGTAGAGGAGTTCGAGACCTTCTAATGTCAGAAGAGGCTCAATTTTTTGGATAGACGTGGTTTCCGCCGCAAGGATGGTGCTGAGTCCTCCCGTGCCGATCACATAGACGGAGCGGCCGAGTTCCTGTTCCATGCGTCTGACGACGGTATCGACCAGTCCTGCATATCCGAAGAGCAGACCCGCTTGAATGCTGCTGGCCGTATCGGTCCCGATGACGGTTTTTGGGCGGATCAGTTCTACCTTCGCAAGTTTGGCGGCACGTGCGAACAAGGCTTCCGCCGAGATCCCGAGGCCCGGGGCGATGACCCCCCCGAGATAATGACCCTCGGCAGTGATCGCGCAAAAGGTTGTGGCAGTGCCGAAGTCGACAACAATGAGGTCCCGGCCGTATTTGTGGTAGGCGGCTGCGGCATTGACGAGCCGGTCGCTCCCGATTTCCTTCGGGTTGGCATATCGGAGCGTGAGCCCCGTGTCCGTATCCGAGGTGACGATGAGGGGATGCTGATGGAAATATTGCTCCAGCATATCTTCGACCGTGCCGGTGAGCGTCGGCACGACGCTGGAAATAATAGCACCAGATAGACGTTGAGCTGGGATGCACGCTGCGGTGAGCAGGCTGGCAAAGAGAATACCGTACTCGTCGGATGTTTTTTTGATGTCCGTGGCCAATCGCCAATGGGCGGCGAGATTACGGTCGTCATAGACGCCCCAGACGATGTTGGTATTGCCGATGTCAACGACGAGAAGCATGGGAGCTATTGTACGTTTCATCGGGCGATTTGGCTAGATTCTTACGTGGATGATGTCCGCCACGCGTAGGTCGACGGTCTCGGACGTTCCAGAGCCCGAGTCTGGAGTCTGAATCCGGACGCGCAAGGATCCATCCTGGCCGATTCCTTCGGCGAGTCCCACGATCGTATCTCCGTTGGCTAACGTTGCTTGAACCGTGTGGCCAATCGTCGAGCAGCATTGGCTATAGGCCAATCCGATCCGGTTCGTGCCGTGTACGGCCAATTCATCGATGCAGTGTTCGAGTTCGAGAAGCAGTTGCGCAAGGAGTCTGTTGCGGTCCACCACGATGTTCCGTTCCTGCCATATCGATGTGGCCGTCGCGCGAAGGTCAGTGGGCCAGTCGTCTCGGTCACTATTCACGTTGATGCCGATGCCGATGATCTGGAATGGTCCGGATCGTATTCCTGTGCCGCTTTCACAGAGAATCCCGCCGACCTTTCGGTCCGAGATCAGAAGATCATTGGGCCACTTCACGGAGACGTTAATTGACAAGATATGTTCGATCGCTTCGGCCGCCGCAAGTGCCGTAATCAGCGGCAACCAGGAGAGCCATTCCGTGAAGCGCTCAGCCGGCCGGGGTGTACGAAGGATGATGGAACAGTAGAGATTGGCGCCGGGAGGGGAAAACCAGGTCCTGGACAACCGTCCTCGTCCGGCGGTCTGACTGTCGGCGACGACCACCGTCCCATGCTCGACCTCTCCCTGTGCGAGCTCTACTGCCTCCCGGTTCGTGGATGGAAGGCTGTGGAATAGTTCGATGCGTCGACCCAGCCATGTCGTGGATAGGGTGCTGTGGATCGTGTCCCTGGTGAGTGGTGGCGAGGGTTGCACGAGTTATGAGGACCGGCTGCGCCGGCTGCGTGCTTCGAGCACCAGGCTGAGCGTTGCGGCCGGAGCGGAATGTGTGAGGGCTCCGATTGAGATACGGTCCGGACCGGCAGCAGCCATCGCTCGTACATTCTTCAAGGTGATGCCTCCGGATGCCTCTACGAGTGCTCGCCCTCTGATCAGTTTGACGGCTTGACGGACGGTCGCGGGCGTCATGTTATCCAATAGAATGATGTCGGCTCTCCCAGTGAGGGCTTGCCGCACGTCTGACAACGACTCCACTTCCACGATGACATGGGCTGTACGAGGAGTCTTCGCTCTCGCTTTGCGGCAGGCCGTCCTGACAGACGAACGCGATTGGTTTAGGAGGGCGAGATGGTTGTCCTTGATGAGGATGCCATCACTCAGAGACTGACGGTGATTTGTGCCTCCGCCGAGCAGGACCGCCCACTTCTCGAGCGCACGCAGTCCTGGCAAGGTCTTTCTTGTGTCGAGGATCGTCACGGGGTATCCACGAACTGCGATGCAGAACCGACGCGTCAATGTTGCGATGCCGGAAAGATGCTGGAGGAAATTCAGGGCGACTCGTTCAGCCTTTAGGACGGATCGCCCATCGCCTTCGATCTGCAGGAGGCAGTCTCCCGCATTCGCCCTTTCCCCATCCTGTCGCTGAATCGTAAGAGCGAGGGTTGGATCAACAGTCTGAAAGGTGCGCACGGCTGCAGCAAGACCAGCGACGACCAGCGATTGCTGAGCCACGATGCGCGCGAGGGATGGTACCGGAGTGGAGAAAAGGGCCGCCGTCGTGACATCTCCGGCAGGGAGGTCTTCTTGGAGCGCAAGGCGAATGGCGCGTCGTATGTCGGCAACCGGGAGGAACATTGGTTACGCCCTGAGCATGGAGCGCAACTGCTGTTCGCTGCTGCTCAGCATGGCTTGATCTCGTTTCAGGCTTCCCAGCCGATCCTGATGATCGGTGATGACATCGGGCGGGGCCTTGGCTGTGAATTCCTGGTTGCGGAGTTTTCCTTCGAGCCGCTCGATCTCCTTCGCCTGCTCTGATTGCTCTTTGATAATACGATCCAACGCTTTGTTGAGATCGACGTCGCCTGCCACCATGATACCCACGGACAACCCCTCTGTAACGAGCCGGAGAAGGTTGCTGCTTGGCCAAGTCGTCGTGGGAGTCAGTTCGACCGTGCCACGACCAAGATGCGCGAAATAGGACTGGAGCTGGTCCAGGTGGACCTGTCGCTGTGGGTCGTCGTGCGCGGCGTAGAAGGTGATCTGTTGTCCCGGCGGATAGTTCAAAAGTACGCGAGATGTGCGAACCAGGCCGATGGTTTGTTCGAGCAGCTTGAAGCGGTGGTCCATCTCTGGTGCCGCCCAGGTCATCTCAGGTACGGGATAACTCTGAATCATGATGCTCTCGCCCCGGTGTGGAAGCGATTGCCATATTTCTTCGGTGAGAAACGGCATGAACGGATGCAAGAGACGCATGGTGTTCTCGAGCGTCTCGACGAGGGTTTGTCTGGTCGCCGGTGCCTCCTGGCTCGCTGGGTTTTGAAGCGTAGGCTTAATCAATTCCAGGTACCAGTCGCAGTACTCGTGCCAGATAAATTGATAGAGGGCATGTGCTGCCCGATCGAATCGATAGGATTCCAGTTCTGATGTGACGATCTGGATGGTTTGATTGAGACGGCTTAAAATCCATCGGTTGGGAAAGGTCCGTTCGGATGGCACGGTGGCTGTTCGCGGGCCATCGAGATGCATGAGGCTGAAGCGAGCTGCGTTCCAAATCTTGTTCGCAAAATTGCGGTAGCCTTCAATCCGTTCTACTGCGAGTTTAATATCGCGCCCTGGTGAAGCCATGGATGCGAGCGTGAAGCGGAGCGCATCTGTCCCGAACTGCTCCATTACGTGCAGCGGATCGATAACATTGCCTTTCGACTTGCTCATTTTGTGCCCTTCGGCATCCCGTATCAGCGCATGGATGTAGACGTCCCTGAACGGCACATCACCCATGAACTTGAGCCCGAGCATGATCATCCGCGCCACCCAGAAAAATAGAATGTCGAGCCCTGTCACGAGCGTCGAAGTCGGATAATATGTTTTCAGGTCGAGGGTCTGTTCAGGCCACCCAAGCGTTGAGAAGGGCCAGAGGCCGGAGGAAAACCAGGTATCAAGGACATCCGGTTCCCGAATGAACTCGTGGGCTCCGCATTTAGGGCAAGTTGATGGAGCAGTTTTTCCGACGATCGGGATCGCCCCCTGGAGGATCGTGAGCCGCATGGATGGCGTGACTGAAGTTGTTGGCGCCGTCTTTTCAATGATCACGTCCTTGTTGCAGGTGCGGCAATACCAGGCGGGGATCTGATGTCCCCACCAGATTTGACGCGAGATGCACCAGTCTTTGATGTCCCGCATCCATCCAAGATAATTGTTCGTCCATGCTTCTGGAATGATTCGAATGCGTCCGTCTTCGACCGCCTGGATCGCGGGTTCAGCCAGGGGCTTGATCCTCACGAACCATTGAGGAGAGAGGTAGGGTTCGACCACAGTTTTGCAGCGGTAACATTTTCCGATTGCCATCTTGTGATCATCGACGTTCGTCAGGAATCCACGATCTTTCAATGCCTGTTCGATCTTCGACCGTGCCTTGGTAACGGGAAGGGTAGCAACTGCGTCGATGACTGCTGGTTCGACCCCGGCAGTTTTGAGACCCTGTATATCCAAAAGTGCCTGATGGTCCAAGATCGGAATCCGCGGCAAGCCGTGCCGTTCACCCGCTTCGAAATCGTTGAAGTCGTGTGCCGGCGTGATTTTGACGGCACCAGTGCCGAACTCACGGTCGACAAGAATAGCGTCACCCACAATCGGAATCGTGCGATTTGTGAGGGGAAGCCGGACCCGTCGACCGATCAAGTGGTGATAACGAGTATCGTCCGGGTGGACCGCCACTGCGCTATCTCCGAATAGGGTTTCCGGTCTGGTCGTCGCGACTATGAGACGAATCGTAGGATCCTGATCGAGCGGATATGCGATTGAATAGAGTTTCCCCTTGATGTCTTCATGCTCGACCTCGATGTCGGAGAGGGCGGTGAGACACCGGGGACACCAGTTGATCAGCCGTTCTCCCCGGTAAATAAGTCCCTCATCGTAGAGCCGCACAAAGACTTCCAGGACGGCTTTTGACAAGCCTTCGTCCATTGTGAAGCGAAGACGATCCCAGTCACAGGATTCACCAAGTCGTTTCTGTTGACGGATAATGGTATCTCCCGAGCTGGCTTTCCACTGCCAGACGCGTTCAATGAAGCGTTCGCGACCCAAGGATTCCCGAGACACTCCTTCCGCCACGAGCTGCTTTTCTACGACGTTTTGAGTGGCAATCCCCGCGTGATCTGTGCCGGGAAGCCAGAGAACATTGCGGCCTTGCATGCGTCGCCAGCGAATCAATATGTCTTGAATCGAATGATTCAAGGCGTGGCCGACATGGAGTGAGCCTGTGACATTAGGTGGGGGAATGACGATGCAGTATGGTTGGCCTGGGTGGGTCGGGGAAGCGTGAAAATAGCCGTGCTGTTGCCAGATCTGATACCAACGTCCTTCGACGGCTTTAGGATCGTAGGTTTTGTCGAGTTGCGGTGCGCTCATTCAGCTGTTACTCGAATAGGCAATGGAATACTGATGTTGAGATAAGAATTTAACCATCTTCGTTGGAGGTGCAACACAACCTAATCTGACAGATGCCATCGCGATATGTGGAGGCCAACGATGCAGGGACGTCGGCGATAGAGGCTTTCTATTCATCCTGTTTAGAAACGCGGGGCATCTTAACATGGAGGTGACGGCCTCTCAAGGCGAGCCCTGGGTCACACATAGCTTGAGGGGTGTCGTGCCGTGTGTTATACAGACGCGCACAAGACGAGGGCGAGGCTTTCGTTCCGCTTCCACTTTTTACGATTTGGAGAGACTATGGCCACCGGGCGTGAAAAAGATCGCAAGACGAAAAAGAAGCATCGCAAGAATGTTGCGCGGGTGAAGGCCCTGACGACAGCAAGACGGGGAAAGAAGAGTAAGAAGGGTTGAGTTCGGAACAGGTTCGAGTGCGCTACGCGGCTTGAGTGAGGCGCATGATCTCTGCTTTGACCTGCTCTTCGGCGAGGTCGGGCACGAGGCGCTGAACGGCCTGTTCGATCAACTCTTGCGCGGTCGCCCGTACCAGGGCATCGACCATTCCAGAGGTTTGTTTGGCCGCTGTCCTCTGGATCTCTTGTTTGACGAGTCCCTCAATTGACCCAAGTTCTTCCCGAACCATCTCGGGTAGTTTGGCGTGAACAGCATCGGTTTGTTCGCGGACGAACTGATCAATCCTCTCTTTAATCAGGGGGCTCGCGATTTCGAAAATGCTGTGCCGAATGATGGGCTCGAGTAGTGACATTTCCCTTGAGAGGATCTCAGGGATTGTCTTGACGAGCATCGGTTCAATGGTCTGGGTGAGTCTGTCTTCCGAAAGGGCCGCCACCATGTGTGTGTGTACTTCTATTTCCACCGCCTTGGCCACGAGGGTTGCCAACTCTTTCCCTACCATTTGAGGAAGCAGGTCGGCGATCTTTTTTTCCGTCCGTTCCGCCATGGATTGAAGCAGTTGACCGAACAGACCCTTCATCGCTTCTTCCGGTTCATTTGTAGGGGTCTGCGTTGCGGTGGTCGCCACAGGGAGGTCTTTCGGTTGAGGGTGGGGTACAATCGCCTGTTCCTCTTCTTCTTCGGCCTGGCTGTCGTCGATGAACCCATCATCATCGGAGTCCGTTGCGCTTGAAACAGGAGGCCAGGAGCGAGATTTCTTCTTCGTGCCATTCGTCCTGGATGCCTGCTGCGCTTCCAGGTCCTTGATGACATCAATCAGGTTTTCAGCCTGGAATGGCTTCTTGAGAAAAGCCTTGACCCCCAGTGAACGCAACTTGGCTTCATCCACATGATCCGAGGGGCTGACGAGTGAGACAATATAGGTTTCTGCCAGGTTATCGAGTTTATAGACTTCCTTGCAGAATCCCGAGAAGGTCATGTTTTCTAAGTGGTAGTCTGCAATGATGAGATTCGGGCTCGTCAGGCGTGCCGCTTCAAGGGCTGTGGGGCCGTCCTGAAATCCCACGACAGCACACCCCTCCGGTGCTGAGATCTGCTCAACCAGCCTGCGGACGGCGGGACTGCTGTCGACGACAAAGATCGTTGAACCCACCTAACCCTCCAATGTTATTGGACTATATCGAAGCTAGCAGTGGGGGTATGCTTTGTCAAGAAATCGCAAGATCGATGCGTGTTTTGACTTCTGATTTTTGAACTGACTATCCTGGGTCAACCCCTAATCCTCTAGCCAGGTAGTTTCCAAAATATCATCAAACGCCTGCGAGTCGGTTATGGATAGGGCGGGTTTGGCGTGGAGCGTTGCGGTTTCCTCAGTCCCCCTCTTACAATCTACCTCCCTGCAATGTTCTGTGCACTTCACGATTCGTTCCCGCCGCCGTTTTCCTGTGCAATGCTTCGTCACGTACAATGCAGGACCATTCAGGGGAAAGGCACCGTGTGGAATCTCTCATGTACCAACTGGCGGCTCTCCGGCGATTTGCTCATGCGACCGGAGGAAACCCTCTCATTGACCGACCGTCACGCTATCGAATGAGTAACAGATAGAAATCCCTGAGACGGTGGTGCGATGGTCGAGAGGGCAGGAGTTTGCGGTAGCGAATCTTGCAATTAAGTCGCACCCTCGCGCCCGCCTCCAGCATTACGTTAAACGACTGGTGCAGAAATCCGTTGAGACTATCCCATGATCGATCCATCCCAAAACCTGAAACCATGCCCACTGACGTTGGTCCCCTTTCGAGACGACTCTTAACCAGAGCAGAGGGCTTCTTCGACGATCTGTTGTCCGACGTTGTGCGAGAAACTCATTCGGGGTCAGGTGCCCGAGTGAGCTATGGGGGCGACGCTGGTTATAATCGCACCGCCAGGCTTCGATGATGGCCTGGGCCTCGGCCAGTGAGGTGAACTGGTGCACGTTCAAACACTCGTCTCGTAGGCGCCCGTTAAACGATTCAATGAAGGCATTCTCCACCGGTTTGCCTGGTCGAATGAAGTCGAGTTGGACGCTCCGCCGATAGGCCCAATCCTCCAAGGCTCGCGATTGGAA
>Ga0070681_10008560_pt1 | contig 10022 bp, 8 predicted proteins | sample KBSC83BmetaG_FD_65650 | JGI IMG/M metagenome (GOLD analysis project Ga0070681, IMG submission 65650) | Corn rhizosphere microbial communities from Kellogg Biological Station, Michigan, USA - KBS C8-3B metaG | ecosystem: Host-associated > Plants > Roots > Rhizosphere | place: USA: Michigan...
TTCTACACCGATCAGTTCGTCGACATGGACGAGCAGGAGTCTCCCGGGCCGCAGCCGGAGCGGCCGGAAAAGCTCGACACACGGGCCAACGGGCTGGAGGTCATCTCGCAACTGTACTCGATCAACGACAAGGCATTGCGCGCCGGCGAGCCGATCCGGGTGCGCGCCGGGTCGCGCGTGCTGGTCCACCTGCTCAATGCCAGCGCGGTCGAGAATCGCCAGATTGCCCTGCCGGGCCACGAGTTTCATGTGCTGGCGCTCGACGGCAACCCCGTTCCTGTGCAGCAGACCGCAAAGGTGATCACGCTGGGACCGGGCGAGCGCGTCGATGCCTACCTCGAAATGAATCAGCCGGGCGTGTGGATCCTGGGCGCCACGGATGAGGCCGCCCGCAACGCCGGTCTCGGCGTGGTGGTCGAGTATGCCAACCAGCATGGCCAGCCGAAGTGGGTGCCGCAACCGGGTGCCCGCTGGGACTACACCGTGTTCGGCAACCCGCCCTCCTCCCAGCCGCCGCCCGAGCACGTCATCGAGATGGTGTTCGAGAAGATCCCCGGGGGCGCCGGCCCGTTCAACCTCTGGACCGTCAACGGCAAGTCCTACCCCCACGACCGCGAGTTCGTCCTGCAGCAGGGACAGCGCTACCGCCTGGTGTTCCGCAACCGCACGGATGATTCACATCCTTTGCATCTGCACCGGCATCTTTTTGAGCTGGTGGACGTGAATGGCAAGCCGACCAGCGGCATCCGCAAGGATACGGTGGTGGTGCCCATCTATGGCCGGGTGAGCGTCGATCTGACCGCCGACCAGCCGGGGCTGAGCCTGTTCCACTGCCATATCCAGTCGCACATGGACTTTGGATTCAAGGCGCTCTTCCGTTACGCATGAGCCCTGCCCGACGTGACTGGTGAACGGCGCGGAAGCGGCTCACGCAGCTGAGCGTTCGTGCGCGGCGTCAGCGACCCGCGCAGCTCGCGTCAAAGCGCGTCCGTAATGTCCTGCAGCAGCGCGGGGTCGTCGGGCTTGGTCGGCGGGGGATAGCGCCGCAGCACCTGGCCATCCCGGCCGATGAGAAACTTCTCGAAATTCCAGGCGATATCCCCGGGAACTCCCTCATTGGGCGAGGTGAGGAACGCGTATAGGGGATGGCGAGCCGCGCCGTTCACCTCCAGCTTGCTGCTCATCGGAAACGTCACGTCGTACTGCGTACTGCAGAAGCGCACGATGTCCGGCTCGCTTCCCGGCTCCTGCGCGCCGAATTGATTGCACGGAAAGCCCACCACCGAGAAATTCTGCTCGCGCAGCTCGCGATGTAATTGCTCGAGAGCGGAATACTGCGGCGTCAATCCGCAGCGGCTCGCGACGTTGACCGCGAGCACGACCTTGCCGCGCAGCCTCCCCAGCAGGTCGGCGGAGCCATCGATGCCTCGAACGGAAATGTCGTAGAAGCCGGCCATGCAGGCCTCCCTCGAGCGGCTGATTCATTTGAGCGGACAGCAGCCTGGAAGAGCCTTCCGCAGAAGTCAAATGACGCGGCGGTCCGGGCAGCGAAGGGACTGCAAGGAGCACGACGGGGCACCGCTGCCAAGCGCACGGAGCGAACGACACGTGCATGACACACTCCCATCGCGAGGGATGGCGCATCGCCGATGAAGTGAGAGAATCGTGAGGTCGCTGCTCGTCAGGCAGCCACGCGGCACGGGCAGCCCACCCACTCTCTACCGGACGGACTGGAGAGCACCATGCATGCACAAGCCCAAGTCACAGCCCTCAGCTCCGATGTCGAATCCTTCATCGGCAAGCCGCGCCAGGTCCTGATCGATGGCCGCTGGGTCGGCGCCAGGAGCGGCCAGAGCTTCGATGTCTTCGATCCCAGCACGGGCCGCCCGATAGCAAAAGCGGCGGCGTGCGAGAAAGCGGACGTCGACATCGCAGTCGCGGCCGCGCGCAAAGCCTTCGACCAGGGACCCTGGCCGCGCCTGTCGCCCTCCGAGCGCGGCCGCATCCTCTGGAAGATCGGCGATCTCATCCACGAGAACCTCGAAGAGCTCGCACAGCTCGAGGCGCTCGACAACGGCAAGCCGATCGCGGTCGCGCGCGCCGCCGACGTGCCGCTGGCGGCGGATCTGTTTCACTACATGGCCGGCTGGGCCACCAAGCTCGAAGGCAACACCATCGCCCTGTCGGTGCCCTACACTCCCGGCGCCGAATACCATGCCTACACGCGGCGCGAGCCCATCGGCGTCGTCGCGCAGATCATCCCCTGGAATTTCCCGTTGTTGATGGCCGCATGGAAGCTCGGACCGGCACTGACCAGCGGCTGCACGGTGGTGTTGAAGCTGGCGGAGGAGACTCCGCTGTCGGGGCTGCGCCTCGCGGAGTTGTGTCAGGAAGCGGGCCTGCCGAACGGCGTGCTGAACGTCCTCACCGGATTCGGGGAGCCCTGCGGCGCGCCGCTGGCAGCGCATCCGCTGGTGGACAAGGTCGCCTTCACCGGCTCCACCGAAGTCGGCAAGCTGATCGTCAAGGCCGCCGCCAACGATCTGAAGAAAGTGACCCTGGAGCTGGGTGGCAAATCTCCGAACATCGTGCTGGACGACGCTGACCTGGAGCTCGCGATTCCCGGTGCCGCGAACGCCATCTTCTTCAATCACGGCCAGTGCTGCTGCGCCGGCTCGCGGCTGTTCGTGCAGGAGAAGAAATACGATCAGGTGGTCGAGGGGATCACCCAGTTCGCCAAGAGCATCCGCCTCGGCCCCGGCCTGGACACGCGCACGCAGATGGGCCCGCTGGTGTCGCAAACCCAGCTGGAAAGGGTGTCCGGTTTTCTGCGCTCGGGTGAGGACGAGGGCGCCAAGGCGTTGTGCGGCGGGAAGCGCCGCGGCGATTCGGGCTACTTCGTCGAGCCCACGGTGCTGGTGGACACCTCCCCGGACATGAAGGTCTATCGTGAGGAGATCTTCGGACCTGTGGTGACGGCGATCCCGTTCAAGAGCGCGGACGACGATCTGGTTGCCCGTGCCAACGATACGACCTACGGCCTCGCCGCCGGCATCTACTCCAGGGACATGGCCCGCGCGCAGCGCATCGCCAACCGCCTGCGTGCCGGGACCGTGTGGATCAACTGCTATAACATCTTCGACGCGGCGCTGCCTTTCGGCGGCTACAAGCAATCGGGATGGGGCCGGGAGATGGGGCACAATGCCCTGGACAACTATCTGGAGACCAAGGCCGTCTGCGCCAGCATCTGAAGTACGCTGACGGTGAGCCGCCGCGCAGGAGGGTTGCCTTCAGCGCGGCGGCGGCCGGTGCAGCCGCTGCTGCGAGTTGCCGCTGACGAACAGCTCCACGGTATCGGCCGTCAAAATGGCGGGGGGTTGGATGGGAAACGAGCTCGACAAAGCGGTGAGCCGGCTGTGCCTGGCCTTTCCCGGAGCGGAAGCGTTCCAGTCGCATGGGTCTGCGAACTTCCGGGTGACGCGCGGCAAGACTTTCGCCACCTACGTGCTCAATCATCACGGTGATGGCCGTATCGCTTTGTGGCTGCGGGCGCCCGATGGAATGCAGGACACTTACGTGCGCGCCGAGCCACGGCATTTCTTCAAGCCACCCTATGTCGGTCCGAGCGGTTGGCTCGGAGTGAGGCTCGATAAGGGGATTCCCTGGAAGAGGGTCGCCGAGCTGGTACGCACGGCCTACGACAACGTGGCACCGGACCGCCTGCGGCAATCGCTGCAGCGAACGCCGGAGGTCGCTGCACCGAAGAAGCGCATCAGCGTGGCGGACATCGACCCGAAGAACACCCCGCGCGGCAAACGAATCCTGGCTTCGATGCGCAGGATCTGCCTGGGCCTGCCCGAGACCTCCGAGGGGCTGCAATTCGGACAGCCGGTGTGGCGAGCCGGCAAAAAGGTATTCGCACAGGCCTATTGCTATGAAGGACGCTGGCGGGTGGCCTTCTGGGTGGGCGTGCCGGCGCAGTCACTCATGACCACCGATTCCCGTTACGAGATTCCCCCCTACATGGGCCACAACGGCTGGATTGCATTGGATGTCACCGGCAGCCACCGCGAAGGCGAGCTGCGCCCGCTCGCGCTGCAGAGCTATCGCCACTTCGCGCTCAAGAAGATGCTGGCGCGCCTCTAGCCGCACCCGCGAAGGGGCATCGTGCAAGATGCAGGGGAACTTCCGGTTCTGGTCGGATGAGCGTAGGTTCGTCGCTCGGCTCGCCGTACGAGGAGCGACTCTACCGCCGCGCGCGGTGAGCACATAGAACGAGGTTTTTTTTGATGAATAACAGATTCGCAGGCCAGAGCGTGCTCGTCACGGGTGCCGGTTCAGGTATCGGTCGCGCGACTGCGCTCGCCTTCTCTGCGGAAGGTGCGCGCCTGACCGTGAGCGATGTCAACGATTCCGCGGGCCAGAGTACGGTCGCACTGATCCGCGAACGCGGCGGTGAAGCCGAGTTCGTCCGCACGGATGTCTCGCGCGCAGCGGATTGCGCTGCGATGGTCGAGCACGCACTCCGCCGGTACGGGCGCCTGGATGTGGCTTTCAACAATGCCGGCATCAATCTGCAGATCGCCCCGATCGCGGATGTCGAGGAAGGGGAGTGGCAGCGAATCCTCGGGATCAACCTGACGGGGGTGTTCCTGAGCATGAAATACGAGATTCCGGCCATGAAGCGCTCCGGCGGCGGCAAGATCATCAACACCGCTTCCGTCGGTGGGGTGATCGGCACGGCAGGCATAACGGCCTACTGCGCAACCAAGCACGGTGTGGTCGGACTCACGAAGTCCGCGGCGCTCGACCACATCAAGGACGGGGTGCGCATCAACGCCATATGTCCCGGTGGCACGCTCACGCCGATGCTGACGCAATGGTTCAAGGAGGACCCGGAGCTCGCACGCGCAAAGGTCGCGGAGACGCCCATCGGCCGCATGGCAGAGCCGTCAGAGATCGCCCGCGCGGTCCTGTTTCTGGCCTCCGATGAGTCGTCCTTCATGGTGGGCCATGCGCTGGTCGCCGACGGAGGACTCACTGCGCAGTAGGCTCAGGGACCGGCGGCTCGCTCGGCTCAGGTCGGCCCCGCCGGCACACTCGCGCCCGTCAGGCCAGTAGACCCCGTTGGCACGGTCGGCTCGAGCGGCCCGCTCGGCTCGGCAGCGAACGCCGCGTGATAGTCGGCCCGGTACGGCGCCAACGAAAAAGCGGCCGCAATCAATCCCACGACGCCCGCCAGCCCCACGGTGAGCGACATCGACCACCCGATCCTGTTCGGATCGTGGAACAGCCGGTCATCCAGCAGCCCCGGAAGCAGCGAGCCGAAATTCAGGCCGATCATCGCCACCGCGAAAATCACCACGGCGGACACCAGTCCGCGCGCCTGATTGGGGAAGATGAGCTGCACGGCGGCGTAGCCGCAGCCGATCGGCAGCCCGATGAAAAATACGGCGGGCACCAGCAGCGCGACCGTCGAGCCTGCTTGTCCGACCAGGGTCGCCGGTGCCAGCGTGAGCAGCACGCCGGCGAGGCTGATCAGGCCGACACGCAGCGATGCATCCGTCATCCCGCGGCTCTGCCAGCGATCCGAAAGCCAACCGCCGGTGAACAGTCCGAGGCAGCCACAGCCGAGGGTCGTCAGTCCGAGCACCAGCCCGGTGCGATCCTTCGGCCAGTGATGCAGCCGCTCGAAGAAAGTGGGACCCCATCCCAGCAGGACGTAGTTGCAGGTGGCCTGGCAGCTGATCATGACCGACAGCCCCAGGGCCGAGCGCCAGCGCATGCGTATCTGCTCCAGCAGCGCGCGCATGTCGAGCTTCGCGGGCCGGCCGTCAGCGCCCAGGAGCAGCGCGCGGCGAGCCGGCTCGCGCACGCTCAGCAGCAACAGTGCAATCAGCAGACCGGGAATTCCCACGATGAGAAAGGTGAGTCGCCAGGCGGCGATCGCGCCGACGAAGGGCAGCTCCACGGGCGGCATCTGGCTGACGGTCTGGGCCACCAGGCCGCCGATGATCAGGGCGAGGCCCGAGCCGAGCTGTATTCCCATCGTATAGACGCTCAGCGCGCCACTGAGGCGCTCCTTGGGAAAGGAGTCGGTGATCATGGAGAAGGCGCACGGACTGAGCGCGGCCTCGCCGATCCCCACACCCATGCGCGCCGCTCCCAGCAGCAGGAAGTTGCGTGCCACGCTGCTGAGGGAGGTCATCAGGCTCCAGATGACGACGCCGATGGCAACCAGGTTGCGGCGGCTGAAGCGATCGGCCAGCGCGCCCATGGGCAGGCCGAACACCGTGTAGACCAGCGCGAATGCAAACCCCTGCAGCAGTCCGACATCGGTGTCGGAGATGTGCAGATCGTGACGCAGCGGGCCGACCAGAAAGGCGAGGATCTGCCGATCGGCGTAGGACAACGTATAGCAGAGCATCAGGATGAACACCGTGTACCAGGCGACGGCGCGGCTCGGATAGCCCGCTGCGGCAGTTGCGCTCATCCCCCTCCCCTTTTCATCCGGACGCGCCGCTACGGTAACACCGCCCGCCGGGGAAGGACTATATTCCCCGCCGTGAATGCCCCGGACACCGTGCAGGCCAGGATCAACTACACCGGGCCGATGACCGAGAAGCCTCGCTATCACGCCATGGACCCCAGGCGGGACGTCCATGTGCTCGACCCCCGGACGGTGCAGATCAGTGCGGCGCGCCGCGACGGCGCCCGGTTGGAGCAGGAAGGATTCCAGCTCGTCGCCCATGCCACCGAGGTCCGGGATTTCCTGGATAGCCGCGAGCTCGAGCGCGTGTACTACCCGGAAGTCTGCGAGCTGATCATGAAGGTGACCGGCGCGCGCGCAGCGGCAGTGGCAGCGGCCCCGTTCGTGAGGTTCGGCGAGCGCGCCTCGCAATCGGGGCGATTGCGCAACTCCAGGCCCGCCCGCTTCGTGCACATCGACTACGGCGACGCCCGGGGCAAGGCGCTGGCCGAACAGGTGTTCGCCACACTCGAAGATCGCGCGTGGCGCTTCAAACGCTTCGTGCACTACAACATCTGGAGAGTTCTGACACCTCCGCCACAGGACATTCCGCTCGCGGTGTGCGATGCGCGCTCATTGGCTCGCGAGGATCTCATCGAGGCGCTCGCCGTATTCGACTTCGCCGGAGTGCCCGAGAGGACAGCCGACAGTTACGTCGTACGGCACAACCTCGCGCACCGCTGGAACTACTTCCGCGATATGACTCCCGAGGAGGCGCTGATCTTCGTCACCAACGAGTCAGACCCCGGCCGGCCGCACCACGTGCCGCACGTCGCATTCGATGATCCAAGCTGCCCGGCGACCGCGGTGCCGCGCTCGAGCGTGGAAGTGCGCGTCGCGGCGTATTTCGAGTAGACCGCCCCCGGGTGGGTCCGAGCAGGCCGCGCGTTATCGGGAAGATCGCGCTGCAACCACCGGCTGACCGCGCGAGCGGCGAGTCAGCTCATTGATCCAGCGTCGCCGGTACGGGCTGACGCTCGGCATCCGCCAACTTGTCGGCATGTCTCAAGGCCCAGGCACACAGGAGGATACCCAGCAGCGCAGCGGCGAAATACACAGCGCCCAAACGCCTTTCGCGTTTCTCCAACCCTGCCGGACTCAGCGGCGCGATCAGGAAGGGCTGTCCGTTGACAGGCTTGGAAATGACACTGATGCGCGCAACGCGGGTGTGCAGCGTGTCTGCCTGCGATTCCCTGGCCGCGGCCGCGCGCGCCGACTCCCACTCGGCCGCATCGATCCTGCCGTCGTGGTTGCTGTCGAAGCGACCCAGCAAGGCTTGCTGGTCCTGCTTCCACTCCTTCAGCTTGGCCGCGGTGGCCGAGCTCAGATCCCCCACCTCGGAGTGCGAGCGCAGGTCCCCGATCACACAGAGCTGATCATTGACGCCGAGCAGCCGCTCGGTGTAACGCCAGTCGCCACTGAATGGGCTGGCGGGACCCGGCGGACCCGACGGGCGGGCCGTATCGCCATACCAGACCTGGCGCGTGGTGGGGGTGATTTCCGCCTGCACCGGCCCCACCAGACACTGCCCGTCCTGATCGGACAGCAGGAACAGCTCGGCACTCGCGGCTTTCTCGACCGTCGACCAGCGGGAATTGCCTTTGGAGTCCCGCTCGCGATGCGAGATCTCGTAGCTCCACCATACGCACGGCCGTGAAGTCAGGGGTGAGGCGGTCGGGGACTGACCGGCGGGAGCGGCACGCCCGGCGACTTTGACGTAGCCCTGCGCCGCCGAGCGGATTCGCATCAGCGGTGTATCCGCGACCAGCCGGTCACGACGCAGGCGAACGAAGAAGCCACGAAGCGCAACCAGCGCCAGCGCGCCGAGAACGCCGGCCACAACCCTGGCCTGTGTGGCAGCCGACAGCGCTACGTGCGCGGCATGCGACATGGCCTGGTCAACGCGCGAATGCGGCCTTCAGATCGACGTCGGCTTTCTCGTCCGCCTGAAAGTGCAGCAGCTGCGCAGGGGGAAAGTCTCCCAGCCGTGAAACCAGCACGTCCGGAAAGGCCTGGATGCGGACGTTGTTCGTGTTGACTGCATCGTTGTACACCTCGCGGCGGTCCGCGATTGCCGTCTCGAGAGCGCTGATGCGCTGTTGCAGGTGCAGGAAGGGTTCGCTGGCCTTCAGCTGCGGATAGTTCTCTGCCACTGCATACAACCCGGTGAGGCCGTTGCGCAACTCGCGCTCCGCGCTGCCCACGGAGCTCACGTTGCCGGAAGCGCGCGCCGTATCGACCCCGGCTCGGGCCCGCATCACCCGCTCCAGAGTATCGGCCTCGTACTTCATGTACCCCTTGCACACCTCGACGAGCTTTGGCAGCTCGTCGTGCCGCTGCACCAGCAGAACGTCGATGTTGGCCCAGGTGAGCTTGACTTCCGCGCGCACGCGCACGAGGCCGTTGTAGATGGCGATGGTATAGCCGCAAAAAACGACGAGCAGGAATGCGAAGACGATGGCGGCAATCATGGGCCGGTTTCCCTCGAGGAAGCCTCAGGATGCGGTGATGCGGTACGCGCGCGATTCTCCCTGCCGCCGGGGTATCGCCCAAGCACTCCCATCACGGCGCCCGCACCGCGAACTGTGCGCTGGGTAACACTTTCTCGGTAGAATCCTCCCCGCCAAGAACGACGAGGGGGTTGCCGATGCGCCGCCTGGAGATCGTCTTTTGTAGCCTCGCCGCGTCAGCGCTGGCGAGTGTGTCGATATCGGTACAGAGTCAGGGTGCACCGCGTGAGGCGGGAGCGCCTCACGCGGCGACCGAGGATCTGACTCCTTGCGGCACGGCGCACCCGGAGCCCGCTCAATCGGGGACCTGGGCCGTCCCTTTCTGCAACCGCACCGGGCACGACGTCGTCGTGCAATTTCATGACAACGACTGCCCGGCCGACAACTGGAGCCGGCGGGGGAACGTGTACGAGAAGCAACTCGCTCGCGGCGAGTCTGTGATGGTGCCGCTCTGCTACGCGCGTGAAACCCAGCCCGTCGCCAACCCTCCGCCGGGGGTGCCGCAGCTGCGGCTTCCTGGAGGAAAAGGAGTCCTCACGACCTGGCGCATAGTCGGGGATTGCGGCGATCGCAGTGACCGGCCTCACGTTGACGAGCGGACGTTCTACGACCGCGGCAACTACGACACGGGCATCATCCTGCTGCAGTATCCGGCCGGGCCTTCGCATTGCTTTGGCGGGCCCGCCCTGGCGGCACAGTCACCATCATCGCCAGTCGCCGCGTCACGAGCTCCGAACGCGGCTGCGGCGGCTGCACCAGCCTCCGCTGGGGCGACGGGGCAAGGCGGGGCGCAAGGGCAAACGTCCGACGGTGCCGTGGCAACGGCGCCAGCGGCGGCAGCCGCGCCATCAGTGCGTTCCAAGCTGCCCGCCGGCGGACCACCTGCCATCGCGGCAAGCATCGATCCCACGAACACCTTCTCCAGGATCGTCCACGTGTTTGCGACGAGCGCTCCGGAGGCGCCCACCTATCACTGCAAGTTC
>Ga0070681_10008562_pt1 | contig 10021 bp, 8 predicted proteins | sample KBSC83BmetaG_FD_65650 | JGI IMG/M metagenome (GOLD analysis project Ga0070681, IMG submission 65650) | Corn rhizosphere microbial communities from Kellogg Biological Station, Michigan, USA - KBS C8-3B metaG | ecosystem: Host-associated > Plants > Roots > Rhizosphere | place: USA: Michigan...
CGATCGCCGATGCGCGGCGGCTGGACCAGGAACCGGAGCTCGACCGGGAGGGCTTCCGGCTGGCCGAAGAGCCATCGCCCTTCCAGGATTTCGACTCGCGCGACGCCATCATCGACCGCTACTGCCCCGAGGCCGAGCGCATCCTGGCAAGGCTGACCGGCGCCAGCCATGCCTTCGCCTTCGATTTCACCATGCGCAAGAACGCCCGCGATCGCGGCGCTCGCGTGCAGTCGCCGGCGTTGCGCATCCATGCCGATTTCACCGAAGGGTCGGGCCGCGATATTGCCGCGCGCCTGGTCGCGGCGGCGGGCTTGACGGCGACTGTCCTCGAGCAGCGCTTCGCCATCGTCAATCTGTGGCGGCCGATCGGTGATGCGGTGCTGGAATGGCCGCTCGCCTTCTGCGATGCCCGCACGGTCGCGCCCGAGGATTACATCCTCACCGATCTGATGGCCGAGGCGGGCGCGTCGGAATCCTATTCCTTCCGCTTCAACCCGCGGCAACGCTGGTATTATTTTCCGCGCATGAGCCCGTCCGAGATCGCGCTCATCAAGGTGTTCGATTCGGCGACCGACGGGCGGGCGCGATTCGTGCCGCACGGATCCTTCGCCGATCCGGCGACGCCCGAGGACGCGCCGCCGCGTCAGAGCATCGAGGTGCGCATCCTCGCTCTGTTCGGGGCCTAGAGCAGCATCCGATCAAATGAAATCGCAGAGCGATCCCATTTGATCGGATAAAGCTGCTCTATCTTCTTAAAAGAGCGGGCAATTTCATCGGCTGAGGTCGAACCGGGACGGTTCGACCTCAGCCGATATTGCCCTAGCCCGGATTCACGGCGCGCGCGAGGCGGTGTAGGCGGCGATCGCCAGCATGTCGTCGGTGCTGAGCTTCTCGACGACCGCCTTCATCAGCGCCGCCGAATTGCCGACCCGCTCGCCATTCTGGAAATTCCATAGCTGGCGCACGATGTAGCTCGCCTGGCGGCCGGCGATCGGCGGCACGTCGCCGATCCCGTGCAGATCGGGCCCGTGGCAGATCGTGCATTGGATGGTCTTGCCGCCGCCACCCTGCGTCACCATCGCCTCGCCCTTGGCGATGCTGCCCTTCGGCACATAGGCGACGAAGCCGGTGCGCGGGTCGCGATTGATGACGACCTCTTCCTCCTCCGGGATCTCGATGATGCGCATGCCGATCGGCTCGCTGCCGCCCGCGGGATGGATGAGGCGCTTGTTGCCGCGTCCGACATAGGTCTTGGGCACCGTGTCGGTCTCGACCACGCGGATCCATTGGCGCGGCTTGACGGCAGCGAAATATTCGGCCGCCTCGCGTACCTCCTGGTCGCTGATGATCGGCCCCATCGCGATCATGGTGCCGGCGCCGCCCTTGCGAGCGCCGGTTTTGAAATCCTGCATCTGGCGGAGGAAATAGGTGACGGGCAGGCCGGCGACATAGGCCGATTCGTCATGGCCGGTGCCGGTCGGCAGATGGCACAGCGCACAGCCGCGTACCTGCGTCGCCTTGTTGCCTTGCGCGACCACCTTCGGCATCGCCGGATGCAGGTCGGGGTACCAGTCCGGCGGCGCATAAGGATCGTCGATCTGGGCCCGCGTATAGGTCTTGGCGCTGCCCGGGGCGCTCGGCGCCTTGTCGGCATATTTGTCGGGCGGCAGTTCTTTCTCGCTCACCGGAAAAGCCCAGCTCGGCTTTTCCGCGCCCAGCGCGAGGCTCGGGATGGCAGCCAGAATCGCAATGGCCAGCAGAGTCCGCATGACGATCTCCCTCGCAGCCGGCCCGTCTCGTGCGGGCCGTGCTGGGTTTGAAGATATTGAATTTGTCTCGGGGCGACCAGCCTCGGGATGTAGAGGCGCACCGACCGTCGGGTCGTGCCGGAGCGGCGGCGAGCGGCAGGCTGGCCGAGAGCGCGAGATCCGCCGGAGCGGCTCAGGACAGTCTCGATCAAGGTTCGCAAGACAGCGGCGCCTGTCTTTTCTAACTGTCGGAAAACACAACAGCCGAGGTCATGGCTTACCTCTTTTGGCCAGGAGTTCCTAGGCATCCGTTGAATGGCCCTATCCTTGCGCGCTACTTCCAACGAGGGTTTTGCCTGCAAAAATCTAGCGAGGAAACATGTCGATTGTGAACAAATCGCTTGGCTTCGCCGCCGCCCTGTTCGCTGCCGTCGCGGCCGGGCCGGCTTTCGCCACCGTGATCATGTTCGACAGCCCGACCGGCGACCTCGGCTCCAATAGCCACACCTATAGCGGCGTCGTCGCGTTCGGCTATGCCGGCACGCGCGAGCATCACGAGGATTGGCGCACGCGCGACCTGTTCGGCAAGGATGGCGGCACGGGCGAGCAGGGTCTCGGCCTGGCCGGCACGCATGACAATGAAATTCACGCCAAGCGCCTGCCCGGCAGGCAGGCGGTCGTGCTCGATCTCAACGCCTTCATCGGCCAGGACGTGAAGATCGCCCTCGGCTCGGTGCAGGCCGGCGAGTCGGGCCGCGTCGGCTTCACCGGCAGCTTCGATCCGAGCGATCCCGACCGCGAGGCATTCGGCGGCTTCATCACCGTCGCCGATCAGTCGCTCCACGATCTCGGCGTGATCACCACCGCCGATCGCTGGTTCGCCGTCGAAGGCAATGACGGCGACGTGCTGCTGGCGCAGATCGTGACCGCCGCGTCCCAGGTTCCGGAGCCCGCCTCGGCGCTGCTCCTCGGCACGGCGCTGCTCGGCCTCGGCGCGCTGCGGCGCAAGCGCGTGTGACGCGAAAACAAAAAGGGGGGAGCGAAATGGTTTCGCTCCTCCCTTTGCGCGGCGTCACGGGCGGCGGCTTTGGTCGCCGCGCCCGTGACTGTCAGTGAAAGCCGATCAGCCGCTTACAGCGCCGACAGATAGTGCGCCATCGCGTCGAGGTCGCCGTCGCTCAGCGGCTGCATGATCTTCGGCATGTCCTGGTTGTTGTCCCGCTGCCCGTTCTTGAAGGCCTTCATCTGGGCCAGGAGATATTCGTAGCTCAAGCCCGCCAGCCGCGGCGCCGGGGCCCCGCCCTCGAATTTGGCCTGATGGCACGCCTGGCATTGCGTGAGAGCGGCCGGCTGCGTGGCGGCGGCGGCTCCCTGATGCGCCGGCCAGGTCTTGCCGGCGAAGTAATTGGCGAGCGGGCGAAGATCCTGCTGGGTCAGCCCTTTGGCGATGCCCGCCATGATCGCATTGTCGCGATCGCCGCTTCGGTAGTCATGCAACTCCTTGGCTATATAGCTCGCCTGCTGGCCCCAGATGATCGGCATGGTCTTGGGATCGGCGGGCACGCCGTTCTGGCCATGGCAGGCGACGCAGGTCTGCGCCTTCGACTCGACATCGTTCTGGGCGCTGGCCGGTCCGACCGCCAGCGCGAGACCGGCTCCGACGCCGACCAACAGTGAAAGCATCCGTGCAAGCATTGCGACCTCCCCTCGAGTGGCCCCTTTTGCGGGTGAACTAGCGCCAAAGCGGCCCGGGCGCAAGCCGGCCTGGTGCGATCGGGCTACTCCGCCGCCCGAACGGGATGCCGTCGAGCCCATGGATTTGCCTTGTTCCTCGACCCCAGGGGAGTAGCATAGCAGGACCGTCGAGCCTGGACACAACCAGTCGCGATTCCGCAGGAGTCGAGCCCAAGACGGATCCATAGGGAGAAATCTATGCCAAGGAAGCTGATGTTGGCGCTCACCGCCAGTGCGGCGGTGGTGCTTCTTCCCCTGACAAGTCATGTGGTCTGGGCGAAAGGCGAGGCTCTCACCGGCACCGTGAGCTCCGACGCCGAAGGCAAGATGGAAGGCGTCGTCGTCACCGCCAAGCAGCCGGGCTCGGTCGTCGAGGTCAGCGTCACCACCGACGCGCAAGGCCGCTATACCTTCCCGGCCAGTCATCTCAAGCCGGGCCAGTACACGCTGAGCATCCGCGCCGTCGGCTACGACATCGCGGCGCCGTCCAAGGCGAGCGTGCAGGCGAACAAGGTCGCGACCACCGACATCAAGCTGAAGCCGACCAAGAATCTGGCGAGCCAGCTCACCAATGCCGAATGGATGATGAGCGTCCCCGGCACCCCCGAGCAGAAGATTCAGCTCCTGAATTGCCAGGGCTGCCACACGCTGGAGCGCGTCGTGCGCTCGACGCACGATGTCGACGAGTTCATGCAGGTGGTCAGCCGGATGAGCGGCTACGGCGCCGTCAGCCAGCCGGTCAAGCCGCAGCCCATGCTCGACAGGTCGCGCGTCGGCAAGCCGGAATCCTACCGCACCCTCGCCACCTATCTGGCGAGCATCAATCTCAGCCAGAGCGACCATTGGAGCTACGAGCTGAAGACGATGCCGCGCCCCAAGGGCCGCGACACCAAGGCGATCGTCACCGAATATAATTTGAAGCGGCAGACGACCGAGCCGCACGACGTCCTGGTCGATAAGCAGGGCATGGTCTGGTACACCGACTTCGGCGAGATGTTCATCGGCAAGTTCGATCCGAAGACGCTGAAGCTGACCGAATATCCGATCAAGAAGTTCAAGGACAAGGCGCCGACCGGTCTGCTCAGCATCGATTTCGACAAGGAGGGCAAGATCTGGTTCGACACCATGTACCAGGGCTCGCTCGGCGCGCTCGATCCGAAAACCGGCCAGATCGCCTATTATCCGCTGCCGCCGGAATATAATGACGACCGCGTGCAGCTGAACTTCACCGGACTGCGCCACGATGTCGATGGCAAGATCTGGACCAAGAGCGTCGGCACGCAGGACATCTTCCGGCTCGATCTCAAGAGCAAGAAATGGGAGAAATTCCGTCCGACCGAAAAGCTGGAGAATGCGGAGATCAAGCACCCCGGCATGTACCAGGTCATAGCGGATTCGAAGAACAATCTGTGGATGGCCGAGTTCAGCGAAGGCGCGCTCGGCAAGATCGACGCCAAGACCGCGGCGGTCACCTGGTACGAACCCCCGACGAAGCATTCGCGGACGCGCCGCATGGAGATCGACGATCACGATCGCCTCACGATCACCGAATATCGCGCCAACCAGGTCGCGGTGTTCGACCCCAAGACCGAGCAGTTCACCGAGTACAAGCTGCCGCCGCTCACCTACCCGTACCGGGCGAATTTCGACAAGAACGGCGAGCTCTGGGCCTCGACCATGAGCACCGATCGCGTCGCCCGGGTCGATCCCAAGACGGGTCAGTCGGTGCAGTATCTGATGCCCTCCGACACCAACATGCGCACGGTCTTCATCGACAATTCGACGAAGCCCGTGACCTTCTGGGTCGGCAGCAACCACGACCACCGGCTGGTGCGGGTCGAGCCGCTCGACTGAGCCGGCGCGCGCATAAGACAAGGGCCAGGGCCGTCCTGCCGCAAGCAGGGCGGCCCTGGTGTTTTTGTGCGCAGCTGCCTTCGCGCGAGGGCCGCCGATCGAACCTCGCGGCCGCGGTCACGTATTTCCCGGTGACGCGTGCGACAAGCGGGAGGGACTCATGCCGAAACATGCAAGCCGGGCGGCCCTGGCCGCCCTGACGCTGGTTCTTCTGCCGACCGGCTCGCAAGCGGCCGGACACGGCAAGCCCGGCCTCTGGGAAGTGACGATGACCATGGCCGGGATGCCGGCCATGCCGCAGATCCCGCCCGAGCAATTGGCGAAGCTCAAACAGATGGGCGTGCAGATGCCGACCAGCGGGCCGGGCGGTCGCAGCATCACGTCGCGGCACTGCGTGACGCCGCAACAGGCCGCCAGCGACATGCCGCCCGACATCTCGCGCGGCAACAGCGGCTGCCGGTCGGAGAATGTCCGCTCGACCGGCTCGGGCATGAGCGCCGACCTCGTCTGCACCGGTGAGATGCAGGGCAAGGGAAAGATGCAGGTGTCCTATCCCAGCGATCGCGCCTATTCCGGCTCCTATTCTTTCCAGGGCACGGCAGGCGGGCAGCCCGCGAACATCTCGAACAGCTTCTCCGGCAAGTGGCTTGGCGCCGACTGCGGCCAGACACGGTAAGACGGCGCGCCTGACGCCTTGATGGTCGATGACGGGGAGGCGGTCCGGCGCCCGCTTCCCCGCCGTCATGGATCAGCTGGCAGGCCGCAGACACGCTGAATTTTCGCCGCGCCACTCATGTGGCGGAGGGGGTGGGATTCGAACCCACGAGGAGCTTGCACCCCTGCCGGTTTTCAAGACCGGTGCTTTAGACCGCTCAGCCACCCCTCCGCGAACAGAATCAAAGGCTTAAGTCCGAGCGGCGGCTAGCATAATCGATTAGGCCCGGATTGTTAGCCGGGAAAGCTGGGCCGCCGGCAGGCGCTTGGTCCTGCCGCGGCAGGCGGTACCTGCAATTTGATATGGTTTTGAGTCACTCGGCTTTGGGCCTAGCATGGTCCCAACAGCAGGAGACGACACGCGTGGCAGGGCGCACGCCAGACGGACGCTTTCCCGAGCCGACCCAGGCCCAGCTCGACCTCGTGCTGCAGAAGCATGCGAAGTTCGTTGCGCGCGAGGGCGGCGGTCTGCGCGCCAAGCTCGCCTTTCACGAGCTGTCGCATCTCGATCTTTCCGGCCGCCGCCTCGACGGCGCCGATTTCTCGGGCGCGCGCATGCAGTATTGCCAGATCGCGCGCAGCTCGCTCAAGACCGCCAACCTGTTCGGCGTCGATCTGCGCATGGCCGATCTCAGGCTGTCCGATCTGTCGCGCGCCGATCTGCGCGGCGCCTGCCTGCGCGGCGCCGTTCTCGACGACGCGATCCTGATCGAGGCCGATATGCGCGAAGGGGTGCTGGCGCGCGCCGACGAGACGCGCGAGCTCACCTTGGTCGAGCATCAGGCGACACCCGCCGATCTCGCCTGCCTGGTCGCCCGCCGCGCAGATTTCAGCGATGCCAAGCTCGGCAAGGCGATGGTGGTGCAGACCGATTTCACCGACGCCAATCTCAGCCGGGTGAGCTTCCGCGGTGCCGATCTGCGCAACGCCAACCTGACTGGCGCCAATCTCGACGCGGCCGACCTTTCGGGCTCTAATTTGAGCGGCGCGCTGCTGCAGGGCGCCTTGCTCTCCGGCGTGACATGGGCCGGCGCGCGACTCGACGGCGCCGATCTCAGGGGCGCGCTCATCGATCGCGCCGCCCTCGAGCTGCCCGAGCTCACCGTCCACCGTCTCGAGCTGCAGGCCGCGGCGGCCAATGTCGACATTCCCGCCCGCCTCAAAGCCCATGCCGACTGGGTCGCGAGCGACGGCAAGAGCGGCGCCCGGGCCGAGCTCAGCATGCTCGACCTCACCGGCTTTCCGCTGGCCGGCGCCAAGCTGTCCGCGGCGCAGCTCGATTACACGATCCTCGCCAAGGTCGATCTCGCGGCAACCCAGCTGCTGATGGCCAACCTCGCCTTCGCCGATCTGCGCGAGGCGTCTCTGCGCGGCGCCGACCTGCGCGGGGTCAGCCTGCGCCGGGCGCTGCTGATGGGCGCCGATCTGCGCGACGCCAAGCTCGGCCCCTTCGATCTCGCCGGCGCCCGCCAGACCAGCTGGCCGGCCGATCTCGAGATGGCGAAGCTCGCCGGCGCCAACCTCAAAGCGGCCGATCTGCATGGCGCCCGGCTCGCCGGTGCCGATCTGCGCAATGCCGATCTCGGCGAGGCCGATTTGAGCGGCGCCGACCTCAAGGGCGCCGACCTCACCGGCGCCAAGCTCACCGGCACCCGGCTCGAGGAGGCCGATCTGCGCGAGACCCGCGGCCTCAGCCGTTAGGGCGGCGCCCTCCCGCCGCATTGCTTTTGACGGCCGCGACCGATACATCCCAGCCCCGTGACCTTCTGGCTCAGCAAGATCTTCTGGTGGTTCCTCGCGCCGGCCAACGCGATGGTGCTGCTCGTCCTGCTGGCGTTTGTGCTGCTGCTCTTTAGGCGGCGCCGGCTCGGCCTTACTGCCCTGGGGCTGGTCGCGGCCTTCGGCCTCATGCTGCTGTTCCTGCCCGTGCGCGGCTGGGTCTTGGAGCCGCTCGAGGACCGCTTCCCGCCGCCATCGCCGTCGCAGCTCGCCCATGTCGACGGCATCATCGTGCTCGGCGGCTCGATCAATGCCGAGCTCTCGGGCAAGCGCGGTCGGCCGGTCGTGACCCGCTCGGTCGACCGGCTGATCGCCGGCGCCGATCTCGCGCGGCGTTTTCCCGACGCCAAGCTCGTCTTCACCGGCGGCTCCTCGGCCTTGCTCGATACCGAGCCGCGCGAGGCCGATATCGCCCGTGAGGTCTTCGCCGAGCTCGGCCTGGCGTCCGATCGCGTGATCTACGAGCGCGAATCGCGCAACACCTGGGAGAATGCCGTCTTCTCGCAGAAGCTGGTCGAGCCCAAGCCGGGCGAAGTCTGGCTGCTCGTGACCTCGGCCTATCACATGCCGCGCTCGGTCGGCATCTTCCGCAAGATCGGCTGGGAGGTCGTGCCCTATCCGGTCGATTACAGCGTGCCGCCGGCCGGCCAGCTCGAGCCCTCGCTGGAGGTGCTCGACGAGCTCGAGGGCGTCCATTGGGGCCTGCGCGAATGGGTCGGGCTGGTCGCCTATCATCTGCTGGGCCGCACCGACCAGCTTTTCCCCGCACCGGCCCCTTAGAAACTAGTCCGTAAAGTTGGGGGTACCTTAACCATATTTGTGGTACAAGACCATTTGTTGAGGGACGATTCCGATCGTGCCACAACATCTGGACGGGGCGCAGGGTAGAGGCCGGAATGGTCGGACGGGTCTGGCGGCAGCTGGCAGCGGGTGGGGCAATCCTCCTCCTCACCGTCGCACTCGCCTCCGGATGCACGCCGGCGGCCGGCCAGCAGCCCGCTGCCCAGAGCCCGGCCGGCGGCCCGACGGCCGCGCCGCCCGCCGCCGACAGCAGCCAGGCGCCAGCCCCAGCCTCGCCGTTCGCCGATGCCGCGATGCCCTTCCCCAGCTGGGTGGCCGGCCTGCGCGACGAGGCGCTGTCGGCCGGTATCTCGTCCGCCACCTTCGATCGCGCCCTGGCCAGCGTCGCGCCGCTGCCGCGCGTCATCGAGCTCGATCGCCGGCAGCCGGAAGGCACGATCAGCTTCGCGACCTATGTCAGCCGCGTGGTGTCGCCGGCACGCATCGCCGCCGGCCGCCGCCACATGGCGGAGAATGCCGCGCTGCTGCAGCAGATCCAGCAGCGCTACCATGTGCAGCCGCGCTTCATCGTCGCGCTGTGGGCGGTCGAGAGCAGCTTCGGACAATCGGCCGGCGACACGCCGACCATCCCGGCGCTCGCGACGCTCGCTTATGACGGACGGCGCAGCCGCTTCTTCCGCGGCGAGCTGCTGGCCGCCTTGCGCATTCTCGAGCGCGGCGCCATTGCGCCCGAGCGCATGCGCGGCTCCTGGGCCGGCGCCATGGGCCAGTGCCAGTTCATGCCGTCCTCCTATCTCAAATATGCCGTTGCCTTCGAGGGCTCCGGCCAGCCCGACATCTGGTCGAGCCGCGCCGACGTGCTGGCCTCGATCGCCAATTATCTGGCGACGGTCGGCTGGAGCGATCACGGCACCTGGGGGCGCGAGGTGACGCTGCCGGCCGATTTCGATGCCGCGCTCGTCGATCTCAAGGTGAAGAAGCCGCTCGGCAGCTGGGCCAAGCTCGGCGTGCGCCGCGCCGATGGCGGCGCCTTGCCGGTCGCCGCGCTGAACGCCTCGCTGGTGCGGCCCGACGGCGGCGGCGGCCGCGCTTTCCTGATCTATGACGATTACCGCGCGCTGATGGATTGGAACCGCTCGACCTATTTCGCGACCTCGATCGGCCTGCTCGCCGATGCGATCGGCGATAGCGATGCGCAGGTCGCCCAGGCGGGAAAGCGCGGCAAGAGCCCGCAAGGCGCCGCGAGGAGCCGGCGCATGATCGAGCGCTGACGGGGAGGGGAGATGAGTCCGAAGCGGGGGAAGGGCTGCAAGGGGGCGCTTTACGGCGGCGCGGCGATGCTGGCCGCGGCGCTGCTGCTGGCGGGCTGCGCCGAGACGCAGCTCGCGGCG
>Ga0070681_10008563_pt1 | contig 10021 bp, 5 predicted proteins | sample KBSC83BmetaG_FD_65650 | JGI IMG/M metagenome (GOLD analysis project Ga0070681, IMG submission 65650) | Corn rhizosphere microbial communities from Kellogg Biological Station, Michigan, USA - KBS C8-3B metaG | ecosystem: Host-associated > Plants > Roots > Rhizosphere | place: USA: Michigan...
GTCCGTTGCGTGTGGGGGTTGTCGGCGTCGGCGTTATGGGCAGCAATCATGCCCGCGTGTTCGCGGGATTGCCTGGCACAGAATTGGTTGGCGTCGCCGATCCGGACCGCAAGCAGGCTGAATTTGTGGCGCGCACCTTGGGCTGCGTCGCCGTCGGCGATGTCGAAGAATTGCTGGACCGCGATATCGACGCGATCACCATTGCGGCGCCCACTCATCTGCATCGCGATATCGCGCTCCTTTGCATTGCGCGAGGCGTCCACGTCATGGTGGAAAAGCCGATCGCCTCGTCGGTAGAAGAGGGCCGCGACATTATCAATGCAGCGCGCCGAGCCGGCGTGACCTTGATGGTTGGCCACGTCGAACGTTTCAATCCAGCCGTCGAAGCGATCAAGGAAGCGATTCGCGGCGAGGATATCCTCTCGATTGCGATCACCCGCGTGGGACCTTTTCCACCCCGCATGTCGAACGTGGGGGTGGTGATCGACCTTGCGGTTCACGATATTGATCTAATTCGCTGGTTCACCGACTCGGACATCATTGAGGTGCAGCCGCAGCTCTCCAGCGCCGTCGCCGAGCGTGAAGACATTGCGCTTCTGCAATTTCGTACCGCCTCCGGCGTTCTCGCCCATATCAACACGAATTGGCTGACGCCATTCAAGGCGCGCAATGTCATTGTCGCGACGCGTGGCAAATACGTGACTGGCGATCTGCTGACGCGCCAGGTCACCGAGTGCTTCGGGTTTCAGCCGGATGGCAGCTATTCGATGCGGCATTTGTCGGTCGGTCATGCCGAGCCCTTGCGCTCGGAATTGCTGGCGTTCCTGGGCGCCCTGCGCGCCGGGGCAGTGCCGGCTGTGACGGGCGAGGAAGCCGTTGCAAGTCTGGAGATAGCGACGCGGTGCCTTAGTTCGCGTCCGACTGCGGTCGCGTCCGCACGACAGAAAAGCCCGCGCGCCGTCGTTGGTTGACGGACAGGGTAATCTACGGGCCTCCGATGAATTTGCACACCAAACTGCCGTCCATTCCGTTCATTGACGTCGCCGCACAGCGCCGCCGGCTTGGGTCCGCTGTCGATGCGGCAGTCGCCCGCGTTCTGAATCATTGCCAATTCATTCTCGGACCCGAGGTGAAAGCTTTTGAGGCCGAGCTTGCGGCGTTCTGCGGCGCCAAGCACGTCGTGACATGCGCCAGCGGAACCGACGCTCTTGTGCTCGCGTTGCGGGCGATGGGGATTGGGCCGGGCGATGCGGTGATATGCCCGTCATTTACCTTCTGTGCGACAGCGGAAGTTGTGGCTTTGGTTGGCGCAACGCCGGTCTTTGTCGACGTCGACGCGACGACGTTCAATATAGATGCGAAAGGTATTGCAGGGGCTGTTGCCACTGCAAAACAAGCGGGCTTAAAACCAAAAGCGATCATTCCTGTTGACCTGTTCGGGTTACCGGCTGACCACCGTGCGATTGCTGTAGCGGCGCAGGCCGAAGGGTTGCTCGTTCTTGATGATGCTGCTCAAGGCTTTGGTGCGACCTACAATCACCGTCGATTGGGTACCTTTGGTCACGCCACGGCCACCAGTTTCTTCCCCGCCAAGCCGCTCGGTTGCTATGGCGACGGCGGCGCGGTGATGACCGATGACGACGCAATTGCAGACGCACTCAGAAGCTTGCGAGTGCACGGGCAGGGCAGCGATAAATACGACAATGTTCGCGTCGGTCTGGCTTCGCGACTCGATACCGTTCAGGCAGCGGTCCTAATCGAGAAGCTGAAAATCTTTCCGGATGAGATAGACGCTCGCAACAAGGTTGCGCGCCGGTATGGCGATCGGCTGGGCGATGTTGTGACTGTGCCAGTTACGTCCCACGGTTCTACGTCCGTTTGGGCTCAATACACCGTTCAGGTAGCGGATGGCAGGCGCGACGTGCTGGCGGCTCTACTCAAGTCAGAGGGCATTCCGACCGCTATCTACTACCCGATCCCACTGCATCGCCAGCAGGCGTACAAACACTATCCGGTCGGCAAAGGAGGCGTGACCGTGAGCGAACGCCTGGCTTCCGAGGTTATTAGCCTGCCGATGCACGCCTACCTCGACGTCGAGACACAAGATCGTATCGTCGATGCAACTCGACGGGCGCTGAAGAAATAAACGCGGGCGAAGTCAGTTGCGTTTATAAAAATCTTCGAGGCGCTCGATGTCGTCCTCGCCAAGATAGCTACCGGTCTGCACCTCGATCAATTCGAGCGGAATCTTCCCCTTGTTGGCCATCCTGTGCACGCTGCCAATGGGGATATAGACCGACTCGTTTTCATGGACTGCGCGGGCTTTCTCATCGATGGTGACCTCGGCCGTTCCGCGCACAACAACCCAGTGCTCGGCGCGGTGTCGATGTTTTTGCAACGAAAGAATTCCGCCTGGGACGACAACGATGCGCTTAACCTGAAAGCGCTCACCCATGTCGATGGACTCGTAGTAGCCCCAGGGCCGGTGGACTCGTTTATGATCGGTCGCCTCCGGTCTCTTTTCCGCCTTGAGTTTGTTGACCAGGTCGCGGACCTCCTGCGCGCGTGCGCGCGGAACGACCATCACCGCATCGGTGGTGCTCACGATCACCAAGTCTTTTACGCCAACCACGGCGGTAAGGCGCTGATCGCTATGGATCACGCAATCGCTGGCATCCATGGTTACGACTGGACCCTGCAGCACGTTGCCTGCGGAGTCGCGAGGCGTAATGTCAAACAACGCATCCCAACTCCCGATGTCGGACCAGCGGAATTGTCCGGTCACGACGGCAGCGCGATCAGTTTTTTCCATGACCGCATAATCAATGGATTTCTGCGGAGCGCGTGCGAAAGCTTCGGGTTGCAGGCGCAGGAAGCCAAGATCGTTGCTGGCCTTTGCGACCGCCTCCTTGATCGCGATCGCCATGTCGGGTTCAAGCACATTTAGCTCGGATAGCAATACGTCTGCGCGAAAAAGAAAATTGCCCGAATTCCACAAATAGCCTTCGCGCACATAACGCGCAGCAGTAGCGGGATCCGGCTTTTCAACGAAACTTTTCACTGCCTGCGCGCCGCCGGTGATGGTCTGGCCAGGAAGAATATAGCCATAGCTGGTCTTCGGCTCGGTGGGTTTAATGCCAAAGGTGACAATGTGTCCGGCCTCGGCAGCGGCGCGGCCCGCGAGGCAGGTCGCGCGGAACGCGTCAATGTCGAGAATGATGTGATCGGCGGCAAGTGCCAGTACAACGGCCTGCGGGTCGCGGATGGCGGCAACCGCCGTCGCTGCCGCGATGGCGGGTCCCGAATCACGCCGCATGGGCTCGATCACCACGGTTGCCTCGATGCCGACTTCCTCCGCCTGCCGGCGAGCAAAAAAGTGAAAATTCGGCCCCGTGATCACGATCGGCGGCGCAAACATCGGATCCTGTACGCGCAGCAGGGTCTCCTGATAGGTCGACCTGTCGCCGACCAAGGGAAGAAACTGCTTCGGAAGGGCATCGCGCGAGACGGGCCAAAGCCTGGTCCCGGCGCCACCCGCCAGCAAAATGGGGATGATTGGTGAAGACATACGGCGGTTGACTCGAGGCTCTTTGTTCCGGCGCGGAATTGTCTTAAGGCAGTTATTCGTATCTGACTATCGCTATCGTTCATAAGGCCTCAAGTCCATTGACAGGCAGCGTCTACCGCCCGGAAGCAGGGCCGTTCACCCGATGATTGAGCGCATACTAACCGTTGGCGGTTTTACGCTCCTCTCGCGTATCAGCGGTTTTATTCGCGACATTATCTTAGCCGCCGTACTGGGAGCCGGCCCCGTTGCCGACGCCTTTTTTGTTGCATTGCGCCTGCCGAACCATTTCCGCGCAATTTTCGCGGAAGGCGCCTTCAATGCCGCCTTCGTCCCGGCTTATGCGCGTATTCGCGAGCAAGGCGGCGCAGCGCGCGCCGGACAGTTCGCGGACCGCATCTTTACGTTGCTGCTCGCAAGTCAGATTGTCTTGTTGGCGGTGGCACTCGTATTCACACCGGCGGTAATCGGGGTTTTGGCGCCTGGCTTTTCACGCGACCCCGGCCGCTATGCCCTGGCCGTCGAGCTCACCCGCATTACGTTTCCGTACCTTCTATTGATCACCCTAGTGACACTCTATGGCGGCATCCTCAACGCGCTGCAACGCTTCGCGGCTGCTGCTGCTGCCCCCATCCTGCTTAACCTATCGCTCATCTTGGCGCTTGCCCTTGCAGCCTTCTTTCCAACCGCCGGCCACGCGGCGGCATGGGGCGTTCTCCTTGCCGGCATACTTGAATTCTTGCTGGTCGCTGGCGATGCAGGTCTCGCCGGCGTACTGACGAAATTTCGCTGGCCGGAACTCGATGCGGACGTGCGACAATTCTTCCGCGCGCTCGGTCCTGCAACGCTCGGCTCTGCCGGCGTCCAGCTCGCGTTGTTTGCCGACACGATCATCGCAAGTTTCCTCCCGGCAGGCGCTCTTTCGGCGCTTTACTACGCTGATCGTCTCAATCAATTGCCGATCGGTGTCATCGGCATCGCCGCCGGGACGGTCATCCTTCCCGAAATGTCGCGCCGTATCGCCGGCGGCGACCACCATGGCGCCGCACAGGCGCAGAATCGTGCGATCGAATTCACCCTGTTGCTGTCTATTCCGTGTGTCATTGCGTTTTTTGTCATTCCTGACCTGATCATGCGCGCATTGTTCATGCGCGGTGCGTTCACAGCAGCCGATGCGGATGCGGCAGGACGCACATTGACAGCCTACGCTTTCGGGCTATTGCCGTTCGTGCTGATGCGAAGTGCCGTTGCGACCTTTTTTGCGCGTGGTGATACTGCGACGCCAGTAAAGGCTGCCCTTATCGCAGCGGCGGTCAACATTGCGTTTAAAGTGCTGCTGATGGGATCGCTCGCGCAGGTCGGACTGGCGCTCGCGACCTCGATCGGCGCCTGGATCAATCTTGTCCTCGTCATCTGGTTTGCGACGCGCGCTGGCCATCTTTCTCATGATGGACGATTGCGGCGGTCAATCATGAGACTTGCAGTGGCCGGTGTCGTGTTCGCGGCGGTGTTGCTGCTGTGCCACGGGCCCGTCATTCGTTGGCTCGCCGATTGGCACGGCCCACGTGACCTTGCGGCACTCGCCATTGTCGGCGCCGTCGGAACCGCGGCCTATTGCGGCATTGTTTTGATCTTATTCCGACGCGATTGGATTGCGGCGATTCGTCCCAAAAGACGCAGCTAATGCGATGCTTCGTTGGCTATTGCCGAACCGGTAAGGTGGACATAGGTGTTTGCCAACGCTAAGGGGAACAGGTCGCGCCAGCCATATTCTCTGCAGGCATTCATGTATTCGATACCCTTGGTTTCATCATTGTCTTTGATGCGTGGCGCACGAGCCATCGCGTTGCCGTTGGCGATCGCGACCTTGGTGGCGAGCTGTGGCGAAGGTCAAAAGCAGGCCAGTCCCCCGCCGCCGGCAGTCACCGTGGCTGAGCCGGTCAAGCGCACCGTTTTTGACTACGACGAATATGTTGGCCGCTTCACCGCCATAAATTCGGTGGAGGTGCGCGCTCGCGTTTCGGGCTATCTCGACAAGCTTCATTTCAAAGACGGGCAGCTGGTCAAGCAGGGCGACTTGCTCTTCACCATCGACAAACGGCCATTCCAGAATACGCTCGACCAGGCCCGGGCCAATCTTGTGCAGGCGCAATCCAACGTGGCCTTTACTGAATCCGACTATACGCGCGGCCAACAGCTCGTACGAGACAAGACGATCACCGACCAGACCTTCGAACAGCGCGCGCAAGCCTTTCGTAACGCCAAGGCTTCAGTGAGCGCCAACGAGGCGGCGGTGCGTCAGGCCGAACTGGATCTGGATTTCACCGAATTGCGGGCGCCCATCAATGGGCGCATCGGCGATCGGCGCGTCACTCCGGGCAACCTTGTCACCGGCGGTACCGGCGGCAACACGACAATGCTCGCTACCATCGTTTCGACCGATCCGATTTATTTCGAATTCACCTTCGATGAAGCGTCCTATTTGCGCTACGAACGCCTCGGCAAGACCGGGCAGGACATCGCCAGCCGCGGTGGCAGCGTACAGGTGGCGCTTAAGCTTATCGACGAAACTGATTTCGATCATGAAGGGCGTATGGATTTCGTCGACAACGTGATCGAGCGCTCGACCGGCACCATTCGTGGCCGGGCGGTATTTTCAAATCCGAACGCGGTGTTCACCCCGGGCATGTTTGGCCGCGTGCGCGTACCGGGTTCGCCGCCCTATGAGGCTTTGCTGGTTCCCGACGCCGCCATCGGCACCGAGCAGGCACAAAGATATGTCATCGTCATAGACGCGCAGGATACGGCGCGACAGAGATATGTCACGCCCGGTCAGCTCACGTCGGACAATCTCCGTGTCATCAAGGACGGTATCGGCCCCGATGATCGTATCGTGACCAGCGGCTTGATGCAGGCAAGACCGGGCACAAAGGTGCGGCCGGAGCAGCAGGGCGCTAAGCCTGCGGGACCGGCGTCGGCGGGAGGCCCGCCGCAACAGTCAAAATAACGGGCGGCGTCAACGCATGCGAATTTCGCACTTTTTCATCGATCGCCCGATCTTTGCTTCGGTAGTGTCGATCATTTTCGTCATCCTCGGCGGTGTGGCGTTCTCCCGCCTGCCAATCGCGCAATATCCGGAGATCGCGCCGCCCACCATCACCGTGACCGGTCAATATCCCGGTGCCAACGCCGATGTCGTTGCCGCTACCGTCGTGACGCCGATTGAACAGCAGATCAACGGCGTCGAAAACATGATTTATCTGTCGTCGAACTCGACGGGCGATGGCCGTTTTACGATTTCCGTCAGTTTCGACATCGGCACCAATCTCGATATTGCGCAGGTGCAGGTGCAAAATCGAGTCGCCATTGCGCAACCGCGCCTGCCGGCCGATGTGCGCAACATCGGCGTGACCGTCGCCAAGAGTTCGCCCGATCTGATGATGGTCGTGCATCTCTATTCGCCGGACAAGTCGCGCGACACGCTGTTCATCTCCAATTATGCCACCATAGAAATCACCGACGCTCTGACTCGCGTAGATGGCGTGGGATCGATCATCGTGTTCGGAAGCCGCGATTACGCGATGCGAGCATGGCTCGACCCGGACCGCCTGCAGTCGCTCGGTCTTACCGCCGCTGACGTCGTCCTGGCGCTGCAAGGTCAGAACGTCCAGGTTGCCTCCGGCGTGCTTAACCAGCCCCCGGTCGACAAGCCCGGTGCGTTTCAGATTTCCGTGCAAACGCTGGGTCGCCTCACCAGTACGGAGGAATTCAGCAATATTGTCGTCAAGCAGACGGCGAACGCGGTGGTGCGTGTGAAGGATGTGGCAACGATTGAGCTTGCGGCGCAGGACTATTCGACGAATTCCTATCTGGATCTTAATCCAGCGATTGCGCTCGGTATTTTCCAGCGGCCCGGCTCGAATGCTCTGGCAACGGCAAAAGCCATTCAGGCCACGATGGACGATCTGGCCAAGCGATTTCCGCCGGGGCTGAAATACGACATCGTCTACAACCCGACGCAGTTTATCCAGCAGTCGGTGGACGCAGTTCAGTCCACTATCTTCGAAGCAATTATCCTAGTCGTGCTTGTCGTTATCCTATTCCTGCAAACATGGCGTGCGGCCATCATTCCGATCGTGGCTATTCCGGTGTCGCTGATCGGTACTTTCTTCTTCATGGCGATGTTCGGCTTCACGCTGAATAATCTATCGCTGTTCGGCCTCGTACTTGCGATCGGTATCGTGGTCGACGATGCCATTGTCGTCGTCGAAAACGTTGAACGTAATATCGAGGCGGGACTGAGCCCGCACGACGCAGCAGTTAAAAGCATGGATGAAGTGGGTGGGGCGCTGATCGCCATCGCGCTGGTGCTGTGTTCGGTGTTCATTCCATCGGCCTTCATCACCGGCATATCCGGCCAGTTTTACAGACAATTCGCGCTCACCATCGCCGGCGCCACCATTATCTCGTTGATCGTCTCGCTGACGCTTTCACCAGCGCTTTGCGCGCTGCTGCTCAAGCCGCACCGCGAGGTCGAGGGTGGACATTGGTGGAGCAAACCGATTCACGGGTTTTTCGGGCTGTTCAACCGCTCTTTCGACAAGCTAACGCGCGGTTATGGAAAGTTGTCCGCTAAGCTCGTGCGCATCGCTGCGTTGATGTTGTTGGTTTATGCCGGCATCATCGCGTTCGGTTTGAACGAATTCCGCAAGACACCCGTCGGTTTCATCCCGCAGCTGGATCGCGGTTATCTCATCATCGTAACGCAACTCCCGCCCGCGGCGTCGCTGGCGCGTACGGACGAGGTCAATCGCCAGGCGGTTGAAATCGCTTTGAAGATACCCGGGATCGCGCATGCCGTGAATATTGTCGGTTTCTCCGGTGCGACGTTTACCAACGCGCCGAATTCCGGCGCCGTTTTCGTGACGCTCGATGATTTCGAGAAGCGGGCAGAAGATCCGCAGCAGTCGGCAGCGGCGATTCAGGCGCAGTTGTTTCAGCGCCTGTCGGTGATCCACGACGGCCTGATTTTCGTCGCCGCGCCACCACCGGTTTCTGGCATCGGCAACGCCGGCGGCTTCCGCATGATGGTCGAGGATCGGGGTGGCCTCGGTTCGCAGGCCTTGCAGAACGCGACTTATGCAATGATGGGAAAGGCGGCACAAACGCCCGGTCTTCAGCAGGTTTACTCGCTGTTCGAGAACACCACGCCGCAGCTTTATCTCGACATTGATCGCACCAAGGCGCAACTGCTTGGCATCAACGTCCCCGACGTATTCGCGGCGCTACAGATCTATCTCGGATCGTTGTACGTCAACGACTTCAATCTGTTCGGCCGCACCTTCCGTGTTGTGGCGCAGGCGCGCGCCGAGAAGCGCACCGATACCAGCGATGTTCTGAAGATTCGCGTGCGGAATAACAGTGGTGAAACCGTGCCCCTCGGCGCCTTCACCACCGTGCGTACGGTCACCGCGCCTTACCGCGTGCCGCGCTACAACCTATATCCGGCTGCCGAACTGGATGGCGCGGCCGCGCCCGGCTACAGCCAGGGTCAGGCGATCAAGATTATGGAGCAACTGGCGGCTCAGACATTGCCGCAAGGTTTCTCATACGAGTGGACGACGCTCGCCTTCCAACAAATCCGCGCCGGCAACACGGCCACGTTCGCGTTCGTGCTGGCGGTGGTGTTCGTCTTCCTTGTTCTGGCCGCACAATTCGAAAGTCTGACGCTGCCGCTCGCGGTCATCATGATCGTGCCCATGTGCCTGATCGCGTCGATTGTTGGTGTCGTGCTGCGCGGACAGGACAACAATATTCTGACCCAGGTCGGATTCGTTGTGCTCATCGGCCTTGCGGCCAAAAACGCAATTCTGATCGTCGAGTTCGCCAAACAGCTCGAAGATGCGGGCCGCGATCGTTTCGATGCTGCGGTCGAGGCGGCGCACCTGCGATTGCGGCCGATCCTGATGACCTCGTTCGCCTTTATCTTTGGTGTCACACCGCTCGTCTGGGCGGTGGGGGCGGGCTCCGAACTGCGCCAGACCCTTGGCACGGCGGTGTTCTCCGGCATGATCGGGGTGACCACGTTCGGGCTGATCTTTACGCCGGTGTTTTATGTGGTCACGCGATGGATCGCGATGCACGCTGGACGCCTCCGCCCCGGCGGGGCCCAAAAGCAAGCCAAAACAAACCCGGCACCCAAATGACGGTAAAATTCGGTTTCGGTCAGCCGCTCACGCGTAAGGAGGACGACCCGCTCTTGCGTGGAGCAGGGCGCTACATCGCCGATGTGTCGCCGGCGAAGCCGCTGCAGGCGGTCGTGATCCGTTCGCCGCACGCCCATGCCCGGTTCCGCATCGGCGATCTTGCGCGCGTGCGCACTCTGCCTGGCGTACGCCTGGTGCTGACTGCTGACGATATTTCCACCTTGGGACCGCTACCGACGCCCGGAGTTCT
>Ga0070681_10008564_pt1 | contig 10021 bp, 9 predicted proteins | sample KBSC83BmetaG_FD_65650 | JGI IMG/M metagenome (GOLD analysis project Ga0070681, IMG submission 65650) | Corn rhizosphere microbial communities from Kellogg Biological Station, Michigan, USA - KBS C8-3B metaG | ecosystem: Host-associated > Plants > Roots > Rhizosphere | place: USA: Michigan...
GTCTGGGTCGTCCACGGCGAACGGGACGAATCGGTCCCCGTCGACGGATCGCGAAAGCTCGTCGCCGCGCTAAAAGCCGCCGGCAACCCGAACGTAAACTACATCGAGCTCGCCGGCGTCGGCCACGGCTCCGTCACCCAGGCTTTCAGCGACCCACACCTCTTTCAGTGGCTAACGAATCAACACCGCCTAACGAGATCTGATCGCTGAATGTTGTTCGCAGCTCACCGACCGCCGACCTCTGTTCTGCTCGCGTGCATCGTCAACTTCCGAACCCCTCTCAGACATTCAAGCCCTTGCCGAGGTCGTGGTCAAGCACGGCAGAGAGATGCACTCCGATTGCGTGGGAAAGACTGACTCGCGAAATACGAATTCGCACTCTTCCGATGTAAATTTCTTACTTTGAGGCTGGGCAAATTTGAGCTCCGACCAAATTTAGATTAATTTTTTGTCTGAAATGCGAAAACCGTCCTATCTCGATGAATACTATCTTTGTTCGGATTTTGGAACCTTAGTGCGTTTTATTTCTCCATGTTTAAGAAAATAATCAAAGTATTCAGAAAGAAATCGTTGCCGATTTTCAATCGCATATTTCTCGACTGCGGCTTGGGAGACGTACGTCTGAAACTTCAGTAAATCTCGATATTCGTCGTCAATCTCAATTCCTTTTTCGACTTGTTCTCGAAGCTTCGGAAGAAAGATCTCGAGAAACCTCAAGAAGTCAGGAATAGCTGAAGCATTTTCCGAATTTATCAATCCATTTATGAAAAAGAATACCGAGACACCCTGTGCGCGATTCTTAATACGCAACCCTGCGGCTTTCGAAAGCTCTGCAAAAACAACGTCTAGATTCGTTCGAAGTTTCTTTGCTATCTCTTCGTCTTCGGCACTGAGGGTGACATAGTCGCCTAGGAACTCCTGTAAATCGACAAATCGCGCTCTTTTGAACTCTTTTTGCTTCTCCAGCGAGAAGAAGTTCATCGCAATTTGGACAGCCACCTGTTCACGAGCATACCTTCTATTTGGAATACTTAGGTATGCGAAAAACGGGTGTTTCCCGATCGGGTCTTCCTTTTCCGGTTGCTCTTCTTTTTTCGAACCATCGTCAGTCGATTTGTGAGGTGGCTTGTCCGGCGTAACGGTCTCAGTTCCAAATATTAGGTCATGCATTCGGCCTTTCATGGCTCGCAACTTCTCTCCAGGGTTGAGGCCGCTGCCTCCCTGTAGTCGAAGGAACATGAGATTTAGCTCGTCGGATTTATCCAGTGGGATTTCCGTTATTTCTAGCACATTGAAAGCGTAATTTAGAAACAGTTGATCCCAGTTGGACTTTTCATCACTTTGCAATTCGTCGAAAGTGCGGCCGTCTAGCTCTTCAAGTATTTCTTTGGGATGTAACTCGTTTGTGCTTTTGAACGAAAACTTGTTGTGCAAAGAACCCGACGGATCGTCAGCCTCGTTAAGACCGAGAAACGACAAAATCGCATTGATTCGCTGCCTTCCGTCGATACAATCAAACCGGAATGCGGAATCTTCATTTCTCGAATCAGGAAGTGATGAATCAGATTTTCCTGAACCCGAATGCAACTTGTCAGTGGTTCCCGATTCTTGTTCTTGGCCGTTCTTTGATTCTGTCTTCGATTTCACGAGGTAGATGGTTGAGATATCTAATCCTCGGAATATTGAATCGATCAATAGCTGTTTTTTCTCCAAAGCCCAGACAGTCGGCTCGCGTTGGAATTCAGGGAATTCGATGTTTTTGTAAACGCTTTGAAGCTTCTCGATTTTCCAAACTACATTTTCTTTTTTCATCGTGAATTCGTGTAGACGTTCGAAGCCAAAGCCGCTGGATCTTTGTTGAGCAGATCCTCTCTCATGACGTCGTCTTCCGTGTAAAGAAGTTCAATCTTGGCCCTCAACCAGTCTTCGAAAACGTTGACAGCATTCTTGTTAGCAAGGCTATAATGTCGTTCCAAATCTTCCCGGCTTAACGTAGTTCCCCGTGGCTTGAACTGTTTAACTTCGGGCAGGTCCACAAATTGGACACATCGCAAGTATTTGTAGTTACCAAGAATGCCTTTGATCGGTTCCACATAGTCGATTAGTTCGATTGTCACGCCAGCTTTGCTGCTTAATGACTGGGTTGTATACAAAATTGGAATTAATCCCCAATCATTCCGACTCAATGAGCACCCAATCACTCGAATTACATCAGCCGCTTGGATGAATTCGACAGCTTTGCCCCAAAGTAAGTTGAACGGATAGTTTTCTCTTTTTTTATCCACACCCGGCGGTATCCAAAGAGTAAGATCGGGAGGGACATTGCCCATTGTCCCAAGTTGAATTGGACGGGTGTTGACCCAATTGAAAGACCCGTGGAGTTTCAAAACTGTGACTTTCCGTTCGAATTCGGCGGTTTTATCGATCTCCAACCCGTAGTCAACGTCGATCTCGGGAACGTGATTTATGATTGAGCGTTCCAACAAATCCTCATAATTCAAAGATAGAAAACAGCTTAGTTCTTCACGTTCGAGAAGTTTCGGGCTCCTTACGTGAAGGTCAACAAGGTATGTGTAGAGGTTGTTTCTAAGCGGTTCTTTTAGCTTTCCGGCTAAGTTAACGATTGCCTCCTGATATAGCCTTCGGACCTGAATTGCGGTTTCGTATTTATGTTGACAATCCAAGACTGTGATTAGGTGCTCAACATCCCGGTCATCGGAAACAATTTCGTTCCATATCTTGTCCGAGAAGGCATCAGCGCTCCCCTTTAGCTCGTTACGTATGTATTCCTGAATATCGGTAGTCAAAAGACTTTGATTTTCAGCGTGTTTTACTACTCCCTGAGTAGCACCAGAACCGAGTAAGTAGACGATTTGTTTTGGCATGCACGTGGGTGATTAAGATATGACTAGATAAAGATGACAATTTCTAAAAGTTCATGCGATTAGCCTATATTCGGTCGAGGCAGATTACACTTTCAGTAGCCCCTGTTTCGCAGCGGTACTGCCGAATTCTTGGGTTTATCCCAGCCATGGTTCGGGCATGTTGAAAGTCTACTTTTCGCCCTAGCTTGAAACCATAGTTCGCACTCATTTCAATCAGCATACGAGGAAGATCGTTATGGATTTCCTTGTAGTAGGAATCCTGGACGACAAGTATACATCTTCCGCCTGGTTTTGTTACCCGTGCTAGCTCCCTAATGGATTTATGAATTCCGTCGAAATACTGCAGGTGATTTTTTAAGTAGTATGATTTGGACGCCTTGGATCCATGATCACCTAAGTTTTTTAGAAAATTACGGCAGGTGTTTCCCCAGTCTGCGGAAACGTTTGGTGTAGTTTTTACGATTGTCGACGTACCTATAAGCTTGTTTCTAAGTTCACGGAATGAATCCGCGGACACGCCCATTACTGCCAATTCCGGTTGCGTGGCTCGAGCATAATCGATTCTGGTGCAATAAGGAGGCGACGTCAGGGTCAGGTCTATGCTTTCAGTCTCCAATGGTAATTGCGTCGACGACGCTGTATCGATGAGGTATTCTTCTTCGTTTAATGTATGAACACCGTTGATCTCCAGTGTCTCCAACATTGCAAGAACCTCCGTCCGAAAGCACGATAGGATTCTCGAAATTCCCACCGTTATACGACGATGTCCCTTTCTCGCTACTTTTATCCAAGTTGGATTTGATGATCGGTACGGCCGCGCCAGTAAGCCTACTGTGCGAAATAGCGCGGTGTAAAAAAAGCAAGCTAGATCTGAAACTTGAATCGCTAAGTCCCTCTTAATAAGATATTGGTATTCTAGGCTGCTGATCAAAAGCTCCTGAATTGATGATTCTAGGCAACGTAAAAACCGGGTTGTTTGAGGTGCAAACCATAGTAATAACGGGTCGTCTTTTTTTATTTTGAAGACCGCTACTTCCGACTTCTGTCTAATGTCGTCGAATAGCGGACGCACGCTCGGCATTTCACGCTTCCTTAACATTCGAGCCCTGGCTATTACGGCCATTGCAGGATTCAGATCAAAACCGATTGCTCTGTGTCCAAGCATTGCCGCCATTTCACTTGTTGTTCCGCTACCGTTCCAGGGATCGAGTATTGTCGAGACTGGAACTAGTCCGCTCGATTCGATAATGGTCTTTGCGAATCTAGTCGAGAAACCAGCATAGTAATTAAAAACCGCTGGAATTTCCGGATTGGAGCTACTGCGCCGTTTGGGGTTCTCGATCTTCAATTGAGAGTTCATGTATTTAATTTTGGCTCCCAAGTTGATGCGAAATGGGCGACAAGGTCTTCGACCTGATACGTGTAATATTTTGTCCCTCGATAAAAGGAAATTAGAACCGCCATGAACGAGATCGCTGCCCCCGCAACACAAGGTCCATATCCATACACATCGCGTTCGAGGGAAAAGCCAACCGCTAATAAAGAGACAGCCCAAACAATCAGAGAGAAGGCGACGGCATCATATGTTGCCGTCATGGCCCAATAACGAGTCAGGTGGTGCCAAAAAAGGGGAGCGTCGTTCGAATGAGCAACTTCAGACCACATTCTAATGTAAAGCCTATTTAGCGTGCTTTTTTCGAGACTGGTGCCGCACCCATTATCATCAGTACCAGGAACGTAACTCTGTAATTTCGGGTGTTTATTTAACTTGTGATCGGATATAGCCTGCAATAGCGTTTTTTTTAAGACATTTTTTCGCAACAAAAACCCGAAAAGAGTCTCGCTAATGAAGCGTCCGCCTGCGAATGATATGAGACCGCAAATATAGGAAGCGACTATTGTCGCCACTACCCACATCCAACCCTCAAGCGTAAATGTCTTATCCTTAGGCAATCTAAAGTAAACGAAGTTTACGTAGCTAAATACAAGGGCGGCGAGGGTGGAGGCCCCAGCGACAAAGAATGAGAGATCGAAAATATGAAAGAACTCGCCAATTCGCTCGAATACGGAGGCAAGTCCCGATGTTAGTTCCTTTGAGGGAGTAAGTTCAGGCATGGCAAATTCTTGCACGAAGCTATGCAAAAGGAAAGACGACCGGGCCGAGCTCATATTCTGTGAAGAAGCACGCCGGGGCAACGTAGAGATACCCGACGGCGGCCAACACGATCCGCTGTTTTACAACCGTTCTCGAGGCCCGTGTGCGCAGTATACTTGTTCCCTATCCACAAACTTAATTTCGAGAAGAAGCAAGAAAGTGGTCAGTGGCCGGTGGTCGGTGGTCAGACAAAAGCTGGATGGCGGCGGAGATCTAGTTTCGCCTGTGCTCATTCCGGCACGGAAAAAATGATCTTAGCTGATGATCTCAAAGCAGATCTGCCGATGACGATCGCGAACGGTGTTCAAACGTCCACAATAAAGGTCTGGGGAATTTTGAAGGCAAGCTATGACGGCGATACGGAGGCTGTCAAGCGGTTTGTCGATGACTGCCCTGAGCTGGCGTACGCCCAATATAATTACACGCCGCCGATACACTTTGCGGTACGCGAGGGTCACGCCGACCTCGTAGAGTATCTGTTGTTCGAGTGCGGGGCCCACGACCCGTCGTACAAGACCTATCCGTTTCTGGACAGTTTGGAAACCATTGCGACTGAGCGTGGATACGGTCGGATAGTACAAATGCTCGTGCGGTATGCGGCCGACCCTGGGCTACAAAAGTACTCGGGCGACAATGGCGACATTCACTACGAGCGGACCGACGAGCAGATTGCGTTTCAGAAAGCGGTAAACAAGGTAGAGACGCGAAAAGTCGAGAGTATTTTGCGAGAGCACCCTGAATGGACGCTCGACAATACGTATTTTTGGGGCGAAGGCATTTTGTGCATGCCGGCCAAGGGGAATCACCGCGAGATGATGAGGCTGTTGATGAGCTTTGGCGCTAGCGTACCGCGCATTTTGAAATGGGCACCGGCGTATTATTTTGAGCGGTACGATCAGGCCGAGTTCCTGATGGAAAATGGAATGGACCCTAACACAATGAGCTGGCATGGTGTGACGCTCTTGCACAATGCGGCCTGGAAAGGCTGGGTCGACCGGGCAAAACTGCTGATCGATCACGGTGCGGAACTTGACCCGCTGGAAGACGAATACCGGTCAACCCCGCTGGGCTACGCCGCTCGCTGGGGACATCTGGAAATGGTTCAGTTACTTCTGAACGCGGGCGCAGACAAAACCAGAGCAGGCGCTGAGTGGTCGACCCCTTTGATGTGGGCCACGACAAAGGGCCACAAAGACATCGCCCGAATTCTGGAATGACAATGCAACGAGCGTGAATGTTTCCGCAGCAAAGCTTCTCGAATACGGTTCAATATTTGTTGAACGTTAATACGGCGACCCAGGTGCGGTCGAGTGTATACTTATCCCCTATCAACAAACTTAATTTCGAGGAGAAAGCAGGATGGTTACATTAGCGGATGCTAAACGCGGCGGCGGCGGCAAAGGCGGGTGAGATCGGGCAGCCGATGGCTTTCTGATGGCGTCCACACAGAGAACCACCCCGTCCGCGAAACGCGGCCACCCCTCCTAGAAACAGGAGGGGAGCTAATGATCTCGTTTCGCATGTGCGGATGGACGGAGCATGGATCGGCAGCATCGATATCTCGATCAACAAGGCGTTCACGTCGAGGGCCTTTGATATAACGACGAAGGACCTGGCCGACAACAGCCAAGCGGGCGACCAGTTTTTTGGGATCCATGTCTCGAACCGCGGCCGCATCATGATCTTTGCCGGCGGCATCCCGCTAAAACGCGACTGCAACTCGCAAGGAGCGATTGGCGTGGGCTCAGGCGAACAGGACCACTCGGTAGCGGAGGCCGGCGCGGAAGCATTCTGAGAGCAGTGGTCAGCGAACAGGGAACAACGAATAGTGAACAGTCATCCGAGTTCAGCGGAAATCTCGTGTCGCGTGTCCGCGTCAGAAAATAATTTGTATATCACCGGTTAGTCACAAGGTCTGTCTTGTATCAAATCGCTCGCCCGATGAGACGCGAACGCCAAACTATCAAAATACTACGCGACCCTCAGCGATGTTGATCAGATCTCGGTAAGCAAACACACCGGGCCGCCGTCCGCGACTCTCAATAATGGTCTGAATAATTCCATTTTCCCTGAGAATCGGCAAAAGCCGGCCTGCTGATGGTCGAGGAATCCCTGGCTGATTTAGAAAGTCGGGACCGGAAAAGATCGGATTTTGGAACATGAAATCAACAACGCGGATAGCATGTTGAGAACGTGTTAGCTCAATTACGCGGTTTTTCACCGATTCATATAGTTCAAGGATCCGTCGGGCCTTACTTTCGTTTTCAGCAGCCTGTTGACGAACGCCTTCCAAAAAGAAAATACACCAGCCGGTCCAGTCATCGGCCCGCGAAACCTCGCGAAGCCGTTCCAGATATTGATCCCGATTAGCTTCGAGATATCCGCTCACATAAAAATCAGGGCTCTTCAGAAGGCCTTGTTGGTATAAGTACAGCGGGACCAGCATCCGGCCAAGACGTCCATTTCCATCTTCGAACGGATGAATAGCTTCGAATTCAACGTGCAGGATCGCGAGCTGTATCAGTACGTCAGGCACATCAGTTCGGTTTAGGTAAGTCTCCCAGGCATCCATCGAACTTTGGACCAGCTCGGGGCCTACCGGAACAAAGTTCGCTTGCTCGATGGTGCAGCCGGGAGAGCCAACCCAATTTTGCTGATCCCTATATCGACCCGGCGACTTGTCGCTTCCTCGAACTCCCTGCATTAGCATTTCATGTGCGCCGCGGATCATATGTTGAGTTATTGTTCGCTCTTGCAAAGCTGCGGTACAAGCCCTTAATGCCGAGCGGTAATTAAGTACTTCAACTGCGTCATCGCGTTTGGATTGTGTAAGCTTAGGAAGATCGGCGCCGGCTTCAATTTCGAGGACTTCTCCCATCGTGACAACAGTCCCTTCGATCTTTGATGAAAGTACCGCTTCCTGCGTCGTAAGCGGCGACAACAGAACATTTGCATTCGGGATCGCAGATAACGATCCGTCGTAGCGCGCCAAGCCGGCATTGGCGGGTCCGATCAGTGGAATTAGGCGCTCCCAATCCAGTGTCGCTGGAGGAAATCGGTCTAAGTGATAGTAAACAGGTGACATAATTTTTGTATCACGCCGTATACACAATATAATGTTGCATCTCATTTTGCAAGATATATGAGACACAACGTACACCTGCGGCCGCATTATGATCTTTGCCGACGGCATCCCGCTAAAACGAGACGGCACTCGCAAGGACCCATCGGCGTCAGCGGCGGCTCTGGCGAGCAGGACCACTCGGTCGCTGAGGCCGGAGCGGAAACGTTTTGATCAACGGGCGGTAAGGCGAAACGTTCAGCGATCTTGTAGTCGAGACTGCGGGAGAATTGATAATTGACAGTGGAGAATTGAGAGTTCAGGAAGACAGCCAGCCTAGCCGTTGCCGGCTGAGGCGGCGGACTCAGAGCTGCAATCGATGTTGAAACCCACGGCGTAACAGCGAAAACGGTGTCAGGCCTGCGCTTGTGATGGTATGAGCTTTGACTGTTTGGTAAAGAAAGTTGTTGGTGCGAGATCGGATCGGGATTATAATTCGTCCGAAATGTATAGCTGTGTTACATCCCGGAAGGTTTCCGCTCGTGCTGTCGCTGCCGTTTCCATCTTCGCGGCCGCTTTTTTGATCGGGCTTTTTGCGGTAGCTGTCGCGAATTGGCCATTTTTCACGATGCCGCCTATGGTCGATCGGTCGACGCCTCAGGCACAGCCCTGCGTTGAGGAAGACCGGATAAGTGTTTTTCTGCCACATCCTCCCCAGTATGAAAGTGAAGGACAATTGCCTTACGTTCAGATCGTCAATAATGGGATGGAACCGATTTATGTTTTTGTAGATGACGAAGGATGGCTGGTGTCCTCACCGTTGATGGTAGACGAAGTCTCGAAACACCTGCGCGTCAGCCCGGTCTTGGTAAAGCCTTCGGAAAGCGCGTGGTTCAAGCTTTGGGATGCTGAACCGTTGTCTGCTCTCGACGGCCGTCCGCTGAACGTTACTTTTAATTATTCCAAGTCAGATGCAAGGCATTCTCATACTGTGACGATCGTCTTTACCGACGGACGCCATTCCATTCCCGACCGCTGCTACTATAAATAACCCTTAACAAAGAGCGTGCACTACTACACTACAGGAAGATCAGGCCTTCGAAATCGCGATTCTGATGAATCAAAGGCGTGATGCCGGTCTCCCGTACACTGCGAGGTGAATCAGGGCGACAGTTCCGCTTTGGATTTCAGATAAACAAAAAAGTTTCCCGATTTTATCCAAGGACGGAGCATGTCGAGGAAGATCCAAAGAATGCTGCTTCTCACGACTTTGGCAACAGGCATATCGCGACTGGTGAAAGAGTACTTCAGGTGTTCGGGACCCATAAGCATATATTGAGCATCCTCATCGTCGGTCGGGACAATGAAACTGCAGCAAAGACCTTCGGCGCAGGATGCGAACGCCGTTAGTGCAAGGCCAAATCCCTGCCTCTTTCCGAACTCAAAATGGCGTCGGGCAAACTCTTCGTTGTCGGCGGGCAGCGGCAGCTTCAACCAGAACTTTTTAGTGTATTTATCTGTTTTGAAGGAGTAGACATCTTGAGTAAAAACCCACAGGATCGGCTGAGTCAGTCCGTTTTCCGCAAGAAAGTTCGTGAAGAATTCCTTAGCTTCATCGAAACTTGTCTCCGCTATTCCCATTTGATTAAAAGGTTTGGCGATCTTTTATCCGACAAATATAGCATGCGATTTTTTTGATTTTAGAGCAGGACCGACGATGATGCACGGCATCAGTCGCGCCGTTGGCGGCGCCGAAAACGTTCGGCAAAATTTCGAAAGGGCGTTGGCACACCTCTCGGTTAGTTTCCTTTACCGCTGTCGGGCATTTTACGGAGAAGCTCGTCGGCTTCGTGTTCGACGACCTTATTTGCGATCTGTAACTCCCGCTCGGCGGCCTTGGCGAGCTCGACGCTTTTTTGA
>Ga0070681_10008565_pt1 | contig 10021 bp, 10 predicted proteins | sample KBSC83BmetaG_FD_65650 | JGI IMG/M metagenome (GOLD analysis project Ga0070681, IMG submission 65650) | Corn rhizosphere microbial communities from Kellogg Biological Station, Michigan, USA - KBS C8-3B metaG | ecosystem: Host-associated > Plants > Roots > Rhizosphere | place: USA: Michigan...
CCGCGCAATGCCGCACACGCCATGGCCGCTCGTACATCCCCCGCCCATGCGCGTGCCGAATCCGACCAGCAGGCCCGCAATCAGCATCACCGGCCACGTGGCGGCCAACTGGACCGCGAATACTTCGCCGCAAACGAGCCAATAGACAATCCCCCCAAGCCACAGTCCCGCCACGAAAGCCACGCGCCAACCCATGTCTGCGGTGGCTCGGGTTAACAGTCCCCCGACGATACCGCTAATGCCTGCGATGCGGCCGTTCGCGAGCAGCAGCAGCACTGCTGCGAGTCCGATCAGCATTCCCCCCAGCAGGCCACTAATGGGCGTGAAACTGGTCTGCATCGGTTAGCCTTCGCTCGTGATTAGGTTCTTGCGCACGGCTTGGGATGATCGCCGAGATCTATCTGAAAATCAACGTATCAGCGGCTCAGGAATCAGAAACATACTGAACTGGCATCAAAGCGCGAGCGGGATACCAGGGATTCAGCCACACAGGCGCTTATTATCCGCCGTGAAGAATTGATAAGCATTGCGGCCCCGGCTCTTGGCGCCATACAAAGCGGTATCGGCGCACTTGAGCAGCGCGGAAATGTCGCCGCCATCCGCGGGATAACAACTGATGCCGATGCTCGCCGAGACGTCGAATGTCCGATCACCAATGCGAAAGGGCCGCTCCACGACATCGAGCAGTTTCTGCGCAACGACGGCTGCGTCCTGAGTTCCATTTAACTCGTCGAGCATGACCGCGAATTCGTCTCCGCCGAAACGCGCAACCAAGTCGATCTCGCGCACCGTTTCGGTGAGACGCGCTGCAACCGCCTGCAGCAGGACGTCGCCGCCCGCGTGGCCGACGGCGTCGTTGATATACTTGAAACGGTCGAGGTCGAGAAACAGGATGGCCAAGAGCGTGCTGTTGCGCCGTGCCCGCGGTATGGCATCGTTGACGCGCTTTTCAAATAACGTGCGATTTGCGAGCTGAGTGAGCGCGTCGTGGTGTGCGAGATAAAGCAGGCGCGCCTCGTACTCCTTGAGGCTCGAGATGTCGTTGAATATTCCGACATAGTGCGCGACCACGCCGGCGGCGTCGCGCACTGCGCTGATACTAAGCAGCTCGGGGTAGATTTCGCCGTTTTTGCGGCGGTCCCAGATTTCGCCCCTCCAGCTTCCGTTATTCTCGATCGTTTGCCACACTTGCGCGTAGAACGCCGCATCGTGACGGCCCGATTGTAAGAAGCGCGGTGTCCTGCCGATTGCCTCGTCGGCGCTATAGCCAGTGATCAGGGTGAAGGCATGGTTGACCGCAATGATCCGCCGCTGCGCGTCCGCAATGATCAGGCCGTCAGCGATACCCTCAAAAGCCTTGGCCGCAACGCGCAGTTGTTCTTCAGTCGTTGACATCAATATTATGAAGAAATCCAGCAATAAAACCGATCATTACGTCCGATACATCAATGTATTCCGGCCCGATAGCCAATACTTTGCACCAGAATTACGTGCTGACCCGGCTTGAGTTTCATCAGGTTTGCCAGCGCCAGACGGTCGACCAATCCACACACGATCCGGTCCACCCATTCATGCGCGGTCAATGCTCGGCGCACTTGCTGATCATGCCGCGCAGACGCTCGAGGTCCTTGATCTCGACGCTCTTGTTCTGGACCGTGATCAATCCCTCGCTCTGGAAATGGGAAAACGCGCGGCTGATCGTTTCGAGTTTAAGTCCGAGATAGCTGCCGATTTCCTCGCGTGTCATGCGCAGATTGAAGCGGGTGGCGGAATAACCGCGCGCCGCGAAACGCTGCGACAGGTTGAGCAGGAACGCGGCCAGCCGTTCCTCGGCGCGCATGCTGCCCAGCAGCAGCATCACGCCGTAGTCGCGTGCGATTTCCCGGCTCATGATACGGTGAAAGTGCTGCTGCAATACCGGCAAAGCGCGGCTTAGGCGTTCGAATTCTGAAAATGGGATCTCGCATATTTCACTATCTTCGAGCGCGATCGCATCCGACATTTGCCTGCCGGATCCGATCGCATCCATGCTGAGCAGTTCGCCTGTCATGTGAAATCCAGCGATTTGCTCGCGCCCGTCATCGTGCAATATGCAGCTTTTGAGGGAACCCGCACGTATCGCATAAAGCGCCTGCAACGCGCTGCCGGCGCGATGCAGGTACTCGCCGCGCTTGAGCCGTCGCCTGTGATTGACGATCTTGTCGAGTTGCTCGATTTCCTTCGGGGCGAGGCCGGCCGGAAGGCACAGCTCGCGCAACCCGCAGGTCTTGCACGCCGTCTGACAGTGCGAAGCAGCAACAGGAGTCGACGCGTGGATCGGTGTTACCGTAGCGCCGACGGCGGGGGCAAAGGCGTGAAATACTGCGGTAGTTCCCATGACATTCTCCCTGATTATTATCGATGACTTTGCGGCGCTATTGCGCCGCGGCCGAGTCCGGCAATGAGTTCTTTCACTTTCTTGAATTCAGTGGTCTTGTCGAGAAAATAACTCGCCCCGGCTTCCATGCAGATGCGGCGATATTGCGGATCTGGATCGTTGGTAAGCATGATAAAAACGATTCCGGGATCGACCGAGCGGACCTTGCGCAGCACCTCAAGGCCGCTGCCGCCGAGCAGATGAATGTCGAGTACGACCGAGTGAGGGTGGTTGCGCAAGATGCCCTCAATTGCCGACGCCGGCGTTTCGGCTTCGCCGACTATAGACACGCCCTGCATTTCGCACAGCATCGTGGCGAGTCTCGCGCGAATAGGCGCCGAATCCTCGACAAGAAATACATCGGTGCGATCGTTACGTGCGGTTTCCATGACTCGCAGTATCGGCGAGCCGGCAGCGCGCGCACATCGGCCGCGACTGATTTGGAAGCTCAGCGCTGTCTGAACTGCGGGATGGGACAGTGCCGGATACGGCCTAGGAATCGTCCTAGGGTCGGAAGTGGGAGTTATACAAGGGGTGGGAAAAGAAGGGCCCCATCTGCTAGGCCCGCTTGTTCAGAGATTCCCTAGATTTGCCTTACGTTGAGGCTTCGGGGTTGTCCAGCAAGCGGTGATTCAGGGCATAACGAATGAGCTCAGATTGATTGGTCATGTTCATCTTCTGCATGATATTGGCCTTGTGTGTGCTCACGGTTTTTACCGAGAGATTGAGGCGGTCGGCAATAGCCGAAACGCTGACTCCCTGAACCAACATCTGAAAAACCTGGAATTCGCGATCCGACAAGGCGGTATGAGGCGGACCTTCGGTCTGGGGCATCGCGCCCAGCGCAAACTGTTCGGCGACCGCGGGGCTGATGAAGGCTCCGCCGCCGGCGACTTTGCGGATTGCCGCCAGCAGCTGTGCCCCGGCGCTTTCCTTGGTCATATATCCGGCAGCACCCGCTTTGAGCGCGCGCACGGCGTATTGTTCTTCCTCGTGCATACTGAGCACGAGTATGTGCAGCTTTGGTTTTTCAGCGCGCACCTGCTTGATCAATTCGATGCCGCTCTTGCCCGGCATCGACATGTCGAGCAACAGCACTTCGAAATCGTTCTCACGCACCTGTTTCAGCACATCATGACCATTCTGGGCCTCGCCGATTACGCGCAAGTCCGCAGCTGCCGAGAGCAGTTGCTTGAGTCCTTCGCGGACGATGGTGTGATCGTCGGCTATTACGATGCGGATCATGGCGCTGTCGTGCGGCTTAACGGGATATGGACTTCAATTACGGTGCCTTTGCCGGGCGCGGAATCTACTGCGACCTCGCCATCGAGCAGGTAAGCGCGCTCGCGCAGCCCTACCAGACCGAATGAATTGGGTTTGCGCGAATGGCCAGGATCAAAACCGCAGCCATTGTCGCGTACTCTAAGCGTGATTTCTCCATCGCCCATATCTACGGTCACATCGACCGCTGAGGCCCGCGCGTGCTTGGCGATATTGGCAAGCGATTCCTGAAGTATGCGGAAAATAGCGGTTGCGTGCGGGTCCTGGAGTTCCAGTTCAGGGGGATCGGCGGAAAAATCACACGGGATGCCGGTGCGCTGCGTGAAGTTTTTGACCAGCCACTCCGCAGCCGGGATTAATCCCAAATCATCGAGCATGAGAGGCCGTAAGTCGGCCGCAATGCGGCGGGTCGCCTTCACTGTGCCGTCGACCATGATCTGCATGGCCTCCAGTTTAGACACGATTTGATGCTCGTGCAGAGGAAGGGTGTCTTTGACCCAGTTCAGATCCATTTTAAGCGCAGTCAGCGCCTGCGCCAGTTCGTCGTGCAGTTCGCGCGCAATGCGGCTTTTTTCCTGTTCCCGGATGGAACTCCCTACTGACGCGAGCTCGCGCAGTTCTTCCTTGGATTTGCGCAGCGCCTCATCGGCACGAACGCGCTCGGTCACATCGCGCAGAATGACCGTATAAAACTTCCCGCCGCGCTCGTTAATATAGGATATCGAGGCATCGATCGGAAACTCCTCGCCATTGTGACGCAGTCCGGTGACGATGCGTTGCGCGCCCATCCGGCGCGATACGACGCTCGCCTCCCCGAAGCGCTCGATGTGAGCGGAATGTGTGCCGCGAAACCGCTCCGGAATGAACTGCGAAAGCGGCGCGCCGAGCGCTTCGCTGCGGGGGCGACCGAATACTTCCTCCGCAGCCTTGTTGAACAGCACGATGTCCTCGCTTTCGTCGACCGTGATGATGGCATCCATTGCCGAATCCAGAATGCCGCGCAGGCGCGCTTCGTTACGCGAGAGCATTTCCTCGGCTCGTGAGCGCTCGGTAACGTCGCGCAGTATCACGGTGAATAGCTTCCTGCCGTTTTCGATGTGTTGCGAGATCGATGCCTCGATCGGAAATTCCTCGTTATTGGCGCGAAGTCCCACCAGCACGGTGGCAACGCCCATGCGCCGCGAGGTCACGCCGGTCGCGCCGAACCGATCGATGTGCTTGTGATGGGCGTGGCGCAGCCGCTCCGGTATCAGAATATCCAGCTTCTGCCCCAGCACCGCAGCGCGCGGCCGGCGAAAAACTTTTTCGGCGGCGGCGTTAAACAGCACGACAGTTTGGTGCTCATCCACCGTTACGATGGCATCCATTGCGGACTCGACGATACCGCTGACCCTTGCTTCGATGTTGTGGAGAGATTGATCGGAGAACCTGCGCTGTCTTGCTTGACGATAGAACAGCGCGACCGCGAGCAGCATGACAACACCGCCAAGAACCTCGGCTATCAATCTCATTTCATCGGGGCGCCAACCGTACAAGCCTGCAGCCATCGCGAGCAGCACAATGACGGTACCGCCCGCCAGTAGCGGTCCAAAAATGATCAGCGCGCGGCCGCGGCAGCGGCGATCAAGGCTGACTGGAGGCTGATGTATGTACAAACGTCTGGAGGAGGGAAACTCGCGATCTATCGATTCTATATGGCTTTTGATCTGGATCAAACAGCCGAACTTGGTAACCGCTGATACTGGTGCAACTTATGTTGGATACTTTGACATCCAGGGCAGCGGCCATTCCGGCGGTCGAGATCGATCTCGATTTGATCCGGCGTTTCGACCAGCACGGTCCACGCTATACATCGTATCCGACCGCCGATCGCTTCGTCGAGTCGTTCGGCGCCGATGCTTACGAGTCATGGCTCGCGCGCCGCAATGTGGGCGGCATTGTGCGTCCGCTCGCGCTTTACTTGCATCTGCCATTCTGCAGCACGCTGTGTTTTTACTGCGGGTGCAACAAGATCATCACCCGCGACCGCAGCAAGGGCATCAGCTATCTCAAATACCTGACACAGGAAATCGCGCTGCAGGCGAGCGCGCTTGGCGATCGTGCTGATGTCGCACAAATGCACTGGGGCGGCGGCACTCCCAATTTCTTCGCGCTCGATCAGCTCGCCGATTTGTGTGCACAGTTGCGCGACCACTTCAATTTCGATAACGATGGCGAATATTCAATCGAGCTCGACCCGCGCATGGCCGATGCGGCGTATGTCGCGGGACTGCGCGAGTGCGGGTTCAACCGCATCAGTCTTGGAGTCCAGGATTTCGATTCGGAAGTGCAGCGCGCGGTACACCGGATTCAGAGCGAAGCGCAAACGCTCGAGGTCATTGCCGCGGCGCGCGACAACGGATTCCGCTCGATCAATATCGACCTCATTTACGGACTGCCGAAACAGACGCTGGTAAGTTTCGAGCGCACGCTCGAGCGCGTAATCGCCGCCGGACCCGACCGCATCGCGGTATATAACTACGCTCATATTCCAACATTGTTCAAGCCGCAGCGCCGCATCCGCGAGTGCGATTTGCCCGCTTCTGACGTGCGGCTCAAGCTGCTGGCGCTGGCGATTCGCCGGTTGAGCGCGGCAGGCTATCATTACATCGGGATGGACCATTTTGCCAAAAGCGAGGACTCGCTGGCGGTGGCGCAACGCCAGGGGCGGCTGCATCGAAACTTCCAGGGTTACTCGACGCATGCCGATTGCGATCTCCTTGCACTCGGCGTGAGCGCGATCGGAAACGTCGGCCCGACTTACAGCCAGAATTACCGCACGCTCGAGGAATACTACGCCAGTCTCGATTGCAGCAGGCTGCCCGTGATGCGCGGTCTCGAGTTGTCGGCGGACGATCTGCTGCGGCGCACGGTAATCGGCGCGCTGATGTGCCACTTCGCGCTGTCGAAGCAGCCTCTTGCGATATCTTATCTGATCGATTTCGACGACTATTTCAAAAGCGAGCTCGACGAGCTGCGTGAGTTCGAAGAGCTCGGACTGGTTGAGCTTGATGAGTCAGAGATCCGAGTGACGCCGAAGGGCCGGCTGCTGGTGCGCAATATCTGCGTGGTCTTCGACCGTTATCTGCGTCAGGACCGTGAGCGGCGCCGGTATTCAAAGGTAATCTGAGTCTGTTCGCGGCCGCGTGGACTTCATAACCCGCGACGGGGAATCACCTGACGGCCGGGCAGTTAATGCATGCTTGGAAAGGAAGAGGTCATGCTCGCGGAGTTTTGAGCCGGGCCGTCGCGTAGCAGCAAAGTTTGAGCAGACGGTTTCGTGTTTTTGTCCTCCGCGTCGGTATCCGATCGCGTGCATTTGATTTTATGCTCGCACTCTCAAGCAGAGACTTGAGATAGCGTGGCGTTAATTCGGTGATATGTTCGTAAAGGCGATGGTATTCGTCGGTAAGTTTCGCATCAAATAACGGGTCGGTATTGTTGCTGAATGCGCTATCGACGCGTTGCCATTCCTCCTGCGATAGCGTTGCGGCTGCCATTGGCAGCAATTGCTGCTCCTCCTTGCGCATATGATACGAATAGAATTCCGTAAACTCGTCGGCAGCAGTCGAGAGCTGATTAAGCGCATTGACGCCACCCTCACGGAAGACGCGAAACGCGTTGCGCAAATCGGTCAGCATTGGCGCGCCGCGCGCGTGGTCGCGTTCGAGTTCGTGTACCAGCGCCTTGCCGTCTCCTGCGCGCAGGGCGATCGGAGGAAATAGCACCTGATCTTCCTTGGGATGGTGCAGGCGATCCGGCACGTTTTCGATATAGCGCAGCATCAAGTCGAGCAGCTCGAAATCGGGAGCCGTATCAGGCTCGCGATAACGGGCGACCAGCACTTGGATCGCGCCGAGTATGCACGCGAGCGCGCGATGCTCGGCTTTGATGCGGTTGATCGCGCTTTCGGCTGCGGGCGGCAAAGACGCCCGTTTAACGGTATTCATGGTGTTTTTCCGAAGTCTGCTTGGCTATGGCCAGCATGCCAAAGCGATGATGCGGTGATTTTGATTCAGATCAAACGTTAAGGGTGTCTAGCCTCATGAAACACGCGTGCAACCCGTTCAAGTGGGCATGAGCTGCTGCAACGCACATTGATCCATATCAATCCACAAATGCTGCCGGCTCGTAATAATTCCCACATCGACATTGCGGATGGAGAATGATCATGAAGTATTTCGACGCAGCTCCCGGCTGGGCCACCCCGGTCATTCCCGTTAACGATTACGCGTCGCTTGCGAAGGCTCTTGGCCATGAGGACGGAGAGCGCGCATGCCTTGCCCGTCGTCAAGGCAAATGTCCGGGCCTCGAGTTCTGCCCCGATTGCCAATGGCAGGAAGGCACGTCGCGTGACTAAGTCAACGAATTGCTCGGGATCATCCTGGCAGCGGCGTTCACCGGCGGATTCGCGGGTGGTGTGCATTGCGCGGAGTGCGCTGCAGTTGGCTGCCCTGATCTGCGGACGAAGGGCCTGACTACGGTGAACGTCGTAATTCTTGATCTGGATCAAAATGACGCTTGCGCGGAGTGCTAATCTGATCCTGGTCCAATTACTTCTCAGGAGCTCATATGTATAAGCGCATTCTGCTGCCGACTGACGGCTCGAAACTATCGTACAAAGCGATAAAACAGGGTTTGCAATTCGCAAAATCAATTGGGGCAAAAGTTACGGCCGTCAACATCACGTCTGAATACCGGACTCTTATGGACGAGGGCTTCGAAGTGCCTGCATTCATGACACCCAGGAAACGCTTCGAAGCAGAAAGCATCAAGCGCTCAAAAACGTTGCTTGACGGAGTGAAAACCGATGCGACGGCTGCGGGAGTCGAATGCAAATGCGTATCGGTTATCAGCAACGTGCCGTATGACGCCATCATCAAACAAGCCAAAAAAGCGAAATGCGATCTGATCATGATGGCGTCGCACGGCCGTAAAGGATTGTCGAGCATTCTGCTTGGCAGTGAAACGGCCAAAGTGCTCACACATTCGAGCATACCGGTGCTCGTAGTGCGCTGACAGGCGCGGGTTGCGGCCGGCCTCCGCCGCGCGTCTTTAGGCGGAGCGTTTCCGGCCTATATTGCCGAGTCACGACCTAGCGGATGACACCGCAACCGATGCGGCTGCCTGAATTGCCGGCCGGATCTGTTTTGAGGTCGTCAGGATCGGCGTGCACGACGATTGCACGCCCGATGATACCGTCCTTGCCCGTGCTTACCGAAATCCCCTCGAGCCAGAGCGTTTGCATGGCTTTGCCGCTCTCGTCCGCGGTCAGGTTGCCGAAATCACCTGAATGGTGGACGGCTGCGTCGGGGCCGCCGTGCTTTTTGCCATAGGGATTGAAATGGCCGCCGGCACTCATGGCGTCGGGCGCGCTGCAATCGCCATTTTCATGAATGTGAAAGCCGTGCGCGCCCGGGGTTAGCGCGGCGAGCTGCGCATCGACGCGAACGCGGCTCAAAACCTGGGTGAATTTGACGGTGCCGCTGACCTGCGAGCCGCTGGCGGGCCGCACCGTCGCGCTGACGCTCGGTCCTTCCGGTTCGGTGGTCGCGCACGCGGCGAGCAACAGCACGTATGCCGCAAAGACTGGCGTCTTAACCATGAGCTTTCCTCCCCTGCGGTGATAGTCCTTGGTTGCGGGGACGATGTCAACATTGAACCTGCTGTTTGCAATAGTGGGTGAGCTCGCTCACGAGCGTTTTGCCGCTGAGTACTTGGTGTGCGCGTCCTGCGCCGTATTCCAGCGTCAGCTTGAATTCGAACTTGGCGAAGAAAGCGTCGTATACCTCGCCGCCGAGCGTGCCGACAGCGTAAAGGCCGTCAGTTTTCGGATCGTGCTCGAGCAGGATCGCTGCGAGCGGCTGTGGCGCAGGGCCGCCGACCACGCGCGCGCCGCTCGTCGGATCGTATTCGCTGTGCTCGGAGCAGCAGTGAATCACGTTGCTGCGCGTCAGTCGCGACGGCCCTGCCTGTTCCCGGTAACTGATGAAACTGATCTGGCGCGTCGGATACGACATGCGGTGTGCGCAGATCGCCGAATACGCGACGATCGCACGCTGGGGCCCGACGCCGCCCGGCCATTCATAGCTCACGCCGTTTTCCGTCTTGAGCGTCACCGCTTGTGGTGTCGGCTTGCCGAGATTGAGCAGGAAGCACGGCGTGGCCGTATACGGATAGTGAAAGATGTAATTGCGGCCGGCGGTAACGCTCGCGCTGCGCAATGGCTGGCCTGATTCATCGACGAGCAGCACGCGCGAATAAAAGCGCGGCGTAAGACTTCCG
>Ga0070681_10008567_pt1 | contig 10019 bp, 7 predicted proteins | sample KBSC83BmetaG_FD_65650 | JGI IMG/M metagenome (GOLD analysis project Ga0070681, IMG submission 65650) | Corn rhizosphere microbial communities from Kellogg Biological Station, Michigan, USA - KBS C8-3B metaG | ecosystem: Host-associated > Plants > Roots > Rhizosphere | place: USA: Michigan...
GCGACGCGGTCGGAGAAGGAGAAGATGACGGCGTCGCTCGCGGCCGAGTGCTCCTGGAACAGCCAGCTGGGGGCGACGAAGATGTCCTTGGGGCCCCAGGTGAACTCGACATTGCCGATGCGGCTCGAGCCGGTGCCTTCGACCACCGCGAAGACGGTGGCGTCGGTCGCGCGATAGGCTTGCGTCTTGAAGCCCTTCTGCAGCAGCTGCATCCATACCGAGATGGTCGGCATCGCCCAATCGCCGGTGAGCGGGTTGATGTAGCGCATCTTGTAGCCGTGCCAGGGATCGGCCGGCCGGGCACGGGTCATCGCCTCCAGCGTCTCGCGCGTGCGCGTATAGGGATAATTGAAGATCGGCGAGCTCATGTCGCGGTAGTCGTGGTCGACCGGGAGCATGTTCATGCCCCACTCGTAGTTCGAGGTGCCGTTTGGGCGCGTCGTCGGATGGCGCGGCTCGGGATAGGCGTCGCGGAAGCTCGCATCGAACATGTTGACCATGTGCAGATCGAGCCCGTCGAGCCACACCATCGGCTCGTCGCTCTCATTGCCGTGATCGTGCCAGGCCATCGAGGGGGTGATGACGAAATCGCCGGGCTCCATCACCGTCTTTTCGCCGCCGACGGCGGTGAAGGCGTTCTTGCCCTCGACGATGAAGCGCAGCGCCGCCGCCATATGGCGGTGCGCCGGCGCCGTCTCGCCGGGCAGGATGATCTGCAGGCCGGCGAACAGGCTGCGGGTGATGCGCGACTCGCCGGGCAGCGCCGGATTCTCGAGGGTCAGCACGCGGCGCTCCGCCTCCTCGGCGCGGATCAGCTCGCAGGCCTCCATGAGATAGGGGCGGATCTCCTTATAGTGCCACACCGCCGGCACGCAGGGCGTCACCGGCTCGGCCGGCACGAGGCCGCCCAGCACGCGCCACAGCGGGGCCAGATGCTTGGTCTTCGCCTTGTCGTAGAAGGGCGCGCGCGCCGCTTCGGCGGCGCGGTTCACCGTCGCCGCCATCCCGTCATCTTGCTTCATCCGGCTGCTCCATGGCGCGCGGGCGCTCGAAAATCCAAGGCGAATTGCGCCGTCATCGCTCGAAATCCTCATATGAGGGCGGGGTCGCCGCCGTCAAGCCCGGCCGCCGCTCACGCGCCAGCCGCCACAGCAAGAGTACAGCCAGCAACGCGCCATAGGTGAGGATTTCCGCCGTCGCCACGCGGTGCGCCTCGAGCGTATGCCAGAGCGCCAGCAGCACCGCCGGATAGACCAGCCGATGCAGCACCCGCCAGCGCCGCCCGCCGAGCCGCTGCAGGGCGCCGCGCCAGGAGGTGGCGGCCAGCGGCAGCAGCAGGAGCGACGCGGCGAAGCCCCAGGTGAGATAGCGCCGCGCCACGATCTCGTCCCACAGGAAGGACCAGGCGAAGCCGTAATCCTTGGCCCACAGCAGGAGATGCGCCGCGCTGTAGGCGACGGCGAAGAGGCCGATCATGCGCCGCAGGCGCATGAGGGCGCCCACGCCGCTGGCATGAGCGAGGGGTGTCACGGCAAGCCCGAGCAGAAGCAAGCGCAAGGCCCACAGCCCGGTCGCGCGGATGAGAGGCGCGTAGGGCTCGGCATCGAGGCTGCCGGCGAGGAGATCCCAGACCATCGCCGCCGCCGGCCAGAGCAGCGCCATGAACAGCGCCGGCTTCGCGAGCCTCATCGGGTCGGGATATCGGCTATGCGCCACGGCTGTCTTGCCTCATGCGGGGCTGCCAATATGATCGCCCGCTTCATGCTTCAAATGAAAGGCCGAGGGTAGCGAGCAATGGGTCAGTTCGGAATCGGGCAGCCGGTGCGGCGTGTCGAGGACCCCATGCTCCTCAGGGGCAGCGGCCGCTATACCGACGATATCGCGCTGCCCGGCCAGCTGTACGGCTTCGTGCTGCGCTCGCCGCACGCCTTCGCCCGCATCGCGGGGCTCGACACGACCGAGGCGCTGGCGAGTCCGGGCGTCTGCGCGATCTATAGCCATGCCGACATCGCCAAGCTCGGACTGATGCCCTGCGAGGCGCCGGTCGATTTCAGCGACGGGCGCGCGATGGTGCATCCGGAGCGCCCGGTGCTGGCGAAAGACTTCGTGCGGCATGTCGGCGATCCGGTCGCCTTCATCGTCGCCGCGACGCTGGAAGCGGCACGCGACGCGGCGGAGCGCATCGCCATCGATTACGAGCCGCTGCCGGCGGTCGCCGACAGCGAGGCGGCGGTGGCCGCCGGCGCGCCCGCGGTGTGGCCCGAGGCGCCCGACAATCTCTGCTTCGACTGGCACAAGGGCGACGCGCCGCGCACCCAGTCCCTGATCGCGCGCGCCGCGCATGTCGTAGCGCTGCGCCTCGTCAACAATCGCCTGGTGTCGAGCGCCATGGAGCCGCGCGCCGCCATCGGCAGCTTCGACGGACGCTACACGCTCTACACCTCGAGCCAGGGCTCGCACGGGCTGCGCGCCGTGTTCCGCAAGATGCTGGGCGTGCCGTCGAAGAAGCTCCGGGTGGTGACGCCGCAGGTCGGCGGCGGCTTCGGCACCAAGCTCTTTCCCTATCCCGAGCATGCGCTGGTCCTGTTCGCGGCCGAGCAGCTGCGGCAGCCGGTGAAATGGACGGCCGAGCGCAGCGAGGCCTTTCTCGGCGATGCGCATGGCCGCGACAATGTCACCCGCGTGCGCGCCGCCGTCGACGCGGACGGCCGCATGCGCGCGATCGAGGTCGACACCCTCGCCAATCTCGGCGCCTACCTCTCGGATTATGCGCCCTTCGTCGCCACCGAGGCGGGCTGCGGCATGCTGTGCGGCGTCTACCGGTTCGAGGCGGCGCATGTGCGGGTGCGCGGCACCTTCACCAATACGGCGCCGGTCGACGCCTATCGCGGTGCCGGCCGGCCGGAAGCTGCCTATGTCGTCGAGCGGCTGATCGAGGCGGTGGCGGTGAAGCTCGGCAAGAGCGCGGCCGAGATCCGCCGCGTCAATTTCATCCAGCCCGAGCAGATGCCCTTCACCACGGCGCTGGGCATGACCTATGACAGCGGCGACTTCGCGCGCAACATGGAGGATGCGCTGGCCGAGATCGGCAGCGACTCCTTCGCGGCACGCCGCGCCGAATCGGCGAGAGGCGGCAGGCTGCGCGGGCTCGGCATCGCGACCTATATCGAAGCCTGCGCCGGCGGCGGACCCGAATCGGCGAGCGTCGCGGTCGAGCCGGACGGCAAGGTCACGCTGCTCATCGGCACGCAGGACAATGGCCAGGGCCATGCGACGGCCTATGCGCAGATCATCGCCGAGCGGCTGGGCATCGATGTGGCGCTCGTCACCATGCATCAAGGCGACACGGATATCGTGGTGAGAGGCTCGGGCACCGGCGGCTCGCGCTCGGTGCCGGTCGGCGGCGCCGCTTGCGACAAGGCGACCAGGAAGCTGATCGAGAAAGGCCGGCGGCTCGCCGGCCATTATCTCGAAAGCGCCGTCGCCGACATCGAGTATGGCGACGGCTGGTTCACCATCGTCGGCACCGACCGTCGCATCGCGCTGGCCGAGGTCGCGTCGCGCGCCGCCGCCGGCGAGCTGCCCGAGGGCGAAGAGAAAGGTCTTGCGGCGGCCGAGCGCTTCAAGCCGGCCGCCTCGACCTTCCCCAATGGCTGCCATGCGGTCGAGATCGAGATCGATCCCGAAACGGGCGCCACCGAGATCCTGCGCTTCACCATCGTCGATGATTTCGGCACGGTGGTGAACCCGCTGCTGCTGGCCGGGCAGGTCTATGGCGGGGCGACGCAAGGCATCGGCCAGGCGCTCAGCGAGCAGTGCGTCTATGATCCGGACTCCGCTCAGCTCCTCACCGGCTCCTTCATGGATTACGGCATGCCGCATGCGCTGGGGACGCCGAGCTTCGCCTTCCGCACCAACGCCGTCCCGTGCCGCACCCATCCGATGGGCATCAAGGGAGCCGGCGAGGCAGGCGCCATCGGTGCGCCGCCGGCCGTGATCAACGCGCTCCTCGATGCCTTGCGGCCGGTCGGCGTCACCCATATCGACATGCCGGCGACGCCGCAGAAAATCTGGCAGGCCATCCGCGCGGCGCAAGGAAAGGCCGCCGCATGAGCGATCCCTTCGCCCCGCTGCTCGAGGAGATCGTCGTTTTGGCGCGCCGCGCCGGCGAGGCGATCATGGGGCATTACCGCGCCCATTGCGCGGCGCCGGTGATGCCCGACCGCAAGGCCGACGGCTCGCCCGTGACCATCGCCGATCATGCGAGCGAGGCGGTGCTGCTCGAGACGCTGCGGCGCCTCACGCCCGACATTCCCATCCTCTCGGAGGAGCAGGCGGCGAAGGGGGTGAAGACCGACCTGTCGGGCGGCACCTATTGGTGCGTCGATCCGCTCGACGGCACCAAGGAATATGTCAACCGGACCGACGAGTTCACCATCTGCGTCGCCGGCATGCGGGATTACCGGCCGGTGTTCGGCGTGCTGCATGCGCCGGCCTTGGGATTGACCTTCGGCGGCAGCAGCGCCGCCGGCGCGCGCCGCTTCGAATCGAACGGCAAAAGCGCGCCGATCGCCGCGCGGCCGGCGCCGAAGCAGCCGGTCGCGCTGCTCAGCCGCTCGCATGGCGGCGGCGGCAAGGAAGACCAGTTTCTGGCGCGGGAGGGGATCGGCGAAAGGCGCGCCATGGGCAGCGCCGTCAAGTTCGGCCTCATCGCCGCCGGCGAGGCCGATCTCTATGTCCGCTTCGGCCCGACCTGCGAATGGGACACGGCGGCAGGGCAGGCGGTGCTCGAAGCGGCCGGCGGCCGCGTGCTCGGGCTCGACGGCACGGTGCTCAGCTACGGCAAGCCGGATTTCCTCAATGCGGGATTCGTCGCGCGAGGGAAAAACTAGCCCTCACCCTCCCATTGCCGCGCGTTGGGTCCCGCCCTCTCCCGATGGCAGAGGGGCCAGGAGCTCGTCGGCCAGTGCCGCGATCTCTTGCCCCGCCTGGCTGGTGCGATCCCATTCGCTGATGCCGTAGCCGCTCTGCACCGCGGCGCTGAGCGCCACGCGATTGCCGATCGAGGCGGTGGCCACCGGCACGCCGAGCTTGTGCGCCTCGGCGGCGACATCGTCGCCGGCCGACGAGCGCGGCGGCACGCGATTGAGCACGATCATGGCGGGCGTGCCTTCGGCCTTGGCGAGCTCGAGCGTCGCGCGCGTCGCCCACAGATCGAGGATGCTGGGCTGCACCGGGATGACGACACGCGCCGCGGCGCGCACGGCGAGCCGTGCCTCGGTCTCGGCATGCGGCGGGCTGTCGATCAGCACCACGTCGTAATCGCGTGCCAGGCGCTCGGCCTCGTTGGCGACGCGCCAGCCGGCCAGGGTCGAGAGGTAGGGCTCGGCCCCGACGGCGCCGAGCTGGGCCCGGCGCAGCTGGTGCCACATGCTGAGGCTGGCCTGCGGATCGATATCGAGCAGCGCCACCCGGCGGCCGGCGACCAGCCAGGCGACCGAGAGGTGAATGGCGAGGGTCGTCTTCCCCACGCCTCCCTTCTGCTGGGCGATGGTCAGGATCTTTCCCGCCATATCCACGCTCCTCTTTTCTCCCGTCACTGTGCGGCGCTCCGGCCGGCGGAGCAAGCTTTGCCGCGCCCGCCTTGACCGAGCCGGACCGGCACGGGCAATCTCCGCGCTTATGGCAGTGCTGAACCCGACGCGCGACGTGCTCGAGGAAGCCGCGCGTCACCTGCGCGCCGGCGGCCTCGTCGCCTTTCCGACCGAGACCGTCTACGGGCTCGGCGGCGACGCCACCTCGGCGCGCGCGGTGGCGGCGATCTTCGACCTCAAGGGCCGCCCCAAATTCAATCCGCTGATCATCCATGTGGCGAGCATCGAGGTTGCCGAGCGGCTGGTGCAGATGGACGAGCGCGCGCGCTACCTCGCCAAGCGCTGCTGGCCGGGCGCGCTTACCATGGTGCTGCCGCCGCAGCCCAATTCGCCGATCCAGCCGCTGGCGCTTGGCGGTCAGCGCATGGTGGCGGTGCGCGTGCCCGACCACCCGCTGGCGCTGGCGCTTCTGAACGAGGTCGGCCGGCCGCTGGCGGCGCCCAGCGCCAACCGCTCGGGCTCGGTGAGCCCGACCCGCGCCGAGCATGTCGATGCCAGTTTCGGCCGCTCGCTCGCCATGATCCTCGATGGCGGCCAATGCCGCATCGGCGTCGAATCGACGGTCATCGATCTCACCCGCGAGCCGGCGGCGCTGCTCCGGCCGGGCGGAGTCAGCATCGAGACGATCGCGGCCTCGATCGGCGAGCTCACGACGGGCGGCGGCACGCGCAGCCCGGGGACCCAAGACAGCCATTACGCGCCGCGCCGTCCGGTGCGCATCGGCGTCGAGGATCCGCAGCCGGGCGAGGTGCTGCTCGCTTTCGGTCCCAACCCGCCCGAGGGGTTCTGCGCCATGCTCAATCTCAGCGAGAGCGGCGACCTGGTCGAGGCCGCCGCCAATCTGTTCGCCTATCTGCATGCGCTCGACCGGCCGGAATATGCCGGCATCGCCGCGATGCCGCTGCCCGAGCGCGGCCTCGGACTGGCCATCAACGACCGGCTTCGCCGCGCCGCCGCACATCGGGGCTAGACCATGGATCAGGCGCCGGCCAACCCTCTCGCGCCCGCGATTCTCGATCGGCTGAAGCAGGCGGCGGGCCCCGGCGGTTGGACCGATGATGCGCAGGAAATCGCGCCGCGCCTCGTGGAGGGCAGGGGACTCTTTCACGGCGCCTGCGCGCTGATGGTGAAGCCGGCCTCGACCGAGGCGGTGGCGGCGATCGTGCGCGTCTGCGCCGAGCAGCGCATTCCGATCGTGCCGCAGGGCGGCAATACCGGCCTCGTCGGCGGCGGCGTGCCCGAGGCCGGCAGCGTCCTGCTGACGCTCGGCCGCATGAACCGGCTGCGCGCCGTCGATCCGGCGACCCACACCATGACGGTCGAGGCCGGCATGATCCTCAAGGATGCGCAGCGCGCCGCGGCCGAGCACGATCTGCTGTTTCCTTTGAGCCTCGGCGCCGAAGGCTCCTGCCAGATCGGCGGCAATCTCTCGACCAATGCCGGCGGGGTGCAGGTGCTGCGCTACGGCAATGCGCGCGACCTCGTGCTGGGGCTGGAGGTGGTGCTGGCCGACGGCACCGTGCTGAGCAGCCTCAAATCGCTGCGCAAGGACAATACCGGCTACGATCTGAAGCAGCTCTTCATCGGTGCCGAAGGTACTCTCGGCATCATCACCGCCGCGACCCTCAAGCTGTTTCCGCTGCCGCGCGACCGTGCGACGGGTTTCGCGAGCTTGCGCGATCCCGCCGCCGCGATCGCGCTGCTGTCGCTCGCCCGGCGCCTCTCGGGCGATGCGGTGACGAGCTTCGAGATCATGAACCGCATGACGCTCGACTTCGCGGTGCGGCACATACCGGGCGCTGCCGAGCCGATTGCCCAGCCGGCCGGCTGGTACGCGCTGATCGAGCTCAGCACCAGCCGCGCCGATGCCGCGCTCGGCGGTGTGATGGAGGCGATTCTCGCCGAGGCGGCCGAGCAGGGCCTCGTTCCCGATGCGGTGATCGCGCAGAGCGAGACCCAGGCGCGGGCGCTGTGGCGGCTGCGCGAGGAGGCGCCCGAGGCACAGAAGCGCGAAGGCGGCAGCATCAAGCACGACGTGTCGGTGCCGGTCGGCACGGTGCCGGAATTCCTCGCCAAGGCGACGGCGGCCGTCGAGGCGCGGCTGCCCGGCATCCGGGTCACCGCCTTCGGCCATGCCGGCGACGGCAATATCCATTACAATCTGAGCCAGCCGGTCGGCGCCGACCGCGCCCAATATCTCGCGCGCTGGGACGAGTTCAACCGCATCGTCCATGACATCGTGCAGGCGCTGGGCGGCAGCTTCAGCGCCGAGCACGGCATCGGCCGCCTCAAGCGCGGCGAGCTCGCGCATTACAAATCGCCCGAAGAGCTCGCCCTCATGCGCCGCATCAAGGCGGCGCTCGATCCGCACAACATCATGAATCCGGGGAAGGTGATTCCCTCGTGAGCTACACCGCGCCGCTCGACGATATCGCTTTCGTCCTGCGGCATGTGGTGGGCCTGCCCGAGCTCGATCTCGGCCTCGGCATCGAGGAGGCCGAAGCGGTGCTGGCCGAGGCCGGACGCTTTGCGGCGGAGGTGCTGGCGCCGTTGAACCGCGTGGGCGACCGGCAGCCCGCCGTGCTCGAGAACGGCACCGTGCGCAGCTCGCCGGGCTTCGCCGAGGCCTATCGGCTGTTCGTCGAGAATGGCTGGAATGCCGTATCGGCCGATGTCGAGCATGGCGGCAATGGCCTGCCCGACATGCTCGCGGCGGCGCTCACCGAGCTGTGGAACGGCGCCAACATGGCCTTCGCGCTCTGTCCGCTGCTGACCCAGAGCGCCGCCGAGACGCTGGCGCACTATGGCGATGCGCGGCAGAAGCGGCTTTACCTGCCGCGTCTCGTCTCGGGCGAATGGACGGGGCCGATGTGCCTGACCGAGCCGCAGGCCGGCTCCGATCTCGGCGCCATCCGCTGCGCGGCGCGCGCGTCCGAGGACGGGCGGTACCGGCTCAAGGGCCAGAAGATCTTCATCACCTGGGGCGACCACGATATGGCCGAGAATCTCGTCCATATGGTGCTGGCCCGTCTCGAAGGCGGGCCGCCCGGCTCCAAGGGCTTGAGTCTCTTCCTGGTGCCGAAGCGCATGGTGCGCGAGGACGGCGCGCTCGGCTCGGCCAATGCGGTGCGCTGTGTCGGGCTCGAGCACAAGCTCGGTCTGCATGGCAGCCCGACGGCGCTGATGCAGTATGGCGAGGACGCCGGCGCCTATGCCGAGCTGGTCGGCGCGCCGCATCGCGGTATCGAAGCCATGTTCAGCATGATGAACCGCGCCCGGCTCGGCATCGGGCTGCAGGGCGTCGGTCTCGCCGAGCGCGCCTATCAGCAGGCGCGGGCCTATGCGCTCGCGCGCGTGCAGGGACGGGTGGTCGGATCATCCGACGAGGCGCTGCCGATCCTGCATCATCCCGATGTCCGACGCATGCTGATGGTGAGCAAGGCGAAGCTCGAAGCGGCGCGCGCCATGGCGCTCGAAGCAGCCGCCATGTCCGACCGCGCGCGGCTCGGCGAGGCATCGGCCGCGGCGCGGCTCGATCTGCTGATTCCGATGGTCAAGGCGACCGCCACCGATCTCGCGGTCGAGATCGCCTCGACCGCCATCCAGATCCATGGCGGCGCCGGTTTCATCGAGGAGACCGGCATCGCACAGGCCTATCGCGACGCCCGCGTGACGCCGATCTATGAGGGCACCAACGGCATCCAGGCCGGCGATCTCGTCACCCGCAAGCTGTTGCGCGACGGTGGTGCGGCGATGGCGGCGCTCATCCGCGACATCAATCGCAGCTACGGCGCGCTCGCCGAGGAAACCGGCGAGGAGCTGCGCGCGATCGCGCCGCATCTGCGGCTCGGTCGCGCCGCGCTCGACCGGTCCGGGCAGCATCTGATCGCGACCGAGGCGAGCGAGCCGCGCCGCGTCCTCGCCGCCTCCTATCCCTATCTGCGGCTCGCCAGCATGGTCGTGGGCGGCTGGCTGATGGCGCGCGTCGGCCTCGCGGCACAAGCCGAGCTCGGCGCCGGCCGCGGCAACGAGCGCTTCCTGCGGGCAAAGCTCGTGACCGCGCGCTGCTTCGCCGAGCACGTGCTGGTCGAGGCCGAGACGCTCGAGCGCATCATCCGCGGCGGCGGTGCCAGCCTGCTGGCGCTCGAGCCGGAACAGTTCTGAGGAGCAGTCGTCGCTCAGCGATCCGTGATGCCCCACTCAATCGTCATGCCCGGGACAAGCCCATTGGTGTCCGGTAAAGCAAATCCGGTAGCATCGCTATACGGAACGACCACTCTCGATCGTCATGCTCGCGCTCGTCGCGAGCTCTCGGCGAAGCGAAGCTTCGCCTGCCGCTAGGGGAAGCTTCGCTTCCCCGTAAGG
>Ga0070681_10008569_pt1 | contig 10018 bp, 8 predicted proteins | sample KBSC83BmetaG_FD_65650 | JGI IMG/M metagenome (GOLD analysis project Ga0070681, IMG submission 65650) | Corn rhizosphere microbial communities from Kellogg Biological Station, Michigan, USA - KBS C8-3B metaG | ecosystem: Host-associated > Plants > Roots > Rhizosphere | place: USA: Michigan...
CCAGCGCTACAACCGCCACCAATTCGACAAGCGACACTCCGGGCCGATGTCTCTGCATTCTGCGAGAATACTCCGCCGTGTCGAGGGAGCCTCACCGAGCGGCGACGCCAGTCAGCAAAATCCCGCGCCTTTCAGGGTCGATAGGGTGCAAAAGAAAAACGGAGCGTCTTTCGACGCTCCGCCTTTCTCAAACCAGTCCAGTCAGAACTACGCGCAGACGATCACACCAGTGCTGTTGTCGCACTTCTGGTTCGTCAATGCATGGGCCGCCGTTGCGGTCCAGCTCTGCGGCGGGCCAGCAACAACTGCCGCGGTAACGGTCACGTTGTTCGACGGCTTGAAGCCGTTGAGCGGTGAAGCGGTCGTCGCAGCACCCGCGAAGTACTTGCCGTTTGAGTCAGCGGCGTACTGCTCTTCGTATGTCGCCAGGTTGCGAAGGTCAGACTTCATGGTTGCGACATAAGCCTTGTCCTTCGTGGCTGCGAACTTCGGAATCGCAATCGCGGCAAGAATGCCGATGATGACGACTACGATCAAAAGCTCGATAAGGGTAAAACCCTTTTTATTGCTGTTCACGTTATCTCCTGATCCAGTTTGATTTGAGCCTAGCTGCTCTCGTAGCAGTCATACATGAGACTCCCCCATGAAACATTTAGTAAGCGTCGTTATGCAATCGGTTTCACCCGGTTTGTTAAAGCCTATAACCGCTTCAGCCTTCAGCACCTACGAATTCCAAGCCCTTGATCACTGAATGATTTCCGTCGCATATCGCGGCAGTTGCCGCGCTTTGCCCGATTTGATTCACTCGATCTGCTTCATGGGTGGATAGCGTACAAAAGAAAAACGGAGCGTCCTTCGACGCTCCGTTTTCTTAGACCAGTGCAGCGAGAACTACTGGCAGACGATCACGCCAGTGGTGTTGTCGCAAACCTGGGCGGTCAACGCATGGGTCGCCGTTGCGGTCCAGCTCTGCGGCGGGCCAGCGGTCACAGCTGCGGTAACCGTCACGTTGTTCGACGGCTTGAAGCCGTTGAGCGGAGCAGCGGTCGTCGCAGTTCCCGCGAAGTACTTGCCGTTCGAGTCGGCAGCGTACTGCTCTTCGTATGTCGCAAGGTTGCGAAGGTCAGACTTCATGGTTGCGACATAGGCCTTATCCTTCGTGGCTGCGAACTTCGGAATCGCGATCGCGGCGAGAATGCCGATGATCACGACTACGATCAGTAGCTCGATGAGGGTAAAGCCCTTTTTATTGCTTGTCATTAGTATCTCCTGATCCGTTTAGTTGAGCATCACTGCTGTCGAAGCAGTTATTAATGAGACGACACTGGCACCATGAGGTAAGCCTCGTCATGGCAACGATAACGCTCGCTCGTTGGCAGTCGTATAACTGAGTGTGGTTTCACGACTTGCACAACAGATGCATGCTTCACCGCGGACACCAGATCGTGGCACGATACTTCGCGGCGCAAGATCGGCCCAACGCCGGGCAACGCACCGCTTCGGTAACATCTGTTGTCGTGGGACCAATGGTGGTGACCCAATCAGACTCGATTTGCCGCACTGCCTCATGTCCGCTCGTGGCAGTCGCGCATTGAGACGCAATCGTCTCGACTCTGCTGACGGCGGTGCGAGCCGCAAGCTCTCTGGCGGCATTGTTGGCCATCGCTCCAGCCATGATCCCGCTGGAGGCGGCAAGTGCCAGCGCCCCTATCGAAAAAACAAGGAGCGCAACAATGATCTCGACCAGCGTGTAGCCACCGACCCTCTCTCGTCTCTGCATTCTGCGAGAATACTCCGCGGTTTCCGGGAGATCCTCATCAGGGGGCGCCCGCAGTCACCAAAATCCCGCGCCTTTCACGGTCGATAGGGGACAAAAGAAAAACGGAGCGTCTTTCGACGCTCCGCCTTTCTAAAACCAGTTCGGTCAGAACTACTGGCAGACGATCACGCCAGTGGTGTTGTCGCAAACCTGGTTCGTCAGGGCATGGGTCGCGGTTGCGGTCCAGCTCTGTGGCGGGCCAGCGACAACTGCCGCGGTAACCGTCACGTTGTTCGACGGCTTGAAGCCGTTCAACGGCGAACCGGTCGTCGCAGTTCCCGCGAAATACTTACCGTTCGAGTCAGCGGCGTACTGCTCTTCATACGTCGCCAGGTTGCGAAGGTCAGACTTCATGGTTGCGACATAAGCCTTATCCTTCGTAGCCGCGAACTTAGGAATCGCGATCGCGGCAAGAATGCCGATGATGACGACCACGATCAGAAGCTCGATAAGAGTAAAACCCTTTTTGTTGCTTGACATTAGTATCTCCTAATCCAGTTTGGTTGAGCGTCGCTGCTGTCGTAGCAGTCATCAATGAGACGACACTGGCAACCTTGAGGTAAGCGCTGTTATGGCAACGGTTGCGCCGGGTTGGGCCTTGCCGTATAACTCGTTGTCATTTCATCACTTACACACTCCGTCGGCACCGACGGGATCTCCAAAATGCTTCGCAAATCGCAAGATTTCTTGCGCTTTGCAGGGCCCGATTCCGCGTAGTATTGAGCGCCTCAACGCCACCCAATTGAGAGACATTTGATAAACACCTCCTTTTCATATTCCGGTACCGAGCTCGACGCAGTCGCCGAGGCAACGAATTACTACGATTGGATCGTCGATTCCTTCACCGGTCATGTCGGGCAACGATGCGTTGAGGCCGGCGCGGGCATAGGAACGGTATCGAGATTGATTCTGGACCGCGCGTCTCCCCGGGTACTCACCTTGATCGAGCCGGCCGCCAATAACTTGCCCACACTTCGGGAGCGATTCGCTGGGGACTCGCGCGTCTCGGTGTATCACGGTTATCTGGAAGATCTGACCGACTCTCTTGAATCGGATTCCATCATCGCGGTCAACGTTCTCGAGCACGTCGAGAAAGACGATGAGTTTCTGAAGGCGTCGTACAACATCCTGGCACCCGGCGGCTCACTGCTTCTGCTGGTCCCCGCCTGCCCCGCGATATTCGGATCACTCGACCGCGCATTCGACCATTTCCGTCGTTACACCCGGTCTCGGCTCCGCGCCTCTCTCCTTGACGCCGGTTTCGAGATAGAGACCATTCACTATCTCAACATGGTCGGTGTTGCAGCCTGGTTTCTTTCCGGCCGAGTGCTTCGCCGGACCACTCTCGGACGAGGACAGGTGCGCTTCTACGACCGATGGGTCATTCCGGTTGTCCGACGCCTCGAGTCAGTGATCCCGGTTCCTATCGGCCAGAGTGTCATGGCCATCGCTCGAAAGCCGGCTGGTGCTCGATAGAGAAGCCTCGGAACTGTCATTCATCGCCATGAGCTGTTGCATTACACTCCTCGAAGCCCCGTTGGCGAGTCCCTGACGGATCGTTTTGCGGGCTCCCTCATGGTCGTGGAGCGCGATGAGACACGCCGCCAGGCCAACTCGGGAACGTGCGCGCCGGGGATCTTTAGCGAGGATGTGAGCGTAGATCGGGATCGCACGCGGGCATCCCTCGACCCTGGCGTACGCATCCGCGACGTATTCGATCGCACTGGGATCCGCCGGGAATAACGCGTTCGCCAACCTGAGCTCGTCGAGTGCTTCGCTCCGGCGCTTTTGCTGCAACAGGACCGCGGAGTATGCAACGTGGGCCTTATAGCTCGCGGGTGAATCCTCAACGGTCTGGGCGAAAATTGTATAGTTGTCGCGCCACACCCGCTGACGAAACCCACTTCGAATCAGGCCCAGGAGCAGTACAATCCCGACCGCTCCGATCGCCAACTGCCGCGCCGTACCGGTTAGAGCGCCCCTGTTCTCCATCAAATAAGCCGCACTCGCCGCCACTCCGAGCATCACTCCCGCGCTCGCGAAGAACAGGGTGCGCTCGGCGACTGAGAAGCCGGTGGGAATTATGAGATTGCTGGGAATCAATAGAGCAATCGCCGCCCACAGAAACGCAAACGTCGCTACGGGTGCCCTGTGCCGAGCCATCCACGCGAGCACGGCAAATCCGACGAGAATCGCCGCGCTGGCGAGCATCTCCGGACTTGGTCCGGTTACAAGCTCTATCGCCCGCGGCGAGTAATCGGCGGACAAATGCGCCGGCCAGAAGAAAAGACGCACCCACTCGAGAAGGACCCGCAACATCGTCATCACTCGAATGCTGAACGGTTGGCCGAGCAGCAACGCGTTGGATTCGTCAGACGCAGCCGCCGTGGTACCGAGCACATGGATTCGAACCCAAAGGAAAGCGAGTCCGACCACAGCCAGCGACAGAACAAGCGGACGAATGGCTACGAGCCGGTCACGCAGCCGACCCTGATTCTTGACGACCGTGGCCTCGGCGGCGAGTAGAAGCGCGGGTAAAACGATCGCGTGCTCTTTTGAGAGGCACCCGAGTAGATACAGCAGCAGGATTATGGAAGTGTCCCGCAGGGAGATAGGACCACGCCGTCGCGCTCTTAAAAAGACCAGCAGCGCGACGAACATGAAGAGCGCCGCAAGAAGCTCCGACTGGCCCACCACGTTCGCCACGGCCTCAACGTGCAGCGGATGCACGGCGAACAGCGCCGCTCCGAGCCACGCCGCCCACATCGGTAGAAGCTCCAGCAGTATGGCGAGAAACGCGGCGCAGATGAGAGCGTACAGGAGAATGCTTACAACGTGAAACACAAACGGTGACCCGCCACCGATGGTCCACTGAATCGCAAACCCGAGCATCGTGACGGGGCGGTAGAGATCACCGCCCTTTATCAGGGGCCAGTAGCTCTGGGCGAACAGCTGCCACCAATGCGCGAGCGAATGTGTGCTACCGTTTTCTACGATGATGGGAAGATCATCGAACGCGAAGCCGTTGGTGATTCCGGAGATCGAGGCAGCCACTGCGAGCGAAACCACCGATGCCCACAAGGCTATTCTGATCTGCCGCGCTGTCATCGGAACAGGTTGTACCTGACGATGTGGAAAAACGCCGCCATCCCGTCCCTCCATGTGATCTTCTTGCCTTCGAGATAGGTCCTGCCGGAGTAGCTCACAGGCACTTCGAAGATCCGGGCGTTGAGGTGCGCGAGACGTGCCGTGATCTCGGGCTCGAAACCGAACCTCTCCGAACGCAAAGGAAGCGAGCGCGCCAGGTCCCCTCTCACGGCCTTGTAGCAGCACTCCATGTCGGTGAGGTTGAGATTGCTGAACATGTTGCTGAGCATGGTCAGGAATCCGTTGCCCACCGAGTGCCAGTAGTAGAGCACTCTATGGGTCCCGCCCAGAAAGCGCGATCCGAATACGGCGTCCGCGCGTCCCTGAATCAAGGGCTCGAAAAGAGCGGGCCAGTCGGCGGGACTGTATTCCAGATCCGCGTCCTGCACGATGATGACATCGCCGTGACTCGCTGCGATCGCCGAACGCACCGCGGCTCCCTTCCCGCGGTTCTTCGGTTGATAGATCGCCTGACTGATCCTCCCACTCGCGAGCAGTCCGGCCAGAATATCCTTCGTACCATCTGTCGAGCAGTCATCGACGCAGATGATCTCCGTCAGGTACGGGGCCGCGCGGACACGCTCAACGATCTCGGCGATCGTATCCGCTTCGTTGTAAACTGGCATGAGAACGGAGACGAGCATCTCCGCCTTTTTGAGGGGCGTAACAGGGGTATACAATTCTGGCTATTTCTCCAGGCCGTAACGTGAAAGCTTTCTGTAGAGCGTCGAGGCGTCGATGCCCAGAACTTCAGCGGTGCGCGGCTTGCTCCCCCCCTCGTTCTCGAGCACCCACAGGATGTACGCGCGCTCGATCGTGTCGAGCGTTGGATTGGTTTGGGTGACATCGCTCACGAGTGGATCCGATCTCACCTCGGTTACTCTGTCGGGAAGCGCCGACACCGGGATGGTCTGGCCTTTTGCCAGAATCGCCGCTCGCTCGAGGGCGTTCTCGAGCTCGCGCACATTTCCCGGCCACGAATATCGGCGGAGGGCGTCGAGTGTATCGGGCTCGAGGGTTCTCGCCGGCTCCCCACGAATCTCGGCAGCGCGCTGGAGAAATGCGTCCGCGAGGATGGCTATGTCTTCCGGTCGATCTCTCAACGGCGGGAGCAAAATCGAGATCACGTTCAGCCGGTAATACAGATCACTGCGGAAATTTCCGCGCTTAATCTCCTCTTCGAGATCCCGGTTGGTGGCGGCGAGGACGCGTGCGTGGACCGGTTTCGCCTCCGTCGCGCCGACGGGGATGACCTCGCGCTGCTGGAGAACTCGCAACAGCTTCACCTGCGTAGCCGGGGTCGTCTCTCCGATCTCGTCGAGGAAGAAAGTACCATCCCCTGCCGCGATGAAGAGGCCATCCTTGTCGCGCGACGCTCCGGTGAACGACCCTTTGATGTGACCGAACAGCTCGCTCTCGAGGAGACTCTCGGGAAGAGCGCCGCAATTGATTGAAAGGAACGGCTTGGCCGCGCGCGGGGATAGATCGTGGATGTAGCGGGCGATCACCTCTTTCCCCGTTCCCGATTCACCCTGCAGCAGAACCGTGGAGTCCGTTACGGCGACAGACTTCGCCACGTGCAGAGCATCGAGCCAGACTTTGCTGGCACCGATTGGAGTGACCGAGCCCTCTTTCTTCCTGACTTCGGCCTTCAGGGCTTTGTTCTCGCGGCGCAGGTTGCGGTGCTCCGCCGCTCGGCGGACGATCATCACCAGCTCTTCGTTCTTGAAGGGCTTCTGGATGTAGTAGAATGCGCCATTGTTGACCGCGCCGATCGCCGATTGAAGGCTGGCCTGTGCAGTCATCAGAATCACGACGGCCTCGGGGTCATGCGCGCGCACCGAAGCGAGTATGTCGATGCCAGTGACATCGGGCATTCTCACGTCGGTAAGTATCAGCTGTGGCTTGAGCGCCGCTATCTGCTCGAGCCCTTTCTTGCCTCCGAGGGCGGTGTAGGGAGTAAATCCCTCATTCTTGAGCAGGATGCGGATCGTCTCGAGAATGCCCACCTCGTCATCGATGATGAGGATGGTGGTACCGGCGATGGTGCTCACGACTCGTACTTGGCCGATGCTCTCGGCGTGCGCTTCCCGCTTTCGCCTCCGAGCTTGGGCAGAATCACTGTGAACCGGGTTCCAGCGTTATGGGGATCCGCATCGACGAGAACGAAACCGTGATGCGCTTCGACGGCGCGATGGACGATGGATAGCCCAAGTCCGCTCCCCCCGCTCTTGGTTGTCACGAACGGCTCGAACAGTCGATCCTTGACGGAATCTGGAATTCCCCGGCCCTGATCGGACACGCGCAGCATTATCGCCCCGCGCGAAAAACGCTCGGCTTGCGCCGGAAGCTGGTGCTGCGCGAGCTCGGCAGCCTCGATTCGAACTTCGCCTCCAGGGGGAGACGCCTGGACGGCGTTGAGCAGGAGATTGAAGATCGCGCGATGGAGCAGATCATCATCGCCAACGACGACCATCGGTGTCGAAGGAAACAGCTCCACGATCGTGACTCCATCGGGTTTGTCGGGGTGGGCAGCGACGAGAACGCCGGCATGCCGCGCCAGCTCGATCAGATCCAGCTTGCGAACACTGGTAACGCCAGTGCGCGCGAAATCGAGAAACTCGGACAACAACCGCGACAGCCGATCAGACTCCCGTTGCACCAGCTTCGAGAGGATTCGCGTGTCGTCGTCGGCGCCGGGGACCTTTGCCAGCAGCTCCGCGGCACTTCGAATGGAGGCCAGCGGATTCTTGATCTCGTGCGCGAGCGAGGCGCTCATCTCGGCGACCGCCTCGAGACGCTCCGCGCGCGTGTGCAGCCGCTCGATGTCCGCTTCGCGAAGCCTGAATGCGGCGAGCTCGGCCGCCATCTCCTCACGTCCCGCGTTGGCCTCACGCAGTCGGGCGCCTATGTACCCGCAGCCGAGGGCAACCGCACCGAAGATCCCCAGCTGCACGAGCACCGGGAGATCGAACGACGATGCCCGATCGACGATTGAAACCGCGAAATAGAGGACGTCGCCCAGCAAGGCGATTAGAAGTACGCCAGCGGGGGGCAGGAGAAGCGCGCTGACTGCTATGACGAGGATGTAGAGCGGAGCGAGCTGGGATGGGGTTCCCGATTGCGTCAGATGGACGACGGTGGTGACGAGCAGCAGATCGAACATCATCTGCAGATAGAAAAAGGTGTCGCCCAATTCCGCGCGTCGCTTTCCGCGGACAAAAATCGAAGCGCCAGTGAAGAGCAGCGCGGCAACGAATGCGAGTGTCGATATCAGTGTCGCCGTGGTGTCGGCGGCGCGCCAGACGACGATGGCGGCTATGAAAATGGCGGTCGCCAGAGAAAGGCGGCCGACATAGAGAACGCGAAGAACGCGCTCCCTACCCGCGCCAAACGCGACCGGAACCGCGAGCGGCGGCCCAGATGGCCCGGAGGTCCTTGGCACAGCCGTAATGAGAGGCTCCAAATTGCGGGAATGAGGCACTGCCATGAATTATACGCTTATTCAGGCGCCTAAGTCCCTACTACTATATAGATTACACGCTTATGGTCCTTGGACTTATTGCTGCGGACCCCCGGATCCTCCGTCCTTGACCGCAGACGCCAGTAGCATGATCGCCGTGCTCGGACTGGTCGCACTGAACGCGTTTTTCGTCGCGGCCGAGTTCTCGCTCGTCGCTGCGCGGCGGAGCAAGATCGACGAGATGGTCGGTCAGGGCGACCGCGGAGCCCGACTGGTTCAAGGCGCGCTCCAGCATCTCGACCGCTACATAGCGTCGACCCAGCTTGGCATCACGATCTCGTCCCTCGCACTCGGCTGGATCGGCGAGCCGGCGTTGGCACACCTCTTCGACTCACTGTTCCGAAGCGCGGGACTCAACCCGTCGCCCACCGCAAGCCACGTTGCTGCGGTCCCCGTCGCGTTCTTTCTCCTGACATTTCTTCACATCGTTCTCGGTGAGCTTGCCCCAAAGTCCCTCGCGCTCTCCAGCCCCGAGAAAACGGCCAGGGCTGTCACGAGGCCCTTGCTGGTCTTCTCCCGATTCATGTCGCCGTTCATCTGGCTGTTCAACGGAGCCGCAAACGGACTGCTCCGTTTGTTCGGGGTCGAGCTGTCGAGCGACGAGGAAGGGCACAGCCCGGAAGAGATCCGCTTCATGGTGATGCAGGCGCATGCGCGCGGAACGCTCGACGAATCCGATCGCGCCATGTTGGCGGGCGTGCTCGACTTTCACGAGAAAAAGGCGCGAGACGTGATGCGGCCGCGCACCGACGTGGTGGCGCTCGATCTCGAATCCACGGAACAGGAAGTGTGGGAAGTCCTCAGGCGCGAGCGGTATTCCCGCTATCCCGTATATCGCGACTCGCTGGACGATGTCATCGGCGTCTTCCTGGCGAAGGATCTATGGCTGCACTCGGGCGATGCTCCCTTCAATCTCGCCGATTTCGTCCGCGAGCCCATGTACGTTCCCGACAGTCGTCCGGCCGAGAAGGTGCTCGATGACCTTCGTAAGACGCGCGCGCACATGGCGGTCGTGCTCGACGAGTATGGCGGAACTGCCGGAATCGTCACCATGGAAGACCTCGTCGAGGAGGTGGTAGGCGACATCGCCGACGAATACGATTTCGCGTCGCGCGAATCGATCATGACCGACGGCGTGCTGGAGCTCGCCGGATCGCTCTCGCTGATCGACGTTCGCTCGGATTATCGCGTGCAGATTCCGGAAGGAGACTGGACTACGCTCGGCGGTTACGCATTTGCCAAGCTTGGCAGGCTGCCGCGAATGGGCGATCGCATTCCCATTCCGGGCGGAGAGATGGAAGTCGTCGCGATGGATGGTCGCCGAATTGCGGCACTTCGGATACATCGCGCGGGCACCAGGCAGCCAACGGTGGCGACGCAAACCGCCTAGAGCTTTTTCCTGAATACCCCGCACGCGTCGACCGTGACGGGATCGACAGCCGCCGATCCAGCTCCGCGACTGCACTGAAGCAGTGAATTCTTCGCGACCCACCGCGAGCGACGCCTCGATCCAACGTCCGAGACGAATC
>Ga0070681_10008571_pt1 | contig 10018 bp, 12 predicted proteins | sample KBSC83BmetaG_FD_65650 | JGI IMG/M metagenome (GOLD analysis project Ga0070681, IMG submission 65650) | Corn rhizosphere microbial communities from Kellogg Biological Station, Michigan, USA - KBS C8-3B metaG | ecosystem: Host-associated > Plants > Roots > Rhizosphere | place: USA: Michigan...
AGGGTGGTGCCGTTGAGGCGGAACCTACTCATATGCACGGCCGGCGGCACTATCCGGCTCGCGATCTTTGCCGACGTGTTACCTGAGCCATGATCACCGCCCGCAGCCGCAAGACGGCTCCCTGCAGCCCGCTGGGGAACACGAGCATGGCCAGAGCGAGCACGACGCCATAGACGAGCAGAGGCAGGTTGTTGGTGACTTTGCCGGAGTGGATGTGTACGGCGTTGGCGAAGTCCTGCGACCACTGCGGGAGCAGTACGACGACAATCGAGCCGTAGACGGCGCCGGCGAGGCTGCCGAGCCCACCGAAGACGATGGCCGCCAACAGCCCGAGCGACAGCGCGAGGTCGAACGCACCCGGACCGGCGACGAGCTTCACCAGCGCCAGCAGAGCACCGCCGACGCCCGCACAGGCAGCGCTGATGACGAAGGTGAGGACCTGGACGCGCGGCACCGACAGGCCGGCCAGGGCGGCCGAGACCTCGTCGTCGCGGACCGCGCGCATCGACCGGCCGAGCCGGCTGCGCATCACGTTGGCAAGGAACCACAGGATGACGATGGCCGCGATGCCGGCGATCAGCGACTGCCACCGATAGAGGTCGAACCCCGACGGTGGCGACGGCGTGCTGACGATGAGGCCCTGGTTGCCGCCGAGCTTGGTCGTCAGGCTGTGGTACTCCGTCACCTGCGGGAGGCCGACCGCCAGCGCAAGGGTCGCGCCGGCAAGGTAGGGCCCGCGCAGGCGAGCGCCGGCAAGGCCGACGACGAGCCCGAAGACGGCCGACACTGCTGCGGCGATGAACAGCACCGGTATCAGCTGCAGGTTGCCGTGGTTGGGTGCGTGCCAGTGCTGCAGCACCAACGCGGTTGTGTAGGCGCCGACCATCATGAACGCGCCGTGGCCCAAAGAGATCTGACCGCTGACACCGACCAGCAGAGTGAGCCCTGCCGCGGCACAGACGTAGTAGGCAGTCGGCGTGATGTATGCCGAGTTCCAGATGTCGCTGGAGATCTGTACCAGCCCGTAGTAGAGGCCGAACCCGATCAGCGCGAACAACGTATGCCGCAGCAGCGTGGAGCGGCTGAGCACGCCGAACCGATCCCGGGAGGTCGTGGAAGGTGCGGCGACGAGTGCGCCCGCGGGTGCGTCGTGCTGGGACATGCTCACACCCGCCTCGCGGCCGGCCGGGCGAACAAACCGTTCGGCCGGAGCATGAGGACGGCGATCAGGATGATGAGCGCGTACATCCCTTCCACGTTGTTGTCGATGTAGGCGTCCGCCCACGACAGGAGTACGCCGAGCAGCAGCCCACCGATGACCGCGCCGACGGAGGAGTCGAGACCGCCGATGACTGCGGCGGTGAAGCCGTAGACCAGCAAGGCGTCGAAGTAGCCGCTCGGCGCGACGTAACCAGGCTGGGTACCGGCCGCGAGAAGTCCGGCCACCGCGCCGACCGCCGCCGCTAGCGCCCACCCGACGGTGAGTAGGCGACCGACATGCACACCCAGCAGCCGCGAGACCTCGGGGTTGAACGCCGACGCGCGCATCCGCAGGCCGACCGGTGTGCGGTTGAACAGCAGGTAGAGCGCCAGCAACATCACGGTTACTGCGAGGACGATGTAGAGGTCGTTCGGCGAGAAGAGAAGCGTCCGGCTGCCGACCTTGTAGCCGATGATCGAGTAGCCCGGCGGGTAGGAGTGCGCCTGCGCGTTCCCCCAGATCGCGCCGGCGAGGCCCTGCAGGAAGATGAACAGGCCCAGCGTCACGATGACCGCGTTGATCGGTGGGCCGTTCTCGACCGGGCGGACCAGCACACGCTCCGACACGCCACCGATGATGAGCCCGGCGACGATCGCGACAATCATGCAAACCCAGTAGTTCACGCCGTGGTTCTGCGACAGGTCCCAGGCGATGAACGTCGTCACCATCAGCATCGCGCCCTGCGCGAAGTTGACGATGCGAGTCGCCCGCCAGATGAGCACCAGCGCCAGAGCGACCGCAGCGAAGATCATGCCGTTGCTTATGCCGGCGAGCGTCAAGTTGAGGAACCGGAACATCAGAACCCCAAGTAGGCGTGTCGAAGCTTCTCGTCCGCGGCGAGATCCGCGGCCGGTCCCTGCGCGACGACCTTGCCGAGGTTGAGCACGACGGCCTCGTCCGCGACGGAGAGCGCGCTGCGCGCGTTCTGCTCGACGAGCACGACCGTCAGCCCTTGTGCCTCGCGCAGTCGCCGCAGCGTCGCCATGATCTGCGCGGTGATGCGCGGGGCGAGCCCGAGCGACGGCTCGTCGAGCAGCAACAGCGACGGCCGCGCCATCAGAGCCCTGGCCACCACGAGCATCTGCCGCTCACCACCGGAGAGCGTGTCGGCCGACTGCAGCCGCCGCTCCGCGAGCGGCGGGAACATCGCGTACATCTCCCGCAACGACTCGTCCGACGTGGCGCGGTCGTTGCGCCACAACGCGCCGAGCCGGAGGTTCTCCTCGACGGTGAGCTCGGTGATCACGCCGCGCCCCTCGGGCACGTGGGCGATGCCCGCCTGGACGACGTCTTCGACGCGCGTCTTCAGCAGGTCGTGGTCGCCGTACCTGATCTGTCCGGACACCGGCCGCACCAGGCCGTTGATCGTCCGCAGCAACGTGGTCTTGCCGGCGCCGTTCGCACCCAGCACCGCAGTGATGGTGCCGTCCTGCACCTGCAGCGAGACACCGTCGAGGGCGCGGACGGCGCCATAGGTGGTGACGAGGTTGTCGACGGACAGCCCACTACTCATCGAGGCTGCCCACCTCCCCCGTCTGCTCGTCGACCTTCTCGCCGAGGTAGGCCTCCAGCACCCGCGGGTCGTCCTTCACCTCGTCGGGGGTGCCGCTCGCGATGACGCGCCCGAAGTCGAGGACGACGATCCGGTCGCACACCTGCATGACCAGGTCCATGTGGTGCTCGACGAGCAGCACGGACATGCGCTCGCGCAGCTCGCGGATCTGCCCGCCCAGGTCGTTCATCTCGTCGCTGGACAGGCCCGAGGCCGGCTCGTCCAGCAGCAGCAGCTGCGGCTCGGTGACGAGCGCCCGCGCGAGCGCCACGCGCTTCTGCACGCCGTAGGGCAGCTGACCCGGGATCCGGTCGGCCGTGTCGGCGATGCCCAGCGCCTCGAGCTGCCCGAGCGCGCGCTCACGCAGCGCCCGCTCGTCGCGGTCGGAGGTCGGCGAGGCGACCATCGCCGCTACCGCCCGGCTGCGACCATGCCGGTGGGCGCCGATCATCACGTTCTCGAGAACGGTGATGTGCGGGAACAGGCCGAGGCCCTGCAAGGTGCGGGTGATGCCGATGCCGGCAAGCTCACGCGGGTGGTGGCGGCGCAGCCGGCGGCCCTGCCAGGTCAGCTGGCCCGAGTTGGGGCGGGTGAAGCCGCAGACGACGTTGAACAGCGTGGTCTTGCCGGCGCCGTTCGGTCCGATGACGCCCACGACCTCGTTCTCGCCGACTGACGCCGAGACGTCGAGCAGGGCCATCAGCCCGCCGAAACGGACCGTCACGTCCTGGACGTCCAGCAGGGCCGACACGGTCGAGACTGACCTTCCTGTCGCAGTTGCGCAGGACCCTATCGACGTCTGGCCGCATGGCAAGCGATCAAGGTCGGCCCCGGCCGCGGCCACGTCACCGGAGGGCGCGCCCGGTAGGGATCGAACCTACGACCGACCGCTTAGAAGGCGGTTGCTCTGTCCGCTGAGCTACGGGCGCCTGCCGGCCGAGCCGGCACCTCGCAGGGTACGGCCTTCAGGACACCGTGAAGCTGCCGTGCATGGTGGACGCGTGCGGGTCGCAGAGGAAGCTGTACTTCCCCGGCGCGAACGTCACGGTGAAGCTCGTCGTGCCCTTGCCGGAGACCGACGTGGCCTTGTCGACGCCGCCGCCCGTCAGATGGAAGTCGTGAATCGACGACTCGTCCTTGATCGTCAGCTGGTAGGTCCCGGCCGCGAGGTTCTTGATCGCGTCGCCGTTCTCGTCCTTGAACGAGATGGTGAACGCGTCGTTGTGGCCCACGTCGCCGACGAGCGACTTCGGGTGCTGGACCGGCCCCGGCGACCCGGAGTCGCCACTGCCGGAGCCGCCGCACGCGGCGACCGACACCGCGGCCGCGCTCGCGGCCACGACCACTGCAAGAACCCTCACACCCGACCTCCTGGACAAGACACTCCGCTGTGGTTCGGCGCGGGGCCGCCGTTCGGTTCAGCCTTTCGTGCGAGGCTTGCCCCGTGCAACCGGGCGAGCCGCTGGTCTGGGTCGACTGCGAGATGACCGGGCTCGACCCTGCCCGCGACGTGCTCGTGGAGATCGCGGTCGTGGTAACCGACACCGAGCTGAACCTGCTCGACGAGGGGCTCGACATCCTGATCGCGACGGACCCGGCGAAGCTCGCCGGCATGGACGAGGTCGTCCGCGAGATGCACACCCAGTCGGGCCTGCTGGAAGCGCTGACCGGTGCGACGACGTCGCTCGAGGACGCGGAACGGCAGGTGCTCGACTACGTGCAGCGGTTCGTCCCAGAGCGACGCAAGGCGCCCCTGTGCGGCAACTCCATCGCCACCGACCGCAGCTTCATAGTCCGCTACATGCCGCGGCTCGACGACCACCTGCACTACCGGATGATCGACGTCTCCAGCATCAAGGAGCTGGCGCGCAGGTGGTACCCACGCGTCTACTTCAACGCGCCGGCGAAGACCGGCGGACACCGCGCCCTCGCCGACATCGTCGACTCCATCAACGAGCTGCGCTACTACCGCGCGACCGTCTTCGTCCCGCCGCCGGGCCCGGACACCGACGCCGCCCGGGCCGCGGCCGCAGCGACCGTGCCGGCACCGGCGGACGTCATCCCCGACTGATCCCGCCACTGCCTCTTCCCCCGCGGCTACACTGTTCGCCGCGCGGCGTACGCCGCCACGGTGGGTGTAGCTCAGCTGGTAGAGCACCGGGTTGTGGTCCCGGGTGTCGCGGGTTCAAGTCCCGTCACTCACCCCGATCTGTTGTAGACGTCCCACTCACCGTCGATCCACTGCGGCTCGCCGTCCAGCCGGGGAGCGATCTCCCGCTGGTACCACGCGTCCTGCGCCGGGTCGTCGGCGAGCTTGTCGTACGCCGCCTTGTCGGTGAAGACCGCGGTGTTGACGATGGTGCCGTCGTCGCTGACGAGGACCTGCGCCCCGATGAACCCGGGCACCTGCCGCTCCTGCTCCCAGCGCTCGAGGCTGGCGCGGAAGTCTTCCAGCGTGCCGCTCTTGAGCCGGCCGATCATCGTCGTGCCGTAGCCCCGCGTCGCCTTCATTTCGTGCATCGCGATCCCCTCCCGATGACGACTACTGCGGATGCCGCGACTATGCGCGCGGCGTTCGAACCCTGTCGAGAGGAGTGGTCACTCCTAGTCAGGGTCGCCGGGGCCCCGCAGGTGGAACCCGAATGGTTCGCCGCCGCGCGGCTCCTGCTCCGCCTCGACTCCCGGTTCGGGTTCCTGTGGCGCGGTGTCCGGGAGCGGGACCGGCATCAGGCCCGCCTCCGTCGCCGGAACCCCCATCACGGGCTCCACCCGGTCGCGGTCATGCCACCAGGTCTGTTCGTCACCATCGACCGCCAGTGCGTAGGTCGTCACCGGGCTGTCGAGGTCCGCCCGCCGCTGCTGCGGGATCAGCTGCACGGCGGCGCCGCTCGCGAGATCGGTGATGCGCGTGGCGAGGGCGATGTCGACCTCCGAGACCCCGTCGACCTCTCCCGTCACCAGGCTCACCTCGAGCCCGTCGGCCAGCTGCTCGACCGCGATCGGATGTTCGGTGCGGTCGGCGAGCTCGGTGATGTCGGCGGCGAGCCGGCGCCGGTGGTCGGCGTCCAGGGTGAACCGGCCATGGATGCCGTCGGGGTCGCCGCTCCACGCGGGCAGCCGGGTCATCGCGTCGCTGAGCAGTGGCTCGGGAAGTCGCGTGGGCATGGCGCCGCTCCTCTGGCAGAGGTGCAAGCGTCGCGCGTCGGCGAAGATCGCCCTAGGGACTTAGGTCCCTGCTTGCTGGTGCGCTGCGAGCTCCGCACCGCCGTCGGTCCGCGCCGACCACGCGGTCAGCCGGTCGACCGCCTCGACGAGCACGTCGTCCGCGGCAGCGAGCGACAGGCGCAGATGGCTGCGGGCGACGTCGCCGAAGGCCGACCCTGGCGCGCACGCGACGCCTTCGTGCACGAGGGCCAACGCGGCCAGCCGTGAGTCCACGCCGGGCGCCAGCGGATACATGCAGTAGAACGCGCCCTCCGGGACGGCGACGTCGACGCCCGCGGCGTGCAGCCGGTCGACGACCAGGTCACGGCGACGCCGGTAGGCCGCCTGCATGTCGCGCAAGGTCTGCTCCGGTCCGGACAGCGCAGCCATCGCGCCGGCCTGTGCCAGCGCCGACGTGCACGAGATCAGCGGCTCCTGGATTCGCGCGATGGTCGCCGCGACCTCGTCGCCGGCCGCGAGGTAGCCGAGCCGCCAGCCCGTCATCGCGTAAGACTTCGAGAAGCTGTAGACGCCGACGACCCACTCCGGGGCGAACTGTGCCGCGGCCACTGGCGCGCCGTCGAAGATGAGCTGGTCGTAGACCTCGTCGGACAGCACGACCGTGCCGTTGTTCGCAGCGGCCCTGACGATCCGCTCGACATCCGTGCCGTTGACGACCGCGCCGGTCGGGTTCGACGGACTGTTGAGCACGAGCAACCGGGTGCGCGGGCTGAGCAGGCGCTCGATCTCTTCGGGATCGGGGTGGAACCCCGCGCCCGGGTCGAGCCGGTACGGCACCACCCGCGCACCGTGCAGGATCGCCAGCATCCGGAAGTTCGGAAAGCCCGGGTCCGGGAGCATGACCTCCTCGCCCGGCGCGACCGTGGCCGCGAAAACGGCGGCCAGTGCCTGCGCGCCGCCCGCGGTGACGACCACCTGCTCCGGTCGGTAATGCATGCCCTGCACGGCCGCGAGCTTCGCCGCCAACGCGGCCCGCAGCTCCATCGGTCCGGGCGTCGGCGTGTAGCGCGCGCCCGCCTCTGCAGCCGCCGCGGCCGCGGCAACGATGTGCGGCGCGGCGTTGAAGTCGGGCTCGCCGTACTCGAGGTGCAACACGTCGCCACGACCGGCGACGAGGTGCGCGATCTCCCGGATGCCGGACGGCGGCACCGCCGCGGCGTACGACGACAGTCGCGAGGTCGACGTCACCGCATGAGGTCCAGCAGCGCCTGCCGCGGTGGCGCGAACAGATCGACGATCACGCAGCCGTCCGGCCCTCCCTTCGCGCCGTGCGGCACGCCGGCGGGTGCGTGATAGATGTCGCCGGCCGCGAGGCTGCGCTCGACGCCGTCGAGAGAGAACTCGCACGTACCCGAGACGACAAGGCCCATCTGCTCCTCGTCATGCGTGTGCACGGCGGCCTCGCCGCGCGGCGCGATCGTCACGTGCGACAGCATCAGCCGCTGACCCGCGAGGGGCCGCAAGGTCACGCCGTTGCCCGCGTCTACCTCGGGCAGGTCATCCAGTGCGGAGTAGCGGCCGTCACCGGCGCGCGCGCTCGCCGTGTCGGAGAAGTAGGTCATGCGGTCACCCTCGCACGGGCAGGGAATCGGCGGTCGCGCGCAGCCGTTCTAGAGACGTGAGCAAGGGCAGCACTTCTGAGTCCCGCCGGCTGCGGATGTTCAACCGGCGGATGTTCTTCTTCTTCGGCCCGCCTCAGCTCGGCTCGACGAGCGGACCCGCGCCGGTCATCGACCGCGACCCGGCCTGTCCCCGGTGCGGCAGCCGCGAGTCGCAGCACACGATCTTCCGCGACGCGAAGAAGAGCTTCGCCCAGTGTCCGCAGTAATGAGCCTGCGTTGCCGGGCCTGCCGGCCTAGCCCGCACGGAACGTCCGGAAGATCCTTTTTCTAGCCCGCACTATCCGAATTGACTATCCATTGCTAGCCCGCCGTTGCCGACAAAGGACTAGAAGTCACTTGGAGGCACAGCGGTGGACGCATGGGAGTTCCTCGTCGCGGAGACGCAGGACGAGGGCGTGGTCACGGAGGTCATCCGTCCAGCCGCGGTGGTGCCCGAGGACGCGGCTCGGCAGGTCCTGATGCAGCTGGCGCTGCGTGACGTCCGCCTCGGCGGGCTGTGGGACACCGAGCCCGCACTGTGGCGGCGCTTCGACCGCCCGTGGGACAACGGGCAGCACGGCGCGGAGCCGAGCACCGACGAGCCGTCGCAGTTGCTCGGCACGATCCAGGTGGCCTACGGCGTTCCGACCCGCTACGAGATCACGATCTTCCGGGCGACCATCACGAAGGTCGGCACCGAGCAGGGCTGGACGGTCGAGGCGCTGTGTGACGAGGCGCTGGCTTACGGCGCGCTGTCGCTCAGCACCTGTCCTCGGGCGGACCTCAAGCCTCCGCCCCCGCGGTTCTCGATCGACCGCGCCGTCCAGAGCCACTGACCCGCCCGTCCTTGGAGCTCGAAGCACTGCCGGTGTAGCCCGACATCGGCGGCCCGCCGGCATCGGCCGCTGCGCGGTCGAGCCGGCGCATGCCGAGCGCAATGCCGGCGACCCAGCCCAGACCGATCAGGGCGAGCAGGACGTAGGCGATGCGCTGCAGCAGCACCGAACCCCCGACGGCCTCGCGCTGCAGGATCTTCTTGTCCGCCACGAACGACCGGGTGAAGTGCGCGTCGGCGGGCACCGCCTTCGCGGGAATCGCCGGGTCGGCCGGCATGTAGATCGGGAGCGCCTGCAGGCTGTTGACCGTCGCCAGTCGCAGCAACGTCTTCCACTTGCCGTAGACGGGCACGGGTCGGGTCGACTGGTAGACGCCGTCGCCCACCTTGCGCAGCGGCACGACCCATTGACCCACGATCTGACTGCGGAACACGCCGTTCCCGCCCTGCCATGACGTGAGGTTGAACCACGTGGCGCTGTCGGCTGCCTGCGGCGGGTCGAGCTTCACCGTCGCCATGACGCTGCGCTGCGGCGCGTGGTCGACCTCCGTCAGCGACACGGTCGCTTTGTAGTTCTCGTGCGCCGACATCGGCAGTGCGATCGCGATCGTCGCGAGTACGCCGGCCCAGGCGAGCGGGATGAGCAGTCGCGGAGAAGCCTGTCGGGCGGACCCGGCCGGCAGCAGAGCGCGGCCCATCACCGCGCCGAGCAGACCACCGGCAACAGCCGCGACGAAGCCGAGGATCGCTGCCTCCGGCCACATCGACGCGCGCCAGGGCAGCGGCATCCACACCTGGCTCCAGCCCCACTCGAAGGCGAGACCGACGGTGCCGATGAGCAGACCGGACACGAGGCCGAACGTGACCTGCCGCGCCACCGGCACGACGTAGGCGACCAGCTCGACGATCAACGCCTCGGCGAGGTAGAGCGGGAAGTGCAACGTCGTACGCCCGAGAACAGGAGCGATGAGCAGCGTCAGTCCGCCGCGCACGACGAGGAAGACGACGACCGCCATGAGAGCGCCGCCGCGGCCGAGCCGGATCCGCGCCGCGACAAGTGCGATCGAGGCCGCCAGCATGATGAGCAACGGGTGGTAGACGGAGCGGAACTGCGGCACGCCGTAGTCGAACTCACCCTGCAGCGTCGACAGGCCGATCAGCACCGAACCGCCGACGGCGAAGCCGGCCAGCCGGGCGGCGACACCGCGCGCGCCGGGGCGGTCGAGTGCGTTGCGGTGCAGCTCCGGCGCGCGGCGCATGCCCTCCTCGCGCAGGATCCACGCGGCGATGGTGGCGAGCGACGCACCACCGATCATCTGGATGTGCGTCGGTCCCCACAACGTGACGTCCTGGCCGAACAGCGTGTGCCAGACGTCGTCGAGCGGGAAGCCGGCGAGCGCCACGAGCCCGCACAACGTGAGCAGGGCGCCACCGATGCTGACCCGGCCCAGCTTGGGCAACCGAACCCCGTGCGGGTGGTCGTCGGTGTCGAGCGCGAGAGAGGCGACGCCGGCGATCGCGATGCCGAGCAAGCCGATGATGAT
>Ga0070681_10008572_pt1 | contig 10017 bp, 5 predicted proteins | sample KBSC83BmetaG_FD_65650 | JGI IMG/M metagenome (GOLD analysis project Ga0070681, IMG submission 65650) | Corn rhizosphere microbial communities from Kellogg Biological Station, Michigan, USA - KBS C8-3B metaG | ecosystem: Host-associated > Plants > Roots > Rhizosphere | place: USA: Michigan...
TACACGATGTACCGGGCCGACAAGTTCTACGGCCCGGACCGCCAGGTGCTTCAGAACATCTCGCTGTCGTTCCTGCACGGCGCGAAGATCGGCGTGCTCGGGCCGAACGGTGCCGGCAAGTCGACGCTGCTCCGGATCATGGCTGGGCTCGAGGAGCCGTCGTCCGGTGTAGCGGAGCTCGATCCCAAGGCTTCGGTCGGCTTCCTTCCGCAGGAGCCCGAGCTGGATCCCGCGAAGGACGTGCGCGGCAACGTCGAGGACGGCGTCCGCGAGCTGCGCGACCTCCTCGACCGCTTCGCCGCGATCTCGGCCGCCTTCGCCGAGCCCGACGCGGACTTCGACGCGCTCCTCGCCGAGCAGGCCACGGTTCAGGAGCGGATCGACCGGGCGGACGCATGGAGCCTCGACCAGACGCTCGACCGCGCCATGGACGCGCTTCGCCTCCCGGACGGCGACCGCGACGTGACGACGCTCTCCGGGGGTGAGCGCCGGCGCGTCGCGCTCTGCCGGTTGCTGCTCTCGTCCCCTGACCTGCTGCTCCTCGACGAGCCCACGAACCACCTCGACGCCGAGTCGGTCGCGTGGCTCGAGCGCCATCTCGAGAGCTACCGCGGCACCGTGATCGCGGTCACCCACGACCGGTACTTCCTCGACAACGTCGCCGGCTGGATCCTCGAGCTCGACCGCGGCCGCGGGATCCCGTTCCAGGGCAACTACTCCTCGTGGCTTGAGCAGAAAGAGGCGCGGTTCGCCACGGAGGAGAAGCAGAATGCGGCGCGGCGCCGGACGCTCCAGCGCGAGCTCGAGTGGGTGCGGATGAGCCCGACCGCGCGGCACGCGAAGTCGAAGGCGCGCCTCACGGCATACGAGAAGCTTCTCGCGGAGGACCAGGCGACCCGGCTCGACACGGTCGAGATCCACATCCCTGCAGGGGCGAGGCTCGGCGACGTCGTCGTCCGCGCCGAGCACGTGCAGAAGGGCTTCGGCGACCGGTTGCTCGTGGAGGACCTCACGTTCGACCTGCCGCCCGGCGGGATCGTCGGCGTGATCGGCCCGAACGGTGCGGGGAAGACGACCCTCTTCCGCATGATCGCGGGCGAGGAGCAGCCCGATGCAGGGTCGCTCGAGGTTGGCGAGACCGTGGAGCTCGCGTACGTCGACCAGTCCCGCTCGTCGCTCGAAGGGACGAACACGGTCTGGAAGGAGATCTCGGGGAACCGGGACACGATCGAGCTCGGCAAGCGGGAGATCAACTCTCGCCAGTACGTCTCCTGGTTCAACTTCCGAGGCGGCGACCAGCAGAAGCTCGTCAAGGACCTCTCGGGCGGCGAGCGGAACCGCGTCCACCTCGCGAAGCTCCTCCGCTCGGGCGGGAACCTGCTGCTGCTCGACGAGCCGACGAACGATCTCGACGTCGACACGCTGCGCGCGCTCGAGGAGGCGCTCGTCGACTTCGCCGGCTGCGCCGTCGTGATCTCGCACGACCGCTGGTTCCTCGACCGCGTCGCGACGCACATGCTCGCCTTCGAGGGCGACTCGCAGGTGACCTGGTTCGAGGGCTCCTACCAAGAGTACGCGGACTGGGTGCGCGAGACACGCGGACCCGAGGCGCTCGAGCCGCACCGCATCGCGTACAAGCCCCTCGTCCGCCCGCGCTGAGCTCCGTCAGTTTCCGAGCGCCTCGAGGACGAGGGCCTGGAAGCGGGCGATCAGCTGCTCCGACTCCGGGAGCAGCACGCCCGAGTCGAGGCCGCCGCTTCCGATCCCCCGCTGCACCGCCTCGACGAGCCCCCGGTCCTCGGCGCCGACCTGCTCGTCGAGCTCGAGGAAGCCGCGCAGCCAGTCCTCGTCGACGTCGTCGCCGATGAAGTAGTCGAGGAAGCGGTACGTCCGCTCCGGCCCGCGCGGGACGATCGGGCCGATCGAGAGGTTTTGCCGGCCGGGCAGCACGTTTACGACCGTGTTCGGAAAGAGGAAGTGGAACTGGCCGCGCTCGATCGGGCCCTCGGTCTCGTACGCCGCACCATCGCTCCCGCGCGGTGGCGAGAACTGCGAGAGACGCATCCCGTCGTGTTCGAGGACGTAGGCGTCGTGCGACACGTCGATCGTCTTCGCGAGGCTCGGGTGCGCGACCGCGCAGTGGTAGCACTCGAGGAAGTTCTCCGCGCACACCTTCCAGTTGGCCGCGTACTCGTCGCTCTCGGTCCGTGAGTGGAAGCGGAGCCCGTCGACATCGAGACCGCCCTCCGCGAGGAGCCGCGGGAGATCGCCCAGCGCGCTCGCAAGAGGCTCTGGCTCACGGCCGGGGTTGACGAACACGAACGGCCCCCACGCCTCGGCCGAGACCGGGACGAGCGAGAGCGTCTCTTGGTCGAAGGCGCGCTCCCGATCGGCCCGGGGCGCGTTCCGGAGCGAGCCGTCGAGGTCGTACGTCCACGCGTGGTACGGACACTGGATGGTCTCGCGTCGCGCGTCCACCTGACAGAGCACATGCCCTCGGTGGCGACACACGTTGACGAACGCGCGAAGCTCGCCGCCGCCGCCGCGCACGACGAGCACAGGAAGCGTCCCCGCCCAGGCGGGCGTCATGCTGCCGGGCTCGGTGACGAGCTCGGCTCGCGTCGCGTATTGCCAGGAGCGCGCGAAGATGCGCTCCTGCTCTACGCGGAGCACGGCCAGGTCCGCGTACCAGGCGTACGGCAGCGTCCGCGTGCCGCTCAGCGCGTGCTCCGGGGCGTCGAGGCGGTCGCCTCCATGGCCCTGGAGGATAGGCTCGCACGGGGCGGGCAGGAATTCCGGACATGCGTTGTAAGGTTCCCCTTACAAGGAACCTCCGATCCCCGCTAGTCTGCCGCGGATGACGACGACGCGATTCGGGACGAGCCTCTGCGCGGTCGCAGTGGCGGCCAGCGCCGTGCTCTCGGTCCAGGCCGGTGCCGCGCGTTCCGCACCCGAGCCCGCCCGGCTCGGCCCCGTCAAGTCGTATCTCCTCACGCACACGAAGCAGCTGACGGCGTTCACGCGCGAGCTCCAGGCGATCTCGAACCGCTACTACGCGCGCGCGAAGCGCGACGGCTTCCGCAGCGGGGCGCTGGCGAAGGACGCGGCGGTTCGCCGCGATCTCCTGCGCGCAAAGCGGATCTGGGTCGAGGGCAACCCGCTGTACGAGCGCGTCGAGGGGATCGTCGCGGGCACGCCCTCGCTCGCGACGTACGACGTGATCCTGGACGCGGGGTCGAGCGCGGCCGAGGACCCGGCGAGCGCCGTTCCCTTCGACCTGAAGCTCCCGAACGGCAAGGTGCTGCGCAAGCCGGGCAACCTCTACAACCTCACCGAGGGGATGCTGTGGGGCACGCTTCCCGCGCTCGTCTCCGGCAAGGCCGACCTCGACGGCGACGGCAGGTTCGAGTTCGGCGAGGTGCTGCCCGAGCCGAACGCGTTCAAGGCCGCGGTCGACGCGTTCGTCCTCTACGGCGGTCGGCTCGACCGCGCCGCCCGTGCGTGGCAGCCGACGTCGTCGGACGCGTTCACGTCCGTCGTCGTGATGGTGCCGACGATGAGCGAGTACTTCGGGCAGTGGAAGACCTCTCGCTTCGTGCTTGGCGACCGGGCGAGCTCCGAGGCGTTCAACGTCGTGTCGCGCCTGTCGGACATCGGGGACATCCTCGGCGGCCTCCGGGTCATCTACGCCGGCATCCGGCCCTCGATCGCCGGCGTCGACTCCGCCCAGGCGGCGCAGACGAAGCGCGACCTCGACGCGCTCCATGCGTTCGTCGCGAAGCTGCGGAAGCAGGAGAACGCCGGTCGGCGCTTCACCCCGCAGCAGGCCGACATCCTCGGTCGCCTGGCGCAGGAGCGCGCGACGGCGATCGCCGGGCAGGTGACGCAGGCTGCCGCCCGGCTCAAAGTGAAGCTCGCCCAGTAGGCGTGCGGCTCGTCGCGCTCATCGGGGTCGTCGCGTCGAGCCTCGCGCTCGCCGGCGTCGGCGACGCGGCCGTGCCTCAGCCGTGGGACGCGGCGTCCGGGATCCAGCGCGCCCTCTCCGACGCCGAGACCGCGCTCGTCTTGGCAGAGCCGGAGACGGTGCAGACCGACCTCGACCGCGCGGAACGAGACGCCGGCGAGCTCCTCGCCGGCCGTCCGGCCGAGCTCGCGCTCGCCAGGAAGGCGTTCGCGGATGCACGCTCCGCTGCCGCCGTCGGGAACGCACGAGGACTCGCGGCGGCGCGCGCAGCCGTGTGGGGGGCGGTGCTGCGCGCGTCCTTCGGCGAGGCAACGAGCGCGGCGTCGCGGGGAGACGTGCAGCGGGCCCGTGCGTGGCTCCTCGTCCGCGAGTTCCAGGCACCGACCCGCTTCACGCGGGCGGCGGCCGACGCGACGGCCGCCCTCGACGGGCTCGAGGCGGGCACGCTGCGGCAGGCCGCCGCGGCAGCGGCAGTGCGGGCCGACCTGCTCGGGACGTACGACAGCCGCCTGCGGGCCGCACTCGCATCCGTCCAGGAGAGCGGGAAGAGCGGGTTCGGGGTGCGCCGGGCGGAGGAGGCCACCGCGGCCCACGGCTACTGGCGCATCCTGCGCGGCCCGTATGCGGCACAGCGGGACGCGCGCTCCGCGCGGCGCCTCGACGCGGACTTCGGCTCGCTCGTCGCCGCCGCGGCGGCCGGTCGTGGCGCTCCCGTGAAGCTGCGCCGGATCGACGACGCACTGCAGGGCTTCCGCGCGGTGCCGCTCGGCCCCGAGGAGCGCATCCGGCGTGCGGGCCAGCTCCAGCGGTTCCTCGAGCTCGTCCCGATCGAGTACGACCGGGGGGTCGAGAACGGGCGCGTCAACCTCGACTTCGAGATCCAGGAGGCGATCACGTTCCGCGATGCCGCGTCGTCGGCGCTCGACGACCTCGTACCGTTCCTGCTGCGCCGCGACCCGGCCGCGACCCGCGAGGCCGTCAGGCTCGTCGCCGGGCTCGGCGTCTCCCTCGCGGACGCAACCCGCGGGAGGGCGGTCGCCGACCCGGACGCCGTGAGGGCCGCGACGAAGCAGGCGCTCGACCGCGCCTCTGCGGCGTTCCCCGACGGCTGGGCAGACGCAAAGGGAACCGCCGACTTCGACGTGATCAAGGCGGCGCTCGACCGCGTGCAGGCGGCCGCCGCGGCCGGGGAGTGGGGGGCCGCGGAGCAGGCGCGCCTGGAGGCCTACGGCGTTTTCGAGCTCGGGCCCGAGCAGCGCCTGCGCGGTCTTGCGCCGGGACTGTTCCGCTCGATCGAGGGCCTGTTCTGGTACGGCGATGGCGGCTCGGACGGCCTCGTGCAGCTCGTCAAGCGGAAGGCAGCTGCGAACGAGATCGCCGCGACCCGTGCGGCACTCGACGACAAGCTCGCCGAGGCCGAGACGCGCATCGGCGCGGGTCTCGGCTCACGCACAGCCGTCGTCGTGAACAGCTCGATCATCGTCTTCCGGGAGGGGCTCGAGGCGGTACTGATCCTCGCCGCGCTGATGGCGAGCATGGTCGGCGCGCAGCGCCGTCTCCGCCGGCCGCTGATGGGTGGCGTCCTCGTCGCTCTCGTCGCGAGCGCGATCACGTGGCTGGTCGCCCAGACGGTGCTCGGATCGCTCGCCGGCTGGGGCGAAAGGCTCGAGGCCGTCGTGTCGCTCGTCGCGATCGGGGTACTGCTCCTGATCCTCAACTGGTTCTATCACCGTGTCTATTGGCAGGAAAACCTCCAGGACCTCCATCGCAAGAAGAAGCGTGTGCTCGCCGGCGCGAGCGTCGGGTTCCTCTCGGCCCAGGCCCTCGGCCTCGTCGCGCTCGGGTTCTCGAGCGTCTACCGGGAGGGCTTCGAGACAGTGCTCTTCCTTCAGGCCCTCACCCTCGAGGCGGGCGCGATGACCGTGCTCGAGGGCGTCGCGCTCGGCTTCGCGGGCGTGGTCGGCGTGTTCCTGCTCGTGATCGCACTCGAGCGGAAGCTGCCGCACAAGCGGATGCTCGTCGCGACCGGCGTCCTCATCACCGTGGTGCTCGTCGCGCTCGTCGGTCAGACGGTGCAGACGATGCAGGCGGTCGGCTGGCTCCCGGTGAGCCCCGCGTCGGTCGAGCTGCCGTACTGGTCGGGCGTCTGGCTGGGCGTCTACCCGACGTGGGAGGGCCTCGGAGCGCAGGTCGGGGCCGCGCTCTTCGTCGTCGGGAGCTACGTGGTCGCCGAGGCGCTGCGCGCCCGAAAGCGTCGGCGGATCATCGCCCGCGCCTCCGTGCCCGTGCCGTCAGCGGCCGACCTCCCAGGCGAGATGGGCGAGCTCCGGTTCGAGGAGCTTCTCCCACGCCAGGCGAACGGCGTTCGGCGAGCCGGGCATGGAGACGACGACCGCGCCACGGTAGGTGCCGGCGGTCGCGCGTGAGAGCATCGCGGCGGCGCCGACCTCCTCGAAGCTGAGCATGCGAAAGAGCTCGCCGAACCCCGGCAACGTCTTCTCGAGGAGCGCGGCGAGCGTGTCATAGGTTGTGTCGCGTCCCGAGACGCCGGTCCCGCCGTTGACGAGGACGACCCTCGCCTCGGCCGCGAGCTCGTCGACCGCTGCGCGCACCTCCTCCGGCTCGTCCCGGACGACGTGGTAGCCGGAGACGCGGTTACCGCTCGCCTCGACCTGCTCCCGGAGCCAGCTGCCGTTCTCGTCGGTCTCGGTCGTGCGGGTGTCGCTGACGGTGACGAGCCCCACGGGGATCGGCCCCTTCGCGGCCGCGGCCGCCCGGTGCGCGTCGGTGCCCAAGACCGACGATCCTAGATACCCTGCGCGGCCGTGAGCGACCCGGCTTCGATTCTCGCCCGCGCGGAGGGAACGCTCCGTCCGCTCCTCGTCGCGGCGTCACAGGCGTGGTGGGACTCGAGCACGTCGGCGACCGAGGAGCACGAGCGGCAGCGGGTCGAGGCCGAGCTCGCGCTCTCGGACGCGCTCGCGGATCCCGACCTCTACCGCGAGGTCTCCGCCGCGCGGGAAAACGGCGCCGACGGGCTCGCGCGCCGCGAGCTCGACGTGCTCTACCACGGGCTCGTCCCGAACCAGGTCCCCGAGGCGATCCGGCACCGGATCGTCGAGCTCGAGGCCTCCGTCGACTCGCGCTTCTCCCAGCACCGCGCCGTCGTCGGCGGTCGCCGGATGGACGACAACGAGATCCGCCGCCTGCTCCGCGACAGCGAGGACGTGGCCGAGCGCCGCGAGGCGTGGGAGGGGTCGAAGACGGTCGGCGCGGCGGTCGCGGACGACGTTCGCGAGCTCGCGCGACTCCGGAACGAGGCCGCCCGCGCCCTGGGGCACCGCGACTGGTTCGCGCTCGCGCTCGCGACGATGGAGATGGACGAGGAGCGGCTGTTCGCGACGCTCGCAGAGTGCGATTCGGTTACCGCCGAGCCTTTCGCGGCCTGGAAGGCGGAAACCGACGCCGAGCTGGCGCGCCGGTTCGGATGCGGCGCGGACGAGCTCCGGCCGTGGCACTACGAGGACGTGTTCTTCCAGGAGGTTCCCGTCACGGGAAGCGTCGACACGAGCGAGGTCTTCGCGGGCGCCGACGTCGTCGCGCTCGCAAGCCGGACCTTCGACGGCATCGGGCTCGCCACCGGACCGATCCTCGAGCGCAGCGATCTCTTCCCGCGCGACGCCAAGTCGCAGCACGCCTTCTGCATCGACATCGACCGCGAGGGCGACGTCCGCGTTCTCGCCAACGTCGAGCACGACTCGTACTGGGCGGACACGATGCTCCACGAGCTCGGCCACGGCGTGTTCGACCTCGGGCTCGACCGCTCGCTCCCCTGGCTGCTCCGCGAGGCGCATCTCACCGTGACGGAGGGGATCGCGATCATGATGGGCGCCCTCGCCCAGGAGGCCTCCTGGCTCCGCGATGTCGCCGGGCTCGGGTCCGACGAGGCGAAGGCGCTCGACGGCGCCCTTCGCCGCAGGCGCTCCGCCGAGTCGCTCGTGTTCGTCCGCTGGGTGCTCGTGATGACGAACTTCGAGCGCGCGTTCTACGCCGACCCCGAGGGTGACCTGTCACGGATCTGGTGGGAGCTCGTCTCGCGCTACCAGCTGCTCACGCCGCCGGACGGACGCAGCGAGCCAGACTGGGCCGCGAAGATCCACGTCGCCTGCGCGCCGGTGTACTACCACACGTACCTCTACGGGCATCTCGTCGCGAGCCAGCTGCGCGCCGCGCTCGAGCGCGACGCCGGCGGGCTCGTCGGTCGCCCCGAGGCCGGGACGCTCCTCGCCGAGCGCGTCTTCGCGCCGGGGCAGTCCGTCCGCTGGGACCGGCTGATCGAGCAGGCGACGGGCGAGCCGCTGACGGCTGCGCATCTCGCGCGAGAGATCGAGCGCGGGCTCGGGCCCGGCAGCTAAGCCGGCGTCTCGGTCGCGTCGATCGCTGGGGTCGTCTCGGCGGCGGGGTCGAGCAGCCGGTGGAGCACGCGGATCGCGATCGAGCCCTCGCCGACCGCCGACGCGACGCGCTTGATCGAGCCGTGCCGGACGTCGCCGACCGCCAGGACGCCGGGCATGCTCGTCTCGAGCGGGAACGGATCTCGCTCGAGCGGCCAGACGGGCGCGCCGGGAACGTCGGAGCCGGCAACGTCGGCCCCGGTGAGGACGAAGCCCTGCTTGTCGCGCGCGATCGCATCCGGGAGCCAATCCGTTCGTGGATGCGCGCCGATCGCGAGGAAGAGCTCGTCCGCCGACACCGTCTCCACGTTGTCGGTCGCGCGCTCACGGAGCACGAGGTGGGTGAGCCAGCCGTTCCCGCCGCCACCGACGATCTCGGTCCCGAGCCTGATCCCGACGTTGGGGATCGCGCGAAGCTGTCGGATCAGGTACTGCGACATCGCCGCCTCGAGCGATGCCGCGCGCGCGACGAGCGTCACGCTGCGCGCGTAGCGCGCGAGGGCGAGCGCGGCCTGGCCGGCGGAGTTGGCTCCGCCGAGCACGAAGACGTCCTTCCCGACGACGCGGTTGGCGTCGGAGCCCGCCCCGCCGTAGAAGACTCCCACGCCGCCGAGCGCCTCGAGCGCCGGGACGCCGAGGCGGCGATAGTCCGCCCCCGTCGAGAGGACGACCGCCCGCGCGCGGATCTCGCCCGATTCGGTGAGCGTGGCCGCGAGCCGATCGCCGTCGGCCCAGAGGGCCGTGACGGTCTGCATGAAGACGAAGCGGGCGCCGAGGATCCAGGCCTGCTCGTAAGCCTGCCGGGCGAGGAGCGCGCCGCTGATGCCCCGTGGGAACCCGAGGTAGTTGCGGATCATCGAGCTCGACCGCGCCTGGCCGCCGATGCCGGCCGTGTCGACCACGAGGGTGCGAAATCCCTCGGATGCCCCGTAGACCGCCGCCGACAACCCGGCCGGCCCCGCGCCGACGATCAGCAGGTCGATCTCGGTGTCCTCGGGCTCGATCGACGACCCCGTCGCCTGCGTGAGCTCGGCGTCGCTCGGGTTCGTGAGCGTCGTGCCGTCGGGGAGGATCACGACGGGCAGCTCGTCGGGAGGTGGGCTTCCCAGCAGGCCCTGTCCCTCGGCAGAATCGGCGAGCGTGAACGCGTGCGGGAACGCACAGCTCTCGAGCACCGAGCGGAGCTCGTACGCCCGGCCGGCCCACGAGTCGCCGACCACGTGGATCGCGTACGGCGCGCTCCGCCGCTCCTCGGCCCACTCCAGCAGGAACGTCGAGACGGCCTGGTGAAACTGCTCGTCCGGCGGCGCGGACGGCCGAACGACGTAGTGGTCGATCCGCCCGTGCTCGATCCCCTCCAGGATCGTTGCGCCGGCGTCGCGGTAGCCCCACTGACCCCAGCCGATGAGCATCGCGCGCTTCGTCTGGGGGTTGGCCCGCCGGATCTCCGCGAAGAGCGCGTCCGGGTCCTCGTCGGGCCCGCCGCCCGCGAGGACGAGCGCGAGCGGCTCGCCGGATGCCTCGAGTTCCACGAGACGCTCACGCGCCTCGGCGGACGAGCCGACGCAGATCACGCGGTAGTGGCGCTCGTACCGGTCG
>Ga0070681_10008573_pt1 | contig 10016 bp, 14 predicted proteins | sample KBSC83BmetaG_FD_65650 | JGI IMG/M metagenome (GOLD analysis project Ga0070681, IMG submission 65650) | Corn rhizosphere microbial communities from Kellogg Biological Station, Michigan, USA - KBS C8-3B metaG | ecosystem: Host-associated > Plants > Roots > Rhizosphere | place: USA: Michigan...
GCCGAGGACGACCAGCAGGAAGTTAGGAGTAGACTCGCGCCATGAGCGGCCACGAAGCACCTCCTGCGGCGCCCGGCAAGGCACCCGCCGGGCTTGCGGCGAAAGATCCCTATGTCGACCTCGCCGAGCGGATTTATATCAGCCTCTCGGCGCGCGTGTACGGCACGCTCGCCGGCGCCGACCAGAAGAAGCCGGATCCCAAGGCGCTGGCGGCGTTCTGCTTCAAGCTCGCCGACGCCTTCGAGCAGGCCACCGACGAGACGCCGCGCAAGCGCGCCGAGATCGAGGCGCGCAACAAGGCATCCGTGAAGATCGGCGACGTCGACGTGTCGAGCTTCATCTCCAAGAAATAGCACCTCTGACGTTCGTCCTCGTTCACGGCGCCTGGGGAGGGAGCTGGATGTGGCAGCGGCTCGCTCCGCTGCTGCGCAAGGCCGGCCACGACGTCTTCACGCCCTCCCTCACCGGCATCGGCGAGCGCGCGCATCTCGCCTCACCCGCGGTCGGCGTCTCGACGCATATTGCCGACGTGCTCGGCACGCTCGAGTACGAGCGGCTGACGGGCGTCGTGCTCGCCGGCCACAGCTATGCCGGCATGGTGGTGACCGGCGTCGCGGACCGCGCGCCGCAGCGCGTGAGCGCGCTGGTTTACCTGGACGCGTTCGTGCCGCAGGCCGGCCAGGCGCTGCTCGACCTCTTGCCCGAGCGCGTGCGCGGGCACTTCCCCCGCGAAGGCTGGCAGGTCCCGCCGCTTCCGCCGGCGGCGCAGGGCATGACCGACCCGGCCGAGATCGCCTGGCTCGACGGCCGGCGCAATGCGCAGCCGATGAAATGCTTCACGGAAAAGCTGGCGCTCGAGGGGCGATATGGCGGCCAGCGCGTGTTCGTCTCGTGCACCGGGTACGCCCCCACCTCGTTCACGCGCTTCGCCGAGCAGGCGCGAAACGACCCGGCGTGGCGCTACCATGAGCTCGCGACGCATCATTATCCTCACGTCTCGATGCCGGCGCAGACCGCCGGCGTGCTGCTCAACTACGCATAGGGGATCCGATGAAGCGCTTCCTTCCCGTGCTGCTCGCCGTTGCCATTGCGGGCTGCGACACCACCGTCACCAAGGCGGAGATGGACACCGCCGACTATGGGCCCGCGCCGGTCAACTACCAGGACGAGATCAAGGGCTACCTCGGTCTGCGCCTCACGGATCCCAAGACGGCCATCGTCGAGTTCCGCGCCGGCCCGCAGAAGCTCTACAACCGCGGCACGCCGGTGCGCGGCGAGCAGTACGGCTGGGGCGTGTGCGTCTGGGTGAACGACAAGAACAAGGCCGGCGCCTACGACGGCTTCTATCCGATGACCTTCATCCTGCGGAACGAGAAGATCGTCGCGGTCAACGGCGGCCCGGACGACGCCAACATCATCGGCGCCAAGTACGCCCGCGAGCAATGCGAGCGCCTGGGCGCGCCTTTCAAGCAGTAACTCTCATGGCTTCCCGATGAAGTCCGCTTTGCCGATCTCCACGCCGTTGTGGCGCAGGATGTTGTAGGCCGTCGTGACGTGGAAGTAGAAGTTCGGATAGGCGTGCCCTAGCAGGTATTGCAGGCCCTTGAAGCGGCGCTCGCCGCTTCGCATCTGCATCACGATCTCCTTCTCCTCCGAGCCGTCGATCTTGCCGGCGGACACCGACTCGATGAAGTCGATCGTCTTCGCGATGCGCGCCTTCAGCTCGGCGAAGGTCTGCTCGGTGTCCTCGTGCTTCGGGATGTCCACGCCGGCGAGCCGCGCCACGGCGCCCTTCGCGCTATCGCAGGCGATCTGCACCTGGCGCGTGAACGGGAACATGTCCGGATAGAAGCGGTACGTCATCAGCGCGGACGGATCGATTTTCTTCGCCGCGCAGTGCGCCTCGGCCTTGTCGAGAATCGCCGAGAGGTTTCGCAGGATGTTGACAAAGCGCGGCGCGGAAGCCTGATACATTGAGATGGTCATGAGGGGGAGCTCCGGAAAATTCTTTTACGGATGGTACATGGTCGGCGCCGGCTCGACGCTGCAGTTCCTGCAGTCGGCGCTGATGAGCCAGTCGTTCGGCGCCTACGTCGCCGTGCTGCAGGCCGAGCGCGGCTGGAGCAAGACGGCGCTCTCCGGCGCGGCCGCCCTGCAGCAGATGGAGACCGCCATGCTCGGCCCCTTCATCGGCTGGTTCACGGACCGCTTCGGCCCGCAGGGCGTGATCCGCGTCGGCATCGTGATGTTCGGCATCGGCCTCATCCTCCTCGGCCAGACCGACACGCTGCCCACCTTCTACGCCGCGTTCCTCGTCATCGCGCTCGGCGCGAGCTTCTGCGGCTTCTTCCCGGTAAACGTGGCGCTCATCAACTGGTTCGAGCGCTGGCGCGCCCGCGCGCTCTCCTCGATGTCGATCGGGCTCGCGCTCGGCGGCACGGCGGTCCCGCTGATCGCGTGGTCGCTGCAGGCATACGGCTGGCGCGCTACCGCGTTCGCCTCGGGGCTCGTCGCCATCGTGGCCGGCTTCCCGCTCGCGCTGATGATCCGCCGCCGGCCCGAGGACTACGGCCTCACCGTCGACGGCCTGCCGCCGAAGGCGCCGGCGAGGCGCTGCGCACGCCGGCGTTCTGGCTGCTCTCGCTCGGCCACGGCTTCGCCCTCTTCGTGGTGCACGCGGTGAGCGTGCACGCCATCACGCACATGAACCGGGGCCTCGGCTACAGCGTGGCGCAGGCTTCGCTCGTCTATACGCTGCTCACCGCTTCGCAGATCGGCGGCGTGGCCGTCGGCTGGCTGATCGGCGACCAGTTCGAGAAGCGCTACATCGCCGCCACGTGCATGCTCATGCACGCGGCGGGGCTCCTGCTGCTGACGTACGCCGTCACGGCGCCCATGGTGCTCGCCTTCGCGGTGCTGCACGGCGGCGCCTGGGGGCTGCGCGGACCGTTCAGCAGGCGATCCGCGCCGACTACTTCGGGCGCAGCGCCATCGGCATGATCCTCGGCCTCTCGCTGATGATCATCGTCATCGGGCAGGTCGGCGGCCCGATGATCGCGGGCGTGCTGGCCGACCAGTACGGCCACTACCGGGTCGGCTTCACCATCATCGCGATGTTGGCGCTGGCCGGCGGGCTCTTCTTCATCCTGGCGCGCAGGCCCGAGCGCCCGCTGCGCGGCTCAGTCGCCTAGCCAGTCGAGCGCGTCGCGCGCGTCGGCGAAATAGCGCAGCTTCGCTTTGCGTCGCCGCGCCTCGCGCTCGGCGAACGGCTGGTAGCGCGCGTGATCGTCGTTGTCGTCGATGACGGCGACGCGCTGGTGGGGCGCCGCGGCATGGACCAGCGTGGCGAGATTGCCCAGGCGGTCGACGAGTCCCCGCACATCGATGGCGAGATGCTTGATGGCGGCGCGCCGTGCTTCTTCGCGGATGTCGCGCGCGATGGCCCCGGCATGGACGTGAGTGAAGCCGGAGACGCGTGCCAGCAGGGTGCGCCCCTTTACCGCATACTCGATGCGATAGCCCATGTGCGCACGCTAGCGGCAGGGCGCACCGGCGGGTGTGAGGACCTGTCAGAAGAAGGCGAGCGTGCGCGCCTCGATGCTCTGGCGCGGCGCAGCGCCGGCGGGCGTCGACGGATCGTCGAAGGACGTATGCGGGGTGAAACGGGCGCGCCCGTTCTTCTCCGAGTCGAACACCTTGAATACGATCGCCTCGTCCCGCCGCATCTGCGGAAAGTAGAACCAGCGGTGGCGCGCGTTGTACTTCAGCCGGTAGGTCTGGCCGACGCGGTTCGGATAGCGCCGCTCGGCGATCAGCAGGTCGTCCGGCGCGACGCTGCGCGCATCGGCCATCGCGAGCGGATTGCTGACGATCGGCTCGGCGATCGCGCGCCAGACCTGGATGACCGCAAAGCGCCGCTCGAGCAACTGATCGGCTTCCGCGCCCATGACTTCCCGCACGCGGTTCGGCCCGGACCATTCGGTGTAGTCGTTGTGCGCCGAGAGCACCGGCTCGCGGATGAGCTTCGCCTCCCGCTCGCCCTCGTCGCCGGAACGCAGCGTGTGGTCGAACACCACCACGCGCTTCGCGCCTGAAATGCGCTGCACCAGCGCCACGACCTCCGGGTAATAGACGCGCTTCAGCTCCCCGGGGTCGAAGAAGTCGCGCACCTGCGTGCGATGCTCGACCAGCATGAAGCCACTCGTGTCGAGCGAAAGATCGACCGCGCGACGCCCGTCGGCGATCTCCATGCGGTGCGGTTCCTCGGCGCCGGTCGTGCGCCGCCGGATGTTGTTCGGCCCGAACGTCTCGTTGACGAGCTTCTCGCCGGTGTCGCGCGTGTAGGTGATCTCAGCCTGCATGGCCTCTCCTAGAGCTTGAGCTTGAACAGCCGCGCCGCATTCGTGCGACCGATCTTTTCCCGGTCCGCCTCGCTGATCGTGCAGGCGTCGAACCAGATGGCGGCGTGGTCGACGTTCTCGAACGGCCAGTCGGTGGAGAACAGGATGCGATCGGAGCCGACCTCGAGCATGGCGTCGATCAGGGTCTGCGTGCGGAAGTTGCCCGACGTGGTGAGATGGAAATTCTCCTGCAGGTACACGGCCAGCTTCTTCTTCGCCGGATAGCGCGGCGGCGCCTTGGTCCAGGCGTTGCGGTTGTCGACGCGCCAGATGCTGTACGGCAGCCCCTCGCCGAGGTGGCCGAGGATGATCTGCAGCCGCGGATGGCGGTCGAAGAGGCCGCAGGCCATGAGGCGCAGCGCGTGCACCGCGGTTTCCTGCCCGAAGGCCCACGTCGGGCCGAGGAGCCACGGATGGCCTTCATAGATCTGGGCGGCGCTCGGCAGCGGATTGCGCGGATGCAGGTAGAACGGCACGCCGAGCTTGTCGCACTCGGCCCAGAAGCCGGCGTAGCGCCCGTCGTCGAGATAGACCATCGAGTTCGGGTCGTTGATCTGCGAGAAGCCGTTCACCAGCGCGCCGACGAAGCCGAGCTCCTTCACGCAGCGCCGCAGCTCGCGCGTCGCTTCATCGGGATCCTGCATGGCGAGCGCGGCGAGCGCGTGGAAGCGGTCGGGGCGCTTCGCCACCTCCTTCGCCAGAAAATCGTTCGCGCGACGCGCGACGTCGGTGGCCTTCTTCGGCTCCCAGATCGCCTGGATCGCCGGCGCGTTGAGCGACAGGATCATCATCTGCATGCCGTTCGCGTCCATCTCGCGCAGGCGACGCTCCTGCCGGTCCATGAGGCGCGCCTCGAGCTCCGGCCACGTTTCGTCGGCGAGGAACCCTTTCGAGTCCGACAGCGTGTCCGGAATGGCGAAGTGCTCCTCGAGTCCAATCTTCCCTTGCATGGTCGTCTCCTGTGATGGCATGTTAGCGCCCGGGGAGCGTCATGAATCAGACCGATTTCGCTGTGGCGACCTACGATCCGGCGGTGGCGCTGGAGTTCTTCAAGGCGGCCGGCAAGCCCGCGACCATCGCGGAAGGCGAGAAGATCTTCGCCGAGAACGAGCGCGCGATTCCGCTCATCCGCCGCCACAAGATGTATCTCCTCCTGAAGGGCGAGGTCGGGCTGATGGCCGGACGCAAGCCGATCGGCCGCGTGCGGCCGGGCGAGATCTTCGGCGAGATGGCGATCATCTCCGACGCGCCGCGCAGCGCCTCCGCGGTCGCGAAGAGCGCGTGCCGGGTCATCGCACTGGACGACAACGAATTCCAGGCCGCGCTCAGGAAGAAGCCGGAGTTCGCGCTGATGCTGATCAGCGTCATGATCTTCCGGCTGCGCGCCACCATCGCCGAGCTCAAGGCGCGCGGCGAGATCTCCGCCGACGCGGCGCTCAAGGAATCCGCCGCCTTCGAGCCCGACGTGCTGGCTAAGCTGATCGAGGGCCTCGCCGACGATCCGCCGATCTACTTTCGCCAGGGCACGAGCATCGTGGCCGACGGGCAGAAAGGCACCCGCATGTACGCGGTGGCCGAGGGCCGTGTCGCCATCTCGATCGGCGGCCGCATCGTCGAGCGCCTCGGGCCCGGCGGAGTGTTCGGCGAGGCGGCGCTCCTCCACCCCTCCGGCACGCGCATGGCCGATGCCGCCGCCGAGACCGACTGCTCGCTGCAGGCCATCAGCCGCAACGCCTTCCTGTCCCTGGTCAAGGTGAGCCCCGCCTTCGGCGACGCGATGCTCAGCTCGCTCGCCTCCCGCCTGCGCTACCTCACTGGCCGTCTCTAGAAAGATCATCCACCTCGACATGGACGCCTTCTACGCGTCCGTCGAGAGCCGCGACAATCCGGAGCTGCGCGGCAAGCCGCTGGCCGTCGGCGGCTCGCCCGAGTCGAGGGGCGTGGTCGCGGCGGCAAGCTACGAGGCGCGCAAGTTCGGCGTGCGCTCGGCGATGCCGATGGCGCGCGCGGTGCGCCTGTGTCCCGGGCTAGTCATCGTTCACCCCGATTTCTCCAAGTACAGGGAAGCGTCCAATCGCGTGATGGCCATTCTCCACTCGGTGACGCCGCTCGTGGAGCCGCTGTCCCTCGACGAGGCGTATCTCGACGTGACGGAGAACAGCTGGGCCGAGCCGCTTGCGATGAACGTCGCGCAGCGCATCAAGCAAACGATCAAGGACGAGCTGCAGCTCACCGCGTCGGCGGGTGTCGCGCCGAACAAGTTCCTGGCGAAGATCGCCTCCGGCTGGCAGAAGCCCGATGGCCTCACCGTCATCGCGCCGGAGCGCGTCGAGTCGTTCCTGCAGAAGCTGCCGGTCGAGGCGCTGTGGGGCGTGGGCCCGGTGACGGCGAAGAAGCTGCGCGCCATCGGCATCGAGCGGCTGGTCGACGTGCGTACCGCCGATCCGGCGCTCCTCGCGCAGGCCGTGGGCAGCCTCTCCGAATGGCTGGTGCAGCTCTCGCACGGCGTGGACGACCGGCCGGTCGAGCCGAACCGCGAGACGAAATCGATCTCGTCGGAAACCACCTACGCCAAGGACCTCACCGACTGGCGCGAGATCAACCAGCAGGTGCAGCTCCTCGCCGAGGAGGTGGCCGACGGCCTGAAGCGCAAGGGCCTGCGGGCGCGCACCGTCACCCTCAAGGTGCGCTACAAGGGCTTCGTCACCGTCACGCGCAGCCACACCGCCGAGTACTTCACCGACTCGCGTCCCGACATCGTCAACCGCGCGCAGATGCTGCTCGAGCGCACCGAAGCCGCGGAGCGGCCCGTCCGCTTGCTCGGCGTCGGCGCCCACGCGTTGAAACCGGCGGAAGTTCCGAGTCCCTGACGCTGTTATCCTCCCCACAAGGAGGAGGCCCATGATTCGCACCGTTTTCGTCGTGCTGGCATTGTTCGCCACCGGAGCCCAGGCGCAGCAGGAGCCGCTGCGAATCGGATTCCTGACCGTGCGCACCGGCCCGCTCGCCGCCGGCGGGCGCCAGATGGAGGAAGGCATCAACCTGTTGCTCAAGGAGCGCGGGAACACGCTCTCCGGGCGCAAGGTGCAGATCTTCTTCGCCGACACCGCCGGCCAGCCGGCGCAGGCGAAGAGCAAGGCGCAGGAGCTCGTCGAGCGCGACAAGGTGCACGTGCTCGTCGGCCCGCTCGCCACCTTCGAGGCGCTCGCGCTCGACGACTATGTGCTGCAGGCGAAGGTGCCGCTGCTGCCGCCGATGTCCGCGGCGCAGAACGACCTCGCGCAGCGCAAGCAGAGCGACTACGTGATCCACACCTACGGCACCGCCGCGCAGGCCATGTACCCGCTCGGCGACTACGCCGCCACCAAGCTCGGCATCAAGCGCCTGGCGATGGTCGCCGACGACTTCACCTACGGCCACGAGGGCGCGGCGGGATTCCAGAAGGCCTTCGAGGACGACGGCGGCCGCGTGGTGCAGAAACTCTGGCCGCCGCTCAATGCGCCGGACTACGGGTCGTTCATCGGCCAGCTGAAGACCAACGTCGACGGCGTGTATGCCGGCTTCGCCGGCTCGAACCCGGTGCGCTTCCTGCGCGCCTATCGCGAGTACGGGATGAAACCGACGGTGTTCGGCAACCCAACGCTCACCGACGAAGGCATCCTCAAGAACATGGGCGACGAGGCGCTCGGCGTCTACACCGCGAGCTGGTACGCGGTCGACCACGACACCCCCGACAACCACCGCTTCGTTGCCTCGATCCGCAAGGAATACAACGTCACGCCGGGCTTCTACACGGCGGCCACCTACACCTCGGGCCTGTGGATCGAGGAGGCCCTGAAGCTCGTCAAGGGCCGCTTCGAGGACAAGGCGGCTTTCGTGAAGGCGCTGCACAACGTGAAGCTCGACCACGGCCCGATGGGCCCCCTGCGCCTCGACGAGTACGGCAAGCCGATCCTGAACGTCTACATCCGCAAGGTCGAGCGGAAAAACGGCGAGCTCGTGAACGTGACGGTGGCCACCTACCCGAACGTCAGCCAGTTCTGGAAGTACGACCCGAAGGCCTTCATCGGCGGCCCGCAGTACAGCCGCGAGTACCCGCCCCTGCGCTACGGCGAGCCATAGTGATCTACCATAGCCATCCAGGGGGATGGCTATGACTCCGCTCAGCGTCAACGGAACACCGCACACGGTCGACGCGGATCCGGATACGCCGCTCCTCTGGGTGCTGCGCGACTTCCTCGAGCTGACCGGAACCAAGTTCGGCTGCGGCATGGCGCTCTGCGGCGCGTGCACCGTGCACGTGGACGGCAAGCCGACGCGCAGCTGCGTCACTCCGCTTTCCGCGGTTACCGGCCGGCGCATCAACACCATCGAGGGCATCGGCCGCTTCAAGACCGGCAAGGTAGTGCAGGACGCCTGGGTCGCCGAGAACGTCCCGCAGTGCGGCTACTGCCAGTCGGGACAGGTGATGAGCGCCGTCGCGCTTCTCTCTTCCAACCGGGACCCGAGCGACGCGCAGATCGACGCCGCGATGAGCGGCAACATCTGCCGCTGCGCCACCTACCCGCGCATCCGCGCCGCCATCCGGCGCGCGGCGAAGAAGCTCGCGTGATCGAGAACGTCAGCCGGCGCGATTTCTTCAAGGCGAGCGGCGCGCTCGTGCTGGCGGTCAGTCTGCCGGTCCGTGGGCAAGACAAGGCGACCTTCACGCCCAACGCCTTCGTCCGCATCGACGCGGACAACACCGTCACGGTGATCGTGAAGCACCTCGAGATGGGCCAGGGCACGTACACCGGCCTGCCGACCCTCGTCGCCGAGGAGCTCGACGCCGACTGGGCGCAGGTCCGCGCCGAAGGCGCGCCGGCCGACGCCAAGCGCTACAACAATCTTTCATGGGGCGAGGCGCAGGGCACCGGCGGCTCGAGCTCGCTGCCCAATTCCTACGAGCAGATGCGCAGGGCCGGCGCCGCGGCGCGCGAGATGCTGGTGCGGGCAGCGGCGGAGAAATGGAACGTACCCGTCGCGCAGATCACCGTGTCGAAAGGCGTCGTCCAGCATGCCAGGACGCGTAAGCGCGCCAGGTTCGGCGAGCTCGTCGCGGCGGCGTCCACCCAGACCGTGCCGGCCGACGTGAAGCTGAAGGACGCCAAGGACTTCGTCTTCATCGGAAAAGCGGCGCTGCCGCGCACCGATGCGCTGGCGAAGTCGACCGGCGCGGCGATCTTCACGCAGGACATCAAGATCCCCGAGATGCTGACCGCGGTGGTGATCCATCCGCCGCGCTTCGGCGCGAAGCTCGCGCGCTTCGACGGCGCGAAGGCGCGGGAGATGCACGGCGTCGAGGCGGTGGTGCCGTTCGAGACGCCGGTGCGCACCGGCGTCGCGGTGCTCGCGTACGACTACTGGACGGCGAAGAAGGCGCGCGACGCGGTGGTCGTGGAATGGGACGAGTCGAACGCGTTTCGCCTCGGCTCGGGCGAGATCATGGCCGAGTACAAGCGGCTCGCCGACACGCCGGGCAGCGTGGCGCAGAAACGGGGTGACGTCGACGCGGCGCTGAAGAGCGCGGCCAAGACTTTCGAGGCGGCGTACGAGTTTCCCTATCTCGCCCACGCC
>Ga0070681_10008578_pt1 | contig 10013 bp, 9 predicted proteins | sample KBSC83BmetaG_FD_65650 | JGI IMG/M metagenome (GOLD analysis project Ga0070681, IMG submission 65650) | Corn rhizosphere microbial communities from Kellogg Biological Station, Michigan, USA - KBS C8-3B metaG | ecosystem: Host-associated > Plants > Roots > Rhizosphere | place: USA: Michigan...
GTACATGTACCTGTTCACTGCCACCTCGCCCGCGATGGGTGGGGCCCTCGGCTCCTGTCACGCGCTCGAGATCCCGTTCGCGTTGGGTACCTACACCACGCCGGGGATGGACCGGTTCGCCGGGACCGGGCCGGAGGTCGAGCGGCTGTCGGCGCAGATGAGCGACGCCTGGCTCGCTTTCGCCCGCGCCGGCAACCCCGCCCACGACGGGATCCCGGCCTGGCCGGCGTACGACGCGGGCACGCGCGCGACGATGGTCTTCGGTGTCGAGACGCACGTGGAGAACGCGCCATACGAGGACGAACGCCGCTTCTGGGAGTCCGCAGCGTCTCGCTGACCGAGACGAGCCGCCCCGTCTGCGAGACAGAACCGGATTCGGCTCGCTAGCCTCACAACCGATGTTCCGCTCGCTGCTTCTTAGCTGCCCGTAGCGGGGCCCGACGGACCGGCCCCCCGCTGCGGGGCTTGCTGTTGCCGGTTGGCGTCCCTCCTCCCGAAGCACGGAGCATCCTCATGACCGGCATGCCTCAGGCGCACCGCTATCCGGCGTTCGCGCCGATCGACATCCCCGACCGAACCTGGCCATCGAAGGTGATCAGCGCGCCGCCGCAGTGGTGCAGCGTCGACCTGCGCGACGGCAACCAGGCACTGATCGACCCGATGGACGCACAGCGCAAGCGGCGGATGTTCGACCTGCTCGTCCGCATCGGCTACAAGGAGATCGAGGTCGGCTTCCCGGCGGCCAGCCAGACCGACTTCGACTTCATCCGCACCCTCGTCGAGGAAGATGCGGTCCCCGCCGACGTCACCATCCAGGTGTTGACGCAGGCGCGCGAGGAGCTGATCGAGCGCACCGTCGAGTCGCTCGTCGGGTTCCGCGGCACCGCCCTGATCCACCTCTACAACTCGACGTCGACCCTGCAGCGTCGCGTCGTCTTCGGGCTCGACAAGGACGGCATCAAGGAGATCGCTGTCAACGGCGCGCAGTGGTGCATGAAGTACGCCGAGTCGCTACTGGGCCCCGAGACGACCGTGCGCTGGCAGTACAGCCCGGAGTCGTTCACCGGCACCGAGCTCGACTACGCGGTCGAGGTCTGCGACGCCGTGATGGACGTGTGGCAGCCGACCCCGGACAACAAGGTCGTTCTCAACCTTCCGGCCACCGTCGAGATGGCGACGCCCAACGTCTACGCCGACCAGATCGAGTGGTTCATCCGCAACATCAGCCGCCGCGACAGCGTGATCCTCAGCCTGCACCCGCACAACGACCGCGGCACCGCAGTCGCCGCGGCGGAGCTCGGCGTACAGGCGGGCGCAGATCGGGTCGAGGGGTGCCTGTTCGGCAACGGCGAACGTACTGGCAACGTCTGCCTGGTCACGCTGGCGCTGAACCTGTTCAGCCAGGGCATCGACCCGGGCGTCGACTTCACTGACATCGACGAGGTACGCCGCACCGTCGAGCACTGCAACCAGCTGCCCGTGCACCCGCGCCATCCCTACGGCGGCGACCTCGTCTACACCGCGTTCTCCGGCTCGCATCAGGACGCCATCAAGAAGGGCTTCGAGGCGCTGGAACGCGAGGCCGCCGACGCCGGCGTACCCGTCGACGAGTTCACCTGGGGTGTGCCCTACCTGCCGATCGACCCGAAGGACGTCGGCCGCAGCTACGAAGCGGTCATCCGCGTCAACTCGCAGTCGGGCAAGGGCGGCGTCGCCTACGTGATGAAGAACGACTACCACCTCGACGTGCCGCGCCGGATGCAGATCGAGTTCTCGCGGATCGTGCAGGAGGAGGCGGACGAGTTCGGCGGTGAGATCGCGCCGAAGCGGATCTGGGAGCTGTTCGAGCAGTCCTACCTGGAAGACGGGCCGGTCACACTCACGTCATACGCCGTCGAGAGCGAGGACAGCGACCGCATCACGGCGGAGGTCATCTGGAACGGCTCGACGCACACCATCAGCGGCGAGGGCAACGGCCCGATCGCCGCGCTGGTGCACGCGCTTGCATCGGTCGACATCGACGCGCGAGTGCTCGACTACCACGAGCACGCGACCAGCGCCGGTGAGGAGGCGCAGGCGGCGTCCTACCTCGAGGTCGCCATCGACGGCCGCGTCATTTGGGGCTGCGGCATTCATCCGAGCATCACCACCGCGTCACTGCGCGCACTGGTCAGCGCCGTGAACCGGTCGATCCGCGACGCGAAGGAGGGAAGCTGACGTGAACGAGCAGGAAGAGCAGGCACGAGAGGCCGTGCAGCGCTCGCTGGACTGGCAGGACGACTCGGCGGCGGAGAAGGCGGACACCGACTGATGCGGCTGGCGGTCATCCCAGGCGACGGCATCGGCATCGAGGTCGTCACCGAAGGGCTGAAGGTGCTCGACGCCGCCGTCGGTTCCGACGTCAAGGTCGAGACGACGACCTACGACCTCGGTGCGGCGCGCTGGCATCGCACCGGCGAGACGCTGCCCGACAGCGTGCTCGACGAGCTGCGCGCGCACGACGCGATCCTGCTCGGCGCCGTCGGCGACCCGACCGTGCCGTCCGGGGTGCTCGAGCGGGGCTTGCTGCTCAAGCTCCGGTTCGCGTTCGAGCACGCCGTGAACTTGCGGCCGGTCAAGCTCTACCCGGGCGTCGCGACGCCGCTCGCGGGCGTCGCGCCCGGCGACATCGACATGGTCGTCGTACGTGAGGGCACCGAAGGTCCGTACGCCGGCGTCGGCGGCCCGCTGCGGTTCGGCACACCGCAGGAGGTCGCGACCGAGAACAGTGTCAACACGCGCTGGGGCGTGGAGCGCGTGGTGCGCGACGCATTCGTCCGCGCCGCGGCCCGGCCCCGTCACAAGCTGACGCTGGTGCACAAGACGAACGTCCTGACCCATGCCGGCTCGTTGTGGTCGCGAACTGTCGACGAGGTGCATGCCGAGTTCGTCTCGGTCGACGTCGACTACGTCCACGTGGATGCGGCGTGCCTCTACTTCGTGACGCAGCCGCAGCGCTTCGACGTCGTCGTCACCGACAACCTGTTCGGCGACATCATCACCGACCTCGGCGCGGCGATCGCGGGCGGCATCGGCCTCGCGGCCAGCGGCAACCTCAACGTCGACGGGACGGCGCCGAGCATGTTCGAGCCGGTGCACGGCAGTGCGCCCGACATCGCCGGGCAGGGCAAGGCCGACCCCACGGCGACCGTCCTCTCGGTCGCGATGCTGCTCGACCACCTCGGGCACGCGGACGCGGCCGCGAAGGTCGAGTCGGCCGTCGCGGCGGACCTGGCGGGCCGGTCGCCCGGCGAGATGCGCAGCACGAGCGCGATCGGCGATGCCCTCGCCGCCGGCATCTCCTAGCCAATCGCGCAATATCCACGTTCTAGCGTGGCTATTGCGCGATTGGGCATCGCTTACCCTTCCATCATGGGGCTGCAGTTCGCGATCGAGGAGCACCCGGCGCCGGCGTCCGACGACACCGTCGCCAAGGTGCTGGCCGACCCTGGCTTCGGCCGGGTGTTCACCGACCACATGGCCTTCGCCAGGTGGACGAGCGAGGCGGGCTGGCACGACGCACGGATTCGTCCTTACGCCCGGCTGTCGCTCGACCCCGCGACGCACGTCTTCCACTACGCCCAGGAGATCTTCGAAGGCTTCAAGGCGTACGCGCAGCCGGACGGCTCGATAGCAACGTTCCGACCGCACGCGAACGGCGGCCGGTTCAACCGATCCGCCCGGCGTATGGCTCTCCCGGAGCTTCCGATCGAGGACTTCGTGGCGGCGTCGGACCTGTTGGTGCGACAGGACGCGCGCTGGGTGCCGACGACTGCGGGCATGAGCCTTTACCTGCGGCCGTTCATGATCGCGACCGAGGTCGGTCTCGGCGTCCGTCCGGCGGGCGACGTGACGTTCCTGGTGATCGCATCGCCCGCCGCGTCGTACTTCTCCGGCGGCATCAAGCCGGTCGACATCTGGATCTCGGAGGACTACACGCGCGCTGCTCCCGGCGGCACCGGTGCGGCGAAGACCGGAGGCAACTACGCCTCCAGCCTCGTCGCGCAGCAGGAGGCGATCGCGAACGGCTGCGATCAGGTGCTGTTCCTCGACGCGGTCGAGCGGCGCTGGGTCGAGGAGCTCGGCGGCATGAACGTCTGCGTGGTGTTCGACGACGGCACCATCGCGACGCCGGAGCTGTCCGGCAGCATCCTCGAAGGCGTCACCCGCGACACCATCATCACGCTGCTGCGCGACCTCGGCCGCGAGGTCGAGGAGCGACGGATCGACATCGACGAGATTCGAAAGGGCATCGAGTCCGGCCGGGTGCTCGAGGTTTTCGCGTGCGGCACCGCCGCTGTGGTTGCGAGCATCGGTCGGCTGGCGTGGCACGGCGGCGAGGTGGCGCTGCCCGCATCGACCGCGACGGCGGACGAGGTCCGCTCGACGCTCGTCGCCGTGCAGCAGGGCCATCAGCCGGACAAGCACGGCTGGCTGCACCGCGTGCCCTGACCCCGTTTGTGACAGGGCCGTGATCTCGGGCGTTTCCCTGGCGAACCGGGCCCCGCGTGCCTAGAGTGCGGCGGTAGAGGAGGGAAGCCAGATGCTGGTCAGCGACGCGATGAGCACGGATGTCCTCACCATCGGTCCGACTCACACGCTGCGCGAAGCGGCCGCTCGGATGTCCAGCCGGCGCGTCGGCGCGGCAGTCGTCCACGACGGCGACCAGGACCAGCCCGGCATCCTGACCGAGCGCGACATCCTGGACGCCATCGGCAAGGGCCAGGACGTCGACGGGGAGCGCGTCCAGGACCACCTGACCAGCGACATCGTCGTGGCGGCCCCTGACTGGCCGCTGGAGAAGGCTGCCGCCGCCATGGTGGGTGGCGGCTTCCGGCACCTCGTCGTGTGCGGTCCGCACGGTGAGATCGTCGGGATGCTGTCGGTCCGCGACATCGTGCGTGTCTCGGCCACCGAGACGGTGTCTTGAGTTTCGACACGCTCTGTTCGACCCTGCTCTGGTCATGTCTCGCACCATCACCATCGTCAGGCGCGTCGGCTAGCACCATCGCCGACGCGCTACCCCTGCTGACCACCCGGTCACGGGGGTTTTTTCATGAGAGGGCGCAGTGAGCATCAACCTGGGGAGCGGCACGCCTGCTGACGTGTTCCACGTCTACGACACCACCCTGCGCGACGGATCGCAGCGCGAGGGGCTGTCGTTGTCGGTCGAGGACAAGCTCGCGGTCGCGACCCACCTCGACGACCTCGGCGTCGGCTTCATCGAGGGCGGCTGGCCGGGTGCGAACCCGAAGGACGAGGAGTTCTTCCGCCGCGCGGCGGACGGCGCATTGACGCTGCGCCACGCTCAGCTCGCGGCGTTCGGCGCGACCCGGAAGGCCGGCGCGATCGCCGCCGACGACCCGCAAGTCCGCGCGCTCGTCGACGCCCGTACGCCGGTCGTGACGTTGGTGGCCAAGTCGCACGTCGGCCACGTCGAGCGGGCGCTGCGCACCACGAAGGACGAGAACCTCGCGATGGTGCGTGACACCGTCGCGTTCCTCGTCGGCGAGGGCCGTCGGGTGTTCCTCGACGCGGAGCACTTCTTCGACGGCTACCTGCTCGACCGTGACTATGCGCTGGCGGTGGTGCGGACAGCGTACGACGCCGGCGCGGACGTCGTCGCGTTGTGCGACACGAATGGCGGGATGCTCCCCGGCCGGCTCGGCGACATCGTCGACGAGGTCGTCGGGCTGGGGCTGCGCGTCGGCATCCATGCGCACGACGACACCGCCTGTGCGGTCGCGAACTCGCTCGCTGCGGTCGACGCCGGCGCGACTCATGTGCAGGGCACCGCCAACGGTTACGGTGAGCGCGCCGGCAACGCCGACCTCTTCTCCGTTGTCGCCGCGCTGGAGGTGAAGCAGGGCCGGCAGGTTCTTCCCGACGGTTCGCTCGCCGAGCTGGTGCGGGTGAGCCACGCAATCGCCGAGCTCGCGAACATCACACCGGACGCGCATCGGCCGTGGGTCGGAGCGAGCGCGTTCACGCACAAGGCGGGACTGCACGCGTCGGCGCTGAAGGTCGACCCGGATCTCTACCAGCACACCGACCCCGCGGTCGTCGGCAATGACATGCGCGTGCTCGTCTCCGAGCTCGCGGGTCGGGCGTCGGTCGAGCTCAAGGCCAAGGCGCTGTCGATCGAGGTCGACCGCGAGACGGTCGGGCGCGTGATCGACCGGGTCAAGGAGATGGAGGCTGCCGGCTACACGTTCGAGGCCGCGGAGGCGTCGTTCGAGCTGTTGCTGCGCGAGGAGGTCGACGGGCAACGGCCGCAGTTCTTCGAGCTGGAGTCCTACCGCGTGATCTCAGAGAGCCGCGTCAATGGGGAGCACGTGTCGGAGGCGACGGTCAAGCTGCACGCGAAGGGGGAGCGGTTCGTCGCGACGGGCGAGGGAAACGGGCCGGTCAACGCGCTCGACCGTGCGTTGCGGCAGGCCCTGGAACGAGTGCACCCACAGCTGGCGTCGTTCGAGCTCGTCGACTACAAGGTGCGGATCCTGGAAGGGGCCCACGGCACGGGAGCGGTGACCCGCGTACTCGTCCGCACGTCGGACGGCGAGCGCGAGTGGGACACCGTCGGCGTCGACGAGAACGTGATCGCGGCGTCCTGGCAGGCGCTGGAAGACGCCTACACGTTCGGTCTCTTGCCTCGCTGACGCGGATGCGGGCTGTGTCCTGCCCGCTGGCTAGGGTTGGGCAAGTGCGCATCGCGAGGTACTCCCACGACGGCGAGGTGGCGTTCGGCGTAGTCGAGATCGGCTCGGAGGACGGGGGAGTGCAGGTCGCCGAGCTCGCCGGCCATCCCTTCGGTCCGATCACGTTCACGGGCACCCGTCATCCGTTGACAGCCGTGAAGCTTCTCGCACCCGTCCTGCCCAGCAAGGTCGTCGCGATCGGGAAGAACTACGCCGAGCACGCGTCGGAGATGGGCGGCGACGTGCCGGAGAAGCCACTCATCTTCCTCAAGCCATCGACGTCGGTAACGGCGTCCGGCGAGCCGATCGCCTACCCGCCGTCGTCGTCGCGGGTCGACTACGAAGGCGAGCTGGCGGTGGTCATCGGCCGGCTGTGCCGAGATGTTCCGGAGTCGCGCGCTGCTGAGGTCGTCTTCGGCTACACCTGCGCCAACGACGTGACCGCGCGCGACCAGCAGGCGAGCGATGGGCAGTGGTCCCGCGCGAAGGGATACGACTCGTTCTGCCCGTTGGGTCCGTGGATCGAGACCGACGTCGACGTCGACGACCTGCGGCTCACGACGACACTCAACGGCGAGATCAAGCAGGACGGGAAGACGTCGCAGATCGTGCACAAGATCCCGTCGCTGATCGCCTACATCACCGCGTGCATGACGCTGCTGCCGGGGGACGTGATCCTCACGGGTACGCCGGCAGGTGTCGGGCCGATGTCGGTGGGCGACGAGGTGGCCGTCGAGATCGAAGGCATCGGCCGACTCGTCAACCCGGTCGTCCAGCGATGACTGTCGCGCCAGAAAAAGTGAGACTGCGGGTTGCGCCGTCGCCGACGGGTGACCCGCACGTCGGGACGGCGTACGTCTCGTTGTTCGACCTCGCGTTCGTGAAGCAGCAGGGCGGACAGTTCGTGCTGCGGATCGAGGACACCGACCGGGCGCGATACCGCGAGGACAGCGAGCAGCAGATCTACGACACCCTGCACTGGCTGGGGCTGGACTGGGACGAGGGGCCGGACAAGGGCGGGCCGTACGCGCCGTACCGGCAGTCCGAGCGGCTCGACACCTACAAGCCGCATGTCGACCAGCTGCTGGCTGATGGGAAGGCCTACCACTGCTGGTGCACGCCGGAGCGACTCGCCGAGATGCGCACGGCCCAGCAGAAGGCGAAGCAGCCGACCGGCTACGACCGGCTCTGCTACGGCAAGACGCGCGAGGAGCGCGCGGAACTGCCGGGCTTCAGTGAGAAGCCGGTCGTCCGCATGCTCATCCCGGACGACCCCCCGTTGGCTTTCGACGACCTGATCCGGGGTGAGGTCAACGCCCCGCGGCCGGACGACCAGGTGATCCTCAAGGCAGACGGGTTCCCGACCTATCACCTCGCGGTCGTCGTCGACGACCACCTGATGGAGATCACGCACGTCGTGCGCGGCGAGGAGTGGATCTCCTCGACGCCGAAGCATCTGCTGCTCTACGACTGGCTCGGCTGGGAGCGACCGGCCTTCGCGCACATGCCGTTGCTGCGCGAGCGCGACAAGTCGAAGATCTCCAAGCGCAAGAACCCGGCGGCGCGGCTGTCGTGGTTCGTCGAGGAGGGCTATCTTCCCGAGGCGCTGCGCAACTTCCTCGGGCTGATGGGCTACTCACTGCCCGACGGCCGTGAGGTGTTCACCTTCGAGGAGATGTCGGAGACGTTCGACTGGTCGCGCGTCAACGCTGTCGGTCCGGTCTTCGACCTCGACAAGCTCGGATGGCTCAACGGCCACTACATCCGGGCGCTGCCCGAGGACGAGCTGGCCGACCGGATCGTCGTCTACCTGGGAGTGTCGGGGGAGGCCGCGGACGTCGTACGCCGCGCGACCCCGCTCGTGCAGGAGCGCATGAACGTGCTGCGCGAGGCGCGGGAGATGCTCGGCTTCCTTCTCGTCGATGAGATCGAGATCGAACCCGCGGCGGCTGACAAGCAGCTCGGTCCAGCGCAGTTGCCGGTGGTCGCGGCGGCGCGCAACGCGCTCGAACTAGTCGAGTCGTGGTCGGCGCCGGAGATCGAGGCGGCGCTGCGTGCGGCGCTGGTCGACGGGCTCGGGCTCAAGCCGAAGCACGCGTTCGGGCCGGTCCGGGTTGCCGTGACCGGCCGGACCGTATCCCCGCCGCTGTTCGAGTCGTTGGAGCTGCTGGGACGAGACCGCACGCTGGCCCGGCTGGCGGTCGCCTCCGGCGGCCGACCCGGGTAACGCAAAAGCACCCAAAAGGAGCAACAGCGACACCTCGGACGTGCCGAGAAATAACTAGTCGTATCGGCAGCGACGAGGGATCGATGGACAAGCTTCGTGGCGGAGTGTTCTCCGGCGCAGTGGTGCTCGCGGGGATCTCCGCGACGCTGCTCTCGGCGCTGGTCGCGATCGGGATCCGTTCGGTGACGCTGCAGGGGCAGCACCCGGCGCCGATCAACGTCCGTCCGGCCTCAGGCGAGGTCGCGGTGCCCGATGCGACTGCCACGCCCCGCCATGCCCCGCGGCATCGGCCCGAGGTCACGCCGAGCACGCTGCCGGCGCCGGCACAGGTGGTCACGGGCGGCACCACGTCCGGTGCCACGCGCGCAAACCACACGACCTCGGGGGGTGAGACGTCGCAGCCGAGCGGCGGCACCACGAGCGGCTCGTCGTCCACGCCGACGTCGACCTCAGGGCAGCCGGCGACGGCTCCGTCCAGCGGCACCTCGTCGCCCTCGCCGGCACCGTCCGCTCCCGGGAATGGCGCCGGTAACGGGAAGGGAAACGGCAACGGGCAGGCCAATGGCTCCGGCGCGGCAAGCGGCGGCGGGAACGGCCACAAGCACTGACCGGTATGCTGGTCGCCGACCGCCGAACGCGGGCGGTTCCTTGGGGTATGGGGTAATTGGCAGCCCGGCGGATTCTGGCTCCGCTAGTCTAGGTTCGAGTCCTGGTACCCCAGCGAGATCTAGCGGTACCAGGTCTCTGTGTGTCACCTAGGGCCCCGTCGTCTAGTGGCCTAGGACGCCGCCCTCTCAAGGCGGTAGCGTGGGTTCGAATCCCATCGGGGCTAGGTGGCGCCAAAGATGAGAGGTCGTTGCGGAGCCAACGCCTCCGGCAGGTAGCGCTCCAGGATTTCGATCGCGTACTCGATCTTGTCGACGACTCGCTGACCTGTAGGTTGCCAGCGCGACCAGAGCTCCAGGTTCTCGATCCGGTTGTCTTGTCGATCGCCATTCTTGTGGTGTACCGACTCATCAGGTTCCAGGGGTCGTCCGAGATGTTGCGAC
>Ga0070681_10008580_pt1 | contig 10013 bp, 7 predicted proteins | sample KBSC83BmetaG_FD_65650 | JGI IMG/M metagenome (GOLD analysis project Ga0070681, IMG submission 65650) | Corn rhizosphere microbial communities from Kellogg Biological Station, Michigan, USA - KBS C8-3B metaG | ecosystem: Host-associated > Plants > Roots > Rhizosphere | place: USA: Michigan...
GAGGGCGCCGGGATGCCACTGCGGGAGCCCAGCGCCGGGAGGCCGGCGTGACGGCGAACAGGATCCCGCCGCCGCCCGCCAGTCCCGCGGCGGCCAGCACAGCCGCTCGCGGCCCGCCGAAGTGAGGGCCTGCCTGACCTGCTCGCCGGCTTCGAGCACGGCGGAGCGTGGGCTGAGGCCGTGCCGCCCGCGGCGCTCGCGGCGGCGCTGGAGGCCGCGGCCGGGCCGGAGAGCCGCTACGAGGGCGCCGACACGGGCGCGCTGGTCGGGATCGTCCGTCAGTGGGCGGCCATCGAGTCGTGGGCGGCGGCGGGCCTGCTCGCCGCGCTCCGGGCCATGACGCGGGAGGACGGCGAGGGCAGCCCGCTGCTCCGCCGTCGCGGCGACCTGCCCGACGGGTGGAACGACTCCCTTAACTACGAGATCGCCGCCGCCCTGGCCATGGGACCGGTGTCCGCGGGGAACCTCGCGGGGCTGGCGTGGACGCTGGGCACGCGACTGCCGGGTACCGGCCGCCTGCTCGCCGACGGCACTCTCACCAAGGCGAAGGCCAAGCTCATCGCGGCGACCTTCGAGCCACTGGACGAGGGCGAGGCGGCGCGAGCGGAGGCGCTGATCCTGCCCGAACTGGCCGGGAAGACCTACTTCCAGGTGGAGCGGCTGGCCTGGCGGGCCGCCCTTGCCGTGGCCCCGGACGTGGCGGAGCGGCGGCGGTCGAAGGCGGAGCGGGAACGGGCGCGCGTCACGGTCTTCCGGGAGGAGTCCGGCGCGGTCGGCCTGTCCGGTCGCGACCTCCCGGCGGCGCAGGCCCTGTCCGGCCACGCCAGCGTGCTCGCCCGCGCGGGGGAGTACGCGGCGTCCGGCGCGTTCCCCGGTCAGACCCTCAGTAGCCTGCAGGCGCTCGCCTACCTTCACCTGCTCAACGGCGTGACCGCCCAGGACGCGATCGCGTTCGCGGGCGCCGCCGCTGCTGAACCGCCAGACGGTACCGGGCAAGAAGAGGACGCCGGCGAGCGCTCCCGCCGCGAAACCGACAGTGGCGGCGATGCTCCCGCCGATACCAAAGGCCACGGCGGAGATCAGGGAACTGATGGCGACGACGGCGCGGATCCGAGCGGCGACGACAGCGGGCCAGGCGGGTCACACGGGCCAGGAGGCCCCGAGGCATCGCCCTCGACCCGCCCGGTTTTGCCTGAGGTGACGGTCCCGCTGGCCACCCTGCAGCGGCGGGCGGAACGGCCAGGAGACAACCGGCTGCTCGGCCCCCTCGATCCCGCCATGACCCGCGATCTAGCCGCGGCCGCGGCCCAGTCTCCCCGCTCCCGCTGGGAGGTCACCATCGTGGACGACCGCGGCTACGCCGTCGGCCACGGCATTGCGCGCGCCGGGCGCTCCAGACGGCAGGAGCCGCAGCCGCCGGGCCCGGCTTCCCGCGCGCTGCCGGCGTGGGTGAACATCACCGTGACCGAGACTCTCCTGTGCCAACTGGCAGCCCAGGCGGCCCAGCCGCGATCCGGGGCGCCGCCGGGCGACTGGGAATTCGCCCCCCAGACGATCAGGGACGGGTACGGCACGTGGACACTGACCCTGCCCAGCGGCCGGGAACTGACCGTGCGGTTCGACATCGTGCCCACGCACGCCTGCGACCACCGGTACCGGGTCAACGCCTATACGCCGAGCGACCGGCTCCGCCGCCTGATCCAGGTCCGTGATCACGAATGCACCTTCCCGACCTGTGCCCGGCCCGCCCGTGAGTCCGATTTCGAGCACGCGGTGCCGTACGACAAGGGCGGTCAGACCGACGCCTGCAACGCCGGCGCCCGCAGCCGCCGGTGCCATCGGGTTAAACAGACACCAGGATGGACGCTCACCCAGCCGAAGCCGGGCTGGCATCAGTGGACCACTCCGACCGGCCGGACCTACCTCCAAGAGCCGTGGCGGTACACCGCATAAAGCCAGATTGATCTGCGTCCGCTCTAACCTGAGCCACGGGCGGTCCACCAAGAGAAAACCGTTAGTCCCGTGACAAGCCCAGCCGGCCACCCGCGCCAACCGCCTCCCTCAGCCGCGGTCCTGATCTCGTCGCCCGACGGTTCCGGCCGGGCAGTCCTGTGGCGTGAGAGGCACCTGTCGGCGAATGGATGTCACGAGGGTGCGACGTTTAGCGAGGGGGCGCCGCAATCCCTGGCATGCGGGGAATTCCCTGTGGCAGAATACTTTGGCATTAGGCCCGTTGAAGCGGGGACGCGAGCCGGTCATCGGTATTGGGACGGTCGATGGGTACTGTGGGGCCGGATGGCGAGCAGCCATTTTCTGGCCTGGAAGACTCGTCAGTTGACGCGACTGTGCTGCGCATGCTGCTCGGCAGCCAGTTGCGGCGCTTTCGCGAGGCCGCCGGCATTACGCCTGAGCAGGCCGGCTACGCAATCCGCGGGTCCCGGTCCAAGATCAGCCGGCTGGAGAACGGCCGGGTCAAGCTCAAAAACCGCGATGTGATGGACCTGCTCACCTTGTACGGGGTGACCGACGAGGACGTGCGGTCGAAGTTCCTCGCGCTGGTCGAGCAGTCCAATACGCCGGACTGGTGGACGAAGTACAACGACATCCTGCCCGACTGGTTCGAGACCTACCTCGGGCTTGAGGCCGCCGCGTCGACCATCCGCAGCTTCGAGGTCCAGTTCGTCCACGGGCTGTTCCAGACCGAGGACTACGCGCGGGCCGTGACCCGCCGCGGCCGGCAGACCGCGACCCCCGAGGAAATCGAGCGCCGGGTCGCGGTGCGCCTCACGCGCCAGGAACTGCTCGCCAAGCCGAATCCGCCCCGGATCTGGTCGGTCATGGACGAGGCGGTGCTGCGCCGGCCGGCCGGCGGCGCCGCGGTGATGCGCGCGCAGTTCAAGCACCTCATCGAGGTGGCCGAGTTCCCGCACGTGACCCTCCAGGTTCTCCCGTTCGCCAGCGGCGGTCACGTCGGCGAGAGCGGCGCGTTCACCGTGCTGCGCTTCGAGGAGAAGGACCTGCCTGACGTGGTTTACCTCGAGCAGCTCACCAGCGCCGTCTACCTGGACCAGCGCGCGGACGTCGAGCACTACCTGGAGGTCGTGGACGAGCTCAGCGTCGAGGCTCTGACCCCGGAGGAGACGACAAGCTTCATCGAGCAGGTCGCCCGGGAACTCTGACCCCTGCGAGCGCACCCGCCGAGGAAACATAGGGGTGGACGGTGAAACCAGCGTCCGTTCGGGAGACAAGTCTTGAACGAACGGATGCTGGTTTCACTCGTCACCGAAGGGCGCCGACGCCCGGGCCGGCCTACCTGGCCGCCTCGGCGCGCACCCGCCGGGCCGCCTCCACCAGGTTGCGGAGGGCAGGCTCGGTCTCGGCGTAGCCGCGGGTCTTGAGCCCGCAGTCGGGGTTGGCCCACAGCCGGGCGGGCCCGATCACGCTCATCGCCAGGGTGAGCGACTCGGCGATCTCGTCCGCCGCGGGCACGCGCGGTGAGTGGATGTCCCACACGCCCGGCCCGATGCCGTGGGCGAAGCCCGCCGCGGTGAGGTCGCCGATGAACTCCATGCGCGACCGGGCTGCCTCGACCGTGGTGACGTCCGCGTCGAGCGCGGCGATCGCGCCCAGGATCTCGCCGAACTCGCTGTAGCACATGTGCGTGTGGACCTGGGTCGCGTCGGCCGCCCCGGACGTCGCCAGCCGGAACGCCCGCACGGCCCAGTCCAGGTACGCGGCGCGGTCGGCCCGGCGCAGCGGCAGCAACTCCCGCAGGGCCGGCTCGTCGACCTGGATGATGCGGATGCCGGCCGCCTCCAGGTCGGCGATCTCGTCCCTGATCGCGAGCGCTACCTGGCGGGCGGTATCGCCGAGCGGCTGGTCGTCGCGGACGAATGACCACGCGAGCATGGTGACCGGCCCGGTCAGCATGCCCTTGACCGGCTTGGCGGTGCGGGACTGCGCGTAGCGGGCCCAGCCGACGGTGATCGGGGCCGGGCGGCTGACGTCGCCGTGCAGGACGGGCGGGCGGACGTAGCGGGTGCCGTAGGACTGAACCCAGCCGTGCGCGGTGACGGCGAACCCGTCCAGGTGCTCGGCGAAGTACTGCACCATGTCGTTGCGCTCGGGCTCCCCGTGCACCAGCACGTCCAGGCCGATGTCCTCCTGAAGCGCGATCACCCGGTCGATCTCGGCCCGCATGGCGGCCTCGTAGATGTCCGCGGTGATCCTCCCGGCCTGGTAGCCGGCGCGGGCCGCGCGGATCTCCGGCGTCTGCGGGAACGAACCGATCGTGGTGGTGGGCAGCACCGGCAGGCCGTTCACCTGTTCGGCCTGGCGGATCGCGTACGGTGTGCGCTCCGGGTCGGTTCCGAGCGCGGCGAGCCGCGCCCTGACCTCGGTGTTCGCCGACGGTGCGGCCGTGTCGGGCGGCGCCGGGAACGCGTCATTGTCGGTCAGTGCGCGACCGAGGGCGACGACCTCGTCGACCTTCTGGCGCGCGAACGCCATCCGGGCGGTCAGTTCCGGCGCCAGCGACGTCTCCGCGGCCAGGTCGAGCGGCACGTGCAGCAGCGAGCAAGACGTGCTCACCACCAGGTTCCCGGCCAGGCCGAGCAGCCGCTCGCACAGCGACAGCGCCCCGCGCCGGTCCGTGCGCCACACGTTACGGCCGTCCACCACCCCGGCCACCAGCGTCTTGGCGCCGATGCCGCCGTTCGCGGCGAGCGCTTCCCGGTTCCCCGGGCCGGCCACGAAGTCCAGGCCGATCGCCTCGACCGGGCTGTCGGCCAGCACCGGCAGCGCGGCGCCGATCTCGCCGAAGTAGGTGCTCACCAGTATCCTCGGCCGCAGGCTCAGCGACCCGAGCCGGCGGTAGGCCCGGCGAAGGGCCTGCAGTTCGTCGCCCGTGCGGTCAGCGGCCAGCACGGGCTCGTCGAACTGGACCCACACGGCCCCGGCCACGTGCAGGTCCCCGAGCAGGTGCTCGTAGGCATCCAGCAGCGGATCCAGTAGTTCCAGGGGCGCGAAGCCCGGCTCGGCTGGCTTGGACAGCAGCAGGAAAGACACCGGCCCGAGCACCACCGGCCGCGTCTCAATGCCCTGTGAACGGGCCTGCAGGTACTCCCGCACCGGCTTGACCGAGGCCAGCCGCAGGTCTGTGCAGGGTCCGAGCTCGGGGACCAGGTAGTGGTAGTTCGTGTCGAACCACTTGGTCATCTCCAGCGGCGCGACCCCCTCCGCCCCACGGGCCATCGCGAAATAGGCGTCCAGGCCGTTCAGGGCCGCGAACCGGTCCGGGACGGCATCGACCATCACGGCGGTGTCCAGCACGTGGTCATACAGCGAGAACGTATTCGACGGGATGCCGGACAACCCGGCGTCCCGCAGCGTCTCCCAGGTCTGCCGGCGCAGCGTGGCGGCAGTCGCCTCCAGCCCAGCGGCGGTCTCCCGGCCCGCCCAGAATGCCTCCGTGGCCTTCTTCAGTTCGCGCTGTCCGCCGATCCGCGGGTAGCCAAGCACGGTTGTTTCCATGGCTCCGTCTCCCTCGCACAGCCATCAGGACCACCGCGCGCCGGCCGGCGCGCGGGCGGAGGCAGGTCTTCGGACGCACAGCGGCCGCTGGCCGGAGCGAGAACCTTCCGCATCCGGCAGTATAGGCAGCCGAATGCTAGTCAGACAACAATTTCTGCATCGTATTATTGTGGCTTGACACAATCGATCGCCGTGCCCTCTGGGCCGCATCGTCGCGACCATGTGGCGGCCGGCTCGCTAGCTAATGCCGCTGGGGCAATGAGATCCATGGCACCGCATCAGTAAACTGCGGAGGTGACCGGTGCCGACGACATCCGCTCTTGGGCCATGGCGCTGCCGGAGGTCGAGGAGACCGCCCACTTCCGGTTCCGCACTCCCGTCTGGAAGGTTCGCGGCCGGACCTTCCTCGGCATGGGCAAAGACGAGAAGACCGCGGTGTTCTGCGTCAGCGAGCAGCAGGCAAACGCCGCCGCGGCGGCTAATCCCGCCAGTTGCGCGGCTGTCCGGCGCCAGGATGCGCGGAGAAGCTTCCTCGGCCTGGAAGTTGTTCTTGGCAACCTCGACAGTCAGCGGATCAGGGAGCTGGCCGAGATGGCGTGGCACCAGCAGGCGCCGAAACGGCTGGCGGCCGAGCGTGACCAGGCACGTGATCTGCGCTAGCCGAGTCAGGCTGTTCGGCAAGGCAACTGGTGGCTGCCCGGCTGGTTCGACCGGATCCTGCCCCGGTTCAGCAGCCTGGAACATCCCTGGCCACGCCCTGTTCGCCGGCGACATCATCCACACTCCGTTGCAGCTGCATTACCACGGCCACGACAGCTGCTTCTGCGAGGACCCCGCCCAAGCCCGCGCCACCCGGCGCCGCCTGCTCGACTGGGCCGCCGACACCACCGCCTTGATACTGCCCGCCCACTTCAGCGGCAGATCAGCCCTGGAAATCACGCGTCACGCCGACTCCTACGCCGTCAAGCAATGGGCCCCTTCAGTCGATACTGACCGGCGCCGGGGAGCGTTTGGCGCGGATGGAATGCCCCGGCAGGCGTCTTGACGATCACGAAGCGGCGGCGGCTCTCCCCAGCGCGCCGCCGTAGCCTCGGCCAGGCTGCGACGGTCAGGAGTTGAGGTAGCGGACCACGGCGAGGACGCGGCGGCTGTGCTGGCCGTCGTCGGGCGGCAGGTCGAGCTTGGCGAAGAGGTTGGCCACGTGCTTTTCGACCGCCTTGGTGGTGACGACGAGTTCGCGGGCGATGGCGGCGTTCGACTGCCCCTCGGCCATCAGCGCGAGGACTTCCCGTTCGCGCGCGGTCAGCCGGCTGAGCGGATCGGTCTTGCGGCTGCGGGCCAGCAACTGGCGGACCACTTCCGGGTCAAGCACCGTACCGCCATCCGCGACCCGGTGCAGCGCGTCGATGAACTCCCAGACGTCGGCGATCCGGTCCTTCAGCAGGTAGCCGACGCTGCGGTTTTCCGCCGCCAGCAGATCAGTGGCGTAGCGCTCTTCGACGTACTGGGACAGCACGACCAGGGCGACGTCCGGCCAGCGGCGCCGGATCTCCAGCGCCGCCCGCAGGCCCTCGTCACGGAAGCCGGGAGGCATCCGCACATCGACGATGGCCAGGTCCGGCTTGCCGGTCTCCATGGCGTCCAGGAGCGACAGCGCATCGCCGACGCCGGCGATGACCTCGATGTCTCCTTCGGCGAGGATCCGGGTGATGCCCTCCCGGAGCAGGACGCTGTCGTCGGCGATCACCACTCTCATGGCAGTACCGCCTCGATGCGCGTGGGTCCGCCCGGCGGGCTGGTCACGGTCAGGGTGCCGTCGACGGCGGCGACCCGGGCGGCCAGCCCGGCCAGGCCGCCGCCCGGCACGGGTGTCGCCCCGCCCTGTCCGTCGTCCTCGACCACGATCGTGAGCGGGCCGTCGGCGTCGGTTATCGTCACCGCGGCCTTCCTGGCTCTGGAGTGTCTGCTGATGTTGGTGATCGCCTCGGCGGCGACGAAGTACGCGATCGCCTCCCGCGTGACGTCCGGGCGCCGCGCCAGGCTGACGTCCACCGCTACGGGGACGGGGCAGCCGATGATCAGGCCGGACAGCGCCGCGTCCAGCCCGCGCTCGTCGAGCACCGGCGGGTGCAGACCGCGGATCACGCCGCGCAGGTCGGCCAGAGCGGTCTTGGCCTCGAGGTGCGCCTGGCCGAGCATGGACCTGGCCGCGGCCGGGTCGCGGTCGAAGCGGGCCACCGCCAGGCCGATCTGGGCGGCCAGCGACACGAGCCGGGGCTGGAAGCCGTCATGCAGGTCGCGCTCGATTCGGCGGCGCTCTGATTCGGCCGCCTGCACCGCCATGGTGCGCGCCTGGGTGAGCCGGGCGATCTCCGCGGAGGTGCGGCTCGGTCCCAGCATCGCGCGGGCGAGCGCGGCATCGGCCGCGGCGGCGGCCCGCACGACCTGCACCCCGACGAAGACCATCACGACCCCGAGCATCACCCCCGCCGCCAGGCCGCCGGGGGTCAGCGCGATCTCGCCGAACTTCAGGCTGTAGACCGCGATCGTCAATTGCGTCGGCCGGATGAGGGGAAGCAGCAGGAACAGCAGCGAGTTCGCCCACCAGACGTAGCTGAGTACGGCAAGCGCGGCGGCCACCGGGAACCTCACCAGCTGGTACAGCGCCGGGCGCAGGGACCGGCCGCCGCCATCGGGCGGAACGCGCACGCCGATGTCGATGCCGTTGAGGTGCGGCACCCGCCATCGGTCGAACCGCGTCAGGCGGGCCGGCAGGCGCACGGTGAGCGCGTTGCGGGCCGCCGCGGTGCCGGGAATCCCGGCCAGCGCCGCGCCAGCGGCAAGCGTCACGGCGGCTATCGCGAAGAAGCAGGCACCGACGAGCACGGACAGCACCAGGCTCGCCGCGGCCAGCCAGGTGCGCGCTGAGAACGGCGTGCGCAGCAGCGCCAGGGAAATCCGCTCCAGGCTCACCGGCCCGAGCCCGCCGGGTGTGTCCCAGCCGGGCGCCGCGCTCCCCTCGTCTGCCATACGACCACGATAAGCGCGCAACTCCGGACAAACGATGGGATCGCCACCCCGGCCGGCGGTAGGGGCCACACCCCCTCGTACTCACGTGTGCGTCCCATCGCTAAGGAAGCCGCTAGTTCGCAGACTTTTTGGTGTGGGGCTGCTCAGCGGAATCCCATCGCGGCAGCACAGAACTGAAAGGACTCCGATAATGACTAATCAACCGTCACCCGTGCTCCATCCTGCGGATGGCGTGCGGCCAGCCGGCCCGTCCCGGTGGCCGGCGAGTATGCGGCGCTGGGCGCGGGTGGGCATCGCGGCCCAGGTGATCTTCGTTGCGAGCTGGCTCGCGGCGGTTTCCTGGCAGGGGCCGCGCTACAGCCCGCTGTCGATGGACATCAGCGACATGACCGCGATGACCGCGCCGCACGGCATGTTCCTGGTGGCCGTTTTCACGCTCGCCGGCGCCGCGACGATCTTGTTCGCGGTGCGTTCCGTCTGGCCCGTGCTGCGCCCCGGCGGCTGGGCCGCGGGCGTCGGTTCTGTCATGCTCGCCCTGTCCGTCGCTGGGCTTGGCGATCTGCTGAGCCCCGCCGAGCGGCTGGCTTGCCGGATCGCCGACCCGGGGTGCACCACGGCGATGCAGATCTCGAACGCCGGCGGCAAGCTGGATTCCGCGCTCACCACGATCGGCCTGGTGGTGCTCGTGGTGAGCGGCTTCTTCCTCGCCGCCGCCATGCGGCGCGTTCCCGGCTGGCGGGCGTGGGCCTGGCCGACCCGGTGGGCGTCGGTCCTGTTCCTCCTGCTGGGCATCGCCAGCGCGGTGACTGTGAACGCCGGGCTGAACGGCCTGTTCGAGCGGCTGTTCGCCGCTGCGGCAGCCGCCGGGCTCGCGGCACTCGGCATCGGCATCCTGCGGCATTCCCGGGCGTGAGAGTCCTCGATGGTCAACTCCGCGGCCCGCAATCCGGCCAGTCAGCGCGGCGGGCGCTGGCCGATGCGGTGCCATGGACCTCCTCGCTGATGTCAGGCACTGATCAAGGGCAAACGCTGCCCGCTGCGGCACTAGCATGAGCCAGGTGACCAGCTCCTCCGGCCCCGTGTATGCCCGGCAGGCGACCTCAGCCGACGTTGACGCCATCACGGCCGCCTTCGCTACCGCGTTCTTCCACGACCCGGTGTGGGGCCCGGTGTTCCCCGACGAGAGCCGACGCGCCGAGCAGTCGGCCGTTATGTGGCGGGTCTACGCGGCCGCGGCGCTGCGTTACCCGTGGACGTTCGTGACGCCAGGCATCGAGGCCGCGGCCATCTGGATCCCGCCCGGCGGCGAGGAACTGACCGCCACGGAGGAGCGTCGGCTTCATGAGCTTATGGAGGAGACCGCCGGCCCGGAGGCCGCCGCGTCAGCCCGGGAGATCGAGGCGCGGTTCGCGGCGGCCCATCCGGCCGGATCGTTCTTCCACCTCACGATC
>Ga0070681_10008582_pt1 | contig 10012 bp, 8 predicted proteins | sample KBSC83BmetaG_FD_65650 | JGI IMG/M metagenome (GOLD analysis project Ga0070681, IMG submission 65650) | Corn rhizosphere microbial communities from Kellogg Biological Station, Michigan, USA - KBS C8-3B metaG | ecosystem: Host-associated > Plants > Roots > Rhizosphere | place: USA: Michigan...
GGAAGGGGCAGGGTCAAGCCCCTATAACCATGGCGACACGTTTGCCGCGGATGGCGTCGTCTATGTCTCGTTCAACTATCGAGTGGGCGCACTGGGGTTCCTCGCCCATCCCGAGCTCACGAGGGAGTCGCCCCACGGAGCCTCCGGTAACTACGCGCTCACCGATACGCTCGCCGTGCTGCAGTGGGTGCAGAAGAACATCGCTGCGTTCGGCGGCGATCCCGCCAACGTGACGATTTTCGGCGAGTCCGCTGGGGCGGCCATTGCTTCCGCGCTCGTCGGATCACCTGCGGCCGCGGGACTGTTTCAGCGCTCCATCTCCGAAAGCGGGACCTGGATGGGATTGACTCTGTCACCGATGCGTTCACGGGAGTCCGCGGAGCAGCAGACCGTGAAGGCCGCCGCGCAACTCAATGCCCCCCACCTGGCTGCGTTGCGGGCGCTCCCGGTCGAGGATGCAGCGAACAAGTTGCCCAAGCAGGGAATGATCATCGATGGCTGGGTGATCCCGGAGGATCTGTCCCGCACGTTCGCGCAGGGACGTCAGAACCGTGTTGACGTCCTGGTGGGCTCCAATCGCGATGAGGGTTCGTTTGCCGAAGGGCTTGGCCCGCCGATGACCGTACAGCGCTGGACTGACGCTGCCGCCCAACGGTGGGGCGAGGCCGCAGCGCTCGGCCTGAAAGCTTACCCGGCAGCCAGCGATGCCGAAGCGAACGCGCAGAACAACAGTCTGTTCACCGACAATCTGGCGTGGATCTCACGGTTGTACGCCGAACAACAGCGTGCAGTCAGCAAGCATGTCTATGTTTTTCAGTTCGTTCATCAGCCGCCTTATGCGCCCGGTAGTCGCAACCTGCGTGTGTGTCACACGTGTGAGCTGCCGTACGTGTTCAACAATCTCGGCACACTGCGGCTGTACCCCGATAGCAGCTCACCTGAGCTGGCGCTGGCATCAGCGGTCGATGGCAAAGTGGCCGCGATCACCCACGCCTACTGGCTCAATTTCGCGCGGACCGGCGATCCGAACGGTCGCGGCCTGCCGAAGTGGCCTGTCTTCGAGGGCATGGCGGACGGCCCGGTGTTGCAGATCTCCGGGAAACCCGTCGTCGGCGATTCGCTGGGAGCCGATAAGGTGAAGTTATATCGAGCTCTGTACGAGAAGCAGATGAGCGCGCACTGAAACTGATGCCGCCCTTTTTCAGAGGTTCTCCCACTATCGATCCGAAGTTTCCCGGGTCTTTGCTGCCGCCATCTGGGTCTGCTGGAACACGTGGATGTCACCGGCCGCACGCAGCATGAGGTCGTAAACGGCCTCATGAGCCAGCACGTCGGTGCGCTCTACCAGGTGCTTGCCAACGATCGAATGGCCCTTCGAAACGGGCCCTGAATCGTAGTCCTTCTCGAGCAGGACGCGCCCGGTGGGATCAAGCAGGGTGATTCGCATGACGATGCGCACCTGGGGAGTGACCTCGATGCCCAGATGTTTGGGCTGCGTGAAGCCGTATTCCATGTTCTCGATCTGGGGGCGAACCACGATCGCGTACCGATCTGCGTTCGTATAGTCGTGGCTGGCATCGGCGCCATCTGCCACGCGGTCGAAGACCTTGATAGCGATCTCGCGGGCCATGATCCCTGCCTGCACGTTCATCTTGAACGCCGTCACGCTGGTCGCCCCGGGTACGATCGATCGACTGTCATCCGTCAGGGTCGTGTACACCAGCACCCGTCCGTTGACATGATCCAGCGCCGGGAAGGGGCCATTGGGCACAGCCGCGGCCCGGTAGCCGATGGATGCGGCGCAGCCCCCAACAAACAGCGTCGCGAGCACGGCAGCCGCTCGCAGTAAGCTCACTATCTCCTCCACCACGGCCGTACACTGCCGTGTCGCTTGGGCTTGTGCAGCAAACCCCGATCCCGCCTTCGGGTGGAACCGCTGAGGTCTGGCTTTGGGTCAGGTGCGCGGAGCGTTTGCAAAGAGATGCTTTACTCTCAATGGGTTACCCCCCAAGAATACGCCCACGCCCCGGACGTGGCTGTCCGAAGAGTCGCAGGAGAAGCACGTGAAATACGCGATCTGGGCCGTTCGATTGTGGTACGCAGGCTGGATGATTCCGGCCGGTCTCGAGCATTTCTATCCTATCTATCCACAGCCGGGATATGACACCACCAACCCCCTGGCGCACGAGATGCTCTTTGCCCTGTTGCATAGCCATCTGTTCGACCTCGTCAAAGCCGTGGAGCTGCTCACGGGGATCAGTGTCCTGCTGGGTTTCTTTACTCCACTCATGCTCCTCGTGTGCATGCCCGTCGCGTTCTGCGTGTTCTGGTGGGATTCGCCCCTCTCGGCATGGAACGTGAGTAGCGTGATCGCAGGCGGCCGAGTGCTGGCCTTCAACGTACTGTTGTCCGTGGCCTTCATCGCCAGTTACCGTCCGATGTTGGCGGCGCGCTCGAAGCCGCGAGGCCTGGCTGCCCCGGGGGTCGACCACACTGCCTGGGCCCCCGGCGTGCAGCAGCTCGTACTCGCCGGGCGCCTGATCTTCGGCGCCTGGATGCTCATGAATGGCGCCAACCATTTCTTCTTCTCGTTCTGGTCCACGCCCAGCGGGCAGGAAGCGCTCTCCATCGAACTGATGGGGGCGCTGGTTCACTCGCATCTGCTGGATGTTGCCATGCTGATCGAGCTCGTCGCGGGGGCGCTGATCCTCACCGGCTTTTTCGTCCCAGCGGCGCTGTGCGTGGTCATGCCGGTCTCTACCTGCGCGCTGTACTGGTCGCTCCTGGATCACGGGCCCCTGAGCCTGTTCTTCGGGTTCGCCGCGTTCGCCCTCAACGGTTTCCTGATGGTGGCCTACCTTGGCTATTACCAGGGCGCACTGCAGCGCACGGCGCTGACACTCGGCGAATCGGGGCGCAGCATGATCTGGGACACCCTCTTTGTGCACCCCAAAGGCCGCACTTCGCGTGGTCAGTTCACGGCCGCGTTGCTCCCGCTCGCGTTTGTCGTGTGGTGCTACGCGGGTTCCGGGCCGAATATCTACGCTCCGTGGGATCTGTTGGTACTGCTCTACCCCGCGGTCGTCCTGCATGCCCGGCGCCTGCATGACATGGGGCGCAGCGGTTGGTTGCTGCTCGTGCCTTCGATCCTGACGATCGCGGCCATGGCGATCTGGGCCCGCCGCATCAGCCTGGGCACTCAGCTCGACTCCGCCGTACCTCTGGTCGCGCTCCTCGCCTTCGTGGGTTTCGCCCTGTGGGGTTGTATCGGCAGGGGACAGTCCGAGCCCAACCATTTTGGGCCGCCCGTGACGGCCTAGGACCTGCGCTCCCGAGCGGCGACTTTACGTATTCGGTTGCAGCACGAACGCCAGGAGCGAGCGCCCGGTCGTCTCGTACTCGTGTTTCGGCTGGAAGAGCGCTTCGGGGCCGGGCGGCTCCGCGAGATTCGTATCGATGATCAGCTGCCACCGAGCGCCGCCGTTCGACTCGGGCGTTCCGGCGGGCAGGGTGAACTTGACGATATCGTGATAGGAGTTGAAGACGATCAGGATCGTCGCGTCCTTGCCCCGCTGCTTCAGGCCCGTCGGCTGCGCGCGGCCGTCCAGGATCATCCCGAAGCAGAGCATGGTTCCGTCCTGCCATTGCTCCTGGGTCATCTCCTCACCGGAGGCGTGGATCCAGGTGATGTCCTTGATCCCGATGCGCTCGTTCATGAGGCCGGAGAGGAAGCGGTTGCGCCGCAGGATGGGATAGCGCCGCCGCAGCGCCAGCAGTTGCCGCACGAAATCCGTCAGGGCGCGGGCGCCTTCGGCGGCATTCCAGTCGAGCCAGCTGATTGAGTTGTCCTGGCAATAGGCGTTGTTGTTGCCGGACTGCGTGTGCCCGAATTCATCCCCGGCCAGAATCATCGGCGTCCCCTGCGAAAGCAGCAGGGTCGCCAGGAAGTTGCGCATCTGGCGCTGCCGCAGGCGGCTGACTCCCTCATCATCCGTCGGACCTTCCGCTCCGCAGTTCCACGAGCGGTTGTTACTGTTGCCGTCCTTGTTCTCCTCGCCGTTCTTTTCGTTGTGCCGCTCGTTGTAACTCACGAGGTCGTTGAGCGTGAATCCATCATGTGCCGTGAGGAAGTTGACGCTCGCGTAGGGTCGCCGGCCGTATTTATCGAATACGTCGGGAGAAGCCAGCAACCGGGGGGCGAGCACCGCCGCCGGAGCCTGACCGCGCCAGTAGTCCCGCACGGTGTCACGATACTGGTCGTTCCACTCCGCCCAACCCGGGGGAAACTCACCGACCTGGTAGCCGCCCGGCCCGCAGTCCCAGGGCTCGGCGATGAGCTTGACGCCCGCGAGCACGGGGTCCTGCGAGCAGGCCTTGAGAAAGCCGCTCTGGTTGTCGAAACCGTTGGCCTCGCGCGCGAGGATGGTTCCGAGATCGAACCGGAAGCCATCCACATGCATCTCCACCGCCCAGTAGCGCAGGCTGTCCGTTACGAGTTGGATGACGCGCGGATGGCTCAGGTTGAGCGTGTTGCCGGTGCCGGTGTCGTTGATGTAGTACCGCTTCTGGTCGGGTAGCAGGCGGTAGTAGGAGGCGTTGTCGATTCCCTTGAAGCTGAGGGTGGGGCCGCGCTCATTGCCTTCCGCGGTATGGTTGTAGACGACGTCGAGAATCACCTCGAGGCCCGCGTCATGGAAGCGAGCGACCATTTCCTTGAACTCGGCAACCCCCCGATCGCGGTCCGCGACATACCGGGGATCGGCGGCAAAAAATCCGATTGAGTTGTATCCCCAATAATTGGTGAGGCCGCGCTCGAGAAGGTGGCTGTCGTTGATGAAGGTGTGGATCGGCAGCAGCTCGACGGTCGTGACGCCCAGGGAGCGGATATATTCGATCACTTCCGGGACGGCGAGACCGCCGAATGTCCCGCGCAGTTTTTGCGGAACGCGAGGATGCAGTTTCGTGAACCCCCGCACGTGCGTTTCATAGATTACCGTCCGATCCCACGCCACCAGCGGCTTGCGATTGCCCTTCCAGTCGAACTCCTGGTCCACCACCACGCATTTCGGCATGAATGCCGCGCTGTCGCGCTCGTCGAACGTCAGGTCATCGCCCTCGGCGCCGATCGTGTAGCCAAACACGCTCGGATCCCACTTCAACTCGCCAACGTGCGCCCGCGCGTAAGGATCGAGCAGCAGCTTGTTGGGATTGAACCGATGGCCGTTCTGCGGCTCATAGGGTCCGTGTACGCGATAGGCGTAGACCGTCCCCGGCCTCAGGTCAGGCACGTACCCGTGCCAGATTTCGTCGGTGTATTCGGGTAACTCGATGCGCTGCTCCTCCTGTTCGCCGCGCGCATCGAACAGGCAAAGCTCGACCCGGGTGGCGTGAGCGGAGAAGAGCGAGAAATTGACGCCTTTGCCGTCCCAGCTCGCCCCGCGGGGGTAGGGCAGTCCTTCGCGCAGTTGCATGGTGGGAAAACCGCAGCACAGTCGGCCCTTCGAAACGGTCCGACGCGCAGGGAGTTCCGGGCTTGCCGCGGCGGCTCCGGTGGCCGCAATATTCGCTTCAGCAGACCGGTCTCCTCAGGCAGGCCCGGAAGAGGAATTCCCATGACGATCAGTGCCGTTCGCGAAAAAGCCTCGCTCCTCACCGTTCTGGGCGCATGCGCCGTCCTGACTCAGGTTGGCGCGTGCGCGGCCGAGGCGCCTGTGCCGATCCCGCCCGCGGCATTCGATACTCCCAAGGCGGCGGGTCCGGTGCAGACGGCGGTGCTCTCGGGAGGCTGCTTCTGGGGCGTGCAGGGAGTCTTCGAGCACCTCGTCGGCGTGCGTAAGGTGATCTCGGGATACGCCGGAGGCGAGCGCAATACGGCGAGCTATGAGACGGTGAGCACCGGCGAGACCGGCCATGCGGAGTCCGTGCAGATCACTTACGACCCCTCGAAGGTTTCCTACGGCGAGATCCTGCAGGTGTTCTTCTCCGTGGCCCACGATCCAACGGAACTCAACCGGCAGGGCCCCGACACCGGCCCCCAGTATCGCTCCTCGATCTTCTATGCGAATGACACCCAGAAGAAGGTCGCGGAGGCCTACATTGCCCAGCTCGGCAAATCGGGCGCCTTCCACGACAAGATCGTCACACGCGTAGATCCGCTGAAGGGTTTCTATCCGGCGGAGGGCTACCACCAGGACTATCTGCTCCATAACCCGACGAACCCTTACATCGCCATCAACGACTTGCCCAAGATCCGCAACTTTCAGCACGTGTTGCCCACGCTGTATCGCGACAGCCCCGTCACGGTCGCGGCGAATACCCCCTGAAGCACCCGCTTGAGCTTCGGTCAACACAGCTCCGCGTAGGAACCAGCTGACATCGCTGGGCGGCGCCGAGCGATACCCCTCTGCGTGAATTCCCCGTAGTGTCCGCACGCTTAGCTACCGGACTGAAGGAGACACGCATGACGACCGCCACCGGCCATACAACGGCCATCCGCGCCAAGAAGGTTCTCGGTACGAACGTCAAAGACACCTCGGGGAAGAAGATAGGGGAGATCGAGGACGTCGTGCTGGACAAGCAATCCAACTCCATCCTGTTCGCCGTCGTGGGATTCGGCGGCTTTCTGGGAATGGCGGAGAAGTATCATCCGGTTCCGTGGTCCACGCTGGACTATGACGAAGATCAGGGCGCCTATATCGTGAACTACACGAAGGAGCAGCTGCAGGCCGCTCCCGTCGGCACCATCGATGAGCTGACGCGCAACGACGGCACGGCATTCCGTGACCGCGTGTACGACTACTACAAGGCCCCGCGTTACTGGGAATCCACGCCCGGCAGGCACTGATAGCCGACTGGCCCTCGCGGTGCCGTCCCGGCGCCGCGCAACGGCGGTTTGCCTCGCGGCGGACCGCCGTTTCTGTGACCCGCATCTCGACACGGCTTGGCCATGTGTATTATTGTACCGATACACATAGGCACTCTCCTGCGCACCGGCCGTGTTCACGCTCAACCCCCACTCTGGAATTCCGATCTACCGGCAACTGCGTGAGCAGGTGCGGCGGATGGTCCTGAGCGGGCAGCTGCGTCCCGGAGCCGAATTGCCTTCGGTACGCGAGCTCGCGGGGCTGCACGCGGTGAACCCGATGACGATCTCCAAGGCGTACAGCCTGTTGGAGGCCGATGGCTTGCTGGAGCGCAATCGTGGCAAGCCGATGACCGTTGCGCACAACGCAGCCGTGAGGCCCGCGGCGCAGCTGCGCGAGCTGGAGCCCGCGCTCGAGCAACTCGTGCTCGCGGCGCGGCAGCTGCAGCTTAACGAGGCGGAGCTCATCAAGGCTCTGCGCAGAAAATGGGAGGAAGACGATGCATCCGATTCCGGTCGTGGCCAGCGGGCTGGGCAAGTCCTTCGGCGCGAGGGCGGTACTGAATGACCTCAGCTTCTCGGTCGGGCCGGGAGAGGTCGTCGGCGTTCTCGGCAAGAACGGCGCCGGCAAGACGACGCTCCTCGAGCTGATTCTCGGCTTTACGCCGGCCAACACTGGCGGCGTCCAGGTCTTCGGTCACGAGAGCCGACGGTTGCCGGCCGAGGTCAAGACGCGGATCGGGTTCGTGCCGCAGCAGGATGAGCTGCTCGATCAGCTCTGCGTCGCGGATCAGTTACGGCTCATCGGCTCCTTCTACCCCCGCTGGGACGATGAGTTCGTGGCGTCGTTATGTGAGAAATGGCAGGTAGATCGCGAGGCGCGGATCAAGCGCATGTCGGTCGGCGAGCGTCAGAAGCTGTCGATCCTCACCGCCCTCGGGCATCGTCCGGACCTCCTGATTCTCGATGAGCCGGTGGCGAGCCTGGATCCGGTCGCTCGGCGGCTGTTTCTTGAAGAGCTCGTCGAGGTGGCGGCGGATGGGCGCCGGGCGGTCGTGTTCTCCTCGCACATCGTGTCCGACATCGAGCGGCTGGCCAACCGTATCTGGATCCTGAAAAACGGGCGGCTGGAGTGGCAGGGGGATCTGGACTCGTTGAAGGAGTCCATCGTCCGCGTGCATCTGCACGCCACCGCCGAGTTGCCCGCATCGCTCGATATACCCAACGCGCTGTCCGTACGCCGCGAAACGCGGCATGCCGTCGCGGTCGTGCGTGACTGGACGCAGGAGTTTCAGGCAAAACTGGCAAGCGAGGCCCGCGCCGCCATCGAAGTCGAAGCGCTCGCGCTGGAGGATATCTTTCTGGAGCTGCACCGGTGAGATCGATCGCGCGACTGCTGTATCTGTATTTCTTCGGGGCGGCGGGGCTGCGCTGGCTGTCCGCCGGCGGAATCGCGACGCTCGTGGGGACCATCACGGCGGCCGCCTGCGATTCACAGTGGCTTCCTCTCCCGTTTGTGTCAATCGTCGGCCTCGGTGCGCTGTTTGCGGGAAGCGCGCTCATGCCCGTGACGGTTGGCCGCATGGCGCGTGGGTCGTGGGCCGTTGTCCTCCCGTACGCGCGGCTGAAGCTGCTGGTCAGCGCGTTTCTGACGGTCCTGTTGGTCAGTCTCCCGATGCTCGGGTACCTGGTTACCAACATGGGCCTGGCGAAGGTTCCGCCAAACCTGCATCTCGACCCCGCCATCGTGGCGCGGCTTCGCGCTGAGAATCTGACGCTGGCCGAGGCTTCCTGGCTGGGGACCTTCAATCTGTTCACCTGGCTCTATCTGATTGTGTGGATGGTGACGAACCAGCGCACCGCGGGAGGTCTCTTCCGAGCCCTGCTGCTGCTCGCACTCATTCTCTACACACCGACGCGGGATATCGCGAAGCTCGATGCCCGCGTGACTGAGTACGCAATGCAGGCCATCGGCACGTGGGGTGTATTTGCCGTGCTATTTCTTTGGTGGCCGCGCTGGCGCGCCCTTGGCAGTCACGTGATTGGCCTGCTGGGCCTGTCGCAACGCCAAGCGCAGTTGCCGCGTGCGCGCATTGCCGGACGCGCCACTGATCTTGTTCTCGGCACAGCGCGCCCGTGGTTGATGGCGGCAGCGCAGGTGCTTCCGGTACTGCTGGCGGCACGCATCAGCAACTACTTTCCCGGCGGATGGCTGTACTGTCTGGTGCTGTTCTCCGTTTCCTCCGCCGCGACGGCAGGGCAGGCCGCTGTGCGCAGCAGAGCGCTGTGGCTGCGCACCGGGTGGTCGCGAGCCGAACTGTATCGCCACGTCGAGTGGTCGTTCTGGCATCACAATTTCATCGTGCTGGCGGTACTGCTCGCCGTGATGGTGGGCGTTGGAATTTACTTCGAGCTGTCGCCGCGGTTGCTGGCGCTGGGAGTGCCGCTGCTGGTGTTGGGTACAACCCTTGGAACGTATCTCGGCCTCATGGTCACACGGGGCATGCGTTGGCCGGAGACAGCGTTAGGCGTCGCCGTGATGCTGGCGCTCATGGCCGGCGCCGTTCTCACCGACCGAGCACAGTTGACACAACTGGTCGCACTGCTGACCGGCCTGGCGGTTCTCGCCCTGGTCTTGCGCGCAGTCGCCAGGAGGCGTTGGGATCACATCGACTGGACGGCCAGCCGTCCAGAGCGGGCCATCCGGGTTCGCGCCGCCGCCTGAGGCGGATGCCATGCGGGGAGAGGTCGGGCGCGTCCCACTACTTCCGCGCGATCTCCGCCGCGGCGCGCGCGAGGATTGCGGCGATCCGTCGTTGCTCGTCGACTGACATGTTGGCCCGGCGGAGTGCGTGCCTTAGCGCATGCCGCGCTTCCGCCAACTCGGGAATCCACTCGCCTCGCTCGGAAGACTCCTCTCCCGAGAACGCCCGGCGGGCCATGTCCATCTTTTCCGCGAAGAGTTTTAACTTCGCCAACATGTGATCGACGTGCTCGCGGTTGGCATCAAGGTGAGCCCGACCCGCTTCGCTGAGCTCGTAACGCTTGCGGGTGGCTTCCAGCTGCACGGTCACGTAGCCGAGTTCCTCCAGGTACGTCAGCGCGGGGTAGACCATGCCAGGGCTTGGGCTATAGAAGCCGTTGGAGCGC
>Ga0070681_10008585_pt1 | contig 10011 bp, 6 predicted proteins | sample KBSC83BmetaG_FD_65650 | JGI IMG/M metagenome (GOLD analysis project Ga0070681, IMG submission 65650) | Corn rhizosphere microbial communities from Kellogg Biological Station, Michigan, USA - KBS C8-3B metaG | ecosystem: Host-associated > Plants > Roots > Rhizosphere | place: USA: Michigan...
CAACTACATGCGGGTGAAAACAATCGGGCTGGCGGACTGCATTCGCAGCGTGGTTGATCGCTCGCACTGGACGGACCAGTTCCGAAAGCTGCCGTCTGGCCGCGGCGTCGGCCTGGCGTGTTCGTCGTATTTATCCGGGGCCGGCCTTCCCATCTACTGGAACGACATGCCGCACTCCGGCGTGCAATTGAAGCTCGATCGCAGCGGCGGCGTCACGGCGTTCTGCGGCGCAACCGAAATCGGTCAGGGCTCAGACGATGTGCTCGTCGGGTTGATTGCGGAGGTGCTGGGCATTGATCCGTTCGACGTGCGGCCCGTCACAGGCGACACAGACCTGACGCCGGTGGATCTCGGGTCGTATTCGAGCCGTGTCACATTGATGATGGGCAACGCGGCGGTGCAAGCCGCCGAGCGCGCGCGTGACTACCTGACGGCTGCCGTCAGCGAACGTCTCGAGATCCCATCGGCTCGACTCGTCTTCGCCGATCGCCGTGTCTTCGACAGCGAACGGCCGGAGCACGGCGTCACGTTTCAGGAAGCGGTGTGCCTCGCCGAAGCGAAGTTCGGATCCATCGGGACGGTTGGCTCCTACACACCTCCGAAGTCAGCCGGTCACTACAAGGGAGCTGGTGTCGGTCCAACGCCGACGTATTCGTACTCGGCGGCCGTGGTCGAAGTTGAAGTGAATCCCGAGACCGGTTGGCTCACGGTGCCACGCGTCTGGATTGCGCACGACATCGGCCGTGCGCTCAACCCGACGCTCGCGCGAGGACAAATCGAGGGGTCCGTGTACATGGGGCTGGGCGAGGCGCTCATGGAAGAGCAGGCATTCCGGCGGCTTCCTCCCCGGTTGTCGAGCGCACTGGTCCATAAATTCCCGTCGATCCTCGAGTACAAGAGCCCGACCACGCTCGACATGCCAGAGATCTTCACGGATCTGATCGAACACCCCGATCCGGAAGGTCCGTTCGGCGCGAAGGAGGTCGGTCAGGGGCCGCTGCTGCCGATCATGCCGGCGGTAGCGAACGCGGTATACGACGCGGTTGGCGTTCGCATCGATCAGGTCCCCGTCACGCCAGAGAGGATCGTTCGGGCGCTGCAAGCGAAGGCGGCGGGCAGGCCGGCGCGATCGGGTCCAGCAGCGTTTCCGGATATCGCGTGGCCCGACCCGCTGCTCGTGGCACCACCCTGGGAGAACGGCGACGGCCGCGCGTCGAACGAGAAGAAGAAGTCGGGGCGCATCGCGGACTCGGACGTCGATGCCAGGACGGCGGTGCGCTCATGATGCGCCTGCCAGCGTTCCGCTATCGCGCCGCGCGCACGATTGCGGACGCTGCGGGCTGGCTGGCTGAAAACCCTGCCGACACCATGCTGATCGCCGGCGGCACCGACGTGTTGCCGAAGATGAAGCGGCGACAGCAGACGCCCACGACCCTGATTGGACTACGCGGTATCGGTGAATTCCGCCATGTCACGGCCGGCAACGGCGTCACGATCGGAGCCGGTGTGACGCTCTCGACGTTGCTTGCCCGAACGGATATTCGTGAATCGTATCCAGGCTTGTGGCAGGCCGCCGCGCAAGTGGCGACACCGCAGTTGCGCAATATGGGGACGATCGGCGGCAACGTCTGCCTCGATACCCGGTGCACCTATTACGACCAGACGTACGAGTGGCGGAAAGCGATCGATTTCTGCCTGAAACGGGACGGACAGAGGTGCTGGGTCGCGACGTCTAGCCCGAAGTGCCTGGCGGTGTCGTCAACCGACACCGCGCCCGCGCTGCAGGCGCTCGGCGCCTCCGTCACACTCGTCTCGTCAGCGGGCCAGCGAATGATCCCCATCGGCGAGTTGTTCGCCAACGACGGCATGCAGTACCTGACGCGACGGCCGGACGAGATCCTGACGACGATCGCCCTGCCGCCATCTCGCGGATGGCGAAGCGCGTACTGGAAGCTTCGCCGCCGCGGTGCGTTCGACTTCCCGGTGGCGGCCGCCGCCGTCGCGATCAAGCTCGATGGCCTCGACATCATCGACGTTCGCATCGTCCTTGGCGCGGTTGCGTCACGACCCGTCGACTGCGAACGTGCAGCGACGGTGCTCAAGCAGGGCAAGCGCCTCACCGAGGAAGCCATCGCGGAAGCGGCTGCGGCAGCATCCGAGGTCGCCAAGCCGATGGATAACACCGACTTCGAGCTCGTGTGGCGCAAGGCCATGGTGCGCACACTCGTCAGCCACGCGTTGCACGAGGTTCGCGGTGACGACATGAGAAGCAGCCGGCGCCAGCTAGCCCGTCAGGAGCTGCTCGCGCCCGTGCATTTCCACGGGTCACTATGACAGGGGAACCTGGCTGAACGTCACCTCTCCGTGTGCGTGAATCACGCACACCCACGGCGCGCGACGATCGATCGTGCCGCCGAGGACTTCGAACAGAAACTCGGCGTCGCTTGACGGAGGGAGGACGAAGTCCGTCCGGATCTGCCGCATCGGCTGTCCGAAGCTTCGCACCCGGCGCGAGGCGCTCACCAGGATCCGATACTCCGGCATCCGGAACATCGTGGCCGCATTTCGGAGACGGATTGGGACGAAGGCAAGGCTGACAGCGAGCGTGACGATAGCCGCCGTTCGCGCGACGCGTGGATCGGGCATGGCCGTAATCGCCAGCACGAACGTGAAAACCGTGGCGGGCATCAGCGACAGGTAGTAGTACGCGTCGAGTTCGCCGAGGAACAGCGAATAGCCGACGACCGTTGCGATTTGTGGCAGAACGGTCACTGACAAGAGCGCGGGATCGTGCCGGTAGCGAAGCGCAACAACACCCGAGCAGATGAGCAGCAGCCATCCAGCGCCAGGCAGATGTCCCGGCCTGAAGTCGATGACCTGGACGGCCTCCACGTAGCTATTGACGCTTTTCCTGATCGCTGGCGCGGTCTCCCCAGAGAGCACCCGGCGCAGGCTGTCCGTCACCGCGCCCATCGCGGCATCGTGCTGACTCGTGAGCTGAAAGACGATGAGCGGCACCTGAAGCAAGACGACGGCAAGACCGATGACCGCGGCATTGCGTAACAACAGGCGCCGCTCGCCGCGCGTGAACGGATCGATCAGCATCGCGACAAACACGCCGAGCGCGACGAACACCGCGCCGGTATAGGCATGCACAGCGCTCCACGCGATGGCGGCCATCACGGCGACGTGAACAACGGATCGGCGATGCCAGTCAGCCAGGACTGCGGCTATCGCCAGCTTGGCCAGAGCCTCGCTCATCGGCGAATTCCAGACTAACCCCGCGAGACTCACATCGAAGGCCGCGGTTGCGAGGATGACGATGGTCGCGAGTGCGATCCACGGCGAGTTGGTCCGCCGCCAGATCGCGAGGAGCAGAAGCGCGTCAGCCGCGGACTGCACCACCGCCTGACCGATGCCGCCTGCATGCGGCAGATTGTCGAACCACGGACCGAACAGCACCCGCAGGATCCAGAGAATCCAGTAGAAGGCCGGGCCGATGGTATAGCCGCCGAAGTGTGTAGGAGGACCGACGAGCGGCAGTTCAGAAAACGGCCGCAGTGCGATTGCCCAGTCGCGGATCTGGTCCCCGAGAAGCCAGAAATGCTGGCTCACGCCGTACGTTCGCATCACCAGCGTGAGAACGAACGTCAGGAGTGCGATCGGGAGCGGAGCTTTCACATCGGAGATGGTGCCGAGGGTCCATTAGAACTGAAACGACAGACCGACATCAATCTTCCGCATGGGTCCAACGGTGGTCGGCCTGCCGAAGAACGGCGACGTCATCGTGCCGCTGTATCCAAGATAGTTGCGCTCGTTCGTCAGGTTCTGCACCTGCAGAAAGATCTGCATCCGGTAGCGCTTGTTGCCTTGATCGAACGTGCGCACCTGCGCGGCGCCGCCGCCGCCGAACACACCGACGCCGGGTGGCAGTGGGGCGATGTTCCCGAAGGCAAACTGATAACCGGCGAGCATGTAAACGCTCGTCTGGCCCGTCGCGCGAAGGCTATTGCGACCGACGCCAGCAGGGCGGTCGTTGAAGACACCATCGTTGTTGTTGTCGCTGCCGGTCAACAAGGTATAGGGCGGTGCGGTGTTCGTATTCACGCCAAACGCGACCAGCACATTGCGAATCACCTGGTTGTTGAACGACACGTTCAGACGGTTTCGAATGTCGACGCTCGGAGGCGGCGGTACGCCGTTGAAGAGAATCATGAACGGCGCATTATTCCCCGCCGCCGGGCCCCATTCGTCGCTGAGGCTACCCGTCGCCGGGATGCTGAACGCGCCGTCAGTGTTGTTCTTCAGCGAGGTCGCAACGTAGTTGGCAAACAGGGTTATCCGTTTGAAGCTGACCAGCGGCCCGTTGAACGCCGGCAGCAGCGCTCCGGGATTGATGTTCGCATCCACTTGCAAGAGGTGCTGCCGCGATGCGGCATCGGATATGGCCTCGATGATGTTCGCGAATGCCGCATTCGGGCGCACACCATTGACCGGCTGGTTGAGATTCAGGCCCCGCGCCAGACCTGAGCCGCGCTGATAACTGTACGTGGCGGCCACACGCACGACCTTGAACACGCCCTGGTCGATCCCGGCACTGACACGCGTGGTCCGTGGGAGCTGGTAACGGTCTCCGAGCACGTAGCGATTGATCGGAGGAATGACAACGGCGTCTCCGACGTTCGGGTAGGCCGGATTGACGATGTTCAGCTCCTGCTGCCGGAAGCCGTCGACGCGAAGGCTCTGATCGTACGTGCCGGAGGGCAGCCAGTCGTAAAACACCCCCACGCTTCCGCGCAGCGTCGTCTGACCGCCGGCAAACGGTGCCCACGTCGCGCCAAATCGTGGCCCGATGTCGGTGAACTCGCGCACGTGCGCCTGCAGCTCGTATCGCACCCCCGGTGTGATCGTGAGGTTCTTGCGGACGCGGATATCGTCCTGAAAATACAGTCCGCCCTGAAGCGTGCGGTACGCGATTACCGGGTCGCCGAGGCGCCGCGAGTAGTTGCTCGGCTGCCCGGCCTGAAACGCCGCCAGGTTGTCGAAGGTATAGGTGCCCAGGTAGTTCGACGTCGTGTCGGAGTGATACCAGCCCGCGTCAACCATGATGCCGGTGCGCAGTGAGTGCCGGCCGAGTACGTAATCCAGGTCGGACCCCATATTCAGGACCTTCGAATGATCGCCCCCAGCGCGCTGCGCGCCGCCGCCCGTGAAGGCATCCAGCACGCGAATTGTCGGCGCTTCAATCGCAGACGCGGACACGTTGTCGTTCCACGACCACTGCACCCGCGTTCTCGAGAAGGCTCGTCGTCCAACGGGACCGAAGTGCTGCACGCGAACGGTCTGCGCCGTGTTGTCGGTCGAGTAGGCGCGTTCGGCCTCGTCGTAGCCGCCGACACCCATGTTGTCGTTCGCGAAACGAGTCAGGTTGTAGCCGAAGCGGAGCGTCTGATCGAGCGACACCGCGTAGTCGAGTTGTCCGTTGACAAAGAGCGTGTCGCGTGGCGCCCGAAGGTTCAGTGCGCGGGCGACGGTGCCGGTCGGCAGCGCGGCGTTCAGGTTCGGCGTCTCGTAGGACGAGTTGCCGAAGACGTTGATGTTGAACGATGCCTTGTCCTTGATCAGTCCGCCTCCCAGGCCGAAGCCGTAGTTGACGCCGCCTTCGGGTCCCCTGACGGGCACGAACGGACTGCGGCCGCTGAGCGCACCGTCGCGCATGATCACCGTGGAGTAGTAACGAATCGGACCAATTCCCGGCTGTGTGATGATCTCGATGGAGTTGCCGCCGGCGTTGTGGTACTCCGCCGCAAATTGATCGCGGGAGATGCGGATCGACCGGATCTGCGCCTTGGCGGGCAGCGCGCTGCCCTCGAAGCCGTCGATACGGATTACCGCACCGGGTCCAGCCATGTCTTCGAGCTGCTTCTGCAGAGTGGCCGGATCGTCCGACAGCGCTTCGATCTGGTCGCGGGTGAGTGAGGTGCCGAATGACGGTCCCTGGCGATCGGCAGCGGACTCCTGTTTGTCCTGGCCGACGGTCAGCGATGCCTCGAGCCGTGCGATCGACAGCACCGCCACTTGCCGGTTCTCTCCATTCCGGATTCGCACATCCGCAAGCGTTCGGGTCTCGAAGCCGGGAAACGAGACTTCGACCGAATAGCGGCCGGGCCGCAAGCCCGATAGGACAGCGACGCCGGCATCGGACGTTTCGACCGGAGCAATGACAACGTCCTTGATTGCCGCGTCGAGTCCGGCGACCTTCACCATCGCGCCCGGAATGACTGCGCTGCTCGGATCCACGACCGTCACGCGAAGCGCACCGTTATTGGGCGTCTGCTGCGCATACGCCGTCGTCGAGATCACGAACACGCACAAGAGTGTGGCGAACCACCTCATCTCGGCACCTCGAACTTGCGCGCATCGATCTTCGGATTGATGCGAATGCGATCGAACGTCGTCTCTTCGATGGTCTCTCCGGCAACGGCGTGCCGGATTCTGAACGGCCACTTCGTGCCGTTCACGTCGCGGTACTCCGCGTAGTACAGCCGATGCTCCACCGGCATCGGCTGCGTGTTGGGCGCGGCAGGTCCGGGCGCCTGCCATATCAGCATCACCGGCAGGTGTGTCTCGCGCTGAACGACGAGTCGCGCCGAAAAGTTCCCGGGGCCGCCAACATCCAGAATGTCGGCCTTCCCTTCCGGTGCATCGCCTTCCGCGAGGTACTTGAAGGTGAGCGGGTACGGTGGAAACGACGCCGCAAACGCGCCGAGCATCAGTCGTGCGAAGTCCTGCTTGATGCCCGGGAGCCGCTGCGCCGTCGCGTCGGGCACGGGACCGCCTGCGCGCACCGGCGGTGCCGGGTACAGCAGGAGCTGATCGCCTGTAAAACCCGTGATGCTGGCGTCGCTATCCTGCGCCGGGATTTGGTCCTTACGAACGAAGCGGTCCGGCAGCTCGCAATCGATTTCGAATTCAATCGATGCCAGATTGTTGCCGCGGATTTGACGGGTGCGGCCCGTGGCCGTGAACGAGGTAACGGCCGAGAGCTTCTGTTCGCCCCCGAGCGCCTGCCGTGCCGCGCTCACGACTGATTGCGCGGTCGGCGCCTGCGCCTGAACGAACGCTACGCGCGGCCCCGCGATGCAGACCAGGGCGGCGAAGAAAACCAGAAGACGACAGGATCCCGCCACAGGCTGTCTCCTCAGGCAAGAAGGTTGTCCCCCGGGGTTCGGTCTACCTAGCTCTTAGACACGTGAATACGAAAAATGGCTGCCGACGGTTACATGAAGGAAGTGGAAAAGTGGAAGAGGTGGAAAAATCGAAAGTAGCATTCCCCTCAGTTCTCCGACCCCTTCGCATCGGCCGATGCGCCGCCACGGATACCGTCCGATTCCTTCATGGAGCGAAACGGGACGCATCCTCGCTGGCTGTCCGTGCAGAACGGAGGCAGCATGTCAATGTCGAGCGGTGCTCCAAGATACACGTGCTGCACAATCGCCGTGTCGTACGGGAGCGCTGGCGCGCCCGCTCGGATATTCCTGCCGATCTGGAGAATCTGCGGCAGCTTGAAATAGCTCATGACAGTCGACGCTTCGCCGGGGGCGAAATTGTGTCTCAAGCCAAGCGCATGGCCGACTTCATGTGCCGCAATGTATCTGAGGTGATCGTTCTGCTGTTGCAGATCGCCATCCGCCATCGTCTCCGGCAGGATGAAGACATGCGCGTGGAGGATTTCCCCCGTCAGCGGATCGCTCTGGACGTATGAGGTGGACGCGAAGGCGCCGGACGTCACCCACTGAATAACGTTGTAGTCAGGGCTCGGCGCGCGGACGACGGGAGGCGCATCGATCACCCGAAGCGCGGATGTCCCCAATGCCTGGTTCCAGTACAACACGCCGTCGCGCACAGCAGACCGGTAACGTTCCGGAATCGCGGACGACAGCGCGAAGACGATCGGCTTGTGAGGATCGAACTTCATGGCGTAGAGAACCCAGCGGCCATAGCGCCATTGAGGGTACGTTTCGTAGAACCCGAACCGTCGCAGGTTCTCCATCTCGAACGGCCGGAAGTCGGGACGCGGATGATACGAGCTCAAATAATAGTGAACGACGATGGGCTGACCATCCTTGGTCCGGGCTTCCTGGTCGAACACCAGTGTGGATTCGTGATAGGAGATGGAGACAGGCTTGCGCTCGAAAAGTCGAAACGATCTGGCATCGTGCCTGTCGATGCGGCCGTAGTAGTCTTCACCCGTACGGTCTTCCTCGCGGTCGATCGTGTCAAAGCCTTCGTTCAGGTCGACGCCGAGTGTGCCATGCGTCTCCGTGCGTATCGGGATCGTCGCCAGGATGCCGGCGGAATCGCCTCCGCGTGTATTCGAGGCGTCGAGCATGTGCAGAACCGCACCGTCACGCTCGAATGTGACAACGCGGCTGCGGCTCGTGTTGAACCCGATACTCCCCTGTTCATAGCTGACCTGCAGCAGGAATCGCTCCCCGAGCTCAGCGTCTTTCAACGTCGCTGTCGGTATTCCCAGTGCCTGGGGAACTGACGCCGAAGTCGCGACGAGTACTCCAGCGGCGAATAAACACAGTAGTCGCATGCTCCACGCCTTTCCCCAACGCCATCTTATCCGCCCTTACTCGATGGCTGGCGACTCAGCCCGCGAACGGAGCTGGCGGCATCGATGGTACACGCCGCCGATTGCCTGTCAGTAGACAACCTCCGCTCACTCTGCATCGCGCGGCGTAGCCGAGAGTACGCATGCCAACAGCAGCGGCGCCGAGATGCACCCCGAGGCGTCAGACGTCTGTGATGAATTCCCGGCGCGAGCTCCCTTGGCGTCGTTCATTCCTGAAACCCGCGCGAATGATTACGTGGGCACCTCTGCCCTGTGTGGGCCGCCTGAAGGCCGCCCCTACGAAGCGGGTACACCTCTGCTCTGCTCGGTGCGGGCCGCCTGAAGGCGGCCCCTACGAAGCGAAGGCGCGTACGTAGGGGCCGGCTTTAGCCGGCCCACCTCTAAGGCGGTCTGAAGATGGCGGAAGTATTGCGAGTAGCAAGCGGCCGGGAGGGTTTTCATCCATGTGTCGCCTATCGACGGCAACTCAATATGCTTTTGTGGCGCTCGCGCTCACCTCATCTGCGGCGCTCGCTCAGGTGGCGCCTAACCCGACCCAGCAATCCCTAGGTTCGGCGCAGGAACCCACCCCGCTCTTCCGCATCACAGTCGTGGGCCATACGACGCCCGCCGTCAACTACCGTCCGCGACATGGCGAGACGCCGCTCGATTTCGCCGGCACGTCGCTGATGCCGAAAGCGGAAGGACGCGCCGACATCAGCGGCGAAAAGGGATATATCCGCATCGACTCCAAGTTCGACAAGCTCGACCCGGCGACCCGGTTCGGCCCTGAGTACCTCACGTACGTAATGTGGGCGATTACTCCCGAAGGCCGCGCAACCAATCTCGGCGAACTGCAGGTGAAGGGCGACGATGGCCGCCTGAAGGTGACGACCGAGCTGCAAGCCTTCGCGCTCATCGTCACCGCCGAGCCATATTTCGCCGTCACTCAGCCGAGCGACGTCGTGGTCATGGAGAACGTGGTCCGCAAGGGCCTCTGGGATAACACCAGCGGTCGTGTCGAACCGCTACAAGCGAAATACGAGCTGCTGAAACGCGGCGCCTATCTGATGAATGCGGATGCGTCGACGGTGAGATGGCCAGCGCCCGAACCCGGTGTGCCCGCCGATCTGGCGCAGGCACGCAATGCGGTAGAGATCGCGCGGCTGGCGGGAGCCGATCAGTATTCCGCAGATACTTACAGCAAGGCGGCAAGGCTTGTCGCCGAAGCGGAGGACGCGCGCCAGCACCACAAAGACCGGAACAAGATCATGATGCCAGCGCGGCAGGCGGCGCAGACAGCCGAAGACGCCAGGATCATCTCGCTGCAGCGGCAGGAACAGATCTATCAAGAGCAGCAGCGCGCGGCGTCGCTCCAGCGCGAGAACGAG
>Ga0070681_10008587_pt1 | contig 10011 bp, 9 predicted proteins | sample KBSC83BmetaG_FD_65650 | JGI IMG/M metagenome (GOLD analysis project Ga0070681, IMG submission 65650) | Corn rhizosphere microbial communities from Kellogg Biological Station, Michigan, USA - KBS C8-3B metaG | ecosystem: Host-associated > Plants > Roots > Rhizosphere | place: USA: Michigan...
CAACGGCAAGACACAGGAATAGCGTCAGGAAGGTAACAATTCTTCTCATTCATTTTGCTCCCGAAGTTTGTTGATCTAGACAACCGTTAGTAGTCTGAGCATTGCATTTGGTTGGATTGCGGCCAATATGTCCACCCCGAGATTCGCCGTTCTAAAATTGCTTTCAAAAAACGAGGTTTCGGCTGGAGTAAGTCACTTCACTCGAGGGTGAGGTTAGGCAGTTTGTGACGTCAGGTCTCCGACTCAATTTGCGAGGTGGACGCGTGTGAGCATGTCCTGAAACCGAGGGTCATCACGCAGCGAGTCAAACGCAGGATCGACCTTTAACCTCGTGAGGATATTGGAGTGCTGGTCGTATGCTTTTTGAAGCCAGGCAAACGCCTGCTCCTTATCTCCCATTCCTGTGTATGCCCACAGGAATAACGATGCATCAAGGGGCTGACGCCGGTTCATCTCGAGCAGTTTGGTAATCTCGCGTCGAGCGTATCCTGTCCGGCCGGAACGTCCATAAACGTAAGCTGTTTCTGCCAGGATCCAGGGCCCATTCGACACCTTGCGCAGGTCTTCGATGTCGGTCAAGGCTTCTTTAAACATTCCGTTCTCTACATAAGGGTGGATCACAATATGGACACGTGTTGATCTTGGGTCCATTTCCTTGATCTCGCGAAGTTTTTGTATCGCAAGGTCGTACTGTCTGGAGAAGTGCAGAATTTCCGCATTGTCGGCCGCAATGATCATCGAGAGCGGATCAAGCCGGCGTGCCATCTCGCTTTCATGCAGGGCCTCGTCAAAACGACCTAGCATAGCAAGTTGCTCGGCATACCAGTGGTGGGCGGTGGCATTATTTGGATTCAGGTCGATCGCATGTTGAAACTCCTTTTCCGACGTCTTCCAGTCCCAGTTGTACTCTCTGAGTATCAAGGCAAGGGCCGTGTGTGCCTCAGATAAGTTAGGGTCGATCTCAAGAGCCTTGTCGGCCGCCGCCCGAGCCTTCTCAATATACTCGCTTTGAGGTTTAGCGCTATAACCGCTTAAGAGTGCGTATGACGCGGCCAAACCAGCATATGCGCGCGCAAAGTTTGGGTCGGTATTCGAAGAGCGTTCATAATAGCCGATCGCTTGTCGCAGATTGTCGTCTCCTCGTTTATTAAAGAAATACTGACCCTTAAGGTATAGATCGTATGCCTCAAAATCCCCTGCGGCCGCGGTCTGAGGTTGTTCTTTGGGTTCAAGTGTCGACTGTATGTTTACCGCTACCTCCTGCGCGATCTCGTCCTGAAGCGACAAAAGGTCGGTTATCTCGCGATCATATTCGCGCGCCCAGACGTGCGTCTGATCGCTCGTTTGAATGAGTTGGGCGTCAACACGTACTCGGTGCTCATCGCGCCGGACACTGCCTTCGAGAACATATTGGACCTGGAGCTCACGGCCGATCTGGTCGATCGTCGCGGCGCCGTTTTTGTAATGCATTACCGACGTGCGCCCGATCACGCCGAGCTGGTTTGGGTCGATATTCCCTAGCTTCGTGATCATTTCTTCTGTAAGGCCGTCGCTAAAATATTCCTGGCCGTCGTCACCCGTAAGATTTTGAAAGGGTAAGACGGCCAGCATCATTTTCGTTTGCGGTGACTCAGCCGAGCGGGAGTGGCGCGGCCACAGGAGCCACGCTCCAAAGACAACGGCGACGAGAACGACGGCCGATCCAATAACGGTAAGTCTGCGAAACCGTTGTCTTGCAGCTACAGGCGTCGAAGGCTCGGCTACAGCCTCTTCGACGATTTGAACCGGAGCTATGAACCGGTACCCACGCTTCGGGACCGTTTCGATAAAACGCGGAGCATGCCGCTCGTCATTGAAAAGCTTTCTGAGGAGTCTGACTGTGTATGTAATATTGCCTTCCTCAACGAAGGCGTCCTGCCATACCTCGTGTAGGAGATCTTCCTTTTCGACGATCCGGCCGCGGTTTTCAAGGAGTACTGAGAGGAGTTTTACGGCTTTTGGCGGCAGAGATAGAGGTTTCCCGTCCTGGCTGAGGACCATTTCGTCTGCCTCAAAGACAAAATCGCCAAATCGGTAACTATTCTCTTTCAACGACATAACCGGCCTCATAACTTCCTAACAAAAACTTCGCCCCGGCCAAAGGACATTTTTCGCATGCGCCATCTACATTGCGAGTTCAAGAAAGTTAAGAATCAAGGGTTTGGGGATTATAGCATCCTTGCGAGGCGCGGAGCGTCTTTTATAAAAGCGCAATTGAGTCTAAGCCCTTCAAAACATTACGGACAGGACTACACAATGGTTTATAAATCTATCATTTCCCGCTCGCTTTTGTTGGTTGGCATTCTCTTTACAGCCCATGCGTTAACAACATCCGCATTTGGCGCGCAGTTTCTCGGCGGACCATCGATCCGGGTTAACCCGAACACCTCCATTGAGTTTGAGTGGATCACCGACGTCGCCTGGTACGGGAAAGTTGAGATCTTTAGCAGTCCTGACGGCACCCCGGCTTCGCTCGTTGCCACGAAGAAGAGTGAGGACATCTTGGGAGCTACGATCGCGCTTGCGCAGCAGACGGTCACAATGAATGTAGTCTCCGTGATCACACCGGATACCACTTTCTACTTTCGGGTGACCGCATGGGACCCGACCGGGAGCACCGGTGACCTCATAATGCCGGCGCCTCTGCCCCCTTTCTTTACGGGCGCTCAGGCTATCGCAAACGTTCGCACCGATTCCGTTACAACGACCGGCGCGACAGTCTCATGGCAATCGAACGTCATTGGATTCGGTAAAGTTACCTTCGGCACGCCGACGCAAACCGTACAGGACGCTTTCAACATTACCGATCACGCAATTGACCTGACCGGCCTTACACCCGGCACCGCGTATCAATTCATAATCAGCAACAAGCATGCGATCGACGGTGACGATCTTGTAACGGCGACCGGTCAACTTACGACCGCTCAGCCAGTCACTGATGTTGTGTTCACTCAGCCACAGGCGGAGCCTCGCGTAATACAGAAAGGCCTATCGTCACTCGTTAGCATTAAGGCTTTATCCCACGGAATCCCGGTCGCCGGGGTACTTGTGACCTTCGCGATCGACCCCTCGAGCGAAGGTGGCGGAACACTATCAAGCGGTCAGGCTGTAACAGACTTTAACGGTGTTGCGAGTGTGCAGTTTACACCTTCAGTAAGCGGCGTCGTACGAGTAAACATCTCGGCATCAAACGCGACGAACTCGCCCTTCAAGATACCGGTAGTGGTCAGATAGCATCTCGCAATCGGCTGGCGTCCAACGAAGGGTCGATCAAGGGTTTGGCGATCATAGCGCATAGATAGTGCGAGGAGAGTTGTTATTTAATAGCCGGATCACTTCAGTGAGAGAAAAAGCGCCAGGCGATTCACGAATGCACTAAATTTGGAGGAAAGACATGCCTACAACGATCATTACGCGGTGGATGGGTTTCGGTGGTAAGTCAGGGGGGCAGTTAGGAATCGGAGGGTACGAGAGTACGTATGCCCGCTTGTGGAATCTTGGAAATGGTGAATACTTCGACCTTCAAATTGGAGCTGCCCGTTGGGGATTTGGGCTGGGCGCAGGTGCCGGGGCTGTCGCGATTATTGCATTTGGTCTTATAGAGCCACACACGCTGCATGGCAGAAGGATGGAAACGGATTGGGGCGTAAATGTGGCATTTACGGAACAAATAATCTCGAAAGCCACGATCGGGCTCATTAAACAAAGCAAACTCTGGGTTGATGCTTTCATCGCCGGTAAATACATTGTAGCGTCAATTGACGACTTGAAGCTTTTGGAAAATCTTCGAAACCTGACGCATACAATCTTTACTGCACTCGAAGCGCGTAAACAATCCGGCGTTGTGGTCGTTGATCTGCCTGGCGGTGTGGGTCTTGAAGTATCTGGGTTTTTAACGAAAGGAACGATGTATATCTCAAATGAGTCTGATATTGCCCCAGGCTCAGAATGGAACGGACGCGATCGTTTGTGAAGAATTTGAAGGCAGAGCTAGTGTGGGGAACTGGCCGCTGCGTTCGCAAGTATCACCTGAAGTGATCAGCAAGGGTGGGTGGTCCGATCTGCAGATGATGATATGAACAAGAAAATAGAACTCAATGCCTTGATATCGCTTCTATTTGTCTTCGCTGCGGCGCTCGCTTTGGTGGACCTAAGCGAACGAAGGAATAACGATGGCTAAGATAGAGACAATTCGTTGGGATCTCGGAAATGGCGCCAATCCGCGGACGAAGGAAAAATGGGGCGTTTATGACGAGAATGCCTTTAACCTTTCTGCTCAGGTAGGCCCAAGAATGCCGAACCGCATGGGCGACGTCATAGTCATTCAGGCAATGCTGAATGTAATTGCATCTGAGCGTGTATGGTCCGAATACAACGGACTTAAGCTCTCCCTAATGCCGCAAGTAACGGGTAAATTTGAACAAAAGACAGAAAGGGCAATTCGGAGCTTCCAGGAGGCGAGACATTACAACCTCGTCAGAGTCGATGGCGTTGTGCACCCAGGCGCATTTGAGAACCGGATCATAAGACTCGACGCTAGTATAATGTCGATAAGTTTGCTGAACATGGAGGCGGGCGTAGTATGCTCGTTCAAGTACAACTCGTTGGATCATACTAAGGAAATCGCCAGACTGTATCCGCAGGTGATCGCAGCGATATATTTATGAAGTTTATTTTTCATCTAGAAGACTGAACACCGCCTGCAAGACAGCATTCAGTCTTCTTTAGGATTTAAAGTTCTCAGTGCTTCTTCCCTCCGCCCTTGTTGCCTCCGCCTTTATTACCGCCGCCTTTGTTGCCGGCGTTGCCGTGGTTGCCATTGTTGCCGCGGCTGGCGCCGGGTGATTTGGCTGGCCGGTTGGACGGTGCGGGTCGCGCGGGTGCGGGATTATTTACGTGGCCTCGATTGCCGGGATTATTTGCGTGACCTCGGTTTCCGGGATTGTTAGCTCGGCCTCGGTTGCCGGGGTTATTTGCGCGACCGCGGCTGTTGGCTCGGCCACGGCCGGGGTTTTCGTTTCGGGCGATCTTTGGTCGTTGGCCGCGCGGCTGTTGTGTTTGCGGCTGTCCGCGTTCGGGTTGTGCGTTTGGCCGCTCGCCCCGAGGCTGTGATTCTGCCCGGTCGGGTTTGCCGTTATTGGGATTTCCGTTCTCAGGTTTGCCCTGGTCTCGGCGACCATTATTTTCAGCCCGGAAGTTCTTGTCAGGACGCGGATTCTGCTTGATGAATTCTTCCTGCTCGCGGGCCGGCTTTACGAACATCGCATGCGCCTGCGGGTAATAGCGGCCGTCATACGGCGATCGTATGTCGATCTTGCTGATGAATTCCGGCTGTGTCGTGTAGATGACCACGGGCTGCGGGTAAAGCGCGACGATCCGTTGCTGATAGATGGGCGTTTCGACCACATCATATGTCTCGTACCAGGTCGGGTAATTGTCGTAGTAATACGGCGTGCTATAGAGGTCGCGGTCACCGCCAAAGAGAAAGCTGACGAGCTGAATGCTCTGGTCGAGCCAGTTGTTCTGGTAATAGAAATTATCGCCATAGATGCGCGGGTCGCCGCGGAGCAAAATGCGCGCACCTTGATATCGCGGCTCGTCGCGATAGAACAGAACGTCGCCGATCTCCTGGATCTGGTCGGGCCCGTATTGCGTGTACATCGACAGCCCACGGCAATACGGGTCGTTAAGGTCGTTGTATTCGCGGACGCTGATGTAATCGGTGTAACCGTCGCCGTTTAGGTCAAGGTTATTTATGCCGCCGGGTCGGTTAAGATACCGCTCAAATTCCTCCGGACTGTGCGAGCGCTGTACGATATCGCCGACGCGCTGAAGATCGAAGTTATTCTTCGCCCAATACAGATCGTCGGGCGGGATGGTCTGCCCGTTTGAAGTAACGAGCGGCTGCTCCTGTGTCTGTGTTTGCTCTTTGTTACAACTTGTCCAAAAAGTGACGGCGGTAAGTATGGTCGCCAAAAAGAATATTCGTTTCATTTCCCGCAATTCCCCCTTTGCTCGATGTGTAAATATCAATATTTGGTAGGCAATTCTTGTGCCGTCGAGAGAATCATCCGCGGATCCAGATCGTGGAAATTCTTGCAGGCGTTAGACTTATGGGCAGCACGTTATTTCCGGAAGGGACCAGGTGCAATTTAGAGCGCGATAGACACCGATCTGAAATTTCAAATCGGAAATTTCAGATCTGAGCTCCCTATTTTGAAATTTCAGATCCGCACTTTCAGGTCTGGAACAGGACCTCGCGGCTCAAATTTTAGATTCGATATCTTTGACCTGATATCGGCGTCATTTTGCCCAACCGAGGACATAATTTGAGCCGGTAAAGTTGCTGTGGCTCCGGGTCCGATAGCGGCCGCCATTTGGGTCCATGACGTTGACGTCCGGTGCTGCGCCGTTGAGGCTATGAATTATGTTGACGTGAAAGCCGCCGACGGCGACTTCGTTGTAGCCGATCAAAACAGGACTGATGGCAAGCTTTGTTTCGATGAAAGCGCCGTCCCACGTTCCGTTTGCCCTCACGACATAATCCATCCGTATTCTTGAGTCATCCATGACGTGGCCCAGCCCTTCGCCCGTTATCGTGCCGTATTGCGGGTTGGTGTCCGGATTAGTTGAGTCCCAGTACTGAACAAAAATGTTGACGAGATCGAGCTGATTGCGGATCGAGCGCGATGCGCTCATACACCTGAGCCACCACTCAAGACCCGCCGCCCAACAAGCCGTCGCGTCAAATTGTGCCACCGCGTGAGGGTAATGTGCCGCATTCCTGTCCCAAGCCATAGATAGTCCTCCGAATTATTGACCGCGCAAATTCGCGTTTTTGCCATTATTCATAAAAAAGTTTATTGGGCAACCGTTTACAGTTTTCTTGCGAGCCGATTGGTTTCGGCTTAAACTGCAATCGATCAGAAAAGTTTACTGCGGCACGCGTTTTCAAGGCGCCGAGCGAGGGTAATGAAATTTTATAACGATGTACTTGAATTGATCGGCAATACACCGCTTGTCAGGATCAATCAGCTTACAAAACAACACGGGATCAAGGCGCAGGTTCTCGGAAAGATGGAAAGCCTGAACCCCGGCTACTCGGTCAAGGACCGCATCGGCGTGTCGATGATCAACTGGGCCGAACGCGAAGGCGTGCTTAAAAAAGGCGGGACGATCGTCGAAGCGACAAGCGGCAACACCGGAATTGGTCTCGCGCTGACGGCGGCCGTTCGCGGCTACAAATGCATTTTTGTCCTGACGGACAAGGTCTCTGTCGAAAAGGTCCGATATCTCAAAAGTGTCGGCGCCGACGTGGTCGTCGTTCCGGCATCGGCAAAACCGGGCACGCCTGAGCATTATCACGAGACAGCGAGACGCATTGCTCGCGAGACAAAGAATTCTTTTTATCCCGACCAGTATAGTCACCCTGCAAATCCCGCGGCCCACTATGCGACGACCGGGCCCGAGATCTGGAATGACACCGATGGCAAGATAACGCATTTTGTCTCCGGGATCGGTACCGGCGGGACGATAACCGGCACGGGCCGGTATCTAAAGGAGCAGAATCCGAAGATAAAGATCGTCGGCGCCGACCCGTACGGCTCTATCTTTAAGACGTATAAGGAGTCAGGCCGTGTGCCGGAAGCAACGCCGTATCTTGTCGAAGGGATAGGCCAGGCGTTGCCGGTCACAAATGCCGATCTGAGTGTCGTCGACGACATCATCAATATCACGGACCGCGAATCGTTCGACCTCGCGCGACAGTTGTCGCGGCGTGAAGGTATATTCTGCGGAGGCTCGACCGGGACAAATTTTGCCGCTGCCTTGAAAGTCGCAAAAGACCTAGATGAAAACGGGCTGGTCGTTTTCATTGTCTGTGACACGGGCGAGCATTATTTGTCGAAATTCCACTCGGACGAGTGGATGAAGGAAAAACTGCTGCTCGAGCCGCAGCGAATTACCGCAGGGTTGATCGCGGAGACGAAAAACGGCGGCGCTCCGACGGAGCTGATATTTGTCGGGCCGGACGACATTGTTAAAGATGCTCTCGCAAAAATGGATGAGAATGCCGTTACGCAGATCCCAGTGCTCGAAGAGTATCGTTCGGTCGGCAGCCTGCGTGAGAGCAATGTTCTCGGAAAATTGCTGACAAATCGCGAGCTCCTCGACGCTCGGGTCAGTGAAGTAATGGACAAGAGCTTTCCGGTGGTCGAGGTCGACGCAACTCTCGATGACGTTAGATCGAAACTGCAAAAATCACCGGCCGTTTTGATTGAGGATTTTAAGCGAGTTACGGGTATAATCACGCGGTCGGACATTTTGGACTTGTCGAGATGATCCGCGTTCCAGGAATTGTGGTTGGGAAAAGGCTGTTTCAAATTAGGTCCGACTCTCGATAAAAGATATGGACGAGAACAACGTGCCGCAAGCACCGCCCGACGACGATCGGACGCCTACGCAGGAAGATGCAGCGCCAGTCAGAAAAGGCGGTGACTGGGTTATGCCCGAGCCGGTCTTTCGGAAATCGAGCGGCTATCTGCCAAAGGGATTCGAGCAGCGCGTCAGGGCGGCTGCGGCGGCCGAACCGGCGCTCGAAACGAACGAGGTCGCCGACGACGCCGGTGAGCCGGCGGCGATGCCGGCGGCGGTATCCGAAGAAGACGGCATTGCCGACCAGCCGCACGTAACAGAGGAGCCAACGGCCGAGGGTGTGGTGATGGCCGCCCCTGTGACAGAGACGACGGCTGCATCGCCGAAGAAACGTCGCGGCTTTTTTGGCTGGCTTTTGATCATCGTAGGCGTGATCCTTATCGCCGGTGCGGTGGCCGCGATCGCGACGTTCGGGGTCCTCTGGTATTTTTTCCAGACGAGCCCGTCCGAGAATTTTTAATTGACCAGCTCGATAAGTTTTCATCTGCAAACACAAAAGCCGTAGCCGTCCTTTAATTGACGCCGGTCCCGCTCGAGACACAGAAGCCTCGGGCGGGTCGGTTGTCATTCGATAATGCCCGACGCAAGAGTAAAATTCAGCGGCCGAGAATTCGTGCTCAGTGATCGTCTCGCCACCGCCGGCCGGTCGTCGGACAACGATATTGCGTTTGTCGACGATTCGAATGTCTCGCGATATCACGTCGAGATCGAGCCGCGCGATGCAGAGTATTGGGTGATCGACCTGAGCAGCAGCAATGGCACGACGGTCAACGGCGAGAAATTGACGGGCGAGCGGCTGCTGAAAGACGGCGACAAGATCGTCCTGGGCGGCTCGGCCGAGATGGAGTTCACAGCCGGTGAGGCGTCCGGCGTAAGAGCCGACGCGGCCTCAGCCGGTGCTGCCGGCGGTGCGGTATCGGCGGCGCCAAAGCCTAAGAAAAAAACCGCAAAAGCCAAATCGGACGATTCGTCGGCTGCTTCCGGGGGCATCGAGACCGAGGCCGCGGCAGCTTCGGGAGGCACCAAAAACCTGCTGATCATTGCGGGCATTCTTTGCTGCGTAGCGCTACTTTGCGTCGTCGGAGGCGCCGCCGCCTTTTACTTCTCTCGCAAATCCGGATGCAAGGCGACAGCCGAGATCACGAAACCCGAGACTGGTGAGACCATCTCTAATCCGACACAGATCGAGGTTGAAGCAAAGGACACAGGCTGTGTTGCAAAAGCTATGTTCCTGCTGGACGGCGCCGAGATCGCCGAGGCCGACGGCGAGCCGTACACCGCAACGATCGATCCGAATAATTTCCCCGATCTCTCGGATGGCGGCAACCATAGTCTTCAGATCGTGCTCGTCGACCAAGCCGGCAAAGAGATGCCGCAGACAAAATCGGTCCTGCTTGCATTTGACACGCGTGCGGTCGGCAAACCGTCACCCTCGGTCGAGATCACGGCCGGAAACACGAACCAGCAGGGCCAGGCCGAGCAGCCGTCCGGTCCGGTTTCGACCAATGTTACGCTTCTCGACACACAAAAGATGACGAT
>Ga0070681_10008588_pt1 | contig 10010 bp, 4 predicted proteins | sample KBSC83BmetaG_FD_65650 | JGI IMG/M metagenome (GOLD analysis project Ga0070681, IMG submission 65650) | Corn rhizosphere microbial communities from Kellogg Biological Station, Michigan, USA - KBS C8-3B metaG | ecosystem: Host-associated > Plants > Roots > Rhizosphere | place: USA: Michigan...
CAACAATCTGGACGACCCGCCAAGTGCTGCGTGTACCGATCCCATCGATCGCGCCGACGCGGCGCTGGACACCGTGGTGCCGGGGGCGCCCAACCAGCCGTACGACATGCTGGAGGTGATTCAGGCCGTCGTGGACGATCGCTATCTCCTCGAGGTGCAGCCGCACTACGCGCGCAACATCGTCGTCGGGTTTGCGCGACTCGGCGGCCGGCCCGTCGGCATCGTCGCGAACCAGCCTGCCTACCTCGCCGGCACGCTCGATATCGACGCCTCGGTGAAGGGCGCGCGCTTCGTGCGCTTCTGCGATGCGTTCAACATCCCGCTGGTCACGTTCGAAGACGTGCCCGGGTTTCTGCCCGGCACCGTACAGGAATACGGCGGCATCATCCGCCACGGCGCGAAGCTGCTGTTCGCGTTCGCGGAGGCAACCGTGCCGAAGCTGACGGTGATTACGCGCAAGGCCTACGGCGGGGCCTATTGCGTGATGTCGAGCAAGCACATTCGGACGGACCTGAACTTCGCTTGGCCGAGCGCGGAGATCGCCGTCATGGGCGCTGAAGGCGCGGTCAACGTTCTCTACAAGCGCGAGCTCGATGCAGCATCTGACGTCGACGCGGCGCGCGCGGCCAGAGTCGCCGAGTATCGCGAGAAGTTCGCCAATCCGTATGTCGCGGCCCAGCGCGGGTTCGTTGACGAGATCATCCGGCCGCGGCAGACGCGGGCGAAGTTGATCAACGGGCTCGCGACGCTGAATACCAAGCGGGACAAGAACCCCCCCAAGAAGCACGGCAACATCCCGCTGTAGCCGCGTCCATGAAACGCATGCTCATTGCGAATCGCGGCGAAATCGCGGTGCGCATCGTCCGCGCCTGCCGCGACATGGACATCGAGGCCGTCGCCGTTTATTCCGATTGCGATCGCGCCGCGCGTCACGTGCGGCTCGCCGACGCCGCCGTCCACATCGGCGGCAATGCGCCCGCCGACAGCTACCTCCGCATCGATCGCATGATCGACGCCGCGCGCGCGAGCGGCGCCGACGCGGTGCATCCGGGCTACGGGTTCCTCGCGGAAAACGAGGACTTCGCCGCCGCGTGCCGCGATGCAGGGCTGACGTTCATCGGTCCGTCGCCAGGCGTGATCGCGCTCATGGGCAGCAAGACCGCCGCCCGGAAGGCCGCGATGGAAGCCGGGGTGCCAGTGGTGCCCGGAACCGAAGAGCCGCTTGGCATCGACGTGTCAGATAAAGCGGTCGGCGCGATTGCCGCGCGCATCGGCTATCCAGTGATGATCAAGGCGGTCGCCGGCGGGGGCGGCAAGGGGATGCGCGTCGTGACGGCCGCCGCCGAATTGCCGGGCGCCGTTCGCGCGGCCCGCTCCGAGGCGCAGGCATCCTTCGGCGATCCCGCCATCTATCTCGAACGCCGCATCGCAAACCCGCGGCACGTTGAAGTGCAGTTGCTCGGCGACGAGCATGGCACCGTCATCCCGTTCGTCGAACGCGAGTGCTCCATTCAGCGGCGCCATCAGAAAGTCGTTGAGGAGAGCCCATCACCCGTGGTGGGCGCCGAGCGGCGGCGGCGGATAACGTCGGACGCAGCGGCCATCGCGCGTTCCGTCGGGTACAGCAACGCGGGCACGATGGAGTTCCTCCTCGACGAGGACGGACACTTCTACTTCCTCGAGATGAACACGCGCCTCCAGGTCGAGCATCCCATCACGGAGATGGTGACCGGCATCGACCTGGTGCAGTGGCAGATTCGCATCGCGCGTGGTGAACGGCTGACGATCAGTCCTGAGGCAGCGCTGACGCCGCGCGGTCATGCGATTGAATGCCGAATCTACGCCGAGGATGCCGACGCGGGGTTTCTGCCGTCTCCGGGGCACATCACCGCGCTGCGTGCGCCGGCCGGGCCTGGCATCCGCGACGACAGCGGCGCCGAATCCGGGGGCGATGTTCCGATCTACTACGACCCGATGATCTCGAAGCTTGTGGCCTGGGGCAACGATCGTCCGCAGGCGATTGCGAGGATGCGCCGCGCCTTGCGCGAATACGACGTGGTCGGCATCAAGACGAGCCTGCCGTTCTTCCAGTGGCTGCTCGAACAGCCCGATTTCACCGCCGCCGCCTTCCACACCGCCTACCTGGACGAACTCCTGCGCACGCGGGCCGGCGAGCCATTCAGCGCCCCGGACGATGAGCACGTCGAGGCCGCCGTCATCGCCGTGGCTCTCCAGCAGTTCACCGGTTCGAATCGCACCAACCCGAACCCTTTGAACCCCTTGAACCCAGGCAGCGCGTGGAAGGCGCGCGCGAGGACAGAGGGACTGCGCGATTGACCGTTTCGGTGGACGTCGATGGCCGGCGCCTAACGGTGGAGGTGATACACCGCGATGGCGTGTTTCTTGTCTCGATCGACGGCCGTCAGCACGAGGCAGACGTCAGGGAAATAGACGGCGTGATGTCCCTGCTCGTGAGATCGGGCACCGCCTCGAATGCGGTGGCGCGCAGTTATGAGGTCTCCGCCGCGAGCGCCGGCGCCGATCGACGGGTGATCCACGTGGATAGTGTGCCTGTCGAGGTCGCGATTGTGCGGTCGCGGCCATCGTGGGCTCGGACAAGCGCGTCGCACGCCGCGGCGGCGGGGCCGCGGCAGGTTGTTGCGCCCATGCCCGGCAAGATCGTCAAAGTGCTGGTGAAGGCGGGCGACCCTGTCGAGCCTCGTCAAGGACTGGTGGTCGTCGAGGCGATGAAGATGGAGAACGAGCTGCGGGCGCGTGCCGCGGGGCGGGTCGTCGATGTGCGGGCGATCGAGGGCGCCAGCGTCGAAGCAGGTGCGATACTGGTGATTCTGGAATAAAAAGTATTTGAAGTACCCTTCACTACTCACCTTTCATCGCCATCCGCTGACCAGGAGAACGCGGCGGATTGTCCGCGGCGTCGTCGTGACGCTCGCCTGCGCCCTCGCGGTCACCTTCGTCACCAGCGTCACCGTTGACCTCGGGCCGGCGCTGCGCGCGCGGGCGGAGACGGCTGGCAGCAATGCCCTGAAGCGTCCGATTCACATCGGCCGCCTGGCGATCCATCTGTGGCGCGGCAGCTTCGTTGTGGAGGATTTCGTCATCGAGGGATTGACGCCAAAGGCACGGCCGTTTCTCACCGCCAAACGCATCGACATCTCGATGCCGTGGACCACGCTCTTTACGCGCCGCATCGTCTTCGACGCCATCCGGATGACCGACTGGGACATGTATTTCCAGCTCAACCCGGACGGCACACATAATTTTCCGAAGCTCCCGACCGGCAATGGCGCCCGCAAGAGCGCGTGGACGACGACGCTCGAATACGTACGGGCGTCGCGCGGACAGTTCACCTACGACGATCTTGGAACGCCGTGGACGACCGTTGCGCGCAACCTCGACGTGATCGTCGCGCGGCCCGACGATGAGTATCGCGGACAGGCGCGGTTCTCGAACGGAACGGTCAAGTTCCAGAACTACGAGCCGATGCGCGCCGACATGACGACGAGGTTCCGAATCATCGACGGCAAGATCGTCCTCGATCGCATCAACCTCAAGACTGACGGCGCGCAGTCGCAACTCACCGGCGTCGTCGATATGCGCAAGTGGCCAGAGCAGATCTATCGCATCACGTCGAAGATCGATTTTCCGACCGAGAAGGGAATCTGGTTCGCGCACGACCAGTTCACGGTGGCGGGCACGGGCGACTTCACCGGCACGTTTCACCTGTTCAAAGAGCAGCTGCCGAACGGCCGCACCCGCACCGGACGCGAGCTGAAGGGTGACTTCTCGGCGCCGATGGCGGGTGTGAATGCCTACCGGTTTTCGAATCTCCGCGGATCGGTGCTGTGGGTGCCGGAGAAACTCGAAATCACGAATGCGACCGCGGGTCTGTATGGCGGCGACGCCAGATTCAGTTACAAGATGGCGCCCTTCGGGGTTCGCGGCACGCCGGCGACGGCCACGTTCGATGCGGCGTGGGCGAACGTGGACCTTCCACGCTTCACCGATTTCCTTCAGCTGAAGGGGATTCGTCTCGCGGGGCGGATGAGTGGGCACAACCTGCTGCAGTGGCCGCTCGGCCATTACGGCGAGCATCGCGGAAACGGCGAGCTGCGCGTCGACGCCCCGGCAGGAACGGAAGTGATGACCGCGCGTCTGCCGGTCGATCGGATTCAGGCGCGCGAGCGGCTTGGCAGGATGTGGGGTCCCTTCGACAACACGCTTCCCGCAGTGCCCGTTCCGGTCGGTGCGACGTTGACGTACGCATTCGATGCGGATGGCATCGACATCGCGCCGAGCCGTTTCGCCACCGCGGACACGTACGTCGAATTCGAAGGCCGCACCGCGTACGGTGACAGCTCGCGCCTTCCATTCCATGTCAGTAGCGCCGACTGGCAGGAGAGCGATCGGCTGCTGGCGGGCCTGATGACCGCGTTTGGCAACCAGACGAATGCGATTCCAATCGCCGGATACGGCACCTTCGACGGCGTCATGCTGAACAGCTTCACCCGGCCGCGCATCGAGGGCACGCTTGCCGGTCAGCAGATGCGCGCCTTCGACGTTGATTGGGGCGCGACAAACGGGTCGGTGGTGATCGAGAACAGCTACGCCGACGTGAAGCAGGTGTCCATTCGCAGCGGTAGCTCCGAGATTGTCGCGGACGGCCGCTTCTCGCTTGGCTACCCGCGTCGTGACGGCGGCGAGGAGATCAACGCCCGCGTCCGCATCGTGAACCGGCCCGTGGCCGATCTTCGACACGCGTTTGCGCTCGATGATTATCCCGTCGAGGGAATGCTGTCCGGAGAGTTCGACGTGTACGGTGCCTACACCCGACCGTTCGGCTTCGGCACGATGGCGATCGTCGACGGGACGGCGTACCACGAGAGCTTTCAACGCGCCACCGCCAGCCTGCGCCTCGAAGGTGAGGGCGTCCGGCTGGACAACATCATCGTCGTGAAAGGCAGTGGCCGTGGGACAGGCGCGGCCTTTGTCGGCTGGGACAGCACCTATCAGTTCAATTTCGACGCGCAGCGGATTCCCGTTGAAAGTCTGACGGTCGTCCAGTCGCCGAACACGCCGCCACTGTCCGGGCTACTCGACGTCACGGCCGGCGGGAGCGGCACCTTCGACGCGCCCCGATATAACGTACACGGGACCGTCCGCGACTTCTTCGTTGCCGACGAAGGCATCGGCACCGTTACCGGCGACATCACCATCGGCAATGAGGTGATGGCACTGAAGCTCGAGGCGGCATCGCCCCGACTCGCGGTATCCGGAACGGGCACCATTGCGCTCAGCGAGGCAATGGACGCAGACCTGTCGTTTACGGTGTCGGATACCTCGCTCGACCCGTATGTCCGCGCCTTCGACCCGCAGCTCTCGCCCTATACGACGGCGGTGGCCAGCGGCAGCCTGCGCGTTGTCGGGGAACTCGCGGACATCGATCACCTGGTCGTGGACACGACGGTGGACAAGCTGGATCTCCGGCTGTTCGACTATCGCCTGCGTAATGCGATACCGATTCGACTGGCGCTCGATCGGCACTCGCTACGTGTCACCGACATGCGGCTGATTGGCGACGAGACACAACTCGATGTGTCCGGCGTCGTGGACCTGCACAACGAACGGATTGCGATGCGCGCCAACGGCGCCGCGAACCTTGGCATCCTGCAGGGCTTCGTGCCAGACATCCGCAGCACCGGCCAGGCGACGCTCGCTGCCACGCTCGATGGTCCGCTGCGCACGCCGGTGGTGACGGGCACGATGACCATCGAGGACGGCCGCATCCGTCAGTTCGACCTGCCGCACGCGCTCGAGAACATCTCCGGCGTTGTGCGATTCGACACGCGGGGCATCACGCTCGACGAGGTGACGGCGCAGCTTGGCGGAGGGCCGGTCCGTTTCGGCGGCCGCGTCGCCATCGACGGATATCGACCTGGCCGTCTCGACGTGATGATGACCGGCACGAACATGCGGCTGCGCTATCCCGAAGGCATGCGCTCGGTCGTCGACGCGACCTTGAATCTACAGGGCACGGTCGAGAACGCCACGCTCTCCGGCAACGTGACCGTGCGCAGTGCGGTGTACACGCGCCGGTTCGACACGGGCGGCGGTCTGATCGATCTTGCCGGCAGCGCCACCAACCAGACGCCAGCCTCGATTCAGGCGACGATTCCACTCCGCTATGACGTGCACCTGAATATTCCGGGAACGCTGCGCGTCGAGAACAACACGGTCCGCCTTGTGGCCAACGCCGACCTCGACCTGCGAGGCACCTACGATCGTCCCGTTCTGATCGGACGTGGCGAGGTCGAGCGGGGCGAGTTCAACTTCGAAGGCAAGCGGTACGTCATCACCCGAGGCACGATCGACTTCAACAATCCGACGCGCATCGAACCATTCTTCGATATCCAGACCGAGACGCAGGTCCGCGTGCCGAGCCAGACCTACCGCGTCATGGTGCGGGTGACAGGGACAATGGCGCGATTCACGCCGACGTTTACGGCAGATCCGCCGCTGACCGAGGTGCAGGTGCTCAGCCTGCTGTTCAGCGATGTGGCGCCCGGCCAGGACGTGGAGTTCAGTCAGTACAGCGCCGTCACGCCGCAGGAACAGTTGCTGCGCGAGCGCGCCGCGCGCGCGCTGACCGGTGCACTGACGAACGAGATCGGTCGTGTTGCCGAACAGACGTTTGGCGTCGATACGTTCCAGCTCACGCCGTCGCTGGTCACGCCCAACGCGAATTCCTCGCGGCTCGATCCGGCGGCACGGTTGACCATCGGGAAGCGCGTCTCGGACCGTGTGTACCTGACCTATTCGCGCAGCCTGTCATCCACGACCAGCGATCAGATCATCCTGCTGGAGTACGATCAGACGGATCGCTTCTCGTGGATTCTGTCGCGTAACGAAGATCGCACCTACGCCCTGGACGTTCGCGTGCGGCATACGTTCTGAGAAGACAAGCCGTTCAAAATTCAAAATTCAAAATGCAAACAGTATGTGGTACGACAACGGGGTGAAACGCGCAGCGCTGTTCACCCGGTGGTCGCGAATCACGCTGTGTGTGCATTGTGCATTGTGCCTTTTGCATGGCCGGCCCGCCGTCGCCCAGTCGCCGCCGCCTTCTCCTACGGTCATAGCGATGCAGGTGCAGCAGGAAGGCGAAGCGGTCACCGACCCGCTCGTTCTCGGCCTGGTGCAGACGCGCATCGGCGCGCCGCTGGCGATCGCCGATGTCCGCGAAACGATCACACACCTGATCAGCCTGACCCGCTACGAGGACGTGCAGGTCTACGAGGATCCGGTCGCCGGCGGCGTGCGCCTCCGCTACGTGCTGTTCCCGGTCCACGAGGTGGACCGCCTCGAGTTCCGCGGGATGATCGGCGTGTCCGAAGACGTGCTGCGTCGCGCGGTGGTCGAGCGGTTCGGTCCTGCGCCGCCGGCCTCGCGGGCTGAGGAGGTCGCGCGATCGCTGCAGACCGTCTATCGCGATCGCGGCTACGTCGCTCCGACGATCACCCCCCGAATCGAGATCACCCACAAGCCCGATCGCGCGTCGATGGTGCTCGACATCGAGGCGGGCCCTCGAGCGCTCATCAGCAGCATCCAGGTGGATGCGGACGATGCAGCGGATCGAACGCTGTTCGCCAACACCGACATTGTGGCTGGTCGACCGTACGATGCCGCCCGTGTGGACGACCGCCTCGAGAAGTACCAGGCGGCGCTCCGCGCCAGAGGCTTCTATGAGGCGCGCGCGACGCACAGCGTGGAGTTCGTCAATGGCGGGGCCGAGCTGCGGGTAGCCGTCGATCGCGGTCCTCACGTGTCGGTCGCGTTCGAAGGTGATTTGTTGCCAGAGGCGGAGCAAGAGCGCCTCGTGCCGATTCGCGCCGAGGCCTCGGCGGACGAGGACCTGCTCGAGGATGCGAACCGCGCCATCGAGGATTACTTCCATGCGCGCGGCTATCGCGACGCGATGGTGACCTACACGCGCGATGCCGCCGTGCCCGGCGAGCTGACGATCCGCTTCAGCATCATGCGCGGACTGCGCTACCTCGTCGATATGGTTGTCCTCACCGGCAATACCGCCATCGCGGAAAGCGAGCTGCTCCCCATCGTCCGGCTGAAGCCGGGCGATCCTTTCGTGCAAAACACGCTCGATGCGGCCGTCGCCGGCATTCGCGGCCTCTACCGGTCGCGCGGCTTCACGCAGGCGATGGTCATGCCGGAGGTTGCGGAGCTGCCCGGCGGTGCGTCCGGCGCGGATCGCCGCCTCCTGGTCACGCTCGACGTCGTCGAAGGACCGCGGACGCTCGTGGGTTCAGTGGACCTCTCGGGCAACATGGTGCTGCCGTCCGCGGAGATTGCCGCGTCGCTGGTGACCGCTCCCGGCAAACCGTATTCGGAAGTGGAGGTCGCAGCCGACCGCGACCGCATCGATCTGGAATACCGGAATCGCGGCTACGAAAGCGTGGTCGTTGATCCGCGTGTGTCGCTCGTTGACGGCAACACGCGCGCAAACGTGCTGTTCGCCATCACGGAAGGGCCGCAGGTCATCGTCGATCACGTCATCATCGTCGGCAACCGGCGGACGAGCACCGCCACCATCCAGCGCGAGCTGCTGTTGCGGCCGGGCGAGCCGCTCGGCTACGCGGCCCGTATCGAGAGCCAGCAGCGGCTGAGCGGCCTCGGACTGTTCCGGCGCGTCAACATTACCGAGCTGACGCACGAGTCAGAGTCGCGGCGCGATGTCCTGGTGCAGGTGGAGGAGGCACCGCCGACCACGATCGCCTACGGCGGCGGCCTTGAAGGACAAACGATTCTGCGTCCGACGGGGCCGAACGGGCAGGCCGAGGAGCGGTTCGAGCTGGCACCGCGCGGCTCGTTCGAGATCTCGCGCAGCAATCTGTGGGGAAAGAACCGCTCCATTGACGTGTTCACGCGCGCCAGCCTGAAGCCGCGCGATATTCTCGCCAACGAGACGGGCGGCGCGGCCGATCAGCCGGTGGTCAACACCAGCAGCTATGGGTTCAACGAATACCGCGTGCTGGCCACTTATCGCGAACCGAAGCTGTTCAACACGCCGGCGGACCTGCTCGTCACCGCCATCCTCGATCAGGCCAAGCGTTCGAGCTTCAACTTCCGCACGCGCGAAGTCCGCGGCGAAGCAGGCCTGCATGTCACGCCGCGCATCAGCGTCGCCGGCCGCTATTCGTTCCAGCACACGAGACTGTTCGACGAGAAGTTCGCACCTGACGACCCGGTCGTTCCGCTGATCGACCGCCTGTTCCCGCAGGTACGCCTGTCGAAGTTCTCGAACTCCGTGATTCTTGACACACGCGACGACCTGCTCGACCCGTCGAAGGGTGTGTTTCTCGCGCTGAACAGCGATTTCGCCGGCCGCAGCTTCGGCTCGGAGGTTGGTTTCGCCAAGACATTCGCACAGGCGTTCGAGTACTACCGGCTGCCCGTAAGGCGGCGCATCATCCTCGCGACGGGCGAGCGCATGGGGCTCGCGCACGGCTTCCCGCGAATCGTGCAGACCATCGACGAGAACGGCAACGCGATGAATCAGACCGTGCAGGATCTGCCGGCTAGCGAACGGTTCTTTGCCGGCGGCGATACGACCGTGCGCGGCTTCTCGCTCGATCGACTTGGCACCGCGCAGACCATCAGCGCCACCGGATTTCCGACCGGCGGCAACGGCGAGATCGTGCTGAACGTGGAGTTGCGGGTCGATGCCGCCAAGGGATTCACCGGCGTCACGTTTGTTGACGCCGGCAACATCTTTCCGACCGCGAGCGCTCTCGATATCACCGACCTGCGTCCCGCTGCCGGCTTCGGCGTCCACTACAAATCGCCGGTCGGCCCGATCCGCGTCGAGCTCGGATTCAACCTTGCGCCGCGCGCGCTCGTGCCCGGCGTGCGGGAACGGCGAACCGTGCTGCACATCTCGCTCGGTCAGGCATTTTGATGGTTCGTCGCCTTTG
>Ga0070681_10008592_pt1 | contig 10009 bp, 4 predicted proteins | sample KBSC83BmetaG_FD_65650 | JGI IMG/M metagenome (GOLD analysis project Ga0070681, IMG submission 65650) | Corn rhizosphere microbial communities from Kellogg Biological Station, Michigan, USA - KBS C8-3B metaG | ecosystem: Host-associated > Plants > Roots > Rhizosphere | place: USA: Michigan...
GACGCAGATGCGGCGATGCGGGACTCCTGCGCGATCATATCGCTCATAATGGAAATAGAGCTGAGCGTAGAGCCGATGTCATCGTGCAGATCGGTGGAGATCTTTGTCCGAAGCCGCTCGATCTTCAGAGCCTGTCCAAGCCGGTAACGGTAAAAGATGTACAGCAGAGCGGCCAGACTCAGCAGGCAGGCTCCGATAAACCAGCCGGTACGCCAGAAAGGAGCCGCGATATGAAAAGAAAGGGTGGCCGGTACTTCGCTCCATACGTCGTCATCATTACCCGCTATTACACGGAACCGGTAGTCACCCGGTGGCAGACTGCTGTAGTTGACATACCGGCGGTCGGTAACGGGGCTCCACCCCTTATCCAGCCCCTCCATCTGGTAGCGATATCGAACATTGGCTTCTTCACGGAAGCTGAGACCCGCGAAGTCAAAGGCAATACTCCCCTCGCCATAAGACAGGTCGGGCAGCACAGCCTGTGCGGTGAAAGGCCGGAAACTGCTGTCCGTCTTGCCATCGACGGTGACTTTCATGATATAGACAGGTGGGGGAACCTTGTTCTTCTCTACCCGGGAGGGGATGTATTGCATTACGCCCTTGTAGAGACCGAGCCAGATGGTATCAGGTTGCCAGTAGACGGCGTTGATCTCGCTGGGAAGCCGGTCATCACGGAAAGGTATGGGACGGATGTGGGGGATCAGGCTGGATGCCGGGCTGGGAGAGGCAGGTTTGTCTGAGCGGGTAAAGGTCAACAGGTCGAGGCCGTTGTTGGTCGCCAGATAGATGTCGTGATGGGGAGTGGTGGCAATTGCCTTGATCCAGTTGCCGCTGAGCCCTTCGCCGGTGGTGAGATGGAGGGGAGCATCTGCCGATGGTGCGTCGGTCTCAAAGACATACAAGCCGCCGGTGCGGGTGCCGGCCAGCAGGTGGCCCTGACCATCACCTCCGAGAGTACGTATCCGCATATTGATATAGCCGGTGCGGGCAGAGTATTCTTTTACCAGCTCCAATCCTCGCGGACCGGGCCGGAACTTCTTCAACCCCGCCTGGGAGTAGCCTACCCAAACGTAGCCATGCGGGTCGCAATAAATATCGCTGACCGGCTCGTTGTTATCGGATAGCCCGGCCACCACCTGGAAGTCATTCTTCACCCGGTGAAGGATCAGTCCGTTGCGACAGCCAAACCAGAGTGAACCATCGGGTGCCAAAGAGGCACTATTACAGGTGACACGGTAAGTAAGGGTGATATGGTCATCGGTAATATGAAGGACGCCGGCATCGGAACAGGCCCAAAGCTCGCCGGCCGTATCCTTTAGCAGCCGGTAGACAAAGCCTGTTTTGGTTCCGTCGACCTGGGTAGTCCGGACGATCCGTTCACCCCGTATCCGGTATAACGCGTCATAGCTGCCTGCCCAAAGGGACCCCTCCCGGTCAGTATTGACGCAGATGATCGTTGCTTCCGGTGTCCCGATGGAATAGAAATGATAATATTCTTTATTCAGCCTGGACAGACCATCCTGCGTGCCGACCCAGGTAATCCCTTCCTTATCGGCGAAGAGGGCATTGATCGAACCCGAGGCTATGCCATTGCGACCCGTATAACATTGCAGCCGGCGGGTGTCTGCACTGAACTGACAGGCGCCGCCGCCGGCAGAGAACCAGAGATTGTTACTCCCGTCGAGGAAGACATGGTCGGCAGCTGAGGATGTGTAAAGAGGAAGAGGCGACAGCGTACCGCCGCTCGTAGTGTCGAGAGCAGCTGACAGGCTTGGATAATAATACAACCCTTTTTCGGTAGCCAGCCAGCAGCGGTCCCCCCGGACCAGGATGTTATTCACGGAAGCGGCCTCCCACAACATACCGGCAAACCTCCAGGCGTTGTCCCGGAGACGGTAACGGGCTACACCGCTCTTATAACCGATGAGCAGCTCGTGATCCCTGGCAAGGGCCAGGGAGTTTATTTGTTGGTTGAGGTCGGCATTGGTGGGATCGAGAAGGGTAAAGGCGGCGGAAGAGGTGGACTCGCGGGCCACGGCCGCGGCGGGACCTTCCGGGGCTGATCCCGGGCCGGGAAGATGGAATTGCCAGACATTGCGGTCGGTGGCGATGATATAATGACCCCGATCGGACTCCATAATATCAAAGACATTGTTGGACTGAGACTCGATGTGAACGGTATCTACCAGGTAATTGATAAAGCGGCCGCCGGTATATTGATAGAGACCGCTGTACCAGGTGGTCACCCAGACATTTCGTTCTTTATCCTCCTGGAAATTGGTGACATAGATCTGGCCGCTGCGGGTATGCATGGCCGGTTGCAGGAAGTGAGCCCCATCGTACCAGTTCACACCATTGTAAGTACCGACCCACAGGATACCCCGACTGTCACGGAAAACGGCGCTCATACTGTTGGCATTTAGTCCTTCACGGGTGGTATAGTTCCGGATGGGCAGGAGTTGGGCCACTACAGAGGCAGTTGCCAGCTGTGTCAGGGAAAGAACCAACACCAGGAGGGGCTTCATTTTTTTTGTTTGCCCCGGTAATATAATAAACTATTGGGATATCACCCGCGGTCCATACAGAGCTCGATCAGGACGCCACCCGTACTTTTGGGATGCAGGAAACAAATGAGTTTGTTGTCGGCGCCTTCTTTCGGGACTTCATGGAGGAGGGTAAAGCCGGCGGCCGTCAAACGGCGCATCTCGGCATGGATGTCGGCTACTTCAAAGGCGATGTGATGCATGCCTTCTCCTCTCTTATCGATGTAACGGGTAATGACGCTGTCGGGACCAAGACCCTGGAGAAGCTCGATCTTTGTCTCGCCGGTCTGGAAAAAGGCAGTGCTGACCTGTTCGCTCTCCACCTGCTCCGTTTTATAGCAAGGAGCGCCCAGCAACTGTTCGAACAGGGGTATGGAAATGTTGAGGTCTTTGACGGCGATACCGATATGTTCGACTTTTTGCATGACGATCGTTGGTTTGGTACCAAAAATAGCGATAATAGGCGACTGCGCCGGTGAGGCCGGTGTCGTACCTTTGCTATATGCTAAAACTTCCCGTTTACCTGGATTATAACTCCACTACGCCCGTCGATCCGCGCGTATTACAGACAATGTTGCCGTATTTCACGGAGAAATTCGGAAATGCGGCCAGCCGGAGTCATGCCTATGGATGGGAGGGTGAAGAGGCGGTGGAGTTTGCCCGGGAGCAGGTGGCCCGGTTGATCGGGGCGGAAACAAAAGAGGTCATTTTTACTTCGGGAGCTACGGAAGGAGACAACCTGGCTATCAAGGGGGTTTTTGAGGCCTATGCGACCAGGGGCAATCATATCATAACAGCCGTCACGGAACACAAGGCAGTGCTGGACACCTGTCACCATATCGAAAAGATGGGCGGCGAGGTGACCTGGTTGCCGACGGACAAGGAAGGACTGATCGATCCGGGGGCGTTGGAGGCGGCTATCCGTCCGACGACGGTACTCATTGCGATCATGTATGCGAATAATGAAATTGGAGTGTTACAGCCTGTCCGGGCCATCAGCAGGATCGCCCGCAGCCATGGAGTGTTGTTCTTTACGGATGCTACCCAGGCAGTAGGAAAGGTCCCGGTGAATGTCGAAGAGGATGGGATTGATCTGCTGACGCTGAGCGCGCATAAGATCTATGGTCCGAAAGGGATCGGCGCATTGTATGCACGGCGGCGTGGTCCACGGGTACGGTTGACGGCGCAGATGGATGGCGGTGGACACGAGCGGGGTATGCGAAGCGGGACCCTGAATGTGCCGGCGATCGTAGGCCTGGGAAAGGCTTGTGAACTGTGCGGGGAAGAGCTGGAAACTGCGGCCTCGGGAGCGCGCACGGGAGCCGGAGCAGCGGGGGCAGCGGCTATGGCAGAAGGAACGGAAGCAGCTCGTTTAGCGGAATTACGGGATCGGCTGGAAAAAGGGCTATTGACGATCGAGGGGGCCCGGGTCAATGGCAGCCGGGAGCATCGTCTGCCGGGAGTGACAAATATATCTTTTTCCTATGTGGATGGGGAGGCCCTGCTGGCTGCATTGAGTAAGGACCTGGCCCTTTCTTCAGGGTCTGCCTGTACCTCTGCCTCGATGGAACCCAGTTATGTATTAAAGGCGTTGGGATTGGAGGATGACCTGGCGCATAGTTCCCTGCGGCTGGGGCTCGGACGGTTTACTACGGAAGAAGAAGTGGACTTCGCGATCGGCCGGATCGGGGAGACAGTGACGCGGTTGCGGAAGACGAGCCCATTATGGGAGCTGCGACAGGAAGCCGGAAGGTCCTAAACGTAAAAAACCCGCTGGTAGCGGGATCTTTACATGCAGTTGGTTTCGGTTAAATGTTGTTTTATTCGGAACCTAATATTTTCTAGGAAGGCTGGTTGTCAATTGAAGAGGATGCAATATAAGTATCTTCTTCTAACAAAAAGTTTTTCCATGCACCTAATTTAACTTTCTTTTCCACATTTTTTATTTGGTAATGTATTGAAAAACACTATATTCTCTTATTTTCGCGTGCATGTGGGCAGTTTGTAAAAAAGAACTCCGTCAATTCTTTAGTAGTCTGACCGGTTATATTGCAATTATTGCCTTCCTGTTATTCAATGGGTTGCTACTCTTCGTCTTTCCTGATACCGATATCCTCGCGGCAGGATATGCTACCCTGGACAAATTCTTTGAGCTGGCCCCCTGGATATTGTTGCTGCTGATCCCTGCCATTACGATGCGCAGTCTCTCCGAAGAGTTTCGTACCGGGACCTTCGAGATCCTGCAGACCCGCCCGCTTAGCCGGTCTCGCCTGGTGATAGGTAAATATCTGGCTTGTCTGCTGGTAGTGCTGATCGCAATACTGCCGACACTGGTCTATTTCCTCTCCCTACAGCGGTTGTCGGGACAGGGCGGGATCGACACGGGAGCGACGATGGGAAGCTATATGGGTCTGATCTTGTTAGGGGCTGTCTTTACAGCCATCGGGATATGGTGCAGCAGCTTTACGGCGAATGCCGTGATCGCATGGATCGTGGCCGCCTTTGCCTGTTTCTTACTCTATAGCGGATTCACCGCGGTGAGCGCCTTGCCGGTGTTTGCGGCTGGCGCCGACTATTATATAGAAATGTTTGGGATCGACTTTCATTACCGTAGCATCAGCCGGGGGGTGGTAGATAGCCGGGACCTGATCTATTTTGGGAGCATTATCCTCCTGTTCCTGTACCTGACGAACCGGCATTTGGCGAGACGCGTGGGGGGAATGGTCCGGGGAGGGGGACGTTATGGCTGGGGCAGCTTGCTCATTGCTCTGCTGGCAATCAACTGGCTGGCGGCTCATTTCCATTATCGCCTGGACCTGACCCAGGAAAAAAGATATACACTAAGCAGCGCTACCCGGCAGATGCTGGGAAAATTAGACGACGATGTGGAAGTGGATTTCTTCCTGTCCGGTAACCTGAAGGCGGGTATACGCAAGCTGTCACAGAGCGCCCAGGAACTGCTACAGGAATTTAATGAATATGCCGACGGAAAGATCCGGGTGCGGGCGTATGATCCACTGGCGAACCTGGATGACTCTTCGAAGGGGACCTTCCTGGATTCATTACGCCGTATGGGTATTCAGCCGAAGACACAGGTGGCGCAGTCGCGCAAGGGCGAAGAAGAAAGTCAGCGGATCGTGATACCGGGAGCTATACTCCGTTATAAGAACAAGATATACCCGGTCGACCTTTTTAAAGGAGTACAGGTGAGCCGCGAAGAACAGCCCAAGGAACAACTATATGCCAATGCGGAGACACAACTGGAATACAAATTCGGCAGCGCCATCGACAAGATCACCCGCAAACAGGTCCCGCTGGTGGGATATGTATTGGGTAATGGGGAGCCATTGGATTTCCGGGTCTATGATCTTATTCAAGGCATCCGCAACGACTACCGGTTTGCCATCCTCCGCCTGGACAGCATCCCGCTCATTCCGGCCGACGTCAATGCCATTGTCATCGTCAAGCCCACGCAAAAATTTACCGAACGGGAAAAGCTGACGCTGGACCAATACCTTCTTCACGGAGGACATATCATCTGGGCGATCGATAACCTGTATGCGGAAAAGGATAGTCTGCGGCTGGACCAGGAAACGGTTGCTTACGACCGGGGACTGGACCTCCAGGATCTGTTCTTCCGGTATGGGATCCGGGTGAACCAGGACCTGGTGGAAGATCTGCAATGCGCCAACCTGAGCATGGTAGTGGGACAGCAGGGGGATAAGCCCCAGATCGAGCAACTGGGATGGCCTTATTACCCATTGCTGAATGGTAGTTTGACCCACCCTATTTCCAGGAACCTCGATCCTGTCTTTTCACAATTTGCCAATTCGATCGATACGGCAGTAAAGGCGCCGGACATTCAAAAGACCGTCTTGTTACAATCTTCCGCCAATGCCCGTACCGTAAGCACACCGGCCCTGATCAGCTTCGAGGTCATGAAATATAAGGATGATCCAAAACAATTCCCCCGGCACGATATCCCCGTGGCAGTACTCCTGGAAGGAAAATTCCGTAGCTTGTTTGCGGGCCGCCTGGGCTCGGCGCTGGCCGATAGCCTGGCTGGCGTGTACCATCAGCCTTTTTTGGCCACGGCAGCGACACCGTCGAAGGTGATCGTCTGTGCGGATGCCGATATCTTTATGAATGAGCTGACGCAGCAGCAGCGGCCGATCCCGCTGGGCTTTAGCCGGGATAACGACTATACCTTCGCCAATGCCGACTTTGTCGCCAACAGTGTGGAATACATGGTCAACCCCACTCATATCCTGGAGACCCGCGCAAAAGACTTTACGTTACGGCTACTGGACCCTGCGAAGGTGGAGAGCGACCGGACCTTCTGGCAATTCATCAATATCGGCCTTCCGCTGATCCTGGTAGCGATCGGCGGATATGTGTATCAGTTGTTGCGAAGGAGGACCTATCAGGGATGAACATGCACGGGGGAGGGAGCCGGTGGGGCTTGCGCCGGTGAAGTGAGGGGCTTTACCTAACTTTGTCTAACAATCAGGCGTATGGATCATGCTCTGGTATCTTATTTAACGTTTGGCGGGGTTCTGCTGCTGGCTGTCGCTTTCGACCTGGGCTTGCTAAGTAAAAAGGGCAGGACGGTCTCGATCAAAAAGGCACTGTTTCAAACGGCGTTCTGGGTGGCATTGGCGCTGGCATTTGGTACTTTCCTCTGGTATGAGGACGGCCATAAGATCGCGTTGGAATACCTGAGTGCCTATTTGATGGAGTGGAGCCTGAGTATCGACAACATCTTTGTTTTCATTCTCATTTTTTCGTTCTTCCGGGTAAAGCCGGACTATTATGCCCGGATATTGCTGATCGGTATCCTGATGGCGATCGTGCTGCGGATCATCTTTATTACGGTGGGTATCGTGGCGGTGGCCCGTTATAATTGGCTGTTATATTTCTTTGGCGCGCTGCTGGTGTATACGGGTGCAACGATGTTCTTTGCCCGGCACGAGGAGGAGAACATGAATGTGGAAAATAACCGGGTATACCGCTGGCTGCGCCGGCTGTTGCCGCTGACCGGCAGTGACGGAGGGGGCAAGCTGACCATCGTGGAAGATGGGAAGAAGCGCTATACCACTTTGTTTGTCGTAGTGGTGTTGCTGGCGACGACGGATATCGTCTTTGCGGTGGATTCGATCCCGGCAGTGTTTGGGATCACCCAGGAAAAGATCGTTATCTATACATCCAATATTTTTGCCGTGTTGGGTCTCCGGTCATTGTTCTTTCTGCTCCGGGGAGCGGTGGACCGGTTCTCTCACTTACAGCAGGGAATCGCGATCGTGCTTGTCTTTGTGGGCTTGAAGATGCTGGTAGAAATATTCAATATACACATACCAGTGTATGCCTCACTGGGGGTGATCCTGCTGTGTATCACCGGGGGGATCCTGTATTCGATGTATGTTACGCGGGCGGACGCCGGTTCGGGGAATTCCGGGCGTTCCGGAGACAATGAAAAATCAGATCGTCTATGACCTATGGGGTTCGACATATTGCCGGCATTATCGGAGGGACCTTCTTGCAATTGCATACCGATCGCCCGGTAGAGCACCTCCTCCTGGACAGCCGGCGACTGATCTTCCCCGACACTTCCCTGTTCTTTTCCCTAAGGGGGCCGCGGAGGGATGGAAGTCTTTTTGTCGAAGAACTATATAAGAGAGGAGTGAGGAATTTTGTAGTAGAAAGTGCACCGGCGGGGGTCGGGCCGGATGCTAATATCATCCGGGTGACCGATGCACTTGCAGCCTTGCAGCGACTGGCGGCCTGGCACCGGCAGCAGTTCGACATACCGGTCATAGGTATTACCGGTAGCAACGGCAAAACTATTGTTAAGGAATGGTTGAACGGGCTGTTGGAAGATACCTATCCCATCGTTCGAAGCCCTAAAAGCTATAATTCGCAGATCGGGGTGCCGCTAAGCGTTTGGCAGTTGGATACCGTACATGAGTTGGCCATCTTCGAAGCGGGGATCTCCCGCCGGGGGGAAATGCGGAAATTGGAGGCCATTATAAAGCCTACGATCGGTGTATTTACCAATATCGGGGAGGCACATAACGAAGGTTTCGGCAGCCGGGCGGAAAAGGCGGCGGAGAAGCTGCAGCTCTTCGCGGCAGCAGATGTATTGGTCTATTGCAGTGATCAGCCCGAGACCGTGCAGGCGCTGCAGACATGGTCTCGCCCGGATACGACGGCCCCGGAGCCCAGGTTATTTTCCTGGGGTAAGGGAGCCGATGCTTCTATACGAATCGTCAGCCGGGAGAAGCAGGCGGGAGCCTCGATGATCCGTGCTCAATATGAAGGCCGCGAGCTATCCTTTACGATACCTTTTACGGATGATGCTTCCGTCGAGAATGTCCTTCACTGCGTGGGGGTCATGCTGGTCCTGGGTCAGCCGGTGGAACGGATACGCGCCAGGCTACCGCAACTGGCGCCTATTGCTATGCGGCTGGAACTAAAGAGCGGCATCAACCATTGCTCTGTCATCAATGACAGCTATAGCGCTGATCTCAGCTCACTGGTGATCGCCCTGGACTTTCTTTCCCAGCAACAACAACATGCCCGCCGCACGGTTATCCTTTCGGATATCCTGGAGAGCGGACGTGGGGAAGAGGAGCTGTATGCCGGGGTAGCCCGGACGCTGGGGCAGAAAAAGGTGGACAGGCTGGTGGGTATCGGGCCTCGTATCGGGGCACGCGCCGCTGTTTTCGGTCAGTGGTTCCCGGGAGAAGCAGTGTTCTACCCTTCTGTGGAACAGTTTAAAAACGATCTGCACCGGTTGCACTTTCGGGATGAGACCATCCTTCTTAAAGGAGCACGCATATTCGAGTTCGAAGAGATCGACCGGCTGCTGTCCGAGCAGATCCACCAGACGGTATTGGAGATCGATCTGAATGCGATGGCGGGAAATCTGCAGCAATACCGGCAGCTATTACAACCCTCGACGCGGGTGATGGCGATGGTGAAAGCGTTTGGTTATGGCAGCGGCAGTTTTGAGATCGCAAACCTCCTGCAATTCCATGGTGTAGACTATCTCGGTGTTGCGTATGCAGACGAAGGAGTGGCGTTGCGAAAGGCAGGTATCCGTATGCCGGTGATGGTGATGAATACGGAAAATGACGCTTTTGATTCGCTGGTGGAATACAACCTGGAACCGGTGATCTATTCATTCACACTGCTCAGATCTTTTGACCGGTGGTTGAAGAAAGAGGGCATCCAGCTGTTTCCCGTACATATCGAGCTGGAGACGGGTATGAACCGGTTGGGCTTTCCTCTTCCGGAAGTGGAAGAACTGGCGGCGGCGCTTAGAACAGCCGCCTTTAAAGTACAGAGTGTGTTCAGCCACCTGGCGGCCAGCGAAGAGGCGCAACAGGATGAGTTCACGCGTCGACAGGGAGCTGCGTACCAGGCGGCTGCAGACCGGTTGCAGGAAGCTTTACCGTATCCTTTCC
>Ga0070681_10008595_pt1 | contig 10009 bp, 8 predicted proteins | sample KBSC83BmetaG_FD_65650 | JGI IMG/M metagenome (GOLD analysis project Ga0070681, IMG submission 65650) | Corn rhizosphere microbial communities from Kellogg Biological Station, Michigan, USA - KBS C8-3B metaG | ecosystem: Host-associated > Plants > Roots > Rhizosphere | place: USA: Michigan...
CGTCGGTCGACTTGTAGATGCCGTTGCCGACCGAGACGCTGTTGCGCGTCCAGGTCTCGCCGGTGCCCACCCAGACGTTGTTGTGGTTGCTGGGATCGATGGCGATGGCGCCGATCGACTGCGCCGGCTGCTCGTCGAACACCGGCTTGAAGGTGGTCGCGCCGTCGGTGGACTTCCACACTCCGCCGCTCGCGGCGCCGACGAACAGGGTCACCTTGCCGGACGGGTCGGCGAAGCCGGCGAGCGCGGCGATGCGCCCGCTCATGGCCGCCGAGCCGATGTTGCGGGCGCCGAGGCCGGAGATGACGCCGGAATCGATCACCGGGGCCGGCGCCGGTGCCGGGGTTGCGGCCACGGCCACGCACGACAGCGCACAGACCGATAGTGCGGAAATCACTCGCATCGCGCTCTCCCTGAGACTACTTGGCTGGCGTGGCGGGGTGGCTCGCCGGGAACTGGAACTCGGCGTCCTCCGCGGCGACGTTGGCCTGCGCCTTGTCGTACTGGAGCTTCTGGTGATCGCTCGAGCCCTTGGTCCAGAACTCGCGCGACAGCGGGAGGTACACCCCGTCCACCTTCTCGTAGTCGCCGTAGTCGGTGATGGTCTCGTTCGGAACGCCGTGCTCGATGCGGCGGTTGATGGTGCGGATCTCGAGGAACGCGTCCGGGTCGAGGTAGACGAAAGTGATGTCGCCGTTGGGCCGCGTCACGCGCAGCTTGTGCGCCTCGGTGCCGTCGATGTCCTCGGTGCCGAGGTAGTCGAGGGTGTAACCCTTCTTCTGGTAGTCGACCAGCACGCCGTCGAAGTCGACCGCATCCTCACCGAAGCCCTTGGCATCGTCGGCCGACATCCGCTCCGGGTCCTTACGGCCCTGGAACGGATTGATCTGCCAGGCCGCGGTGCCGTCGTAGGCCTGCACCAGGGTGAGGGCCTGCACCGTGGCCTCGTTGCGGATCGAGTGCGGACGCTTGACCAGGGTGACGAGCGCCAGCTCGAGCGTATCGCCGTTGACGCGCAGCGTGCCCGCCAGGCGCAGGCTCCTGATGGCGTCGATCTTGTCGATCCCGCCCTTGGCCTCGACGTTCTTGGTGGCGAGTTCGGCGGCGGTGTAGGCGAAGGCGGTGGGGGTGGCGAGCGCCAGCAGCGCGGCAACAGTTCGCAACATTCGTTTCCCCGGCTAGCGAAAAAAGCGCCATATGATGCACGCCCGTCCAAGGGCGCGCCAGCCGCCGGGTATTCGAGCCGTCGCAGCTTCAGGTGCGCTGGTCGCGCTGAATCAGCGCGCGACGCCGATCGTGAGCCAGGAGTCCGGCTGCGGGTCGCCGTGCCGGTCGAGGCCCTCGAGGGTCAGCTGGTAGTTGCCGGGACCGAGCGCGGAGCTGTTGAGCGCGATGCGCAGGTGGCCGTTGGAGTCCTTGGCGAGATTGGTGATCACGCCGACGCGGCCCTGATCGATGCGGTCGATGGTCACGCGGAACACGTAGTACTGCGAGCGCGACTCGTCGATCTTCAGGTCGGCAAGCTCGGCCTTGCCGCCGCCGATGACGATGGCGGGCGCGTTCGAGGCACCCGAACGGCTCGGCATCAGGCGGATGGAGCGCGTGCTGGTCGCGGGATCGAGCACCTGCTCGGTCAGCTGCTTCTGCAGCTCCGCGACCTTGTGGGTCTTGCTGGCGGCCGTGCCGGTCGCGATCGCAAGACCGATGCCGAACACCGCGGCCGCGGCCGCCAGTGCCAACGTCACCGCCGGCTTCTGCCACGGCGGACGCGCGGCCTCCTGCCACGGCTCGGGCTTGCCGGCCGCCTCGAGCAGCCGCAGGCCCGCGTTGACCCGCTCGGGTAGCCCGATGTCGTCGAGGAGCTCCGGGTGATCGTGGCAGAAGCGCTCGAAGTCCGTGGCGCCCTTGAGCGGCAGGCGGCCCGACAGATAGCGCTCGACCACCTGGTTGCGCGCGATGAAGTCACGGTCCATGGGCGCCGCTGGGAGCGGCGCGGCCGCCGCGGGCGCAGGCGCCGCCGCGGGCGCAGCGGCGGCTGGCTTCGCCGCGGCAGCCCTGGCCGGCGCCGCCGAGGCTGCTGCCGGGGTAGCCGCGGGTTTGGGCGGCGGGACAGCCATGGGCTTCACCGCAGTGGCGCCATTCGGTTTGGACGGCGGTGCGCCCGGCTTCACCGCCGGGGATGCCGCGGCGCGCGCGCTCGCCCAGCTGGCGAGGCTCGGCGCCTCCTTGGCTTCCTTGGCCGGGCCAGCGGATGCAGCTGTGTCCTTGACCGCGCCGGCCGCAGGCGCAGCGTCGCGGCCGGCATCCTTCGGCGCCTGCTGTGGAGCGGCGTCCTTCGGCGCACCGTTTTTCGCGGGCGCGTCTGCCGGTGGCGCGTCGCGGGCGGAAGGATCTTTCGCAGGCTGCGGACGCGGTGTCGGCGCCACCGCGGTGGGCTTGCTCACGGTGCGCTGTCCGGCGGCGGCGGCGAGCTTGGTGGCGGCCGCACTCAGCGATGCGGTCTTGGCAATCGGCACGCGCGAGGAGCGCTCCTCGCGTACCGCCGGCGCCGCCTCACCCTTGGCTGCAGACGGCGCGGCCACCGCGGGCGCGACGGCGGGCTTGGGCGGCGGCGGCGGCGCGGTCAGCATGTCGTCGACCACCGGATCCTCGAGCTCGAGTTCGAGTCCGGGCGGCGGCTCGGGGGGCTTGGCCGGCTCCTCGACCGGAGCGAGGGCCGGGTACCTGCCGGTCGCCAGGAACATCTCCGGGTCGACGAAATTCAGGCCCGTCTGTTCGGGGCTCTTGGAGGCAAGACTCGGTGACTCCGGCTGGGGCGTGGCAGGCGCGGACGGGGCCGCCTGCGGCTCCTTGCGCGGTGCGGAGATATCCAGCGGCTCCTCGACGGGCAGGTCGGAGAGCGGCTCCAGCGGCGGGCGAGACGCGGCTTCCATATGGAGACATATCTAAGCAATGTGTCGCCGTTAACGCCCCGCGATGGCTCACAGAACCATCTCAAGTAAGGTGTGTTCGTGACGCAGGTCACACTTGCGGGATATCCTTCGCCCTCCGCCCACCCCACCCCGCACCTGCATGACCGAGATTACCGTTGCTCCGCTGCGAGTGGACGAGCGCGCGCAGACGCTCTGGCAAGACGTCGCGAATGCCTCCGACGAGATCGCCACGCTCGTGGACAATATTCCGGGACTCACGGTGATGGGGGCCGAGACGCGCAGCGAGCTGGAGCGTGCCGCGGCGCTGCTGCAGGCGGTGGCGGACATCCTGCGGCGCACCGAGCGGCGCGAGGGCGCGCGGTACGCGCGCGTCAACCGCAGCATCCTCGGTCCCGACCCGACACCCTGAGGACCGGCGCTGACGGCGTCGCCGGCGCTCGCCGCGCTCAGCCCGCCGAGCCGCTCAGGAAATACTCGACCTTGTCGCGATAGGTGCGCGACAGCTTGAGCTCGTGGCCGCCCTCGAGGGTGAGGAAGTATTCGCCGTTCATGTGCGCGCGCAGGCTCTTCACCAGGCGCAGGTTGACTATGGTCGAGCGGTGCACGCGCTGGAACAGCTTCGGGTCGAGGAGCTCCTCGAGCTCCTTCATGGTGCCGCGCAGGATGTGGGTGTCGCCGCTGGCGTGGATGCACATGTAGTCCCCGGCCGCGTCGATCCACTGGATCGCGGCCACCGGCACGCGCACCGTTTCGCGGCCCTGACGGATCGGCAGCACCTCGGGGCGGCGCCCGGCGATCGCCTTGGGACCGTGCTCGAGCAGCTCATCGAGCGCCAGCTCGCCGCAGCCGGTGATCTCGGCAATGATCGCCATGAGCCGGTCGCGCTGGTCGGCGGCGCTCTTGGCGAGCGCATGTTCGCGCACGCGCCGCAGCGCGGTGTTGAAGCGCACCTCGTCGATGGGCTTGAGCAGGTAATCGATGGCGCGCGCCTCGAAGGCCTGGATGGCGTACTGGTCGTAGGCGGTGACAAACACCACCACCGGCAGCGACTCCTGCGGCAGGTGCGCCAGCACCTCGAAGCCGGACATGCCGGGCATCTGGATGTCGAGGAACACCAGGTCGGGCTTGAGCTGCTGGATGGCGGCGAGCGCCTCGCGGCCGTTGGCGCACTGCGCGAGGATCTCGAAGTCGGGCTCGCCGCGCAGGCGGATCTCGACGCCGCGGCGCGACAGCACTTCGTCGTCGACGATGATGGTGCGGATCTTCATGCGTGCGCGCCCCGCAGGCGCGGCACCTGGCGTGCGCCGCTCTCGGCGCTGGCCGGCGCGGTCTCGAGCGGCAGCGCCATCTCGACCCGCAGCCCGGGGTGAGAGTTGAGCACCGCGAAGCGGCAGTTGTCGCCGTACAGCACCGTGAGCCGCTCGCGCGTGTTGCGCAGCCCGACTCCGCGCCGCTCGCCGGGCTGCACGCTCTCGCCCTCGCGCATCCCCGGGCCGTCATCGATGACCGACAGCTCCAGCAGCCCCTCGCGGGTGCGGCCCTCGATGCGCACCATCCCGCCCTGCTCGCGCGCCGACACCGCATACTTGAGCGAGTTCTCCAGCAGCGGCTGCAGCAGCAGGCTCGGTACCAGCGCCTGGAAGGCCGGCTCCTCGATGGCGTATTCGAGCCTGAGGCGCTCGCCGAAGCGCAGCCGCTCGGTGCCGAGGTAGAGGTCGAGCGCCTCGATTTCCTGGCGCAGGGTGACTTTCTTCATCGGGTCCTGGTCCAGGGTGTAGCGCAGGAACTCCGACAGGCGCGTGACGGCATGGTTCGCCTTGCGGTTCTGATTGTCGAGGATCAGGGTCGAGATGGCGTTGAGTGTATTGAAGAGGAAGTGCGGATTCAGCTGATAGCGCAGCATCTTCAGCTGCGCTTCCTGTGCCAGCGACACCGCCTTGAGCATGGCCTGCTCCTGCCGGCGCTGCGACTCGTAGAACTTGATGCCGAAGTACAGCAGGCTCCAGCACAACAGCAGGTAGGTCGAGGACAGCGCGCCGCCGAACAGCTCGAACAGTCTCTCCGCGTGCCACTCCGGGTCGACGAACATCTTGTACGACATGTTGATGACGATGCGCAGCGCGAGCCCGGTGACGTAGCAGCTCGCCAGCACCCATACGATCATGGTGCGCGGCGCCTGTTCCCACAGGCGCCGGTTCCACAGGCGCCGGTAGATGAAGCGCAGCGGTGCCGACAGCACGAAGCCGGCGATGGCCGAGGCGGCGATGACGCGCGCGTAGCTGGAGGGCTTCTCGTACAGCAGCGCGCCGAAGTACTGCGAGACGCCGTACGCGGCCCAGCCGGCCGCGTGCAGGGACCAGAACAGCACGCTGCGGTTGGATCGGAACTGGTCGAGCGTCGGCAATTTCATGGTGTGACGGCACGGCCGCGTCGCGCAGGCGGCCCCGGGGAAGCTTACGGCATGGAGCCTGTCCGGCGCCGCTCCGCTGGCGCGCACTTTGCTCCGCTCGTCGCAGCCCCGGCCGGGTGGCCGGGCTACGCCGCAGGCAGGCTAACTAATTGATTGGTAAGGGGACCTAGGAGGGGCGCAGCTGCGCGGTGAGCCCGGTCGGGTCCGGCGAGCTGGCCAGCGAGTCGAGCGACTGGGTGCCGGCGGTTGCCGCGCCCTGCGCGAAGTCGCAGCCGATGGCGGTGAGCCACTGCAGCGCCGCCTGCGAGTCGACCTTCTTGGCCGAGCAGTGGATACCGAGCACCTTGGCCGCCTGCACCGTGGCCACCACCATGGCCTGCGACAGCTTGTCCTTGAGGGCGGACGAGCTGAGCTTGGCGTCGATCTTCACCAGGCGCAGGGCGCGCGAGCGCAGCAGCGGCAGCACCTGCGAGTCGAAGGAGAAATCGTCCATCACCACCCAGGAGCCCACCTTCTCGCACTGGGCGAGGAAGCGCTCCACCTGCGCGCGGCGCTGCGTGCACAGCGCCTCGGTGATCTCGAAGCCGAGCGACTCGGCGGCGATGCCGTGCGAGTTGAGCGCCCCGATCATTTTCTGCACGAAGCGCTCGTCCTCGAGCGTCGCGATCGACAGGTTGACGGTGAAGGTCGTGGGCTGCGTGTTCCACACGCCGCGGTGCGCGGCCAGCCAGCTCATCAGGCGCTGCAGTACCACTGCGTCGTGCGCGGCCGGGTCGCGCGGCGCGGTCGAGTTGCGCGCCAGCACCTGGAAGCGGCGGCTCTGCCCGCCGGAACGCAGCTTCGCGTAGGGCAGGATCTCGAGCAGCAGGTTCGGGTCGTTCGGCGCCAGCGGCGTCGGGGCCACGGCAGGGGCGGCGCTCGGGGGCGCCGTCGTGGCGGGCGGTTCGACGCGTGCCGCCGGCGCACGGGTCGGGGCGCGTGGCGCGGCGGGCGCGGGCGGTTCGACCTTGGGGGCCGGGGCGGGGGGCGGGGCCGCCTTGACCACCGGTATGACCGGCGGGGCCGGCGCGATCACCGGCGCCGCGGCGGGCGCGGCTGCTTGCGGCGCGCGGGCGGCCCGCGGCGCGGCGGGTGTGGCGGGCCGACGCAATGCGGCCCCCGTGGCAGGCGCTGCGTCCAGGAACTCGAGGCTCAGCATCTCCGCGGACGTCTCGGAGCTGCGCACCGGCGGCGGCTCCGCCGCGGAGCCGTTGGCAGCCGAGCGCAGCGCCGGGATGTTGTGCAGGGTGTCTTCGGGCCTGAGCTCGAACTCGAGGATGTCGTTCACTTCCTCGGCCGAGATGGCATTGTCGGAGGCTTCCGGCTCGGGCTGCGGCCGCGCGCTGGCGGGCGGTGGCGTCCCGGAGTCCTCGGGAATCAGGTCGAAGGGATCAAGCTCGGGCAGCTCCACCGACGGCAGGGTCGCCGGTGCGCCGGAGGCAGCCGCCGCGAGGTCACCGGGCTTCAGCAGTACGGCGAGTCGCAGCATGATGGCGCGCACCGGGCCGGCCGCCATGCGCTCGAGCGTGTCGTCGCCGATCGACTTGCTGTCGGCGAGGATCATGGCGATGCCGACCAGTTTGCCGCTGGGGGCGCGCACCGGCAGGAACAGCGCCAGGCGGCCGTCCTCGACGGCCATCTCGTGGCACTGCAGGGTGTGATCTTCGTTGAGCAGGCCGAGCGCCTCGACGACCAGGCCGTGCTCGTCCGGGCCGAGCGCGCCCTCTGACAGCCACAGCACGTTGGCCTCGTGATCGCACAGCGACACGGAGTGCAGGCGGCGCGTCGGCAGGATCTCGCGCAGCTGCTGACCGAGGGATTCGATGGTGGCGGGACCGGCGGGGGCGGCGGGCGCGGGAGCGGGAGCGGAGTTGGCAACTGGCGTGAGTGCCGGCGCGCGCGCGGCCGTGGGTTTACGTCGCAGCAAGAGCATTGTCCCCGTTCCCTGCGGGCCGGCCGGAGGAGCCCGCCCAAGTGAGTATGAGGGTGGCAGCAAGCGCCGCTGCGCGCCGTGATTTCGCTCGCGTTCTGTTCGCAAAAGGCGACAGGCAATCTGTCATCTGCCGCCATTTGTCATATGGTTTTTACATCTCGCGGCCGGCGTGCAGGAAGTCGCGTTTGCCGAGGTCGACGCCGTTGTGGCGCAGGATGTCGTAGGCGGTCGTGACGTGGAAGAACACGTTGGGAATCGCCCAGCGCTGCAGGAACTCCAGGCCCTTGAACTCGAGCGTACGATCGCCCGTCGGCACTTTGATGTCGCGGGTCTCGGAGCCTTCGAAGGCGGCGGCGGGCAGGCTGCGCATGTAGTCGATGCAGCGCGCAATGCGCGCGCGCAACTCCTCGATGGTGGTCTCGTTGTCCTCGAAGCGCAGCGGCTCCTGTCCGGCGAGGCGCGCCGCGGAGTTCTTGGCGAGGTCGCAGGCGATCTGCACCTGGCGCGTCAGCGGCAGCATGTCCGGCGCGAGGCGTGAGCTCAGAAACACCGCTGGCTCGATCTTGCGGCTCGCGGCGTTGGTGGCCGCCTTCTGGAGAATCCACGACAGGCTGGTGAGCGAGTTGGCCAGCACTTCCACCGAGAGCGCGTGCATCGAGACTTTCATGGGGTGTCCTTCGTCCGAGCGTTGTTTGAGTGGGGCGCAGATTCTATGCCGACTAGGACTGGTATAGCTGCCTCGCAGGTGAAACAATATGTAACCTTCTCCAGGGGGATTGGGGCCGACATGAACCTCATCTGGACTCCCGCGCAACTGGCCATGCTGGCCAAGGTAGTTGACCTCAAGGGCTTCTCCGCGGCGGCGCGCGCACTCGGGGTGCCGAAGGCGGCCGTGAGCCGTGCGGTGGCCGACCTCGAGAGGGCGCTGGGCGTGAAGGTGCTCACCCGCACCACGCGCCGTATCGCGCTCACCGATGCCGGACGGCTGGTGTATCCGCACGCGCGGCGCGTGGCCGACGAAGCGGATCTCGCCCGTGCCGCGATCGCCAGGCTCCAGTCACCCGACAGCCGGCCGTTGCGCGTGGTGGCCGACCCGACCTACGGTCGCGTGCTGCTCTCGCCCCTGGTGCCGCGCTTCCTCGAGGCCTTCGCCCACATGCCGCTCGAGGTGGCGCTCGACACCCAGCAGCTCGCCGACGGCGCCTGGGACGTGGCCATCCGCACGCATCCGCCGGCCGCGGACCGCGTCGTGCAGCGCCTGCTCGGCGCGCCGCCGGCGCTGCTGTGCGCGACCCCCGCCTACCTGCAGCAGCGCGGCGAGCCGCAACGTCCCGACGAGCTGCGCACGCACGACCTCCTGACCCCGGATGCCGCGGAGCTGCCGCAGTTCCGCCTGCAGCTGGCGCGCGGCTCGCAGCGGGCCGAGGTGCCGCTGGCGCCGAAGCTCGCGGTGGACGATCCGGCGGTGCTGCACGCGGCGACCGCCGCCGGGCTCGGCATCGGGCTGCTGCCGGAGTTCCTGTGCCGCCAGGGGCTCGCCACCGGGCGCCTGAAGGCGGTGCTGGCCGAGTGGAGCGTGCCGCCGGCGGCGGCGCTGTACGCGCTCTACCCCGGCGCGCTCGAGTCCGACCCGCGCGTGCAGCAGTTCGTGGATTTCCTGGCGGCGAACATCGTACCGGCGCTGGCACTGCCGGCAGCGGGCCGCCACGCGGCCCGGCCGGGGTCCGCCGAGGCCGGGCGCCACGGCGGCGAGGCAGCCCGCGCCTAGCGGCCGCTGGCTGCCGGGCCGCTAAACTAACCTCGCAAGGAGGAGGGGTCGACCATGTACCGTGCGCCCGTGCGTGAAGTGCGTTTCGTGCTCGAGGAGCTGCTCGGCGCAGGGCAGCTGAGCGCCGCGCCGGAGCTCGCGGACTACTCCGACGAGCTCGCGCAGTCGGTGCTGGACGAGGCGGCGCGCTTTGCCGAAGAGGTGCTCGAGCCGCTCAACCAGCCGGGGGACACCGCGGGGGTGCGCTGGACGCCGGAGGGCGTGGTGACCGCGCCGGGCTTCCGCGAGGCGTACCAGAAGTTCGTCGCGGGCGGCTGGCCGGCACTCGGGGCGCTGCCGCAGTTCGGCGGCCAGCGCGTGCCGCGCGTGCTCAGCACCGCGGTCGCGGAGTTCTGGGGCTCGGCCAACCTCGCCTTCAAGCTGTGCCCCATGCTGACCCACGGTGCCGTGCACGCCCTCGAGCTGTGCGGCTCGCCGTGGCAGCGGCAGACGTTCCTGCCGCACATGGTGCGCGGCGAATGGACCGGGACCATGGTGCTCACCGAGCCCCAGGCGGGCTCGGATCTGGGTGCGGTGCGCACGCGCGCCGTGCCGGAGGGCGATCACTACCGTCTGTTCGGCCAGAAGATCTTCATCACCTGGGGCGATCACGACCTCACGCCCAACACCATCCACATGGTCATCGGCCGCATCGACGGCGCCGCCCCCGGGGTCAAGGGCATCTCGCTGTTCATCGTGCCGAAGTACCTGGTGAATGCCGACGGCTCGCCGGGGGCGCGCAATGACGTGCGCTGCCTGTCCATCGAGCACAAGCTCGGCATCCACGCCAGCCCCACCTGCGTCATGGCCTACGGCGAGCAGCAGGGCGCGCTCGCGTACCTCGTGGGCGAGCCGGGGCGCGGCCTGGAATACATGTTCATCATGAT